>Ga0153921_1001421_pt1 | contig 10789 bp, 10 predicted proteins | sample TSNJ005MetaG_FD_104691 | JGI IMG/M metagenome (GOLD analysis project Ga0153921, IMG submission 104691) | Attine ant fungus gardens microbial communities from New Jersey, USA - TSNJ005 MetaG | ecosystem: Host-associated > Fungi > Mycelium > Unclassified | place: USA: New Jersey, Brendon T. Byrne... | reverse complement strand
TTCTGACGCGTCCAATGCTCCCGACGGGCCAATAAACTCAACGTTTTCCCAGCTTTCGGGCAACCTGCTATTGAGTCGGGGCTTATGCAAAAAGTTCCCATCTCAATAACCAGGCGATTTTAACCCGAGCCGCGCACCGTAATCTCACATTGCCACGAATGCCCGGCTATTGTGCCGCTCCCCCCCTCTATATACTAGTGGCCCGTGTGACCCTTTGATTCGCCGATCCGGGCGTCCTGTTTGCGCCAACCCTGTGGATCGCTTTTTGCGGAATCCTTCAAATGAGCCAACAGTTTCAACACGATGTGCTGGTGATCGGTAGCGGCGCGGCCGGCTTGAGCCTTGCGCTGACCCTCCCCCGCCACCTGCGAATTGCCGTACTGAGCAAAGGCGACCTGGCCAACGGTTCGACTTTCTGGGCCCAGGGCGGTGTCGCCGCCGTGCTGGACGACACCGATACGGTGCAGTCCCACGTCGAAGACACCCTCAACGCCGGCGGCGGCCTGTGCAACGAGGACGCAGTGCGCTTCACCGTCGAGCACAGCCGCGAGGCGATCCAGTGGTTGATCGACCAAGGCGTGCCCTTCACCCGTGACGAGCACGCAGGCACTGACGACGGCGGCTTCGAGTTCCACTTGACCCGTGAAGGCGGCCACAGCCATCGCCGCATCATCCACGCCGCCGATGCAACCGGCGCGGCCATCTTCAAGACCTTGCTCGAACAGGCGCGCCAACGCCCCAACATCGAATTGCTGGAGCAACGCGTCGCCGTCGACCTGATCACCGAAAAGCGCCTGGGCCTGGCGGGCGAACGCTGCCTCGGCGCCTACGTGCTCAACCGCGCCAGCGGCGAAGTCGACACCTATGGTGCGCGCTTCACGATCCTGGCGTCCGGCGGTGCAGCCAAGGTCTACCTCTATACCAGCAACCCCGACGGCGCCTGTGGCGACGGCATCGCCATGGCCTGGCGTTCGGGCTGCCGGGTGGCCAACCTGGAATTCAACCAGTTCCACCCCACCTGCCTGTATCACCCCCAGGCCAAGAGTTTCCTGATCACCGAGGCCCTGCGTGGCGAAGGTGCGCACTTGAAACTGCCGAACGGCGAACGTTTCATGCAGCGCTTCGACCCGCGCGCCGAGTTGGCCCCGCGCGATATCGTCGCCCGCGCCATCGACCACGAGATGAAGCGCCTGGGCATCGACTGCGTCTACCTGGACATCAGCCACAAGCCCGAAGCCTTCATCAAGACGCACTTCCCCACCGTCTACGAGCGCTGCCTGGCCTTCAATATCGACATCACCAAAGGCCCGATCCCGGTGGTACCCGCCGCGCACTACACCTGCGGCGGCGTGATGGTCGACCAGCAAGGCCGTACGGACGTGCCCGGGCTGTATGCAATCGGCGAAACCAGCTTCACCGGCCTGCACGGCGCCAACCGCATGGCCAGCAACTCGCTGCTCGAATGCTTTGTCTACGCCCGCTCGGCGGCGGCGGACATTCTCGAACAGCTGCCGCGTATCCCGGTGCCGGCCGCCCTGCCCCGCTGGGATGCCAGCCAGGTCACCGATTCGGACGAAGACGTGATCATTGCCCACAACTGGGACGAGCTGCGGCGCTTCATGTGGGACTATGTGGGGATCGTGCGCACCAACAAACGCCTGGCACGCGCTCAGCACCGGGTGCGGTTGCTGCTGGATGAGATTGATGAGTTCTACAGCAACTATAAAGTCAGCCGTGACCTGATCGAATTGCGCAACCTGGCCCAGGTGGCGGAGCTGATGATCCGCTCAGCCATGGAGCGCAAGGAGAGCCGAGGCCTGCATTACACCCTCGACTACCCGCAGATGCTGCCCGAGGCGCGCGACACTATTCTGGTGCCAACCACCTACGCCGGCTGAACTTCAGGCGAACCCGCAGGTGCCGGTGTACATCGGCGGCCTGCGAATCCCTCGGCACGCAGAGTGAACGCACGCGCCATTGGCCCTTCAGCCGATAGCGCAGCACCACGATCAGCGGCAACGCCAGGCTGTCGGGACGCAATTGCACACTGTGCCAGCCCAGCTCGTCGCTGAATAACTGCCAGCCGTCTTCGTCACGGCGCAGGCCACGAATCGACGAACGGTGAGTCAACAGGATATGGCGCGGTAAAACCCAGGCGGCGTGAGCCAGGCACACCAGCATGCCCAGACTGGCGAACGGTAGATCCACCACCAACAGGGCACCCAAGGCGAACGCCTGGGCAAGAAGATACGCCGCCAGCAAGAGCCGCGAGGCCTGCCAGCGGCATTCAAAACGATTACTTGGGTTGTACACGGTCCAGAATCATGCGGACCATGCGCTGCAGCTCCGGGTCTTCCGACTCGGCACGCTCCATGAACCAGCCGAACATGTCCTGGTCTTCGCACTCCAGCAGGCGGACATAGACATTGCGGTCCACCTCATTAAGGGTTGAATAGACCTCTCTGACGAATGGCACCAGCAACACGTCCAGTTCAAGCATGCCGCGACGGCTGTGCCAGTAGAGGCGATTGAGTTCTACATCTTCGACCATGGAGCGCTCCTCAAATAGAGCGCGAGTATACAGGCCGAACGGCACCGGAACAGTCGGCTTTGGTCGCCCCATACGGAAACTATCCATTTGCCGGGCGCCCCTCTATGATGCACCCATGACTTTTTGACCTGCGATGACCCATGGCTGACTCTGCTTTCTTCTGCCCCCTGTCCCACGAAGGCGTTCTCGCCGTCCGTGGTTCCGACGCTGCCAAATTCCTGCAGGGCCAACTGACCTGCAACCTCAATTACCTGAGCGACACGCAGGCCAGCCTCGGCGCGCGCTGTACGCAAAAAGGCCGGATGCAATCGAGTTTTCGCATTGTGTTGCAAGGTGACGGCGTACTGCTGGCGATGGCCACCGAGTTGCTGGAGCCGCAACTGGCGGACCTGAAGAAATACGCCGTGTTCTCCAAATCCAAGCTCACCGACGAAAGCGCCGCCTGGGTGCGCTTCGGCCTGGCCGAAGCTGATCAGGTCCTCGCCAGCCTGGGTCTGGAACTGCCGGCCGACACCGACAGTGTTGCCCGCACCGACCACTTGATCGCCATTCGCGTGTCGCCCGGCCGCAGTGAACTCTGGGTCCCCGCCGAGCATGCCGATGCCGTGCGCAGCCAATTGGCCACGCAATTGAAGCAAGCAGACTTGAATGAATGGCTGCTGGGCCAGGTCCGCGCCGGGATCGGCCAGGTCATGCCCCAGACCCGCGAGCTGTTCATCCCGCAGATGCTCAACCTGCAAGCCGTGGGCGGCGTCAGCTTCAAGAAAGGCTGCTACACCGGCCAGGAAATCGTCGCGCGCATGCAGTACCTGGGCAAACTCAAGCGCCGCCTGTACCGCTTGAGCCTCAATGCGGCGCAAATGCCCGAGCCAGGCACCCCGCTGTTTTCCCCCAGCCACAACAGCGCCATTGGCGAGGTGGTGATTGCGGCAAAAGCGGACCAGGTGATTGAACTTCTGGCCGTGTTGCAAGCCGAAGCAGCCGATAGTGGCGATGTGCATCTTGGCACCCTGGAAGGCCCCGGTTTACAGCTGCTCGACCTGCCTTACCAACTCGACCGTGATCGAGAGATCCAGCGTTAGTCGCCGTACCTTTTTGCAACACCCTAGAGATCATGAATGAACAAGCTGGCGGAAAAAGTCCAACAGGCGTTGGTGACGGCCATCGACAACGATGACCTGGTTCTGCCGACATTGCCGGAAGTCGCCCTGAACATCCGTCAGGCCGCCGAAGACCCGGACATCAGCATCAGCCACTTGAGCAAGGTAATCGGTCGTGACACCGCGCTGTCGGCGCGCCTGATCAAAGTGGTGAACAGCCCGCTGTTGCGCGCGACCCAGGAAGTCACCGACCTGCACACCGCCATCACACGGCTGGGCACCAACTACAGCAGTAACCTGGCCATCGGCCTGGTGATGGAACAGATCTTCCACGCCCGGTCCGAAGCCGTCGAACAGAAGATGCGCGATGTATGGCGCCGCAGCCTGGAAGTGGCCGGCGTGAGTTATGCCTTGTGCCGCAGCCACAGCCTGCTCAAGCCCGACCAGGCAGCCCTCGGCGGCCTGGTGCACCAGATCGGCGTGCTACCGATCCTGACCTACGCCGAAGACCACTACGAGCTGCTCTCGGACCCGGTCAGCCTCAACCACGTGATCGACAGCATCCACCCACTGCTCGGCGACAAACTGCTCGGTGGCTGGGATTTCCCGGAAATGCTGGCGAAGTTGCCGGGACAATATTTGAACCTGGAGCGCGACTCCGCCAGCCTCGACTACATCGACCTGGTGCAGATCGCCGTGCTGTATTGCCATCGCGGCACCGATCACCCGTTGGCGAGCGTACCGGTGTCCACCCTGCCGGCGATCAAGAAGCTGCGGGTCGACCCCTACAGTGACAGCTTGCGCGCGGAACTGGATGAAGCGCGCTCGATGTTCTATTGATCAACCGGCGATAAAACTCACGCGCACCTTCAACCCCGCCAGCTCGCCATCATGCAGGCTGATCTGCGCCAGATGCGCGCGGCAGATTTCACCGACGATCGCCAGCCCCAGGCCTGAACCCATGCCCTGCTGGCTGCGTCGGTAGAAGCGTTCGAACACTCGGTCGCGCTCATCCAGCGGGATGCCCGGGCCATCATCCTCCACTTCCAACACCGCCGGCGTCGTCACCCGCAGGATCACGTTGCCGCCGGGCGGCGTGTGCGCCAGGGCGTTGTCCACCAGGTTACTCAGCAACTCGTTGAGCAGGGTCGGCTCGCCGCGCAGCCACACCGGCTCGTCGGCCTCCAAGGCCAGCGCCACGCCGCGGGCATGCGCCAGCGGCGCCATGGCCATGCCCAGCTCACGGGCGAGCTGGCTGAGGTCGAGCAACTGCGCGCCGCCTTCGGCAATCGCCCGCGCGCCGTTCTCGATACGCGCCAGGGACAGCAATTGGTTGGCCAGGTGGGTCAGGCGGTCCGTGCCCTGGGCCGCGGTTTCCAGGGTGCTGCGCCAGGTCGCCGGGGCGTCGCTGCGCAGCCCCAGCTCCAGCCGTGCCTTGAGCGCCGCCAGCGGGGTACGCAGTTCGTGGGCCGCATCGGCGATGAACTGCGCCTGGCGCTCGAACTGGCCGCGCAGACGCTCGGTGAAGTGGTTGAGGGAACGCACCAGCGGGCCGAACTCATGTTGCACCTCCACCAATGGCAGCGGCCGCAAATCATCGGGCTGGCGCTCTTCCACCGCCGTGCGCAGGCGCTCCAGCGGGCGCAGTGCCGCACTGACGGCAAACCACACCAGCAACAAGGCACCGATGGCGAGCATGCCCAGGCGCAGCAAGGTGTCGGCCATCAGGCTGCGGGCCATGCTCACACGCGCTTCGTCGGTTTCGGCCACGCGGATTTCCGCCATGCCGTTCATGTTCGGTTCGGACACTGCCTTGAGCAGGCTGACCACCCGCACCGGCTGGCCCAGATACACGGCGTCATAGAAACGCGCCAGTGCCGGGTAATCATCGGTGCGTGGCGTGCCGGGCGGAGGGCCGGGCAAGTTTTCGTAGCCGGAGATCAGCTTTTGGTCGATGTCATTGACCTGGTAATAGATGCGCCCGGCGCTGTCGTAGGCGAACGTGTCCAGGGCCACGTAAGGCACATTGGCACTGAGGGTGCCGTCCACCTGGGTCAGGCCCGCGGCGATGGTGCGGGCCGAGGCCAACAGGGTGCGGTCATAGGCGGTATCGGCGGCCTCGCGGCCATTCCAGTAAGCGCTCATGCCGCTGGCCAGCATCAGCAGCACCAGCAACAGCGCCAGGTTCCACAGCAGGCGCCAGCGCAGGCTGCTGGGCTTATGCATCGCGCGCTTCCAGCAGGTAGCCGAGACCGCGAAAGGTCACAATGGCGATGGGCTGGCCGTCGAGTTTCTTGCGCAGGCGGTGCACGTAGATTTCGATGGCATCCGGGCTCGCCTCTTCGTCCAGGCCGAACACCTGCGAGGCGAGTTGCTCTTTGCTCATCACCCTGCCCGGTCGCGCGATCAATGCTTCAAGCACCGCTTGCTCACGGGAGGTCAGGGTCATCAGCTCGCCGCCGACCGTGAAGCGGCGGGTGTCAAGGTCATAGACCAGCACACCACACGCCTGCTGGCGCTCGCCGCCCAGCACGCTGCGCCGCAGCAGCGCCTTGACCCGCGCCTCCAGTTCCGTCAGTTCGAACGGCTTGGCCAGGTAGTCGTCGGCGCCGAGGTTCAGGCCATGCACGCGGTCTTTCACATCGCTGCGCGCGGTCAACATCAACACCGGCAGGTTTTTTCCACGGGCGCGCAACCGCGCCAGCACTTCGAATCCGTCCATGCGCGGCAGGCCTACGTCGAGGATCGCCGCCGCGTATTCCTCGCTGCTCAAGGCCAGGTCCGCGGCCACGCCATCGTGCAACACATCGACAGTCAAACCCGTGCTCTTGAGCGCCTGGGCGACGCTTTCAGCGAGCTGCAGATGGTCTTCAACCAGGAGGACACGCATGGACTTCTACCTCGTTCGGGCATGGCCGACGCCACGCTTTGCGGGGCAGTTTACAGGCGCCGCCTGGCCTGTGAAGCCCGAAAACATTGAAAGACAACTGAAAGGTTAGTGAAAGCTTCGCCCTTTAGCATCCAGCCACGGTGGGTCATGCCCATCGAGCTACCTGATCCGTAGCGCTCGAAAAACGCCTCGAAGCGTTTTCGCCAAAATAAGAACAATAACGGAGTACCCAACGATGCTGTCGACACAGCCCCAGGCCTGCCCGCCTGTTCGTTCTTCTCGCCTGACCCACACCGCCCTTGCCAGTGCCGCTGCCCTCGCCGGCTTTGCGCCGCTCAGCCAGGCTGCCTTCTTCGAAGACAGCAGCGCGACCCTGGAAACCCGCAACATGTACTTCAACCGCGACTTTCGCGACGGCACAAGTGCGCAGCAATCCAAGCGCGAAGAATGGGCCCAGGGGTTCATGCTCAACCTGCAATCGGGCTACACCGACGGCACCGTCGGCTTTGGCGTGGATGCGTTGGGCATGCTCGGGGTCAAGCTCGACTCCAGCCCCGACCGCACCGGCACCGGCCTGCTGCCGACCCATGACGATGGCCGCGCCGCCAACGAGTACTCCAAGCTGGGCCTGACCGGCAAAGTGAAAATCTCTGCCACCGAGTTGAAGATTGGGGCGCTGATCCCTGAACTGCCGATCCTCAAGCCCAACGACGGGCGCATCCTGCCGCAGACCTTCAACGGCGGCCTGCTGACCTCCAAGGAATTCAAGAACCTGGTGTTCACCGCAGGCCGGCTCGACAAGGCCAAGGACCGCGACGACACCAACTACGAGGACATCGCCCTCAATAACAAGAACAGCCGCTTCCTCAGTGGCGCCACCGGCAAGCACTTCAACTTTGGCGGTGCCGACTACAAGTTCGCCGACAAGATCACCGGCAGCTACCACTTCGCCCAGCTCGATGATGTCTACCGCCAGCACTTCCTCGGCCTGGTCGCTGCGCGCCCGATGGGCCCCGGGACCTTCGCCACCGACCTGCGCCTGGCGATCAGCGATGACACCGGCAGTGCCCGTGGCGGCAAGATCGACAACCAATCCCTCAACGGCCTGTTCAGCTATGCGCTCAATGGCCATAAGCTCAGCGCCGGTTATCAGCACATGTCCGGTGACAGCGCCTTCCCGTATGTGGATGGCAGCGATCCGTACCTGGTCAACTTCGTGCAGATCAACGATTTCGCCGGCGCTGAAGAGCGCTCCTGGCAAGCCCGTTACGACTACGACTTCGCCAAACTGGGGATTCCCGGCCTGAGCTTCATGAGCCGTTACCTCTCGGGTGACAACATCAAGCTCAAGAACGGCGAGACCGGCAAGGAGTGGGAACGCAACAGCGAGATCCGCTACGTGGTGCAAAGCGGCACGTTCAAGGATGTGTCGGTGCGCCTGCGCAACGCGACTTATCGTTCCAACTATTCAGCCCGTGACGCGGATGAAATGCGCCTGCTGGTCAGCTATAGCGTCGCGCTTTGGTAGTAACAACTCATAACAACAAAGACGGAGATCACCATGACCCCTTCACTGCGTAAATTGGCCCTCGCCGCCGGCTGCATGCTGTTCGCCGGCCAACTGCTGGCCGCCGACGAGCCCAAGCGCCCGGAATGCATCGCGCCGGCCTCCCCTGGCGGCGGTTTTGACCTGACCTGCAAACTGGCGCAAAGCGCGCTGGTGAATGAAAAGCTGCTGAGCAAGCCGATGCGCGTGACCTACATGCCTGGCGGCGTGGGCGCGGTGGCCTACAACGCGGTGGTCGCGCAGCGTCCGGCGGACGCCGGCACCCTGGTGGCCTGGTCCAGTGGCTCGCTGCTGAACCTGGCCCAGGGCAAGTTCGGTCGCTTCGATGAGAGCGCCGTGCGCTGGCTGGCAGCGGTCGGCACCAGCTACGGGGCCATCGCGGTGAAAGCCGATTCGCCCTACAAGACCCTCGACGATCTGGTCAAAGCCCTGAAGAAAGATCCGGGCAGCGTCGTGATCGGTTCCGGCGGTACCGTCGGCAGCCAGGACTGGATGCAAACCGCGCTGATCGCCAAGGCCGCCGGGATCAACCCGCGTGAGCTGCGTTATGTGGCCCTCGAGGGCGGCGGTGAAATCGCCACCGCGCTGCTCGGTGGGCATATCCAGGTGGGCAGTACCGACATCTCCGACTCCATGCCGCACATTCTCAGCGGTGACATGCGCCTGCTCGCGGTGTTCTCCGAACAGCGCCTGGACGAGCCGGAAATGAAGAATATTCCGACCGCCAAGGAGCAAGGCTACGACATCGTCTGGCCGGTGGTGCGGGGCTTCTACCTCGGGCCGAAAGTCAGCGATGCCGACTACGCCTGGTGGAAAGATGCCTTCGACAAACTGCTGGCCTCCGACGAGTTCGCCAAGCTGCGTGACCAGCGCGAGCTGTTCCCGTTCGCCATGACTGGCCCGGAGCTGGACACCTACGTGAAGAAGCAGGTGGCTGACTACAAAGTGCTGGCCAAAGAGTTCGGCCTGATCCAGTAATCGCCCCTCTGTGGGAGCGGGCTTGCCCGCGAAAAACGTCAACGACGACGCGTGCTGCCTGGACACACGCGGCGTCCGTGCATTTTTTGCGAGCAGTTTCGCGCCTGCAAAAGTGGCCCAGGAGTTTCCTATGCTCTTACAACGCATTTTCGCCTCGGTGATGTTGCTGGTCTGTGCCGGCCTCGCCTTGATGGCGTGGCCGTATCAGGCGGCATTTTCCTACGAGCCGGTCGGCCCTCGCGCCTACCCGCTGCTGATGCTCGGGCTGATGAGCCTGGGGCTGATCTACATGCTGTTTCGCCCACAGCCGACCAAGCACACCGAGGAAGAACCCGCGCTGGACCGCCAGACCCTGATCAAGATCGGCGTCTGCGTGGCCCTGCTGATTGTGTTTGCCGGCACCTTCGAACCACTAGGTTTCATCCTCAGCAGCATGCTGATCGGCATCCCCATGGCGCGCCTGTATGGCGGCCGCTGGTTGCCCAGCGTGGTGATCGTCAGCCTGATGGCCATTGGTCTTTATCTGCTGTTCGATAAAGCCATGGATGTTCCGCTGCCCCTTGGCCTGCTCGACGTTCTGGAGAACTGACATGGATACTTTTGGCTATTTGGGCCAGGGCTTCGGCGTTGCGCTGTCCCCCTACAACCTGGTGACCGCGCTGTGCGGCACCTTGATCGGGACCGTGGTCGGCCTGCTGCCGGGCTTGGGCCCGATCAACGGCGTGGCATTGTTGATCCCGATCGCTTTCGCGCTGGGCCTGCCGCCGGAATCGGCGCTGATCCTGCTCGCCGCGGTGTACCTGGGTTGCGAATACGGCGGCCGTATCAGCTCGATCCTGCTGAACATCCCGGGCGAGGCGTCCACCGTGATGACCACCCTCGACGGCTACCCGATGGCCCGCAAAGGCCTGGCCGGTGTGGCACTGTCGTTGTCGGCATGGAGTTCGTTCATCGGCGCGTTTATCGCCACCTGCGGCATGGTGCTGTTTGCACCGCTGCTGGCCAAATGGGCGATTGCCTTCGGTCCGGCGGAGTATTTCGTGCTGATGGTGTTCGCGATTGTCTGCCTGGGCGGCATGGCCGGCGACAAACCGCTGAAAACCTTCGTCGCGGCGCTGATCGGCCTGTTTCTCTCGGCGGTGGGCATTGACGCCAACAGCGGCGTCTACCGTTTTACCGGCGATAACATCCACCTGACCGACGGCATCCAGTTCGTCGTGCTGGTGCTGGGCTTGTTCTCCATCAGCGAGATCCTGTTGCTGCTGGAAAAAACCCACCGTGGCCAGGAAGCGGTCAAGGCCACCGGACGGATGATGTTCAACCTGAAGGAAGCGTCTGCGGTGTTTGTAGTGAACATCCGCTGCGGCCTGCTCGGTTTCATCATGGGCGTACTGCCAGGTGCCGGCGCGACCTTGGCTTCGGCCGTGGCCTACATGACCGAGAAACGCCTGGCCGGTGCCAGCGGCAAATTTGGCCAAGGCGACATGCGCGGCCTGGCCGCCCCGGAAACCGCGATCGGCGCTTCCGCCTGCGGCGCGCTGGTGCCGATGCTGACCCTGGGTGTACCGGGCTCGGGCACCACGGCGGTGATGATCGGCGCCTTGTCGCTGTACAACATCACGCCGGGCCCGCTGCTGTTCCAACAGCAACCGGACATCGTCTGGGGCCTGATCGCCTCGTTGTTCATCGCCAACATCATGCTG
>Ga0153921_1001419_pt1 | contig 10795 bp, 7 predicted proteins | sample TSNJ005MetaG_FD_104691 | JGI IMG/M metagenome (GOLD analysis project Ga0153921, IMG submission 104691) | Attine ant fungus gardens microbial communities from New Jersey, USA - TSNJ005 MetaG | ecosystem: Host-associated > Fungi > Mycelium > Unclassified | place: USA: New Jersey, Brendon T. Byrne... | reverse complement strand
TCGCTTTGCCGGGCATACAGCTCAGTCGCCAGCTAGGCTATATCGTGCACACCGAAAGGACGCTGTCGAACGCTGCGCGGGCTTTCATGAGCCTATTGGATGCACAGGTCGATCTGCCAGGGACACCGGCATGAACTTGTGCGCCCTCAAGGTCTGAACCTACCGCGCCGAACGCCCACAGAGCCAAGGCCCCTTGATAATGCGCAACCCCGTCGATTCCTTGCCTCCCCTGCCACGCATCTACGCCCTTGACCCTCAAGAGGCGGAGCAAAGCTGGGACAGTGCCCCGCAACTGCTGGCCGCCCTGAATGCGGCGCGGCTGGGCGCATGGTGCTGGGAAATCGACACCGGGCGCATCAGTTGGTCGCGGGGTACCCAGGCGCTGTTCGGCTTCGATCCGCGCCAACCGCTGCCCAAGGACCTCGACTACCTGGACCTGCTCGCACCGCAGGACCGCACCCGCGTGGTGCGCGCCTTTCATGCGGTGCTGGCCGGCGAGCCGTTCGAGCAGGCCATGCATCACCACATCCAGTGGCCGGACGGCAGCCATCACTGGCTGGAAATCAACGGCAGCCTGGCCCCCGACAAGGCGGGCCGACGCCGCATGATCGGGGTGATCCGCGAGACCACCCGCCAGCGCGAGCGCGAGCACGCCCTCAGCCACTCCGAAAAGCGCTTCGCCACGCTGTTTCACCTGTGCCCGAACATGGTCCTGTTGACTCGCCAATCCGACGGGCTGATCAGCGAAGCCAACCAGTATTTCGAAATGCACTTCGGCTGGCCGGTGGCCGACGTCATTGGCCGCACCACCCTGGACCTGGGCCTGTGGCGCCACCCCGAACAACGCGCGCAACTGGTCAAGGCCACTCAGCGCAAGGGCGAACCGATCAGCATGGAAGTACAGTTCTGCGCCAGCAACGGGCAGATTCACGATGGCACGCTCAGCGCGCAGAAAGTCGAACTGGAGGGCGAGGCCTACCTGATCAGCACCTTTGTCGACACCACCGATCGCAAAAATGCCGAGCAGGCGCTCAAGGACAGCCAGGAGCGCCTCGACCTGGCGCTGGACTCGGCGCAATTGGGCACCTGGGACTGGCACATTCCCAGCGGTATGCTCTACGGCTCGGCCCGCGCCGCCCAGTTGCATGGCTTGCCGCCCGAGCCGTTCCATGAATCCTTCGAGGCGTTCTTTGAAGGCATGCCCGATGAAGAACGCGACAATATGCGCGACGCCTACCGCACGTTGCGCGAAGGCCCGGCCGGCAACTATCAGTTGACCTACCGCGTGCAGCTGGAGGATGGCAGCTCGCGTTACCTGGAAAGCCGCGCCCGCCTCTACCGCGACGAACTGGGCGCGCCGCAGCGCATGGCCGGTACCCTGCTGGATATCACCGACCAGGTCGAACGCGAACAACGCCTGACCGCCTCCGAGGAAAAATTTGCCAGCCTGTTCCAGGCCAGCCCCGATCCGATCTGCGTCACCTACCTGGACAGCGGTGCATTCATCGAGATCAACCCGGCCTTTACCCAGACCTTCGGCTGGACCGCCGCCGAGGTCATCGACAAGAGCGCCGAGCAGATCGGCCTGTGGGACGAATCGAGCAAGCGCCTGCAGCGTATTGAACGGGTGATCCGCGAGCAGGGGCTGAGCAACGTGGCCATCGTGGTGCACCACAAGAACGGCCAGGCCCTGACCTGCGTGATTTCCAGCCGCCTGATCAAGGTCGGCAACCAGCCGTGCATCGTCACCACGTTGCGTGACATTACCCAGCAGCAACGCTCGGAGGCCGCGCTGAAGGCCAGCGAAGAGAAGTTCGCCAAGGCGTTTCATTCCAGCCCCGACGCGATTTCCATCACCGAGCGCGACACCGGCCGTTATGTCGAGGTCAACGACGGCTTCTGCCGCCTGACCGGCTACCGCGCCGAGGATGCCATCGGCCTGACGCTGTACCAGATCGGCATCTGGGCCGACGAAAACCAGCGCGCGGCATTGCTCGCCGAGCTGCAGATCAAGGGGCGCATCCATCACCTGGAAATGCTCTGGCACAACAAGCGTGGCGAAGTGCTGGCGGTGGAGGTGTCGGTCGAGCCGATCACCCTCAATGAAACCCCGTGCCTGCTGCTGACCGCGCGCGACGTAAGCCTGTTGAAGAACGCCCAGGCGCAGATTCGCCACCTGGCCTATCACGACCCGCTGACCAACCTGCCCAACCGCGCACTGCTGATGGACCGCCTGAGCCAGCAAATTGCCCTGCTCAAGCGCCACAACCTGCGCGGTGCCCTGCTGTTTCTCGACCTCGACCACTTCAAGCACATCAACGATTCACTCGGCCACCCGGTGGGCGACACGGTGCTGAAAATCGTCACCGCACGCCTCGAAGCCAGCGTGCGCATGGAGGACACGGTGGCGCGCCTGGGCGGCGATGAATTTGTGGTGCTGCTCAGCGGTCTGGAGGGTACACGCAGCGAAGTCAGCGGCCAGGTGCAGGAACTGGCCGACACCCTGCGCGAATTGCTCTCGGAACCGATGTTCCTCGATGGCCACCGCTTGCAGGTCACGCCGAGCATTGGCGTGGCACTGATTCCCGATCATGGCTCGACCCCGGCCGACTTGCTCAAGCGCGCCGACATCGCCCTGTACCGCGCCAAGGACTCGGGGCGCAACACCACGCAGATGTTCCACAACAGCATGCAGAAAACCGCCAGCGAGCGGCTGCGCATGGAGACCGACCTGCGCCTGGCACTGTCGCGCGGGGAGTTCAGCGTGCATTACCAGCCGCAGGTGGATGCGCGCGGGAACAAGATCGTCGGGGCCGAAGCACTGGTGCGCTGGCAGCATCCGCAGCTGGGCGCACAGTCCCCCACCGAGTTTATCAAGGTGCTGGAAGACAGCGGCCTGATCCTCGAAGTGGGCACCTGGATCCTCGATGAAGCCTGCGCCGCGTTCGAGCAATTGATTGCCGACGGCCTGGTGGACCCGCTGAATTTCAGCCTGTGCGTGAATATCAGCCCCCGACAGTTTCGCCAGAACGACTTTGTCGAACGGGTGGAGCGCAGCCTCAAGCAACATCGACTGCCTTACAGCCTGCTGAAGCTGGAGATCACCGAAGGCATCGTGATCCAGAACCTGGAAGACACCATCAGCAAGATGCGCCGGCTGAAAAAACTCGGCGTGAGCTTTGCGATGGATGACTTCGGCACCGGCTATTCATCGCTGACCTACCTCAAGCGCCTGCCGGTGGATGCGCTGAAAATCGACCAGTCGTTTGTACGCGACGCGACCCACGACCCGAACGACGCCGAAATCATCCGCGCCATCGTGGCCATGGCCCGCAGCTTGAACCTGGAAGTGATTGCCGAAGGCGTGGAAACCTCGGAGCAACTGGCGTTCCTGCAAAAGCTGGGCTGCCACTTGTTCCAGGGTTTCTTACACAGCCGGCCCTTGCCGATCGAGGGGTTCAGGCAGTTGCTGGGTTAGCCCTCACACCAGCTTCAAGGCGGTCAGTGTCTTGCGCTTCCAGTGCGAGGTGCCCAGATCATACTTTTGCCCATATAGGTCCAGTGCACCGCCCACTACCGCCACGGAGTGCCAGCCGTCCGCAAGCGTGCCGATGGCACCGTCGGCCAATTCTTCAGCCGTGCTGTTACGGATATAGCCGAACAGCCCCAGCCTTTGCAGCGCCTCGCCGGGGTACTCGCCATCGTTGAGGGTTTCCAGCGCCACCGCAAACCCTTGTTCGGCGCGGAAGTCGTTGTTTTCCATTTGCGCCCGCTTGGCGCTGCAGGCGTACAGGAAGTTCGCGTAGTCCAGCAATACCGGGTTGCTGCCGGCAAAGTTCGAGGCGGCAGTGGCCTGCCTCAGCTCGGCATGGCTCAAGCGCAGCCGGAAGCCATCGCGCATCGTCACTTCACAGCCGCCCGGCGTCCTGACGATGGACGTGTAGATACCTTCCGGGAAACGAGTGATGGCGGCCTTGATTGCCGACACGGTGACGCAATTGCCCTCGACGCCCTGATAAAAGCCGCTCCAGATGTCGGCATGCCTGATGCCCTCCGCCACTTGAGACTCCACCCCGTCCCTTTGCGGCGGCGTCTCACGGTCATCGAACAACACATACCCGTAACCATTGCCGTGTGGGTGACTGGCACCCCTCACCACGAGCGCGGCACCAAAGTCGTGGGTCTGGCGGACCCAGGGCGACTCCCTGCCGACCATGTCGCGAGCGGCAACCCAACGCGACAGCCCGTAGACGCCCATCCCTTCCAGGCAACGCTTGCTTGTCTCGCCCTCAAGGCTTTTTGCCAGGGCCGCCTCAAACGTCGGATAGCCACCCAACTGCTGCTTGCGCTTTACAAACGCAGCCAACATGAAGTTGGCGTGTTTCACCACGTCAGGGTCCTGCCCGCTGAACCGCGAAGCCTGCGCGGCACGCTCAAGCTCGGCCTGGGACACCTGCACCCGGTATTGATCCTTCATGGTGATGGCATAACCATCACCCGCCGGGGTGACTTCGCTGAAAACATCGGAGGCACACGGGCCGAGGGTCATCATCATCATATTGATAACGGCCACGTGAGTACTGCAGTCAAAGCGCTCGCCGAATCGACGCTCGGCGCCTTGAAGTGCATTCACGAGGTCACCCCGTTTCGCACCGGCCTGCACATTGAAACCACTTGCAACAGGCTCAGGCAACCGACTTGGCACCACCGAGCCACGACCATCAATTGAAGCGTTCATGGAATTGTTCACTCAAGACAGGGCAGGAAAAAAGTGCAGCCAGAGATCCCGGCTGCATCCTTTAACAGGAAACGAATAGCCGTGGATCAGATCAGTGCGACGGCGTCACCCCGCGTCGGCGCCGAGCCCTGCCGCCCGTAAATCTCTTCGCGCCCATTGATCACGGCCACCGAATGGCGGGCTCGGTTGCACATGCCCAATTGGCCCTTGGCCAGATCGCGCACGCTGACCCGCTTCATATGGTGCCTCAGCCCCAAGCGCAGGAAGCCTTCACCGGGGCCATTGTCATCTTCGCCATCGTTCAAACTCTTTACCGCCGCTCTAAAGCTGCGCGCTGCCGTGCCGTCGTTATTTTCCATTTGCGCCCGTTTGGCACTGACCGCGAAAAGAAACTGCGCGTCCTTGAGCATGCCTTTATCCGTGCCTTTAAATAGCGAGCCTGCCGCGCCTATTTGCAACTCCTGGTCGGTCAGCCTGACCACAACATCATCACGCATCGTTACTCGATAACCGTCGTTCGTCTTTAACACCTCCTTATAGATATCCGTAGGGCTTTGGCCAAACCGATACATCGCAGCCTTTATGGCGGATACCGTGACACAGTTGCCATCCGGGCCTTGGCGGAAGCCACTCCAGATATTGTCCGGCTTGGTGCCGTTGCGTTTATCGGACAAGTTCGGGATCTGGGTCGGTACAGTGGGCATCGGTTGCGGTGCGGGTGTCGGCGCTGGCAGGGGGGCCGGTATTGGCGCTGGAATAGGCGCCGGCACTAACGGGGGAGTGACCTCTGGTCTGGGCGTAATAGCGGGAGTGCTCTTGTCCGGTCTAGCCGATATCAAGTCGATCAACCGCGTGATCAATGAATTGAACAATGTAATCAGGCCGGCAATCGGGACTAAGTTATCTCCTATCGCGACATTGTTCTGCGGTACGCTCACGGGCGTCGATACAGGGCCTGGGCCAAAGCCTGACTGTTTCGGTTCACCAGGCCCCGTGGTTTCATTAGTTGCGTCCGGTAACTCCCTGTTCAACGCCTGGCGTACGTCCACTACGCGAGCAATATTATTAATTGAGCAGCATGACATGACTGTCTCTCCACTTTTTTAGCGACTCTCCGAACGCCTGGTCCGGAGAGCGCTGTTTTTTATCGAAGAAGTCGAAACACGACGCCAGGCATCAAGTCCTTACCCGTCGACGGTTGATAAAGCTCCAGCCCTGCAGATCGGTTTGGTTGTCAGCGGGGCCCGGGCTGGTCACATCAGGCACAGGCGTTGGCACGACAGGGTTGACCGGCGGCTGCGGTGCAACGTCGGGCTTGGGTTGTGGCGTGAGCGGTGGCTGCGGTGCAACGTCTGGCTTGGGCTGTGGATTGAGCGGCGGCTGCGGTGCAGCGTCTGGCTTGGGCTGTGGATTGACAGGTGGCTGCAGTGCAGCGTCTGGTTTGGGTTGTGGCGTGAGCGGTGGCTGTGGTGCAGCGTCTGGCTTGGGCTGTGGATTGAGCGGCGGCTGCGGTGCAGCGTCTGGCTTTGGCTGTGGCGTGAGCGGTGGCTGTGGCGCAGCGTCTGGCTTGGGTTGGGGCGTGAGCGGCGGCCGCACGCCTTTGTCATGCTCGGAGCGGGTGTCAGGGCAGTGACAATGGTTGACATTGACCTCCACTTTCACCTGCGCATTGGCATTGTTGGTAACTTTGACATCGGGTTGGGGAAACGGAGGTAGAACGCCCGGAATGGCTTTAGGCGTAATCACACTCAGCCCGCCATTATCTATTTTGACCTTTGGCTGCTCTGCAGCATCTGGCGAGACCTTGGGTAACGGGTTCGCCCCAGGCTTCACTTTCAGCGGGTCTGCCGCGTCGGGAGCCACCTTCGGCAACGGGTTCGCCTCTGCCTTCACTTTGGGCTGCTCTGCCGCGTCGGGCGCCACCTTCGGCTGCGGGGTCGCCTCTGGCTTCACTTTTGGCTGCTCTGCCGCGTCGGGCGCCACCTTCGGCAACGGGTTCGCCTCTGGTTTCACTTTGGGCTGGTCTGCCGCGTCGGGCGCTACTTTCGGCTGCGGGTTCGCCTCTGCCTTCACTTTTGGTTGGTCTGCTGCATTCGGCGCAACTTTCGGCAACGCGCTTGAATCCGTACTCGCTTTGTCGTGAGGCGCGGCATCCGGCTTGACCTTGGCTTTGGCCGCCGTATCGGAAGCGGCCTTGAGGTCGGGAGTTACATCTTTCCCCGACAGCATTTCGCGCATGGCTTTGAAGACTTGTTCAAGCATGTCAAATAACTTTGAAAGCGCGCGGGCGTTAATCATCATTTCGCCCTGCGGCCCTCGGCTAATATCTTGCTGGGTAGCGGGCGGGATAACTTTTGAATCAGTCGCCGGTGTAGAGAGTGTTGCAGCGCTTTTTGGGAGTGTGGGCGTTTGTGGGTCTTGGGGAGTTGTATCGAACTTTACATAAGGCGAATTATTAATCGAGAAAGACATATCAAATTCCTTAGTCAGCGCAGCCAGGCGGTGAACACCTGGGACAGCGATAGGATTTATAGAGGCTGAATACAACCGCGTTGCATCTCAGTCCCCTAATTCGTGGAAACTGACGCTATCGAGTTCCAGAAATCGCGCCTCACATAAGGAAAGAAAAGCAAACTTTCAGACTTTGCCTCATCGCCACCTGGAGCCAGCCGTGATTTATCGTGCCCGCACCTTCTCGCGACAGACATATGCACTTATAAACCGAGAGACCTGTCACTCAGCGACATAATTAACCGTACTTTCAAACGAATGCCTGTGATAGTTCACGCGCACAGGCATACCCCCACAGCACGGGTTGGTTTATCAACTCGAATAACGACAGTGACTGTCAGAATATTTCAGCGGTAACGTTTAAACGTATTAAAACGCAAAAATGCTCCTTATCTTTCGATAAGGAGCATTCGTTTGAAATGCTGGCAGACAGTTTCCGGGGTCAGGCGGCAACCGCAGGACTCATCCCCAATAAACGGCTGACCTGGTCAAGTTCAGTTTCGCGGCGCAGGGCGGTAAACAGTGCCACCGCTTCCGGGTAATTGCGCGTCAACATCGCCAGCCACTGTTTCAGTCGCCCCGGTGCCTGCCGCTCGGTCAGTTGCGCTACCGATTGGGTCCAGAAGTCCTGAAGCAGGGGCTGCAGTTGCGCCCAGGTCATTTCTACCACTTCCTCACCTGCGCGTGCCGCAGCGATCTGGCGTGCCAGGTCAGGACGCGCAACCAGGCCGCGACCGAGCATGATGTCTTCGACGCCGCTGATTTCCCGGCAACGCCGCCAGTCTTCGACACTCCAGATATCACCGTTGGCGAACACCGGCACCTTGACCACGTCCTGCACGCGCGGGATCCACTCCCAGTGCGCAGGCGGCTTGTAACCATCAGTCTTGGTCCGCGCATGCACCACAATGTGCGCCGCGCCGCCCTCGGCCAGGGCGGTTGCGCAGACCAGCGCGCCGTCCGGGCTGTCGAAACCCAGGCGCATCTTGGCAGTGACCGGAATATGCGCGGGAACAGCGCGGCGTACGTGTTCGACGATCTGGTTGAGCAGCTCCGGCTCCTTGAGCAGCACCGCCCCGCCACGCGACTTGTTGACGGTCTTGGCCGGGCAGCCGAAGTTCAGGTCGATGACCTGCGAGCCCAACTCGCAGGCGAGCGCGGCGTTTTCCGCCAGGCACACCGGGTCGGAGCCGAGCAACTGCACGCGCAGAGGCACGCCGGCAGCGGTGTGGGCACCGTGCAGTAGTTCCGGGGCGAGCTTGTGAAAATACGCCGGGGTGAGCAAGCGGTCGTTGACGCGGATGAACTCGGTCACGCACCAGTCGATACCGCCGACTCGGGTCAGCACGTCCCGCAGGATGTTGTCGACCAACCCCTCCATGGGCGCCAAAGCAATTTGCATGGAAAACACTCAACAAAAATCGTGGCGCAGTTTACTGGGTTTCCCACGGCAACCGTTAACCCCCTGTCAGGGCGGGGCCATAACCGTCGAGAAACTCGGGCGGCATGCGCTTGGGCTTGCCGGTGGACAGTTCGATGCACACAAAGGTGGTCTGCGCCCGCAACAGCGTGGTGCCATCGCGCGGGCGCAGCAGCTGGAAGCGGCGGGTCATTTTCAGGCGCTGGTCCCAGTCGACGATCCAGGTCGCCAGTTGCAGCTCGTCGCCCTCGTAGCCGGCGGCCAGGTAATCGATTTCATGCCGCACCACGGCCATGGCGCGATCCAGGCGGCGGTATTCGGTGAGATCCAGCCCCAGGCGCTGTGAGTGGCGCCAGGCGCAGCGCTCCAGCCAGGACACGTACACCGCGTTATTGGCGTGCCCGAGGCCGTCGATGTCTTCAGGGGCGACCTGCAGATCGATGATAAACGGCGTTGCCAAATCCCAGCCCATGCCTTGCTCCCAGTCGATTAATGTCGGCGGGGAGCAGTGTATCAGGCGGTTTGCCGCTCCTGTAGACGACGGCCAGCCAACAGCGCCAGCACCCCGTCGATCACGCGGGGATCGGCCAGCACTTTCTGGTGACCGCCCTGCTCCAGGCGCAGCAGGCGGCTGTCGAACCAGGCTTCATGGATGGCTTGCGATGCCTTGACCGGCACGAAGGTATCGTCTTCGGCGTGCACGATCAGGCCGGGGATATTCATCTGGTAGTGGGCCACATCCAGATGCTTGAGCGGCATGCCGAAGGTCAGCTCCACTTCCTGGATAAACGCCGAACGCGCCCGCGCCGGCAGCCCGACCATCTGGGTAAAACCGCGCAGCACATCCAGAAAGCGCGACGGCGCGGCAATGCTCACCAACGCCTCGGTACGCAGCCCCAACTGCACCGCCAGCATCGCACTGGCGCCGCCCATTGAATGGCCGATTACCGCGTGCAATGGTGGCAGTTCCGCCGCTGCCTCCAGCATGGCACGCGCAAAGAGCAGCACATGCGCTTCTCGCCCCGGAGAACGCCCGTGGGCGGGACCGTCCAGGGCAATCACGGAGTAGCCGTTGTCCACCAATGCGGTGATCAAGCTGGCGAACTGCGTGGGGCGCCCTTCCCAACCGTGCATCAACAGCACCGCCGGGCCCTGGCCCCAACGCAAGGCCGACAAGCCGAAACGCAAAGTGATGCGCTCCGATTGCGCCAGCAGCGGCAGCTCCCAGTCACGCGGCGGCAGGTCGCGTGGAGTCATGAAGGCGCGACGCATCTTGTTGGCCACCGTGTGCGGTGCCAGGTGCCCCAGCGTGCCATTGATGCGACGAATCCAGGTCAATGTGCCCATCCTGCAAGCCCTCTCCTTAACGCACCGCCGACTTGGCCGCGCGTAACACTCGATCCGACAACTCACCCGGCCCCAGCGCGCGCGCCAAGGCCAGGCCACCGATCATCAGCGCCATGTCCGCCAGGGCTTTATCGGTGTCTTCGGGGCTGGCAGCGAGTTGAGCGGCCATCAGCTCCACGTGTTCGTTCAGCGCATCGCGAAAAGCGTCCGGCAAACGGGCCATCTCGCCAACGGTGGCCGGGATCGGGCACGCCTGGGCGGTTGAGTCGCGGTGCTTGCGTGACAGGTAAAACGCCGCCACCAGCCCCCTGCGTTCTTCGCCGGTCAGCTGTGCATCCATATCGTCAATCGATGCACGACGCCGAGCCAGTAACTGAGTGAAGGCCTCCAGCATCAGCGCGTCCTTGCTTTCAAAGTGCGCGTAGAAACCGCCGACGGTCAGCCCCGCCGCGCCCATGACTTCACCCACGCTCGGCTCGGCCGGGCCACGCTGGATCAACGCGGCGCTGGCGGCTTGCAGAATACGTTCGCGGGTTTGCGCTTTTTTATCGTTCATCGTTGCCTCCGTCTTTCATGGGTTGAATATTATTACCATAATAATATTTCGCAAGCGACAGGCATGACCGCTGGTCAGAACACAGGAAGGGGAATGAGAAGAGGATTGGCCAAACGCCAGACAAACAAAAGGGCCATTCAATAATTGAATGACCCTTAAAAATCCCGCAGAGCGGGTAATCGTGGCGTCCCCTAGGGGACTCGAACCCCTGTTACCGCCGTGA
>Ga0153921_1001418_pt1 | contig 10807 bp, 6 predicted proteins | sample TSNJ005MetaG_FD_104691 | JGI IMG/M metagenome (GOLD analysis project Ga0153921, IMG submission 104691) | Attine ant fungus gardens microbial communities from New Jersey, USA - TSNJ005 MetaG | ecosystem: Host-associated > Fungi > Mycelium > Unclassified | place: USA: New Jersey, Brendon T. Byrne... | reverse complement strand
TACAGAAGTCATATCACTAAAGTAGAGCCTACGCCCCATGTGAATATCCTCTGAAATATTTATATTTCCCGCTGTAATAGTACCTAAATTACCTGTTATATCCGATAGTACGCTAACTGCACCTCTTAATTGAATCTTAGATGCTTGAATAGTTATGCTTGTAGATGTTTGATTTATTAAGGAAGAAATTGTATTTCCGTTATAGTCAGTTGTACTAACTTTTTGAGATATTTGCCACGCTTGTTGTGTAATACTAGACTCTGCGCTTCCTACTCGATTATTAAGATTACCTATCTGTGTCTGTTGTGAACTTACAGTACTACTTATTGAATCAGCTTTAATATCAATTTTGGCAATATCCTGCTTGTTTTTATTAACCTCTAACTGTATGCCATCTGCTTTCATATTAATAGATGCAATTTCATTAGTAATACGATTGTTTACAGACTGTTCAATACTATCTGCCTTTATCTCAATTCTAGAGATAGACGAATTTACTTCCTCTACTTCTAATGTAATACGGTCATTCGTTTGTTCAAATTTTGACCTTGTAATTTTTTTATTTTCGTCAATCTCCACTTTTTGAGAAATTAAAATATCAGTAGTTGTTCTAGGAATCGTATTTCCTAATACTACTGATACAGTCCGCAATATTCCATTAACAAAGCCTTTTTTTTGAGATAGTATACGTGTTTGAAATTCTAAACCTAGCGGCTCATAAATCAACCAAACTCTTTCACCTAGCTCTCTATCCATTAGCTCAATAGAATCTAGCTCAAAGGTTGCTTCTGGATAGTCAATTAATTGTTCTTTAACATGGTCAAGTAAAGAATCCGCTTGTGTAAATCTATCATCGTAAACTGGATCGGCTTCTCTTTTGCCGAATAGACTCGCAGAAGGAGACGTGTAAGCTACATATAAATTTTCAGCTCCATAGCCTTCAATATAAGTCTTTAATTTAGTTGTATCTACATTTTTTGATAAAGCCTTTACATTATATCCATACCGATACTGGAAATCGTTATCTTCGCCAATCTTACTTGTGAAGTGGATTCTATTATTAGGTAATATCTTATATTCACATTCATACACTTGGCATAACGCGTTTACCAATGAAATAATATTATTCTCGCCAAAATTTTCAATAAAGCGACTACCTGAAATATCAGCAGTAAAACTCCATCCACTGTTAGCAAATATAAACGATGCAAATTCATTGAATGTCCTTGTACCGCCATAAATTTCATTTTTTCGGGTATCAATTAAATCGAAAAATGTATTTAGAGCAACAACCTGTTTACTATTTCTATTTTCTTTTAATTGTTTAACTCTAAAATCGAAATCACCTACTGTGACAATACTTTCCTCTTGAAGTATATTATAAGCCGTATTCTTAGCAGTATTATGTGTAACGAAAGTTATATTAAAATCATCGTTGACAATCTCTTGCATTTCGAAATTAGTAATTTGTATTAATGGCTCTACTGAATTTCCGCTAGTCACATAAATCATCTATTCTACTCCTTTCTAAATAATAAAAGACGTACAACATTAAGCCATACGTCCTTAATTATTAAACCATTTAACAAATACTCTGATAAGTTTTTCGTTGATACGTTCCATTACTCTAAATTGAGTAGGTTCATCAGAATGACAGAATACGCCATCTACTTCACTAACTTTTACAAATCCATTTACTTTAGATGTACCGTTATCATAAGCTATTAACTTACCAACTAAACCTACTGCATCCCATTCTTTGCGTTCTTCTCTAGGAATGTATTCAGATTCACTATTCCATTCTGGATTTAGGATTGGTACATATTCACTCTTTGTTACTGTCTCATAAACTTCTTTGCCATCTTCTGTAACTTCTACTAACTGTTGATAATCTACATCTACATAATGATATTGAATACGTCCGAAATCATCAGTTACGTATTTATTATTCCAATCATCTTGGTGTGAATCACCTATTACAGATGGATTAGCTGAGATAATACCTAGAATGTAAGAATCTGTAGAATTAGCTTTTCTAATTTTATCTCCATCTAAAGTTACGACAAATCCTACTCTATCTTCATTATCTAGATTTCCTTCTATCCATTCAAAGTATTCAGCATAGTCAGCTCCTGTTGAATTGAAAGCAGATAATCCATAAACTGCCCCATTATACTTTACTCTAAACGCGTTAGATAACGCAGAAGAGGTAGTTCCATTACCTATAACAAAAGCGTCATCTGCGTTATTAACTAATCCAGATGAACCAGTCATTACTTTATTATATCTACCAATCGCAGTAGATGAATGAACACTTGCGGTAGTATTATCGCCATTTGAAAGCGCATATTCACCAGTTGATACACATCTATTACCTCCAGCGTGAGAATAATTACCTGTAGCTTGTGAATAATATCCTTGAGCATGTGCTGAATTTCCTTTTGTTATACTATAATAACCTTCAGCATGAGAGTAATGTCCTTCGGCACTAGTTCCGTATCCCTGAGAATGAGATGCTTCTCCGATAGCATTAGTACTGAGTCCTTCTGAGTGAGAGTTCGTTCCGATAGATTTTGTTTCTCGACCTTCTGCGTGAGATTGATATCCTTCAGCTCTCGTGTGTAATCCTTCTGAGTGAGAGTATGCTCCTAGAGCTACAGTTCTTTGTCCTTCTGCGTGAGAAGTTGAACCTATTGCAAGAGATTGATTTCCCTCAGCATGTGAGTTATTTCCAGAAGCTAATGTTGCATATCCTTCTGCATATTGATACTTTGTCGCAGTTTGAATAGGTGTATAAACCGCTGTAGTTCCACCAACAGCTAGACTTTTATCAGTTAATGTAATAACCGTTCCTGTTTTACTTGCTACTGTAGTTTGAGTTTCTGCTTTAGTTATTACATTTCTTAGTACTACAGTATCTCCTACAGTTAATCCAGTTGTAGAACCTACAGTCAATGTGCCAGCTATATTATCAACACTGAATACGGGTTCTCCGTATTTAACTTGTTTAGCATAAGTAAAATATCCTGTAGCATTAGATTCAGGTAATCTAGTAACAGTATCTTGGTAGATTTCACCTTTACTAGCAGATGAAGCTATTCCAGATATAGAATCAACTAAGATAGTAACTCCATCAGGTTTTATTCCGCCCAAAACATTGGTTGTAGCAATAGGTAGTTCATAATTGTTAGAACCACTAATAGTACCATCTTCTGATACTGTAATAGTAACTCCATCAGGTTTAACTTTACCTGTTTCAGTAGTAGTGGCTATTTTATCAATTTTTTGGAGTAATGAATCATTAACTTCGTTTTCTGTTATCTTTTTTCTTGTCAATTATATTCACTCCTTATATAACTTTTCTAAATCTAATCTTTCTTCTTCTGTAATTACTTTTCTACTAACTAATACAATTAGGTCATCTTTAGAAAATTTACCTAAAATAACTTGACCTCTAACATATTTATAGGCAGGACTCATTGTTGTAGACCTCCCATTAGCATTTGATTAATCAATTCTTCTAACGATTCTATACGCTCTTTATCTGACATTTTTTCATTATTAAATTCTGAAACTCCGCTAAAATCATAGTGCGAGAAATCAGAAATACCTTCAAATGAAAATACTAGAGTATCGCCATTGTAACCTTTTACTGAATCTTTATATTTATAAATTCTTTCTGCTTCATACAAATCATTACCATGTAAGAAAAATTTCATTATAATATCTGACCTCCGTTTAATACTTGTTGAGCTGTTGTTCCTGTAATAGTAGACGACCTTTTTCTAATTACAGATAATTCACAGTATATTCCTGTAGTATTACCTGTTCCAGATACAGAACTAAGCATTATTACACTGTTGTTTGAAGCACTTATTCCATATGCACTTGTACAATTTGAGAAAGTACAAGTTTCAACATAACAAGTAGAACTTAAAACATATAAACCCGTAGATGTATTAGAAGCTGTTTTACTACAATTAAATAGCGAAATTGACACATTTCCTCGTACATCAAAGCCTTTAATACTAGTAACTCCAGTAATATCTACGCTATCACATCCAGAAATAGATACTTCATTAATTATAGTTGAGTTAATTCCTGCTCCTATAATATTTATTCTTGCTCCCAAATAATCATACATCGTCAAATTTTCATTATAAGTTCCTGCTGAAATTCTTATAGATATTGACCGCGTATTAAATTTAGACATCTGATTAATTGCATAGCTTATAGTTTTATAAGCATTAGCTCCTGTACCAGTACCTTTTCCAACCTCATCAGTACCTAAAGTTCCATCTACATAAATACTTGTTGGAGATTTATTTATAGTGTCAGATGTTATGATTTTAACCCAATCAGTCCAAATATTGGCTATAGTTCTTTTTCTAAAATACAATAAATATTCACTTACGCTTTGAGTAGCAATTTGCATAGCTCCTGTAGTAGAAGTGTCCGCTATGCTTTGAATTAACCAAGGTCTACCAGCAAGACTTCCAACTAAAGGCAAATTAGTAGTATTAGAACTATCTGCAACGAATAATCCAGATTTATTTAAAGTATTTAAATCTCCTTGAAACTGTTCTACTTCTGCACCTTTTACCAAACTACTAGCGATACCAGTTTCGGGGTCTACTGCAATAGTAACCCCGTCTGGTTTAATGTGTCCTAGTATATCTGTAGAAGCGATAGATTTAACATGATTATCCACTTCTTGTGTAAAGCTATTATCTATTAAATCTTTATTTACTTGTCTTAAATTCAAAACTAATTATCATCCTTTCTTTTATTAATTACTAGCTCGATATGATAAGTTGAATGCATAAGAATCATTACCACTACCCGCACTAACCAAAAAGTATCCATTAACTTGTAAAATTAATCCAACTACTCCTGCTGTACCAGTAGCTCTATAAACCGGAACAACTGTAGCCTTTGCAGGAAGATAACCCGAAGGCATCTGAAAAGCGATTGTTCCTGATGATGCATTAGCGTAACCAGAAATATGAACTATTCCAAAATTATCTTTAAAATAAGCTAAAGGATTAGTGCTATCTTTAGTCCCTAATGCCAAAGTAATTTCTTTATATGCTTCTACAGCTTTGTCAGCTTTATCAATATTCAACTGATTTACTAATCTAGCTGTAGGAGCTACTACCGTTCCAGTAGAGAAACTATCACTCAAGCTCACTATATTAGTAGTAACTGTAAATCTATTTCCACTCTCTGTATAAACTAGCTCATAAGGAACTCCGTTTCTAAACATTGCATTTGTTAAATTTGCAATATTATTTGTTAAAACAGAATAAGTAGTTTCTGAATTAGAAAACTTTAAACTTACAGCTCCTGTATTATATCCAGAAGTAGAATTAGGCATTACTATTATTTTTTCTCCATTTTTGAAGCTAAATGTTTCAGTGGTATCAATAACATAGAGTTTTCCATCTGTAGAAGTTGCGTTATAAATTGTATCGTTTACTTTAACTCCTTTTATAACTCCTTGTTCATCAATAGTAATAGTGTCATTATCTACTTTTACATGACCTAGTTCTGTAGCAGATGCAATTTTAGATTCATGATTTTTTAGATTCTGATTAGCAGTAGCTAAATCAGATTGAATAGTTACAATTTTATTCTCTGTAATAGTAACTCGATTCTCTAAATCAGTAGTCAATGGAGCTACTGTACTATAGTAAATAGCAACTACATCTACTCCTGCTTTTAAAGGTTTTACTAAAGTGAATGAATTAGTAGAAGTTTCTGTGAAATTGCTTGTTGAGAATTGTTCTACTCCACCTACAACTACACGTAATAGGTTTCTATTAGGTACATACTTACCAGTTAAGTTGAATACATTTTGACCTTCTGTAGATACAAATTCATCTTTAGTAATAGCTAATTTAAAGCTATCAATTAAATCTTTACTTAATTTTTGCTCTGTAACTGTACCATCAGTAATTAATCCACCATCATAAGTCGGTACATCAACTAATTGTTTGACGTTCTTAGTTATCTTTAAGAAGCATTTAGTTTTAGATGCATCTGCAATAGGTTCTTTTAATGTGATAATGTTACCTGCTACTGTGAAATCTTCCTCGTTATAAACTACAGTTCCGTTTACAGATAGTAACAAATCATCATCTTGAGCAAATGTATCCAATGGAATAGTAATATCTGTTTGACCATTAAATTCTGGTGTAATAACATAGTTGTATATTTTAATAGTAGCTTGTAATGATTTTAACCAATCTTCCATACTACCAACGTAACCATTAGCTACTGCAACTTCATAAGCTGATTGACCACTATCACCTTTTTCACCTTTAATGTAACCTACGTTCTCCCATGTTTGAGTTGCTTCTGACCATGTCCATAAGTTACCGTCAATTGTATAAGCGTCTCCTACTTCACCTGTTGGTGGTAATTGTGAAATATCAGTAAGAGAACCTTTAATACTTAAACCTGCTCCTGCATCACCTTTATCACCCTTTTTAGCAACTAATGACCATGCATCGTTACTACCAATTTCAGTAGAAGGTGGAGCTACTGCTACGTTATCCTTTAAAGCCATGTAAGTATTACCTTGATAATATACAAAGTTATTCTTTTTGTAGTTGACAGAATTAGACCATGCTTTACGATTCTCTAAACCTGTAACATTAGGTAATATTGCATTGATAGCGTTAGTAGCTGTAATAGCATTTTGCGTAGCTTCTTTAGCTAATCGAGTTGCTTCATTAGTATTAGTTGTAGCTGTTGTACTTTCTTGTTTTAATTTAGTTAAATCTGCAATAGCAGTATTAACATTATCTAAAGCTATATTTAATTGAGCTGTAGCTTGTTGGGCTTCTAATGTAGATTGCATAGCTTCTTGTGCTTTTAAATCAGCGTTTGATGCAGAACTTTGTGCTAGAGTAGATGCTTCATTAGCTAATCGAATAGCTTCATCGGCTTTCATTTGAGCAGTATTAACATCAGCAATAGCTTTATTGATATTGTCTAGAATGTCTGAAATTTCTTGACCACCTGTTAAAGTACTAATTTGAAATTGTAGGTTAGCCAATCCTGCAACGATTCTATCCCAGTTTTCATTTATCTTTATACGTTCTTCCCTAGTAATAGGATTGCCCGTATTGTTTAGTAATATTGTCAAAGTTGTAACTCCTTTCTATAAATATAGATATCTAAAGTCAAAGTCTATTGAAGTAACTGAACCACCTTGGATAACAAAATTGTTATCGCCTGCCCGCAATTTAATTAACTTTTTATTCGTATTTTTAAATACACTAGTACCGTTTTTGAATGACTGTATGCCCTTTAATACGAGTGTGTCATTCGCCCCCATAGTGCCGTTATAAACATAGGTATCTCCAGTAGTTTGATTGATGATTGTGACAGAAGATGAAAATAAACCTTTTAAAGTTATTGTCAATTCACTTTGTCTTGGGTCAATGTCTACATTTCCAAGATTCTTCACGGTAAATGCAGTAGTGTTAAACGAATATTTCAAGTCTTCATCCCATGTTATTTGACCATTCCATGCCCTTGAATCGGAATCCCATTCTTTTAATGCAGTAGTTTTAGATGTAGATTCTGCGAAAATATTTACACACACAAACTCAACATTGAATGAATTCATATATTGATTTGGTGCGATATCAAATGATTGGTTTAACCTAACTAAGTAGCGCTTATATGGCTCATTTTTAAATGTTATATAGAAGGATTCTTTACGAGTAAATAAAGCATTGATTTCATCGCGTAATAAATAATAGTCAAATATATCGTAAGATTCATAAAGAAATTCTACTGTTATAATTCGAGTTTCAAATGAAGTTTCAAGGTAAAGTAAACCGTCCCTTCCATCGACGGATTCAGTTGAGTGTCCGATGGTGATAGAAGGAATGTAATGGAATAAACGCTTTAAACTATAATTAGCAATGTCTAAGACTTTACCGTCTAGTGTTTCTATAATCATAGGTTTACTCCTTTACTAATTGCTTTAATACTTGAAGTGTTATACTGCTTTGTATTAATTGTATCGAACGTAATTTGCCCTACTTGTTCGCCATCTAAATAAACATCTGCTGCTTGCACATAAACAACCTGTGGTTGGCTTTGCATTGACATAGTACGCGCTATTCCTTCGCCGATTCCAGAAAGCACTTTGGTAGTGAGCGGAATGATCGCTTCTCTGCCTGCTTCTCCTACGCCTTGTAAACCTGCATTTGCAGTATTAAAGAGTGTAGGCTTGTCAAAGATACCGCCTTCTGCATTCCATTTAATATCTAAACCACTTGGGAATGTGATGTCTTTACCAAAAACACTCTTTGTACTAGTCTTTAAGCTAAATGTTGGCATTTTAGGCAATTCCGGTTTAGGAATCTTTAACTTTAAATTACTAAAGAACCCTTTAATCGCGTCTATCGCTTTTCCTACTGCCTCTTTAGCGGCATCTATAGGCTTTGTTATAGCATCTTTAACCGCTGTAAATTTAGTTGTTACGCCTGATTTAATAGCATCTACTTTTGTTGAAATAGCATTCTTTAGAGTTTCAAAGGCGGCAGTTGCTAAATCTTTCGCAGCATTAATAGGCGTCATAATCTTTTCCTTGAGGGAATCAAATTTCGTTTTACCTGCATTCACAAGATCGTCGAACTTTGTTTTAAGTTTTTCTACCATTGATTTAATAATGTCCAATGACTTATCCCCAAAACCTTTGAAAATTTTAAGAATCTTACCAATAAACCAAAGTTCAACTAAGTTCCAGATGGCTTGAACTGCTCCCGATAACATTTCTTTAATACCTTCCCACATCTTCGACCAATCGCCAGTAAGTAATGCAGAAAAAGTTTTTATTAAACCCATGATAAAAGTTAGAACACCATCAATTACACTTTTGATATTCTCCCATGTATCTTTTATCAGACCCATAATGAAAGGCATCACAAAGTCAAAGACTGCTTTTATTGCATTCCAAACTTTCGAGACAGCCGCTAGGATCATTTCGCCATTTTCATCCCAAAACTTTTTAATTTCGTCTAGTTTAGATTTAATATACTTGGATACCGTGTCCAGTACTGCACTAATTGTCTCTTTAATCGTATTGAATACATTTTCAATAATGCCTCTAAATGTTTCAGACTCTTTATATGCGTATACAAAAGCAGCTACTAAGGCGGCTATACCTGCGACAACACCAACAATTGGCAATGCTACACCGGCTATTGCTGTACCTACACTTCCCATTAATACGGACACCGAGGTTAAGATAGGCGCTAATGCCATGAAGCCTGCGACTATTAATGCGATTACACCTGCTATAGTTGCAATTACTGCAACTAGCTCTTTGTTCTCAGAAACCCACTTCCCAATTTCCCCGACAAACTTAGCAATGTCTTCTAGTACAGGAGCAAATGTCTCTTTTAACGATTTCATGGCATTAGATATTTGTACCGCGGGGTCATTGTCTATCTTTTGAACATCTTCTGCCAGTTGCCTTGTATTTTCTCCAGATGTTTTGATGTGGTCATTCATATTGAGAATAGTATCGGAAATCTTTTCTCCCTGTTCTTCCCAAAGCGTACCAAACATCTTAATACCGATTTCGTTGCGTTTAGTTTTATTCTCTATACCCATTAAAGCAACGACCATTTCTTGAATAGCTAGAGCGCCATTTTCCCCGCCCTCGGCAACTGATTGTCCCCATATATGAAGTTGCTCAGCTGATATTTTAGTGCCTTTTAATGCTGCCTTCATAGCGTCATCTACGTCTTGACCGAACTCAGCCGCAACAATACGTCCTTCCTTCAATCCATCTAAAAGGATGTCAATGTTCCATGTGCCCGTTTCGGCACCTGCAGCCATTATTGCTTGTATTTCTTCTGCTGAATAACCTGCTCTGCGTAGTTGCGAACCATACTCCGCAATAATATCTAGTTGTTCTGGTGGAAATTTTACTTTAAGTAGTGAGTTGACCATTGCAAGTGCTTGCTCGTTTGAAATATTTAACTCTTTGCCGATTTCATACGATTCCTGAATCAACTCTTTAAAGTCAATGTCCGCATATGCGGACGAAATCATCCCTGCACCTTTAATGATCGCTTGGTTCGTATCGATTGAAGCCTCTTTATTTAATGTAAACTGCCTACGTACACCCTCCAGCGCTTCCTCTTGTTCCACTCCATATGCAACCACACTGTTTATAGCATCCCGAACCGCCTGTTTATCCTCTTCCGGAACTTGCATCGTAATATCAATCTTTGTATTAAGACTAGATACATCAAGTGCCTGTTCAAAAACAGCGGCAATTCCACCACCAGCAGCTAACCCACCTGCAACGCCTTTTAACTTGTCGCCAAAGCCGTTAACCGCATTGCCTGCTTCGTCTGCTTCTTCTGCAATTCGCCCTAAATCTTGTCTTATATCATTTAGACTTGAACCTGCGTCGGCATTTCGTAAAGCATTACGCATTTGGTCAATATCCGCATTTGCACCTAAAGCATGACGTCCCATTAACTGTAATGCCCTGCCCATTTGGTCTGCATTTGCTGAACCTTCACGAATCGCATTTGTTAATCTTGAACCTAATACGTCCGCAAAATGATCGACTTCTGTTCCTGTTGCTTTAAAGAATGTCGTTAGTTCTTTAGAGCTTTGCGCTAATCTCGATTGATCTGCGACGGAGGACGCTATTTGATTTTCATATGCTTTTAATTGCGCTTCTGTTGTGGATAGTTCCCGCTGAAACGCTCGATATTGTTCCACGCCAAGGTCGCCATTTCGGAATTGTTCTTCTACCTGTGCT
>Ga0153921_1001417_pt1 | contig 10814 bp, 12 predicted proteins | sample TSNJ005MetaG_FD_104691 | JGI IMG/M metagenome (GOLD analysis project Ga0153921, IMG submission 104691) | Attine ant fungus gardens microbial communities from New Jersey, USA - TSNJ005 MetaG | ecosystem: Host-associated > Fungi > Mycelium > Unclassified | place: USA: New Jersey, Brendon T. Byrne... | reverse complement strand
GCGCACCCGAGCGCTCCCATCCACCGGCTCCCCCCCCAAGCTCATTGCGCCCTCAAGCCCCTGTGGGCCAAAAACTGGCACCTGCAACCCCTGAATTCCTGGTCCACCTGGAGAACGAATCATCCGGTAACGCTCTTCTCCCTTAACCTGCTCTTTCTGCCAAAAGAAGGATTGCCGAGCATTCAAAAGGTGACAAGTCACCGGACAATGTCGAACGTAAGTCTCGGCATCCACCGCTTGGCCGTTATCGAACGAATCGCCTTCGACCCAGTAGATATGCTCAACCACTTCCTCACTTGCCGTCGATGCAGAAAACAGCACGAATCGATCATAACCGTAGGGTGTGGCGAAACCCCTGACGGATTTCTTGATTGATTCAAGCGTGCGCGCCGTCTCTATCTCCAGAGCAGCGCGCATCGCTGTTTCGGCCGGCCCGTCGCTCACTCCGATGCAACCTCTTTCAACAATGCTTCAGCTGCCAACTTGCCCAGATTGTTGCCTGCCAATGGGCTGTCGCCGGTCAGCAACTTGCGGTCTTGGAGCGTCGCACCTGAAATATCCTGATTGATGATCTCAACTCCCAAGGATTTCAACTGCTCACCAAATTTCCACGTCAGATGCCCAGGCATATACCCTATGTCGGGCGTCTTTGCGTCGAGACTGTCTGGAAATGCGCAGATCTTGTAGCTGTTGAATATGTAGGAATTCCTTGACTCACCAATGCCCGCCGCGAGCATTGCTGCTGGGCCGTGACATAAGGAAATCACAAATTTGTCGTTGGTGATTGCCCAATGCAAAGCCGCTTTCACGTCGGCACTCTCCGGCAATCCAATCAGCGCGCCGTGCCCGCCAGGTATGAAAACGCCGATGTAATCCGAATCCTGCCCCAGCGCCTTCTCAACCACTTCGCACAGCTTCAAAGGTTTTTTGAACTGCTCACGGTATTTGGCGTAGAAATCCTTTACCTCGGTATCTTCGCTAGGCATGGCCCAGAACTCGAATTTCACTGGATTGCCTGACAGGGTCGCAACGTCGAACGCGAAACCGGCTTTGTCGAGGTGATACATGGGCAACAACGTCTCGACTGGGTGATTACCGGTGGAAAACATTGTTCCGTTGTCGGTCAGTAAGTAGCGCTCATCGGCGCCAATCAGCAAAATCTTCCAGCGGCCACCTCGGTAGGGATTAGCGTAATCCGCATCACTCAGATCAGATTTTGGCGAGGTAAATTGGCTAAGCGAGTATGGGGAGGGAAAAAAGGCATTGTCCTCCGCCTGATCCGGAGTGGGGCGCTTGTCGTCACTCTGCAAGGTAGTCATGGGTTTTCTCCTACGAATGGGCCGATTGCCGAGGTTCATGCTAGTAGCGTGACGTAGGCCCAACAATGAGGGTTTTCCCTTAAAGAAATGTTCCTCACACATGCAGCGCGCCGATTGGCTGCTTTCGGCCAATAGCGGTCAGTGACAATATTCGCAAAGGCTACCGCTCAGCTTCCCGAAGACCGATCTCGACTATTCGTTAAGTACAGCACCATCGCTGCACGAGCCGCATCTTTGATTGCTGCTCCGCGCAGTGCTGCAATGGGGTCACGTTATCCGTATAGGATGTTGATCCATGCGAGTGAACCTCCAATCACTCCCGACGCGATACCTTCAGCCTCAACCAAGGTGATATCTGCGCCTTTATCAGCCAGATGATACGCCAGCGAAGCGCCCACGATGCCGGCGCTAATGACAACGATTCGTTTGTCCAGAGCATTTCCCATATCAACCTTCATTATGTCGACCTGGAGGCGGTTCATTGTCTGCCTCTGGTCGATTTCTGCTTGCCGTAACGGGCAGCAGTTGTCGTCCAGAAAGCAGATGTAGATTTGTCTGAAGTGGCGAAATAGCTGCCAAAATCATCGTGTTAAAACGCCGCCTGAAATGGTAGCAAGATAAGCGCGTGAGTGTTGTTGGCACTGGAGGGTACCGAAAATTCGTTCAGCTACTACGGCAAGCGTCATCAACGACTATAGTCATTGGTGAGCCAGAGCGAATCCGACCATTCCCTGCCAACCTGGCCTAATCCAATTCCGCGATTACACGGCGGATCTTCTTGTGTTCCTTGATGCGGAACGTGAATGTTTCGCTGCCGAAATCACTCAGGCTCAGGCTGAGTTCGAGGCAGCGTTGTCTTTTTTGAACCCCTTGATGGTGGATGGAGTTATCCCGCCGGGCACGTCGCATCCCACTGAGCACGTCCCAACCACCCATCTATCAAGGTTCAAGCAATGAATACTTTAGAGTTCGATGATGCACAAAAAACCAATGGCGACCTGGTTCAGGGTCCGCTGCCGGCCGGTACTGTCGCGCCCGACTTCACTCTTCACGCAACCCCTGATCAACAGTTGTCGCTGCGTGAGCTAAAGGGAAATCCCGTGATATTGGCGTTTTATCCCGCTGACTGGACTTCGGTGTGTGGTGACCAACTGACCTTGTACAACCAGTTGCTACCCACCTTCAGAGAATACGGTGCGGTGCTACTGGGTATCTCGGTTGACAGCGCCTGGTGTCATCAGGCCTTTGCCAAAGATCGGAATTTTCACTTCAGCCTGCTGGCCGATTTCGAGCCCAAAGGGGCGGTGGCACGACAGTATGGAGCGTACGAGTCCCAGCTCGGAGTTTGTAAGAGGGCACTGTTCGTGATTGACAAGGAGGGGGTGGTCGCCTGGAGCTACGTCTCACCAATGGCAATCAACCCTGGGGCGGACGGCATTCTGGATGCGCTGGATGCTCTGGTGAATTCGCCACAAAGCACGCCAACCAAAAACTAACAGGTGATTACATGGCCACTCTCAAAGTCCCGGTAAGTGCCAACGACCATCGCCAGGGAAGTGCGCATGCCAAGGTCACCTTGGTGGAATTTGGCGACTATGAATGTCCCTATTGCGGTGAAGCTTATTGGATGGTCAAGAATCTGCAACAGCATTTTCGCGATGACTTGCTGTTTGTGTTCCGTAACTTCCCTCTGACCACCGCTCACCCCCATGCATTGGGTGCAGCGGTCACCGCTGAGTATGCCGGGAGTCGAGGATTCTTCTGGGAGGCCCACGACGAATTGTACGAAAATCAGGATCGATTGGGCCTGCCGCTGTATCGCGCCATCGTTCTCAAACACGGCCTTCCCAGGGAGGAATTCGATCTTGCAATGCAAGAGGATACTTACATTCCCAAAATACAAGCCGATTTCAATGGCGGTGTACGCAGCGGCGTGAATGGCACCCCAGCGTTTTACATTGACGGGCTTCGCTATGACGGAGTTCCAGAGTTCATCGGGATGAGTCAGATGATTGAGCTTTTGTTAGTGCGTGGGTGAAATCGCTAGAGAGCCAAATCGGCTTGGCATCACCCACATCGGAGCCGAGGAAAAACCAACGTTAGCTTCCTTTTACATTAAAGAGGTGGACACGGAGCCGGCAACTAATGAAATCTTTGAAGTATTATGAAGAAAATCGACACGCCACATGGTTGGAGTTGTTTTTTGACCTGACTTTCGTTGTTACGATAGGCCAGGTTACGCACACTCTCGGACATGTTCATGATGGCCATTTTGAACATAAGCAATTATGGACATTCTTACTGCTTTTTGTACCGTTGTGGTGGATCTGGTCCAGTCACACGATTTACTCCAACAGGTTCGATACAGACAGTAATCTTCACCGTTTGGCAACATTATTCATAATGCTCCTGCTCATTGTGCTATCGGCACGGATTGGGGAAGACCTGGAAGTGAACTACCCGCTTATTATTGCCTGCTATTTTGGTATACGAGCGATCATCAGTGTTATGTACATTTCATCCATTAGTAAACTCGATTCTCGCGGCGAACTTTCCTCAAGGCTTGGTTTCGCCCTATTAGTTAGCGCGGTTATTAGTCTTTCATCCGTTATTTTTGACCCGCCCTTGCGTTATCTTGTTGCTTATATTGGGATTGTTCTTGATATTCTGTTTCCTGTATTTTTCTGGACTAAACTAAAACCGTTGCCAGCACACACGGAACATTTGGTTGAGCGCATAGGCCTACTCACCCTAATCTTATTGGGGGAGTCAATTATTAGCCTTTCCGGAGGCTTATCTAACATTCAGTGGGGTTATTACAATGTGATGGCGGCCATCACCGGATTCATCATGATTTGCAGTATCTGGTGGATCTATTTTGATAGTTTTTACTTATTGAACAAACATCAAAGCAGTATGAGTGGGCACGCCTTGATCTACTCGCACCTTTTTCTTTTTATGGGGCTGGCACTCCTGGCAAATTTGATCAGGCATGCGATCCTGAATGACATTGCGATGCGCGATTTCCAGATCATGTCGATCATCGGCATGGCATTGTTTTTCCTGGGGAAGCAATATGGCTATTTCATAGCCGTGAGTCGAATAAGGAAATACATACTGCAAAACACCTTGATCGTGCTTTCTTTAGGTGGGTTAGTTATATTTCTACCGCGTGTCGAGTACATATTGGTCGGCCTGACAGTAACCATGATCTGTTATGTTCTCCTGAATTTCAGATATCGTTGAGTCTTTATTATCAGGCCACAGCTCGGGAAAAGTGGATCAAGCGGCTGGTCTGCGGCTTGCACGTTGCCCACTACGTCATTCTCAGTGTCCGAGCGACATGCGACGCTACCCTTGGTCTCTTTGGGTTTGTAATCCTGGTGTCGTCGACCATAGTTAATTGCCGGATGCCCCTTTTAGCTATTGCGACCCGATAGCACCAGCCGCACCGTAACAACAGGAGCCACGTCATGGTCAAAGTAGCGTTGTTCGTTCGTCTGGAAGCAAAACCTGGGAAAGAGAATGAGGTGGAGCGCTTTCTCTTGAGCGGCCTTCCTTTAGTGGAGGAGGAGCCAGCCACTACAGCCTGGTTTGGAATCCGCTTGGGGCCGTCTACCTTTGGCATCTTTGACGCATTCCCGGATGAAGCGGGCCGGCAGGCTCATCTTTCGGGCAAGGTCGCGGCGGCGCTTATGGCAAACGCTGCCGAGCTGTTTGCCGAACCGCCATCAATCGAGAAGGTTGACGTCCTTGCGGCCAAGCTGCCCGGTTAAGCAAATCCAACAGGAAGTTCCATTCAGTTCGGGGAGGCTCACGATGGTTTCGTCAAGTGAGCATCCGTCGGCGTAGCAGTGACCGATATTCAATGCGCTGCCGGACGCGGCTGCACTCCGAACTGCGCAACGATGTGCGTACCCAATTCCTCAATAACCTCAGCCGCAGGGCGCTTGCCATATTTGAGATTGAGAATGACGTGGTCCACGCCGATTTCCTCAAGCGACTCCAGCAAAAAACGTAGATGGTAACGTCCAAGTTTGAACCCCAAATGGATACGTGTGGGTGGCGTGGACGGATTCTCATCGAGATCGATGTACAGCGACTGAGTAAAGGGCTTATACACAGAGCCACATTGTTTCGTGACCTCCAGTCGCCAATCTTCCACGACCAGCCGCTGCATGTTCGGAATGCGTGGATAGTTGATCCATCCGTTGCTCTCACGCGCGATCCAATCCAGTGACTGGCGACTGTTGCCGGTCACGAGCATTGGAATGAATTGGGTGGTAGGTTTCGGAATCAGGTCTGCGCCTTGCATTTCACCAGTGCTCCAGTGGATGGGCTCAAAACTGGTGCTGTGGGCGCGGCGAATCACTTCGTAGTGTTCTCGAAAGATCTCTCCACGCCTTTCGGGATCGACGCCAAACGCCGAAAACTCCACTGGCCGATCTCCCGAAGCAACCCCCAGAATCAAGCGACCAGTGCTCAACTGATCGACGCTGGCTGACGCCTTGGCCGTGTGCAGGGGATGGTGCAGCGGGATGGCGATGGAGGCGGTGCCAAGTGCAATCTCCGAGGTATGGGCGGCCATATAACCCAGGTAAACCCAGGGGTCGAAGACTTGGCCGACATCGCCGAAGCCAGGGTCGCGAAGCGGCACGTCGCGAAACCAGAGCGCGCAGAAGCCCAGCGCCTCGGCTTTTTTAGCAAGTGTGACCTGGTTGAGCATGCTCGGAGTGTCCCCGTCGAACGCCTCCATGGGAAAGAATAATCCAAGGCTCAAATGCCCCTGAGTGAAGGTTCGGCTAAACCCTAGATGCTTCTGGTAAGGAACCGTGCTCGGCCGATACATACGGATTGACCTCATGGCAGAACGTGAACAGCGCCCCCGTTTCCAGAGGTGCTGCGGCATCGGTCGCTTTTGAACGACAGGTGGGGGACTGGGTCTGGCTTTTACCCGTTGCGCCGTACTGCTGGTCGTGTGGACCGGATTCAGGGGGCAGTTGCTGGCGATAGGCGCGGGTCGGTCCGGGTGGGTGTTAAGTGGACGGTCAAAGGAAGTCAGATCTCTCGGCTCTATACCACCAGATGGGCAAGGTGTTCGAGGAATCATTCTATAAGCGTAGGCGGTTTTGCAGCTCTCCGCCATATTCTTACAATCGAGCCGCTGCCGGGCGAAAGTTGCATATCGAAGACATTTATCGGTCGTTTCCTGCCATTCCACAACGGCCGCTATTAGGCAACAGCGGTCGCTTGCCGATGCCCGCTTCTGGCCGATTGCTGCCTGTCGTGAAGGCCTGCACCGGCCCGAAGTTGACGGACTGCTTGGCTCGGTTTCAGAACGGGCAAGCCGGTCTCTCCCCCAACCGCTCTACCAACCTTACAAGATAACCGTCGGGATCCTGGACGATGAATTCGCGCTGGCCTATTTCTACATTGTCAGCCCGATACCAGGTGTCTTTGCATTCTCGATAGAGTGGACATCCAGCCTCATCAAGTTTCTGGATGATGGGTGCGACAGCCTCAACGTCAATCTGTAAGTTGATGCCTCTTCCAAACGGCTTGGCCAACGGCGCAGTCAGCCATTGCCCCGCGTCGGAATCAATCTGCTCAAGCATCACTTGAGCACCGTTCAAATCAAGATATGCAAATCCATCTTCCGGGCGTTGATAAGCTACTTTGAACCCCAAACGAGAAACCCAAAATGCCAGGCTGCTATCCAGGTTGGTGACCATTAACTCCGGAACCAGTTTGTTACGTTCGAACATGAGATGACTTCCATTTCAAAAGGCCAATTCGTGCGGACGGGCAGGTTCTGCACTGATGGCTTCGATACCACGACGGGATCGTGGCGAGCGCGATGATGCACGCTCGGGTGGGAATTATCGAGTCGCGTTGACCGGAAGCTGCCCTAGGCGAATGGCGGATAAAGAGGAAGGTCTGTCGCTCTCGCTTAGCCCAACCTCACGCCAGCGCATCATCCTGATGTGACAGCGGCTGCACCGCCAGGTGTGGCGTTTCACCGAAGAACTCGATCAGCAGTTCTGTGAGCACACGAATTTTGCGCGCAGGGTGCGGACCCGGCGGGCGGATGATGTAGGCACCGGCAGGAGGGGGAGGATGGTTTGTCATGATCGGCACCAGTGCGCCGGATGCCACCTGTTCATGGGTGAGGCAGTCGGGCAGGTAGGCGACACCGAGGCCTGCGGTCGCAGCGGCGACCAGGGCGATGCCGTTGTCGGCCTTGAAGCGGCCTTGCGGACGAACCGTGATGACTTTGTCGCCATCCATGAACTGCCAGGCTTCGGTGCCTTGCATGAGCGCCTGATGGGCAAGCAGTTCATCCGGTGTCTCGGGCGCGCCGTGCGCGTTGATGTAAGCGGGGCTCGCGACGAGCTTGCCGTAGACCGGGCCAATCCGTCTGGCGATCAGATTGGAGTCCTGCATATAGCCCACCCGGATGGCGCAATCGTAGCCCTCGGCAATGAGGTCAACGAAGCGATCGCTGTAACAGGTCTGGATGTGCAGCTGCGGGTGCCGACGCGCCATTTCTGCCAGCATCGGGGCGAAGTGACTCGGGCCGAACGACAGTGGCACGGCCACGCGTAAGCGGCCGCGGAGGGCGCCGGCGGGCAGGATCGTTTCCTTGGCGATGTCGATCTCGGTGCAAACCCTGGCGGCGTAGTCCCGGAACGTCGCACCGGCCTCGGTGAGCGCCGCTCCGCGCGTGGAGCGGGCCAGCAGTTGCACACCCAATTCGGTTTCAAGCCGAGCCAGGCGGCGGCTGACGATCGATTTCGACACGCCAAGCCGCAGGGCTGCCTGCGAAATGCCCCCGGCATCAGCCACTTCCACGAAGGTCTGCAGTTCTTCGATATCCACTCTTGCGTTCCTCTTTTCGCGACACAGCACGTCGCGCAATGCTACTACTGCGTCGAACATGGGAACAGCACAATGGATTTTCCGGGCATGGCGTCATTCGCACGTGTTTCGGAACCCATCACCCGCACAGGCTCCGGCCTGATTCACAAACGTGCGTCACCCATGAAAAGGATTTGCCAATGGCAAGCGAGACTCTCCGCAACCCCCATACCGATCAGCTACTGACCCCGGAAAACTCGGCGTTGATCATCATCGATTATCAGCCTGTTCAGGTTTCTTCGATCCGCTCGATGCCGCGTGATGAACTCGTCTTCAACATAACCAGCGTCGCGAAGGCGGCGGTCAACTACAACCTTCCGATCATCCACTCGACAGTCAATGTCGCGACCGGCCGCAACAAGCCGCCGATTCAGGAGCTGCAAAAGGTGCTCGGCCATCTGCCGACCTATGACCGCACATCGATCAACAGTTGGGAGGACACGCAATTCAAGCAGGCAGTCAAGGCGCTCGGGCGCAAGAAGCTGATCATGACTGCACTCTGGACCGAAGCGTGCCTGACATTCCCGGTGCTCGACGCGATCCAGGAAGGTTATGAGGTTTATGTGCCGGTCGATGCGGTCGGCGGTACATCGCTCGCCGCGCACGAGGCGGCGTTGCGCAGAATGGAACAGGCGGGCGCGAAGCTCATCAGCCGGGTGCAAATGTACTGCGAACTACAGCGCGACTGGGCGCGAGAAGTGACCGTGCCGGGCTTTCTGGGCGTATTCGAGAACTTCGACGGGTTCAACGCTGAAAAAGCGCTGGAAGAGGCGAACAAGAAGGCCTGATTAGCGGGCAGTGGAAGAAGGTGTCGCTCGCGAAAGCGGGCGCCACCTTTATTTTTTTCCTGCTGCAAACGACTGCTTTTGTCCTCCATCTCTCCCATCCTGGAGGAGCGCAGCAGTCACGTTTATCGCTGAAAAACTCATTTTCAGTTATGGCCGTTGTTGCTGCCACCGCTCGAAAACTACCATGCGACGAAGTCGGAACGGCGACAGTGACCGCGTTCCTCGACGAATCCGGTCAGGCCGGCTCGCTGCTCAGAGCATTCAACTATCTCCATCGTGCAATGGGTATCCCACGCTGATAATGCCGCTGGTTGATCCCTGCAAACATCCAATAAAAAAAGAGGCTGGTTCGCATATGCGCAAGACCTATCTTGTTGTCGGGGGCGGTACTGCCGGAGCGGTGCTGGCGGCACGATTATCCGAGGGGGATCTGGCGGATGTCGTGTTATTGGAAGCCGGCCGCGATACGCCTCCCCACGCCATGCCTGACGATATCAATGATGCGTTTCCTTCGGCATCGCTCAATCCAGGCTATTTCTGGAGCCACCTTGCGGCGAGGCGAAGGGCAGGTGGTCCCGGGTATCCCTATCCGCAGGCTCGGGTGTTGGGCGGAGGCTCCAGTATCAATGGCATGTGGACCCTGCGTGGCCTGCCAACGGATTTTGCCCGGTGGGTGGAGTTGGGTGCTGAGGGTTGGGGGTGGGAGCAGGTCTTGCCTTTTTTCCGCAAGGCCGAAGGTGATATCGATAGAACCGCTGTGCCAGCCGGGCCGTTTAAAATTCGACGCCCGTCGGAGGTTGAACTTCCAGGCTTCGTTCGCAAGATACGCGATGTGCTGGCGGGCAAAGGAGTCGAGGTGATCGATGACATCAACGAACAGCCGGATTGCGGTTTTTTCAACATGCCTTATGCGGCGGTTGGCGGCCAGCGTTCCTCCAGTGCCAGCTGCTATCTGACAGCTCAGGTACGGGCCCGGACCAACCTGCGAATCATTGCCGACGCGGCGGTGGAGTCGATCCAGATGTCGGGCAATCGCGCGTGCGCAGTCATCTACAAAAAAGATGGCGAGGTGCACAGTATCGCCGCACAGGAAGTGATCCTGAGTGCCGGAGCGATCCATTCGCCGGCAATTCTCATGCGTTCCGGGATCGGTGCACCTGCCGCGTTGAATGCCCTCGGTATCCAGACTCGTATCAATCTTCGAGGCGTGGGACAGAATCTGCAAAACCATCCTTATTTGCAGATGGTACTGACGCTTCCCCGCCCGGCGCGGCAGAAGGCTGCGTTACGTGCCTTTGCCTGTGCCGGGGTCAGGCATTCATCTGGCTTGAAAAACACAACACCGGGTGATCTGTTTCTTGCGTTTCTTGGACGTGTCAGTGCACGGAGTTTCGGCACGGATCTGGCGATGTTCAGTGCTGCGCTGTACGCCCCGAACTCTCGCGGCAGAGTCGAGCTGGTGTCCGCGGATCCGCAGGTTCCGCCCAGCGTTGAGTTTGATTTTCTCAGCGATCCCTTGGATACCGAAAGGATGCTGCTGGCGGCCCGTTTCGCCGAGTCGCTGTTGGCGGAGCCAGGGTTCAGATCCTGCTTTCATGATGCGTTCATCATGCCGCCGGTGATGGCCGCCAATCAGTTCAATCAGCAAGGTCTGGCGGGCCTGATCATGAACATAGGGGCCAAGGCGCTGTTAAACGGCCCTTCCATTTTGTCCCGGTGGCTGCTCTCAAAGAGGTTCAGGCCAGGTCGCTGGATCGCCAGTGCGACCCGACGCAAACCGATGAGCGAT
>Ga0153921_1001415_pt1 | contig 10818 bp, 9 predicted proteins | sample TSNJ005MetaG_FD_104691 | JGI IMG/M metagenome (GOLD analysis project Ga0153921, IMG submission 104691) | Attine ant fungus gardens microbial communities from New Jersey, USA - TSNJ005 MetaG | ecosystem: Host-associated > Fungi > Mycelium > Unclassified | place: USA: New Jersey, Brendon T. Byrne... | reverse complement strand
TGCTGATCTCCGGCACGGTCGTACCGAACCGCGGCCTTGTCGACACTGGCCTCGACGGTCGCGAGGTCGAGCACCACCGGGCCCGACGCGTCACCTGCCGTGTCCAGTGCAGCTCCGGCGGCGGCCTCGAGTGCCGTCAGGGCTCGGCGTGCGTCGCCGGCCGCCAGACGAACGAGGTGTTCCATCGCGTCGTCGTCGATCGTGATCGCTCCCCCGAACCCGCGCTCGTCGGCGACGGCGCGTTCGAGCAGTTCCTGGACATCCGCAGCGGTGAGCGATTGCAGTTGTAAGACCAACGAGCGCGACAACAGCGCGGAGACGACGGAGAACGACGGATTCTCGGTGGTCGCGCCGACCAAGAGCACGATCCGGTTCTCGACCGCGGCGAGCAAGGCGTCCTGCTGGGTTTTGGAGAAACGATGGACCTCGTCGATGAACAAGACGGTCTGTTCGCCGTTCAGCAGACGACGGCGGGCAAGTTCGATGACACCGCGGACTTCCTTGACGCCGGCGGACAGGGCAGACAATGCCTCGAACCGACGGCCGGTAGCGCCCGAGATCAACGACGCGAGCGTGGTCTTGCCGGTGCCGGGAGGTCCGTACAGAAGTACCGATGCAGCGCCGGACCCCTCGACCATTCTGCGCAGCGGAGCACCAGGGCCGAGCAGGTGCTGTTGACCGACAACTTCACCGAGAGTGAGGGGGCGCATGCGGACAGCCAGAGGAGCACCAGGCGGCACCGAGGACAATGCGCGCTCGGCGACAGACACGACATCGGGTTCGTCGACGATCGCGGATTCCTCCGGAGTTGCCTCGAACAGGCCGTCTTCCGCCACCACGCCGTCTTCCGCCCCCACACTGTCTTCCGCTTGCCAATCGCTCACGAATCGACGCTACTAGAGACCACCGACGCTTGACACAACCCGCGGTTCCGCCAGCCCTCACGTCCTCGGCAAAGGCGCTGTAATAGCGTTGTCGCCATGAGCACCTCCGAGATCGCCACCGTCCTCGCGTGGCACGATGCACTCAACTCCCAAGACATCGACACACTTCTGCAGTTGTCGAGTGACGACATCGAGGTAGGCGGCCCCAAGGGCGCGAGCCAGGGACTCGCTGCCCTGCGCGAGTGGGCCACCAACGCCGGCATCACGCTCGTCCCCGGGAAGATGTTTGTCCACCATGGCGTGGTCGTCGTCGAACAGACCGCAACGTGGGCGACCGAACCGGACAAGTCCGCGACCCTGGCCTCGGCTTTCCGAGTCGTGGCCGACCAGGTGACGTCGACGTTCCGGCATCCTGATCTGGCGACGGCGCTCGCGGCGACGGACCTGTCCGAGAACGATCTGGTCTCCGACAACTGAGCGGACTACCGAAAAAGGGCGCTCGTGCTGCATGCACGGGCGCCCTTCTGCGTGTGATCAGTCAGAGACTCAACTGAACTCGGTGCGCAGCGCCGCCACGACGTCGCGGGCGTGTGCCTCGACGGCGTCGTTGCCGGCGAGCTTCGCCGAACGCGCGAGCCTTGCCCAGCGGCCCACCAGTGCGTCGGCGCGTGGAATCGAGAGATAGTGCTCGCGGACGGCGGCGATACGTGAATGATCCTCGGGCAGGTACAGATAGGTGCTGAGCCAGACCCAGATGAGTTGGGCCTCGACGATCCTGCGCCCCAATTCGGCCTCGTCGGCCAGGGCCGGCCACATCCCGACGACCTCGGCCCGCCAGGCATCGACCATCGCCGACGCCCGCTCTTCGGTCAGGTCGATGTTGCACAGGCAACCGGGGAACGACACCAACGCGTAGGTGATGTCGAGGAGGGCGTCCCGGTAGCCACCCCACTCGTAGTCGAGGAACTGCACGCCGTCGTCGTTGACGATGATGTTGTCTGGGCACAGGTCCGACGGACTGAAGGCGCGGAATCGACCGCCACTGAACAGTGTCTGCGCGTGCCGAACCTGCTCGAGAATGTCCGAGCTCACATCGATGCCGAGACTTTCCACCAACATCGCGGGAACACCGGCCACTGCGCGTCCCACTTGATCCGCCACTTCATCGGAGCAATGGGCGACCTCGGCTCGACGCAGCAGTGCGGTGAAGTCGTCCTCACGGCCGACGGTCGCGGCGTGCATGCGCCCCATGGCCTGCGCCATGGCCATCAACGTGTGTGTGACGGTGTCCGGGTCGGAGTCTTCGAGTCGGACGCTGATGGCGGTGGCGTCGCCGAGATCACTCAGGATCAAGAGGCGAGCATCGAGGTCGGACGCCAACAGTTCGGCGCCGGGGCGTGCGTCCTTGGCAAGCGCGTTGGCGAACTGATACGACACCGCTTCACGAAGGAAAGCGGTCTCGACGTCGAAGTCACCTTCGGACGCGGCGGGGAGCGCAATCGCGGTTTTGGTAGCTCCCTGGAAGTTGTCGCGGACCTGCTTGATCACCAGCGTTCGAGGCAGGGAGAACGGGTTCTCGGCGACACGTACGCGCAGCACGACGGTGCGGCCACTCCCCCCGAGATCGACTGGATCCACCAGGGTTACGGGTGCCCCTGTGCGGCGTGTCAGCAACTGCTCAGCAGCTGCGACGACTTCGGAAACGGGGTCTGCCAGTAATGCGGTCATCACCGACCAACTTACCCGTTAGTGACTCCGATCATGCCCAGCTCATCCACTCACAGCGGAGAATTCAAGCCCTCACAGCGACAGAAATTGCCGTCTACCTGCGGCGATGACAAAAGTCCCTAATCGCCACATCGGCACACAGTTCTCGCGAGAATTCTGCTGTCGGTGAGCAGAACTCCGAACCGGCGATGTCATGGAGTTTTGTCCTCGTCGACAAATCGAGAAATGCCTTTCAACGCTGCTTCGAATTCCTCGTCGGCCCGGGTTCTGACCCAGAGGACGAGCACGCAGGCAGTGACGATCCCGACCAGGTTGACAGCCAGTTGCAGCGACGACAACCCGGCGATCCGCCATTCTCCGTTTGCTGCCGCAACCACCGCGAAACCGGCGGCAGGAACCGTGGTGACGGAGATGAACACTCCGACCAAGGCAGCGGACTTCGACGAGACGAGTGCCAGCATCCCAGCCGCACCGGCAAGAAGCGCGACGACAAACGAGATGGGCCCGACCTTGTAGACGAAATCGACCTCGTGGAGCGATTCGAGACTCACGACGTCCATCCACCCGAAGAACTTCACCACGAACGTTGCGGCGAGAGTCACGCCCATCGCGATGGGGAATCCGACGGCGAGCGCGAGAATCGAACGTCGACGCAACCGTCGATCCCGCCGTACGAGTGCCACAGCCAGCGCGGCCAGCGGCCCGAACTCCGGGCCGACGACCATGGCGCCCACGATCGTGATCTGAGAGTCGGTGACAACGCCGATTGCCGCGAGCAGACATGCGATCGTCAGGAACGCGACGAACAATCCGTTGAGAGTTGATTCTTCCCGAGTGCGGGACAGCAATTCCTCCCACACGACGGAATCCGCGGGATCACCCGGCACGTCGCGCTCGGCTTTGCGCGCCGCCGCCGACAACACCGTCTCGACTGGTACGAGCGTCATTCCGCCGTCCTCGGCGACGCCGAGAGCGGTCAGAGCATCGACGACGTCGTTGGCCGCCTCACGGGCGACGTCGGCCTCCACCATGTCGCCGGCGGGATGAACCGCGACATCACGTAATACGACGATGTGTGTCGCGCCCCGCTGCGACGCGAGCGCACCGAGAACTTGCTCGGTGCGCTCGGTCGGGCAGATCACCCGCAAATGCAGCATGGCGATCCGGTGTCGGCTCTACTTGGCTTCGACGGCGTCGCCTTCGGACTTCTTGTCCTCTGACTTCTTCTCGGGCTTCGCGTCAATACCCGATTCCTTGCGCTGCTGCGCAGAAATCGGTGCCGGAGCATCCGTCAGCGGGTCGACGCCGCCACCGGACTTCGGGAACGCGATGACCTCACGGATGGAATCCATGCCGGCGAGGAGAGCGGTGATGCGGTCCCAGCCGAAAGCAATTCCGCCGTGCGGAGGCGCGCCGAAGGCGAAGGCGTCGAGAAGGAAGCCGAACTGCTCCTGCGCCTCTTCCTCGGAGATACCCATCACCTTGAACACTCGTTCCTGAATGTCCTTGCGGTGGATACGAATACTGCCGCCGCCGATCTCGTTGCCGTTGCAGACGATGTCGTAGGCGTAGGCGAGAGCGGAATCCGGATCGGTGTCGAACGTGTCGAAGAACTCCGGCTTCGGCGACGTGAACGCATGGTGCACGGCGGTCCAGGCGGAGTGGCCGAGAGCAACGTCACCGGATGCAGTGGCGTCGGCGGTCGGCTCGAACATCGGAGCGTCGACGATCCACACGAAGGCCCACGCGTCGGGATCGATGAGATCCTTCTTGCGGGCGATCTCACCACGGGCTGCGCCGAGGAGGGCGCGCATCGGCTTCGTTGCGCCGGCTGCGAAGAAGATGCAGTCACCCGGCTGAGCTCCGACGTGAGCAGCAAGGCCTTCACGCTCGGCGTCGGTCAGGTTCTTGGCAACAGGTCCACCGAGAGTGCCGTCTTCGCCGACCAACACGTACGCCAGGCCCTTGGCCCCGCGCTGCTTCGCCCATTCCTGCCAGGCGTCGAGTTGCTTGCGCGGCTGGCTTGCACCGCCGGGCATCACGACGGCGCCGACGTACTCCGCCTGGAACACGCGGAACGTCGTGTCCTTGAAGAAGTCCATGCACTCGACGAGTTCGATGTCGAAACGCAGGTCCGGCTTGTCGCTGCCGTAACGACGCATTGCCTCGGTGTAGGTCATGCGGTCGATCGGCGTCTTGATCTCGTGGCCGACGAGCTTCCAGAGCGCCGTCAGGATTTCCTCGGCAAGCAGGATGATGTCGTCCTGGTTGACGAAAGCCATCTCGATGTCGAGCTGAGTGAACTCGGGCTGACGATCGGCGCGGAAATCCTCGTCGCGGTAGCAACGCGCGATCTGGTAGTAGCGCTCGATGCCGCCGACCATGAGTAGCTGCTTGAACAGCTGCGGGCTCTGCGGCAGTGCGTAGAAGCTACCGGGCTGCAGGCGTGACGGTACGAGGAAGTCACGGGCACCCTCCGGCGTCGAACGCGTGAGCGTCGGAGTCTCGACCTCGACGAACTCGTGGTGCGCGAGTACGCCGCGCGCTGCAGCACTTACCTTGGAACGCAAGCGAATTGCGGATCCGGGCCCTTCACGACGCAAGTCGAGGTATCGGTACTTGAGGCGTGCTTCTTCGCCGACCTGATCGTCGAGCTGGAACGGCAGCGGTGCGCTTTCGTTGAGAACCTCGAGTTCGGTGGCGTTGACCTCGATTGCTCCGGTGGGGATCTCGAAGTTCTGGTTGCCCTCGGGGCGAACCTCGACCGTTCCGGTTACGCGAACGCAGTATTCCGCGCGCAGACGGTGCGCCTGCTCGGCCACGTCACCTGCCCGGAAAACTACCTGCGCAACTCCGGATGCATCACGGAGATCGATGAAGATCACTCCGCCGTGATCACGACGCCTGGCTACCCAACCGGTGAGCGTTACGGTCTGCTCTGCCTGCTCGGGTCGCAATGAACCGGCGAGATGTGTGCGCAGCACGGGATTCCTTTCGAACTACTTCCAATAACCGACGACCGACTACTTTGCCTGCGATCCTACGGAGCGAACTGCGCAGAGCGGAAACGCGGACCCGCATCCCATGCGAAGCTATCTCCAGAAGTGACGGCAAGCACTTGTTCACGACAGCAGAAAGCGGACATAGATGACCTTCAACGAGGGGGCCCGCGGCGAAGCGGGACGCGTTCAGGTTCAAGGCGGCGGGGGCGGCGGTGGCCGCGGCGGCAAGATCGCGATCGGCGGTGGCGCGGGCGGCATCATCGTTCTGATCCTGGCGCTGTTGTTCGGCGGTGACCCCGGCTCACTACTGGGCACGTCCACCGAAACTTCGAGTTCGTCGACCGGACTGTCGTCGGTCGACGAGTGCACCGGCGCTCAGGCAAACGCCGATGTGAACTGCCGCGTCACACTGACCGTCGGAAGCCTCGACGACGTTTGGGAACAGCAGTTGGTCAAGCAGACCGGCACGGCGTACGTGCGACCTGAAGTCATTCTGTTCAGCGGTTCGGTCAACACCGGTTGCGGCCAGGCGTCGAGTGATGTCGGTCCGTTCTACTGCCCGGCGGACCAAACGGCGTACTTCGATACGAGCTTTTTCCAATTGCTCGTCGACCGTTTCGGTTCCAGTGCCGGACCGCTCGCACAGGAGTACGTGGTCGCTCACGAGTTCGGACATCACATCCAGAATCAACTCGGCGACATCGGCCGCGCGCAGGCCGACCCGCAGGGTGAGCAGTCGGGTGCGGTTCGCACCGAACTCCAGGCCGATTGCTACGCAGGCGTCTGGGCGCATTTTGCCGACACGATTCCCGATCAGGCGACCGGTCAACCGTTCCTGAAGCCCTTGTCAAAAGACGACATTCGCGACGCGTTGTCCGCCGCCTCGTCGGTGGGCGACGACCGTATCCAGAAGTCCACGACCGGTCGGGTCAACCCCGAAGGTTGGACACACGGTTCCTCCGCACAGCGTCAGGCGTGGTTCATGACCGGATACCAGACCGGCCAGATCTCGTCGTGTGACACGTACTCGGCGCGGGATCTGAACAATCCGCCCGATCTGAAGCGTTAGAGAACCTCCGAAATAACATCCCGCCGACAATTTCTTCTGTCTTGACAGATTTAGTTGTCGGTGGGATGGTTTTCTCATGTTGGAAGTCGCAGTCATCGATCGTCCCGCAGCTGCCGAGGCCTCGCTCGATCCGATCCGCCAACGGATTCTGGCTGAACTGGCAGTCCCGGCATCAGCATCCTCGCTGGCACCCCGAGTGGGCTTGACGCGCCAGAAGATCAATTACCACTTGCGCACTCTCGAGGAACACGGACTCGTCGAACTCGTCGAGGAGCGCAAGCGGGGAAACATGACGGAGCGGATCATGCAGGCCAGCGCCGCGTCGTACGTCATCTCCCCCGCTGCAATGTCCGCGCTCGCGCCGGACCCGAGCCGGTTCCCGGATCAGCTCTCGGCGCGCTGGCTCGTCACTCTCGCGGCGCGGATCGTCCGAGAGGTCGGCGAACTGATCGCCGGCGCAACTGCGGCCGGAAAACCGTTGGCGTCCTTTGCCATCGACAGCGACATCACCTTTGCCACGGCGGCCGACCGCGCCGCCTTCGCCGGCGAACTCGGGGAGTCGATCAACTCACTTGTGGCCAAATACCACGACGGCAATTCTGAAGCCGGGCGCAAACACCGCTTGGTTGTCGCCCTGCATCCCAGTCTCACCACACCCCACGTCACCACACCCCACGTCACCACGCCCGAAACGGAGCAGTAGCGATGTCCGAGAAATTCGAAATCCGCCGCGAGGTGGTCGTCCCCGGAACTCCCGAGCAGATCTGGGCCGCAATCTCGGCAGAGACGGCCGGCTGGATGTTCCCGTCCCCGCTCGAAATCCCTGCGGACGGCAGTAGTCCGGACAGCCCGATCATCGCGACGTGGGAGCCGCCCCGCGAGCTAGCCATCCACATGCAAGGCCCCGACGGCTGGTTCAACAACCTCGAGTACGTCGTCGAGGCCCGCGACGAGAGCACCGCCGTTGTCCGCTACGTCCACGCCGGAGTGTTTGCCGAGGACTGGGACAACCAGTACGACGGCGCGAGTAAGCACACGGACTTCTACCTGCACAGTCTCGGCCAATACGTGCGGTACTTCGCCGGCAAACCCGTCACCTATGTCTCGGCCGAAGGCCCGGAATCCTCGTCCTCGCCTCAAGCGATGGGAACGCTTCGCAGCGCCCTCGGAATCACCTCGGGCACCGCTGTCGGTGACGCCACGTCGGTGGAAGTCCCCGGAATCGGAACCGTCGACGCGATTGTCGACTACATCAACGACTGGTTCATCGGCTTGCGTACCGAGGACGCATTGCTGCGGTTCTACGGACGAAACGCCTTCGGCGGCACCGTCGACGCGGCCCATCACCTCTTCGCAGAGGGCGCTGACGGTGGATCAGCAACGACAGCGTGGCAGGCCTGGCTCGACGGCGTGTTCGCCTGAGTCGTCACACTCCCCGCTCTGCTGACACGCGACCGTCGTCGATCGCGGTCAGCAAAGCGGCATGATCGCGTGCGTTGCGTTTGGCGTAGGCAGCCGCGAACTCCCCGATCGCGAAATCGAATTCGGTTCCGTCACCGAGATATTCGGCGATCGCAATCCGATCGGATGAGCGAGCATGCGCATAGGCCAGGACCCTCGCGCATAGTCGCCCGTAGAGTTCCATCCCTTCAGGTTTCATGGTTTCGATGACCGCTGATCCCTTGCCGTCCCGAAGTTGGCGGATGTAGAAGTCGTGCTCATCCTCGTCGAGTCCCGGTCCGCGCTCCCACCCCAGGAAGATGTCACTGGTGGCCTGCATCAGGCGCTGCCCGTTCACTACTCGTTCGCCCTCGTTGGAGAAGGTGGGGCCATCGACGTACGCCGAGAGAACGGACGGCTGCGCCTCCTTGACCTGCAGGATCAACGGATCGTCGTCGTCGACGCCTTTCATCAGGATCATCCACGCGCGCGTTCCGACGCTCCCGACACCGACAACTTTCCGCGCGATGTGCGTCATCTCGAAGCTTTCGAGCAACACCCGACGGTCCCACTGCAACGTGCTTCGATAGGAACGAACGCGCTGACATAGCAACTCCTCGATCTGAGTGAGGTCGGTGCCCGCGAACAATTCCTCTGCCGGCACGATCAGCGGCGGGTCACTGATGAACCGCCTTCTCCCGTCGACGATTTCGGTGAATTTGCCGGCAGCCTGAGCGCTGTCTCGGCGACGAGCCTTGTCCAACGTCGCCTGGGTCCGCTCGAGCATTCGCTTCTTCAAATCGACGCGAAGTTCTTCCAGTCCGTCTTCGGGTGCGATGTGCGCGTACCAAACTGCGAGGTTCCCCAATCCTGACTGAGCGATAAGGGTTTCGCGATACTCGGCCGCACACCCGCGAACGATCTTCTTACGCTCTTTGCCGGAGTATCCGTTGTCCTTCGCTGCGATCGCCAAACTGGCGGCCAGCCGTTTCACGTCCCATTCGAACGGCCCCGGGTACGTTTCGTCGAAGTCGTTGATGTCGAACGCGAGCTTTCGCTCGGGCGTCGCATAGATACCGAAGTTACTCAGGTGTGCGTCGCCGCAGAGTTGGCTGTTCAGGCCGGAATCAGGGCTTCGGGACAAGTCGTCCGTCATCACCAGGGCAGCACCACGGAAGAACGAGAACCGGGACGCCGACATGCGCCCGTATCGGATGGGCACCAGGTCCTGTACCCGCGACTTCGCCTGCAATTCCAGCAGTGATATCGGATCGCGGTCACTCTCTGTCAGATCCGCGAGCGCGGCCAATGGCGTATCTCTACGCGCCTGGCGGCCGCGCGCCCGCCTCTCGTCGACAGTGGGATGCTCGGTACGCACTGCTGTCATCTGCCCGACCTTTCACTCGCAACGGCTATCGCTACGAACTCGACGCGTCGGGCGTCGTTCGGCCTCCTGATCCGCGCGCTGCGCGTACCAGGAGTTCCGGACTTGACACCAACGCCTTGCGCCACGGAAGTACCCCGTCGATCTCGATCTGAATCGACAGGCTCAACACGGTCCGAATCAGAACGATCATGCCCAGAACTGCGGCGTCGGTCAGCGACGGTGAAGACGTCACAGTCTTCACCAGATCAGCGGCGACAAGGATCTCGAGCCCGAGAAGGATGACCGCACCCATCGTCTCGCGCAGAGTGCGAAACGCTGAACTACCGTCGCGCGTTCGACTCCAGGCGCGCCCCGCGATCACGAATGCGAACACGAACCCGAGGACCATGGCGACAACACCGAGTACTTCGAACCATTCGGTGACAAGCTCGAAGAACCTGATTTTGTCCATGATCATGATTCTCGAGGTAATGCACCGATAAGTCGAGGTGACACGACGGAGTCAGCTGAAGATCCGCTCGATGTCGTCGAGTCGCAGCTCGGTCGCGCGAGGAGAATAGCCCGAGCCCCACAGGCTGTCGTCGACGTAATGGACGTTCCCCGAGCGGACAGCGGGAAGACGCTCCCAGAGCGGGTTCATTGCCAACTGCGCGCGGACGTCCTGCTGGTCCTGGAATGCACCCACGATGATCACGTCGCTGGTCACCTGATCGAGTTGCTCCGCTGTGAGTGTGCGGGTGAACTCCTCCGATGTAGCTCGATCGCCCGGGAAACCGAGAGCATCGAGAAGAGCGTCGACCTGGTTGTAGACGACACCGTTCTCGCCGGTACGCAGCAGCGTCACCGACGGTAGCGAGCCGAGGGCCGAGAGCCGATCCTTGATTGTGAGGAGGCGCTCTTCCGTTCTCGCGTTCAATTCCGCAGCAGCTTCTTCGCGTCGGACCGCGACGCCCATCGAGGTGACCAACTTCTTCATCTCGTCCCACGTGAGGTACCCGTTGAAGCCGGCGAACACTGGAACACCGGTCGCAGAGAGTTCGTCGTAGGACTTTGCCGCATAAGCATTTCCGGCGGTCAGGAGCATGACGATCAGATCTGGCGACGCGCCGATGATCGCTTCCTTGTTCCACGTTCCCGCCGTGCCGAGGTTCGGGATGTTCGCCGCCTCCGGCATCGTGCGCAACACCGCGTCGCCGCCCACCCCTTCGAGACCGAAGAAGCCGCCGACGATCTTCTCCGGCGGCACACCGAGGTCGAGGACCGTCGCCATGGCGCTGACGTGGGCGATGACCATTCGCTGCGGATCCG
>Ga0153921_1001414_pt1 | contig 10821 bp, 11 predicted proteins | sample TSNJ005MetaG_FD_104691 | JGI IMG/M metagenome (GOLD analysis project Ga0153921, IMG submission 104691) | Attine ant fungus gardens microbial communities from New Jersey, USA - TSNJ005 MetaG | ecosystem: Host-associated > Fungi > Mycelium > Unclassified | place: USA: New Jersey, Brendon T. Byrne... | reverse complement strand
TTCCGTTTATGTGCTCTGAGCGCCGGGTAGGCACCTGAACACACCAACTGAATCGTTTCTGTGACATTTCTGACCGCACCCGATTACCTGCAGGTGAACAGCCAGCGTTAACCTCAATACATAGGACACCCGGCGTCCGTGAAATCCACGTGAGTGGATGACGCGGCTGGACCCCGTCGAGAGGGGGACACCGGGATCGACTGGTATCGGGGCGCTGCAGTTTGCATCCGGTGTCACGAGAACCCGGTTCCGGCTCACCCCAGGAGAGTTTGATGACCTCAGCGACCATTCCCGGTCTCAATGGAACTGACGGCACGCCCCCCACGCAGCACAAGGAACTGCTTGCATGGGTGCAAGAGGTTGCCGAACTCACCCAGCCTGATCGCGTCGTCTTCGCAGACGGCTCGGACGAAGAATGGGACCGACTGACAACGAAGTTGGTCGAGGCAGGAACCTTCACCCGCCTCAACGACGAGAAGAAGCCGAACTCTTTCCTCGGCAACTCCGATCCGTCCGATGTCGCGCGAGTCGAATCGCGTACGTACATCTGCTCGAAGGAAGAAATCGACGCAGGTCCCACCAACAACTGGATGGACCCGGCGGAGATGCGCACCCTCATGGGTGACCTGTACCGCGGTTGCATGCGTGGACGCACCATGTACGTCGTGCCGTTCTGCATGGGCCCCCTCGACGCCGAGGATCCGAAGCTGGGCGTCGAGCTCACCGATTCCGAGTACGTCGTCGTCTCCATGCGCGTCATGACCCGCATGGGCAGCAAGGTTCTCGACAAGCTCGGCACCGACGGATTCTTCGTCAAGGCGCTGCACTCGCTGGGCGCTCCGCTGGCCGATGGCCAGGAAGATGTCGCGTGGCCGTGCAACGACACCAAGTACATCACTCACTTCCCCGAGGATCGTGAGATCTGGAGCTTCGGTTCCGGCTACGGCGGAAACGCTCTCCTGGGCAAGAAGTGCTACTCGCTGCGTATCGCTTCGGCAATGGCGCACGACGAGGGCTGGCTGGCCGAGCACATGCTCATCCTCAAGCTCATCTCGCCCGAGGACAAGGCCTACTACATCGCGGCGGCATTCCCCTCCGCTTGTGGCAAGACCAACCTCGCGATGATCCAGCCGACCATCCCCGGATGGCGCGCCGAGACCCTCGGTGACGACATCGCCTGGATGCGTTTCGGTGAGGACGGACAGCTCTACGCCGTCAACCCGGAATTCGGTTTCTTCGGCGTGGCTCCCGGCACCAACTGGTCGTCGAACCCCAACGCCATGCGCACCATCGACCAGGGCAACACGGTCTTCACCAACGTCGCTCTGACCGACGACGGTGACGTCTGGTGGGAAGGCCTCGAAGGCGACCCGCAGCACCTGATCGACTGGAAGGGCAACGAGTGGACGCCCGAGTCGGGCACCCATGCGGCTCATCCCAACTCGCGTTACTGCACCCCGATGTCGCAGTGCCCGATCATGGCTCCCGAGTGGGACGACCCGAAGGGCGTGCCGATCTCGGCAATCCTGTTCGGTGGACGCCGCAAGACGACGGTTCCGCTGGTCACCGAAGCTCGCGACTGGCAGCACGGCGTCTTCATGGGTGCAACGGTCGGCTCCGAGCAGACCGCAGCAGCCGAAGGCCAGGTCGGTACGGTTCGCCGCGATCCGATGGCAATGCTGCCGTTCCTCGGCTACAACGTCGGTGACTACTTCCAGCACTGGATCGACCTCGGCAAGTCCGCGGACGCGTCCAAGCTCCCCAAGGTCTTCTACGTCAACTGGTTCCGCCGTGGCGATGACGGACGCTTCCTGTGGCCAGGCTTCGGCGAGAACTCTCGCGTCCTGAAGTGGATCGTCGAGCGCATCGAGCACAAGGCTGCCGGCATCGACACCCCGATCGGCGTCGTTCCCACCGGATCGGCACTCGACATCGAAGGCCTGGACGTGTCGGACGCCGACATCACCGAGGCCCTCGCGGTCAACATCGACGAGTGGAAGGCCGAGATCCCGCTCATCGAAGAGTGGTTCGACTTCGTCGGCGAGAAGCTGCCGACCGGCATTCGTGACGAGTTCGAAGCCCTGAAGCAGCGGTTGGCCTGATAAACCGCCCCCGTATGTAGTGGCCTGATGCCGCATTGGTTCAATTTGATGAACCGATGCGGCATCGGTCGTCTGTATGCCCTTGCCTGTAGCCGTTAAGCAGTTCAGCCGTAAAGCAGTTCAGCCGTAAAGCAGTGATCAGCGAATCGAGCGGGTCGACACACTCGATCCTCAGGAGGACCAGATATGAGCGGGATCTACAACAACGTGACCGAATTGGTCGGGCGCACCCCGATCGTGCGGCTCAACCGTCTGACCGAGGGCCTGGACGCACAGGTCGCCGTCAAGCTCGAGTTCTACAACCCGGCCAACAGCGTCAAGGACCGGATCGGCGTGGCAATCATCGACGCCGCCGAGAAGTCCGGTGCACTCAAGCCCGGTGGCACCATCGTCGAGGGCACCAGTGGTAACACCGGTATCGCACTCGCCATGGTCGGTGCTGCTCGCGGCTACAAGGTCATCCTGACCATGCCGGAGACCATGTCCACCGAGCGTCGCGTGATGCTGCGTGCTTACGGCGCCGAGATCGTCCTTACCCCGGGTTCCGAGGGCATGGCCGGTGCAGTCGCCAAGGCCAAGGAAATCGTCGAGCAGACCGAGAACGCTGTCTCGGCCAGCCAGTTCGCCAACCCGGCCAACCCGGCCATCCACGAGGCAACGACGGGCGAAGAGGTCTGGGCCGACACCGACGGCGCCGTCGACATCTTCGTGTCCGGCATCGGCACCGGCGGCACCATCACCGGCGTCGGACGCACCCTTCGCAAGTACAAGCCCGAGGTCAAGATCGTGGGCGTCGAGCCCATCGACTCGCCGATCCTCAACGGTGGCCAGCCCGGTCCCCACAAGATCCAGGGAATCGGCGCGAACTTCGTGCCCGACGTCCTCGATCGCGAGATCTACGACGAGATCATCGACGTCTCGTTCCCCGATTCCATCGAGGTCGCTCGCGCACTCGGAACCCAGGAAGGCATCCTGGGCGGCATCTCGTCCGGTGCCATCGTCTGGGCCGCACTCGAGTTGGCGAAGCGTCCGGAAAACGCCGGCAAGCTGATCGTGGCTGTCGTGTGTGACTTCGGCGAGCGTTACATCTCCACCCCGCTGTTCGAACACATCCGGGACTGAGACTTGTGAGTATCCTCGGGACAATTCGCGAGGACCTGCAGGCTGCGCGCGGTCAGGATCCTGCCGCGCGCAGCAATGTGGAGAACGCGCTCGTTTATTCAGGGCTGCATGCCATTTGGGCGCATCGGGTTGCGCATCGCATGTGGGTCGTCCCTGCGCTACGCGGCCCGGCGCGAGTGCTCTCGCAGCTGACACGCTTCGTTACCGGCATCGAGATTCACCCCGGTGCCACCATCGGTCGACGGTTCTTCATCGACCACGGCATGGGCGTCGTGATCGGGGAGACGGCCGAGGTCGGTAACGACGTGATGCTCTATCACGGCGTCACCCTGGGTGGTCGCTCGCTCGAGCAGGTCAAGCGTCACCCGACGCTGGGAGACCGAGTCACCGTCGGCGCTGGTGCCAAGATCCTCGGACCTGTCGTCATCGGTGAAGGTAGCGCTATCGGCGCCAATGCCGTTGTCACCAGAGATGTTCCGGCCGAATCCATCGCGACGGGTATCCCGGCGGTGGCGCGGCCACGGACCACCAAGGAAAAACTGGTGGACCCGAACAGTTACATCGATCCTGCGATGTACATCTGAAGCACTCCTTCTTCGATGGCCACCCTCGTGTAGACGGCGGGTGGCCATCGGCGTCTGTTCAGGCTCGCGTCAGGTGCCACCCGCGACGTCCCAGTGCGACGGCCGTCGCAGCGCCCAATGCTGCTCCGATCAGGGGATAGCAGGCCAGGACGAGCCAGCGCGGTCCGTCCGATCGGGCGTCGAAAGCGATGTTCAACGACGACTCGTAGTCGCGACTCATCTGCACACCCCGGATCGGTTCGTAGGCACCCTGATAGACGATGGTCTTGTCTTGACTGGTCATCACATCGATCAGACTGCCCACCACAGGAATTCCCCCGACGACAAATCCCAGAACCGCAAGAATCACGATCAGTGCGCGCATCGAACGAGCCTATCGCCCGGCCGGAAGTTCAGACTGCGATCGACGGTTCTTCGGGCGTCGAGAGGGTCAGGATCGCTCGCACGACGCGTGGACTCTGCTCGAGTGAGCGTTCGAGTTCGCGCAACGTGTGGGCAACTCGGGATTCCGCGTAGTCACCGACCAGATCGACGCTGGCCACCAGGTACACCTGCCGTGGCCCGAGGTATTCCATGCGTAGGAACGTGATTCGGTTGATTTCGGGTAGTTGGGTGAGAGCTTCGACGGCTGCTGCCCGCAGCGTCGGTGAGGCCTCTTCGCCGACCAGGAATCGGCGGTTGCGATCGATCAGGATGATCGCGATGACTCCGAGAAGTATGCCGACGAAGATGGAGCCGAGGGCGTCGGGGATCGGTGAACCGGTGATCTGGTGCAGTAGGACGCCGACGAATGCGATGACCAAACCGATCAGTGCCGCAGCATCTTCGGCGAACACGGCCCGGGTCGTCGGGTCGGACGTGTTGAGCGCCTGGGCCATGACGTCACGGTTCACGGCGGACGCTTCGGTTCGGAGTTGCTTGTACGCCTGCCGGAACGAGATGCCTTCGAGGATGAACGAGACGCCGAGGACTGCGTAGGCGACACCGAAGTCGGTGGCCGGTTCGGAATGGAACAGTTCCTGGATGCCGTGGGTGATCGACACACCTGCGCCGAGCGCGAAGAGTCCGAGGGCGGCGAACATCGACCAGATGTAGGCCTCCCGGCCGTACCCGAGTGGCTGGTCTCGGTCGGGAACCCTTTTCGAGCGGCGGTTCGCGATCAGCAGCAGCACTTCGTTGCCGGTATCGGCCCAGGAGTGGGTGGCCTCGGCGACCATCGATGCAGATCCGGTGACGATGGCGGCCGCCGTCTTGGCCCCGGCGATCAGCGCGTTCGCCGCAAACGCCAGTACGACTGTCGTGGTGCTCTCGTCGCCGTTTCCCGTCGGCTCGGCCTTGGGTTCGATGCTCACGAACTTCAGGCTAGGCGGGTGGCGACGGTTTCGTGCGGTGACGCTCGGCGACGGAGCGCAGCAGTGTGTCGACGGCGTCGTGGAACTGCGTCAGGCCCGGCTCTTCGACGGGGAAGTGCCCGCACCCGTCCAGCATCACGAATTCGGTGGGTGCGTTGATGCGGCGGAGGAACTGCAGGCTCAGTTCGGGTGGCGTCCATCGGTCGTCGGCCGGGTGGGTGAGCAGAACGGGCGTCGTCCGAAATGCTTCGGGTGCGGTGTGCTCGAACGAGAAGTAGCTGCTGAGGAATCCGAGTGGCACCCGAACACCGCCACCGCGCGGATCGGTTGCGCACAGCGTCGCGAGTTCACGGTTGCTGCTCATGTTCGCGACATCGGCGACCCAACGGATGGGCACGCGGATACGGCCCACCAGTCGTTCGGTGCGGCGCATCAGGGGAGCGCCGTAGACACCCATCGGGCCGAACCGCGCCGCGGCAGCTCTGGCCGACGGATGCGAGGGATCGAGCAGACAGGTGGCGACGACGGCGTCGGCCAGACCGGTCCGCGCGGCTACCTCGTAGGCCAGCAGACCGCCGATGCTGGCGCCCAACAACACCAGCGGCCGATCGTCGGCTGCCTTCTCGGCCCGGACGAGATCGCAGAGGAGATCGACCCACTGCTCGTACCGGACGCCGGCGGGATCGGCTACGACGGTGTCGCCATACAGCGGAAGATCAGGGAAGAGGACTTCGGCTCCGAGTTTCACGCCGATCCCGGCGAACGGCCACAACGCGCCCGAGTAGCCGCCGGCGCCGTGGATGCCGAGAACACGAACCGGCGCGTCTGGAGCCACTGCCCGTGCGACGTGGACGGTGTTGCCGTTCCACTCCCACCACGTCGGGGTCGGCGCCGGCATGTGGTCGGTGTACCGGTCGGGCATAAACTTCGAGTAATCGGCGCTGGTCACCTACACAATTCTCGGTACCGGCGTCGCGGCTGACAACTCGCATCGGAGGACCGTGTCGACTCGGCGGAAAAGGCCCTCCCAGCAGCGCTCGAGGGCTACCTACGACGCGATCCTGGAGGCAGCTACTCGCGTTTTCGCGTCGGAGGGCATGGCAGCGACCACCAACCGGATCGCTGACGAGGCAGGGGTGTCGGTGGGCTCGCTCTACCAGTATTTCGGCGACAAGTACGAGATCCTCGCGGAGTTGGCGAACCGTCACGTGAGTGCTGCGCGGGAGAGTTTTGCGCTCTGCCTTGCCGACATCGTCGAGCGTGAGCTCACCCCGGACGAGGCCGTCCGGATGTTGGTGGAGTGCGCGGTCGAAGTGAACAGTAAGCCGCGAGAGTTCTTTCACCTGCTCTACGATCAGGTTCCGCGTACGCGTGAGCTCATCGCGCAGGTCGAAGGAATGAATCGGCAACTGGTACTGGGTTTTTCGGAGTACTTGCAGAGCCGCGGTTTCAGTGCGGACGATGCGTTGTTGACGTCGCGGCTGACTGTGACTGCCGTGGACAGCCAGGTGCATCGGGTTGTGCTGGAATCGGATTCACCCGAAGACCTTCGAGTGCGAACGGAAGCCGTCGTGCGGCAGGCGAGATCGATGATCGCGTCGGAATCCTGATCCGGTGTATCGAATGGTGACTGCGGTCCGTTATGGTGCTGACGTCATCATCGAGGTAATGGGAAGTCGGTGCAATTCCGGCGCGGTCCCGCCACTGTGAGGTCGTCCCTGCGTCGACCGTAGCCAGATACCACCCTCGTTGACGTTGTGTCATGCCACGAGGATGGATCGGTCACACCATGAATGCTGTTGGCGGAGCTCTGTCTCCACCTACCCACCTGCCTTCGCCGAAGGCTGGTGCGCCTCGCGGACGGCTCAGTCCGGGTATCGTGCTGCCCGCTCTGCTGGTCGTCACCGTGCTCTCTGCTGTGTGCGCGTTGGCATTCGGATCCGAGATGCTCCCCGTGTCCACTGTGGTGGACGTGGTGCACTCGCGCTTCGGAGGCCCACCCGTCACGCGTTCCGAACTTGCGATCGTGTGGGGGATCAGAGCACCTCGGGTACTGCTCGGTCTGGCCGTCGGCGCTGGTCTTGCCGTCGCCGGCGCGGTGGTGCAAACCCTCGTCCGCAACGCTCTCGCCGATCCCCACTTGCTGGGAGTGTCGTCCGGCGCGAGTGTAGGTGCCACCGCCGTCATCACCACCGGACTGTTCGCCGGCGCGGGAGTGTGGGCGCTCAGTTTCGGCGCGATGATCGGGGCGTTGGGAGCTGCGATTCTCGTCTTCACCATCGCGACGCTGCAAGGCGGTATCACTCCACTGCGATTGGTTCTGACCGGCACCGTTACCGCATCCGCCCTGTCGGCGATCGCGAGTTTTCTGGTGCTGCGTACCAATGATTCCCAGGCCGCGCAGTCCGTATTGTTCTGGCTCCTGGGAAGTTTGGCCGGGGCATCCTGGGACAAGTTGTGGGCGCCGGTCATCGTAGTGTTCCTGCTGACGGCAGCGGTGTTCGCCCTGCACGGTTGGCTGGATGCGCTGGCGGCCGGACCGGACGTCGCGGCTTCGCTCGGTATTCCCATCCGAACCCTGCGAAACGTGCTGTTCGGCGTGCTGGCAGCGTTGGTCGGCACGATGGTTGCGGTGTCCGGCGCGATTGCCTTCGTAGGCTTGGTCATACCGCACGTCACACGCATGCTTGTCGGAGCCAGACATCGAGTGGTGTTGCCGGCGGCAGCGCTGATCGGCGCGTCGTTCCTGGTGTGGGTCGACGTCGTGGCGCGGACCTCGTTGCGGCCGACCGAGATCCCGCTGAGCGTGGTGACCGGGGTGATCGGTGCCCCGCTGTTTCTCCTGCTTCTCGGCCGTCGGCGCTACCGATTCGGTGGCAGTTCGTGAGCGCCCGCGCCCTGGCGGTGACCGCGTCCGGAGTCGTTGTCCGCATCGACCGCCGAACCGTCGTCAAGGGCGTCGACATCGCGGCGGACGCCGGTGCAGTAGTAGGCGTCGTCGGTCCGAACGGATCGGGCAAGTCGACTTTGTTGCGTGCGCTTGCCGGTCTCGGACCGATCGCTGACGGTGACGTCCGCGTCGGCGGCGAGTCCGTGCACGCGATGTCCGCGCGTTCGCGGGCCAAAGCCATTTCTTTTGTGGCGCAGGAAGAGCAGAGTCCCGCCGATTTGTTGGTTCACGAGTACGTGACTCTGGGGCGCACGCCACATACAAAGCCCTGGAGTGTCGGCGGAAAGCACGAGAATGCCGTCGTTGATCGTGCTCTGGGCGAGGTCGGAATGATCGAGCACCGGCTCTCTTCGATGGACACGCTTTCCGGCGGCGAGCGTCGGCGGGTATTTCTCGCCCGAGGTCTCGCGCAGGACGCCGGCGTGCTCATCCTCGACGAGCCGACCAATCATCTCGACATCCGGCATCAACTCGAACTGCTCGATCTGGTCCGGTCGTTGGACCGGACGGTGATCATGGCACTGCACGACCTCGATTTGGCTGCGGCAGTGTGCGATCGGGTGCTCGTGCTCGCGGATGGAGTTGCCAGGGCGTTCGGACATCCATCCGACGTACTCACCACCTCGGTGGTGGCAACTGTCTTCGGCGTCGAGACTTTCGAGCTCGTGAACCCCGCGACAGGCCGTTCACACCTCGTATTCGAATCACGAAATTCTCAACTACAACAATCATTTTCGGAGAGTGCACTTTGATACATGTCAAGACTCGAGCGTCGTTCGGTGCGGTTGTAGCCGCGACAGCGTTGTTGACAGTTGCCGGCTGCTCGGCAACTGCACCGGTGGACGAAGCTGCAGACAAGACTTCGGTGACATTGGAGAACTGCGGGACCGAAAGCACTTTCCAGCTTCCGATCGAGAACGTCGTTGCGACAAGCAATGCGGCCAATATCGGCACCATTCTCCGAGTCGGCGGTTTGGAGCGTCTCGCGGCCGTCGTGTTGAACACGAACAACGACGCGATCATGGAGTCGATGTTCGGCCCTGGAATTGCGGACGTCCCACACCTGGACGGAACGATCACGATGGAGACGATTCTGGGTAAGCAGGCGGACCTGGTGGTCGGCTCCTACAGTGGCTTGTTCAAGGGAGCCTCCGGTGTGACGCCGGAATCGCTGCAGAGCAACAACATCGATGCATATGTGATCTCCGATAGTTGTCGGCAGAGTGCCGCAGCGGATTCCGCGCTCGGCACGATGGGTCCGTGGGATGCCCTTCGTGCGGACGTGACCAATTACGGAAAGCTGTTCGGAACCGAGGACACTGCCGCCGAGGCACTGACCGAATTTGATTCACGTTTGGCACGTCTGGAGTCCGCGCCAGATGCCGCCGACAAGCCGAAGGTCTTGATCTACGACAGCGGTGAAGAAGATCTGTACACCAGCGGAGGCAACGGAGCCCCCAACGGAATCATCGACGTCGCCGGGGGAACCAACGTGTTCGCCGACGTCGACAACACCTGGTTCAAAGCGAGCTGGGAGACCGTCGCGAAGTCAGAACCCGACGTCATCGTGATCATGGACTACAAGAAGAGCGCTGACGAAGTACAGGGCAAGATCGACGCGATCAAGAGCCGAGAAGGCCTACGCGATCTCGACGCCGTCAAGCAGAACCGCTTCGTCGTACTCCCGCTCGCCATGTTCACCAGCGGATTCCCCAACGTCTACGGCGCGGAAGAGCTGCGCGCGAAGATCGAAGAGTTCGGACTTGCTCCGTCGAGCGGGATCGACTGGACAACCGCGCCGTCGGCATGAGTGTCGACAGTGGTTCGCATCGGGTGATCGTCGTACTTCGGCCGACCGTCAGCGGCCTCGACGAGTCGGCCGCGCGACGGATGTTCGACACTGTTCGGGCCGGCACCGACGCCGACGTTCGTGTTGCGTACCTCGATGTCGCGTCGCCGAGCCTTCACGAGGAACTCGATCGAGCGCATACCGATGACGTGGGCAAGGTCGTGTTGATTCCAGTTGCGGTGCCGAGGGATCGGTACCTGCTCACGTGGACCAGCAAGGCGGTTGCGAACTGGCGCGAAACCCGGATTGGTGCCGAACTGGAAGTCTCGCTCCACGAATCGGAAACGCTCGAAGGTGCTGTGGCCGCGCAGGTGATCGATGAACTCGGCGCGGCCGGAAAGCCGATCACTGCCAGTCCGGCGTCGTATCGCAGTCCGGCTTGGTCGGTGATCGAGCAGCACGATACACATCTGTTGGTGTGCAAGGGGCCCCGCTGCATGGCGTACGGAGCAGGGCCTCTCCACCGGGCCATGAGTGCGGCGGCCAAAGGCACTTCGGCAAAGGTGACGGGAACCGGTTGTCTGAGCCCGTGCAACCTGGGCCCGTTGGTGATCGCGAACCCCGGTGGCACCTGGTTCGGTCATGTGGACGCCGGTGACGCTGAAGCATTGGTCGCAGGTCAGGAGAATCAATTGGTGGATCACGTTTTGGACCGGTAGATAGAGGTCGGCGAAACAGAGAACCCGCTGAGCGCGAAGTGCGCTCAGCGGGTTCTGTTGTCCTGTCTCAGGAACCGAAGGGAAGGGTTCCCGGCGGGATCTGGTATCCACTGCTGCCGACGGAGGCGCTGCCCCAGAGTGCGAGGAAAGCGTTGATGGCGTTGGTGAGCATATGAATGTCCTTTGTGAGATGACTGATTCGT
>Ga0153921_1001411_pt1 | contig 10822 bp, 8 predicted proteins | sample TSNJ005MetaG_FD_104691 | JGI IMG/M metagenome (GOLD analysis project Ga0153921, IMG submission 104691) | Attine ant fungus gardens microbial communities from New Jersey, USA - TSNJ005 MetaG | ecosystem: Host-associated > Fungi > Mycelium > Unclassified | place: USA: New Jersey, Brendon T. Byrne... | reverse complement strand
AAGGAAGTCTGAGCATTTTTATATACCAGCATATTATTTACAACTGCAAACTCCATTCCATAAAACCTGGACCAAAGATAAGTGTTTGCAAACGTATGTTCGCAGATTCTGGATTTTTGCTTCGCCAAATAACCGTTTATTAAATCCCTGTCATTCAATTCAGGTCGCTTAAATTCTATCATAGTATCCCTTCTCCTTATTAATGTCTGTGCTTTTTGGCCATCTGAAATACCCGCAGGGTGCTTCCCGCAGTCTGAAATCACACATCAATGGCGGTACAGACTTGCATAGATTCCGTTCTTCTGTAATAGTTCTTCATGTGTTCCCTGTTCCTCAATCCCTTTTTCCGTAAGTACCAGAATCTTCCCGGCATTTTGAATCGTCGTCAGCCTGTGTGCAATTACAAAGGTAGTACGGTTTTTTGCCAGCTTTTCCAGAGAATCCTGTACAATTTTCTCACTTTCATTATCCAGTGCCGAGGTTGCTTCGTCAAAGATCAAAATGGGTGGATTTTTCAAAAACACACGGGCAATGGATAGTCTTTGTTTCTGCCCGCCTGATAATTTTACCCCACGTTGTCCGATATCTGTCTCATATCCATCCGGCAAAGCCATAATGAATTCATGGGCATCGGCCCGTTTCGCCGCCTCTATCACTTCCGCATCGGTGGCATCCGGTTTTCCGTAACGGATATTTTCCATAATATTCTCTGCAAACAGATAAACATCCTGCTGTACAATACCGATATGATTTCGCAGACTGGCGATCTTTATATTTCTGATATCCATGCCATCCAGCAGAATGCGGCCTTCTGCCACATCATAAAATCTTGGTATTAAACTGCATAATGTGGTCTTTCCGCCGCCGGAGGTGCCTACCAGAGCCAGATATTCCCCTGCCTTCACATTCAAATCAATATTGCTTAAAACAGTTTCCTGACCGTCTTTATACTGGAAAGACACATTATCAAATACAATATCTCCCCGGATGCTTTGTAATTCTACTGCATCGTCTGTATCTGTAATATCCGGTTCCACATCCAATATTTCCTGAAAGCGCTCATATCCGGTATAGCCATTTTGGAATTGCTCCGTAAAATTAATCAGTTTCTTTACCGGCTCTGTAAAATTATTGATATAAAGCAAAAAGGTAATCAAATCCGTTGCAGGCATTCCCTTTTGGGTAATTAATAAGGCTCCGGCAATTAAAACAAAAACCGTAACCAGAGTCGTCAAAGCATTCAATCCTGAATGATATCCGCCCATATACCAATAGCTGCGCTTTTTACTTTCTACAAAACGGTTGTTTCCTGTCCGAAATTTATCTATCTCAATTTCTTCATTTGCAAATGACTTTACTACCCGGATTCCTGAAAGGCTGTCTTCTATCTGACTGTTGATATCTGCAATTCTTACCCTGTTTTCTTTAAATGCCCGTTTCATCTTCCTGTTAAAACGAAATGCGTAAACCGCCATTACCGGAACCAGTATAAATGCTGCCAAAGCCAAAACCGGATTGATACTTATCAGAATGATAAAAGAGCCAATCAATTTAATCACGGATATTACCAAATCTTCCGGTCCATGATGCAGTAATTCGCTGATGTCAAACAGATCGCTTGTGATACGGGACAAAAGCTGGCCTACCTTTTGGTTGTTAAAAAAAGTAAAGGACAGCTTCTGATAATGCGTAAATATCTCATTACGCATATCATGTTCGATCTTAGCCCCCATGATATGCCCGTAACATGTGATATAGAAATTACAAAAACACTCCAGAGCAACCAGCCCTATCATCAGAATTCCCATTTTTAGAATCATCCGAAGCGGTTCATCTCCCTGGAGATATATTACATGATTGGTAATATAGCGTACAATCAAAGGGATCACCAGTGTAATACCGGCCCCCATGATTGCAAAAAACATATCAGTCCAAAACAATCCTCTATATGGTTTATAATATGCAAATAATTTTTTCCATTTGTGTTTCATTACTTAACCCACTATTAATCCTTGCTCTTTCATCACGTCAATAACCTGCATAACATATTGTTTGCACAATGAATCGTCTGCTGCCTCTACCATGACCCGGATCACCGGCTCCGTACCGCTCTCCCTTACCAGAATTCTTCCATCATTTCCAAGAACTTTGGCAACTTCATCCACTGCCGCAATGACTGCCGGATTTTCTCTTGCTTCTTTTTTATCTGCTACCCTGACATTTTTCAAAAGCTGCGGATATATCTTCACCTCTGCTGCAAGTGCTGCAAGGCTTTGCTTCTTCTCCATAATTACTTCCATGACCATGAGAGACGTCAGGATTCCATCGCCTGTTGTTGCATGTTTGCTGAAAATGATATGTCCTGACTGCTCGCCGCCCAGGCAATGACCGTTTGCCAGCATATTTTCATAGACATATTTATCTCCAACTGCTGTTTTTTCATACCTGATTCCGGCTTTGTCACAAGCTTTATACAATCCCAGGTTGGACATAACCGTTGTTACGATCGTATCGTTGTCCAGACGGCCTTCTCCTTTCAGATACTTTCCGCATATATAAAGTATCAGATCTCCGTCTACTACATTTCCGTTCTCATCCACTGCAATACATCTGTCCGCATCCCCATCATAGGCAAAGGCAATGTCCAGTCCTTTCTCCTTAACAAATTTCTGTAATATTTCAATGTGAGTAGAACCGCAATTTGTATTGATATTCATTCCGTTTGGTTCGTTGTTGATTACATAGGTCTTTGCACCCAGCGCATCAAATACGCTCTTTGCAATGGAAGATGCACTGCCATTGGAACAATCCAATCCGATTTTCATATATTTGAAAGAGCGGGTTGCCAATGCGATCAGATAGCCGATATAACGGTTTCTTCCTGCTACAAAATCTACGGTACGGCCAATTTCCTCTTTCATGGCCAGCGGCAGTTCTTCTATCTTACCATCCAGATATTCTTCAATCTTTTCTTCTACTTCTGCTTCCAGTTTTTGTCCCATACCATTAATAATCTTTATTCCATTGTCATAGAATGGATTATGGCTGGCTGAAATCATTATGCCGCAATCAAATCCTTCCGTACGCACTACATAAGAAACACTTGGCGTCGTGGTCACATGAAGCAGATAGGCATCTGCCCCGGAGGCTGTCAGGCCTGCCACCAAAGCATATTCAAACATATAACTGCTTCTTCTGGTATCTTTGCCTATGACGATCTGAGCTTTATGTTCTTTTCCATAGTACCAGCCAAGAAACCTTCCGACTTTAAATGCATGCTCTACCGTCAAATTGACATTGGCTTCCCCACGAAATCCATCTGTTCCAAAATATTTTCCCATGATATTCTCCTAACTGTTGTATTCTTATTTTATAGTTTATTTCGAACACCTTAATTGTGTGCAAAATCTGGTTTTCTCTCAATCCTCCTGAAGATTTGCCAGCTTGGCAGCCTGGTCTGCTGCAATCAGGCTGTCTATAACTTCTTCTAAGTCTCCGTTCATAATCGTCTCTAAACGATGCAGTGTCAACTTGATACGATGATCTGTTACACGACCCTGAGGGAAATTGTAAGTTCTGATTTTTTCAGAACGGTCCCCTGTTCCCACCTGACTTCTGCGGGCCTCAGACTGAGCATCATGCTGTTTGGCCAGTTCCATTTCATACAATCTGGAACGCAGTATTTTTAAAGCTTTATCTTTATTCTTAAGCTGTGATTTTTCATCCTGACAGGAAATCACAATACCGGAAGGAGTATGGGTCAGACGTACTGCTGAATCTGTCGTATTGACACACTGCCCGCCATTTCCGGATGCACGGAATACATCAAATTTACAGTCATTCATATCCAACTGAAAATCCACTTCTTCCGCTTCCGGCATGATTGCCACCGTTATCGTAGAGGTATGAATCCTGCCGCCTGATTCGGTTTCCGGAACACGCTGAACACGGTGAACCCCGCTTTCGTATTTCAATTTGGAATAGGCCCCCTGTCCGGTGATCATAAACGTAACTTCCTTAAAGCCTCCGATTCCATTTTCGTTCAGACTCATCATCTCTGTCTTCCAACGAAAGGTCTCCGCATATTTTACATACATGCGGTAAATCTCCGCTGCAAAAAGCGCCGCCTCATCGCCGCCGGCACCTGCACGTATTTCTACAATTACATTTTTCTCATCATTCAAGTCCTTTGGAAGAAGCAGAATCTTCAGTTCCTGTTCCAGCGATTCGATACGCATTTTTGCTTCATTTAATTCTTCTTTCAGCATTTCACGCATCTCTTCATCGGATTCTTCATTCAGCATCATCAAACTGTCTTCTACTGTTTCCTTACATTTTTTATACTCCTGATAGGCATCTGCGATAGGCTGCAGATCACTCTGCTCTTTCATTAGTTTCTGAAAGCGTACCTGATCGTTTACCACAGAAGGTTCGTTCAATTCACCTAAGATTTCTTCGAGGCGAATCAATATATCTTCCAATTTATCAAACATCAATCTTCCTCCTTATTGTCCAAATTAATGCCTCTTACCTGCTGCCACGCGCTCCTGACCTGATAAGTCTTTTACTATATGAACTTCTTGATAACCTGCTTCTTTCATCATTTCAAAAACCTGCGCTCCCTGGTCATGCCCAATTTCCATCATCAGCCAGCCGCCTTTTTTTAAAAAGCCTTTACTTTGCACAATCAGCTTCCGGTAAAAATATAAACCATCCTTCCCACCGTCTAAGGCTTCAATGGGATCGTATTCCCGTACCTCATCCATCAGCTCCCCAATAGTTCCCGTAGGTATATAAGGTGGATTGGATACAAGGATATCATGCATACCATCAACTGCTTCAAATAAATCTCCCTGTCTGAAGTCTATGCAGACCTGCTGGGTCTTAGCATTTGCCCTTGCTACCTGTAAAGCTTCTGCTGAAACATCAGATGCCATGCCCCGAATGCCCGGAACATATTTCATCAGGCTTATGATGATACAGCCTGAGCCGGTACACATATCTAATACACTCATTCCCGGCTTCAAGACCTTTATCACCTCTTCTACCAGAATTTCCGTATCTTGTCTTGGTATCAATACTCTATTGCTGACCTGAAATGTAATTCCCATGAATTCCTGCTGTCCGGTCAAATGCTGAAGCGGAATATGACATCCCCGATCCTTTAGAAGTTTCTGATACCCGGCATATTGCACCGGAATCATTTCCTCATCATGGTGCGCGAGAAACCAGGCCCTGTTGACTGTTTTGTCTGAGTTCTCATTTAATATATGTTCCAGCAGATACCACGCATCAAGTCCGGCATCGGGTATTTGCTTTTCTTCCAAATACTGCTGCCCTTTTTTCAGCGTATCCCGTAATGTCATGCCGGGTTCTCCAAATCATCTGAGGTCTTACTATCTTCAAATTGTTTCCCAAAATTCTCTGTCAAATACGTTTTCCAGTCAAATACTGCCTCTACAGAGGCAATTGCCACTTCTGCCATATCTCTTTCTGGTTCCCTGGTGGTCAAATTCTGCATCCACATGCCCGGCTTACTTAAAATCTCTACCACTTTGTTTTCACTGCGTCCCGCAATTCTGATAAATTCATAGGATATTCCTGCAATGACAGGTACCAGAAGTATACGGACCACTACACGCAGAATCGGTGAATCTACCCGGATAAACAGAAAGAAAATAACACTGATTACCATAACGATCAGTAAAAAGCTGGTTCCGCACCGCTTGTGCTGCTTAGAGCTTTTCATAACATTTTCAACATTAAGTTCCAGACCATGTTCTATACAATTAATACACTTATGTTCCGCTCCATGATACATGAACAACCTTTGAATATCCTTCATTCTGGAGATAAGAAAAATATAAATAACAAAAATTGCAATTCGTATAAATCCTTCCCCCAGAGTAATCAGTAACCTGGAATCTGTTACCTTTTGGAATAAAAGAGAGATAAAATAAGGTAATACCATGAAGATTCCTACTGATAAAACTATGGCAAAGGCTACCGTAAGCCCCATGAATATATTATTATTTGCCGATTCAGTCTCTTCCGTTTTCGTCTCTTCCGATTCCTCTTCTTCCTCTTCCATAAAAAAGCCTGCCGAATAAGTCAGGGTCTTCATTCCCAAAACCATGGAATCCACAAAATTAAATACACCCCGCACAATCGGCCAGGAGAGGATTTTCTTATTTTTCACAATACTCTGATATTCTTCTGTTTTAACAATTATTTCATTGTCCGGCTTTCGGACTGCGACAGCGTACCGATCAGCGTTTTTCATCATTACGCCTTCCATCACTGCCTGACCGCCAATATTTGATGATTTCATACAAATTCTTCCTATTCTTATCTAATATGTGAACTATATATGGAAAGGTTGAGATTTTCCAACCTCAACCTTTCCTGTTTCATTTCCTCTTGCTTGTCCATTTATTTTTGGACATCCGTAACACCCGAAGGGTGCTTCCTCTTGCTTGTCCATTTATTTTTGGACATCCGTAACACCCGAAGGGTGCTTCCTCTTGCTTGTCCATTTATTTTTGGACATCCGTAACACCCGAAGGGTGCTTCCTATTTGTTTTCGCCCATGCCATACTTCTTGTTAAACTTATCGATACGTCCACGAGCTGCAGCAGATTTCTGCTGACCGGTATAAAACGAATGGCACTTAGAACAAATTTCTACGTGAATATCTTTTTTTGTAGAACCTGTTACAAATGTATTTCCACAGTTGCAAGTCACGGTTGCCTGATGGTATTCCGGATGGAGTCCTTCTTTCATAATTTCACCTCTTCTTCTTATTTGTGAACTGCTGATTCGTATTTCCTCCAAAAAACTGCTTTTTATTATACGAACCGATTTTCGGTCAATGCTGCTCCTCTTATTTCCACAGCAAGATATCCCGAACTATCCCTGTAAGTCCCTACAGTTTTTAAAAGAGCGATTGAATTATAGCACAAAAGAGCCAGTAATGCAACTGTTTTATTTCTTAGCTCTGTTTTATTTCTTAGATAAACTTCTGTCTGCGCACCATCTGGATAAACTCTCGATTATCCCTGGTTCGTACAAACATATTCAGTATATTTTCTGCTGCCTCATCCGTTTTCATCCCGCTTAATGCCTTACGCATTATATATGCCGCTTCCTGCTCTTCCCGGTCCAGCAGCAGATCTTCCCTGCGCGTACCGGACTTGGCAATATCAATGGCAGGAAATACCCGCTTTTCAGACAGTTTTCTATCCAGGACTAATTCCATGTTGCCGGTTCCTTTAAATTCTTCATAAACAACATCATCCATCTTGCTTCCGGTATCTACCAGTGCGGTAGCCAGCACGGTCAGACTTCCTCCCTCACGCATGTTTCTGGCTGCGCCAAATAACCTCTTTGGCATATGCAGTGCTGCCGGATCCAGACCGCCGGATAAAGTACGTCCACTGGGAGGCACTGTCAGATTATATGCCCTCGCAAGCCTGGTAATGCTGTCTAATAAAATGCATACATCTTTCTTATGTTCTACCAAACGTTTTGCACGATCAATTACCATTTCCGAAACGCGCTTGTGATGATCCGGTAATTCATCGAATGTAGAATATATAACTTCTACATTATCTGCAACGATGGCTTCTTTAATATCAGTCACTTCTTCCGGGCGTTCATCAATCAGAAGAATGATCAAATGTATTTCAGGGTTGTTTCTCAGAAGGGATTTGGCAATATCCTTTAATAAGGTTGTCTTACCTGCTTTTGGGGGGGATACAATCATTCCGCGCTGTCCTTTTCCAATCGGTGAGATCATATCTACTATGCGCATGGCGGTTTCTTTTGAACTTCGCTCCATACGCAGTCTTTCATTTGGAAAAATGGGTGTCATATCTTCGAAGTTGCAGCGTCTCGCTGCTTCCGAAGGGTGAATCCCATTGATATTTTTTAAATATAATAACGCACTGAATTTTTCCTGCTGAGTTTTAATTCTTGTATTTCCGGTCAGTATATCTCCAGTTTTCAGATTAAATCTGCGAATCTGTGAAGGTGAAACATACACATCATTTTCTCCCGGAAGATAATTTGCACAACGGATAAATCCGTAACCATCCGGTAAAACTTCCAGAATTCCTGATGCCTGATTTCCGCTGTCCAGCTGAGATAAATCGTTTGCAGGCCTTTCATCATTGACTGGTGCCGCTTTTTTTGATTCCATATTGTTGATTTCCTGTTTCTTAGATTCTTCCGCCTTTTTAGCTTCTTCTAACTTTTTTGCTTCTTCTAACTTTTTTGCTTCTTCTAACCTCTTTGCTTCTTCTAACCTTTTTGCTTCCTCTAATTTCTTTGCTGCTTCTAATTTTTTTGCTTCTTCTTGTTCTTTTTCCTTCTTATCTTCTGCAAGCATTAACTCGATCACATCCGCTTTTTTTAAACCGGAAAGATGGCGCAACCCCCTGGCTTTTGCAATGCCTTTTAAATCTACAACAGGCAATGCTTCATATTGTTCTCTAGTCATACTTTTCATATTCCTTTCTTTTACGTATTTATCATATTGTTAAATCTTATTCTACACTTTCATTTGGGGTTTCTTGTCCGAAATGACACGAATATTCAGGCTTTCACCTTCTAAGACAGATATACTATAACATATTATTTTCAAGAAATCTACTAAAGCGGTAAAAAAATTGGGAATATATTAATTTTTACCGCTTTAGAATTTATAACTTCAGCTGCTTATCAAGACAGCATCCCTCCCAGCATGCCGCCTCCCACACAAAGTACCAGCGTTGTAATGATCTGAGTCGGTAACGCTTGCAGGGTATGTTTTGTTGCCAATGAAATCAAAGTTAATATCAGAAAGTACGCTGCTCCCACCAGTGCGCCCCAGATAAACTTCCTGCTTTTGCCGGACTTCCCTGCTATCAGACCTCCAATAAAGCTGGATAGCAGATAGATTGCGATAATTCCAATGGAAACTTTACTTTCGTCCAGTTCAAATTTGTAGAGTAAAAATGCAAGTATTAATAATAAAACTCCGGTTATAATGTAAGCGACAATCAGTGATTTCAATATGATTATTGATTTTGGATGGTTTAATGCATCGTTTTCCATATGTATCCCCCTCCTATATGAAAATATATGCGGAAGGGATTTGTATTATTCTATTGTTTGGGATAAATTTATAAATTGGTTGAGGGGAATTTTAAAAAAGAGTAGTGAGTGTGAAAAAGAGCAGCACCACGGTCCAAAGACGGCTTTACCGCTGCGTCTGTACTTTCTAATTCCCCCGCCCCTGCTCGAACCGGAAAAACTGCTCACAACTCGCACCGTTTTCCGATGAAAACGCTGCTCAGACAATGTTCGCTTGAGCCGCAAGGGCTCATTTTCCCTGACCGCAGGACCAGCGAAATAAGAAAGTTCAAGACTCGCTATATGCCGACTTTGGACCGTGGTGCTGCTCTTTTCCACACGCCGAGTTTATCGGATAAAATATACTTTGTCACATTTTTTACGAATGTTCTGCATAACAAGTCAACCTAAATATAGCGCATCTTCAGTCAAGCCAAAATCAGCTTTGGTCAAAGAATTAGCCTGAGGTAAAGAGTGGAGCCATTGTTCTTGCCTGCATAGAGCGAGTCTTGAACTTTCTTATTTCGCTGGTTCTGCGATCAGAAAAAGTGTGTCCTTGGACACAAGCGAACATTGTATGAGCAGCGTTTTCATCAGAAAACGCTGAGAGTTGTGAGCGGCTTTTTCGTTTCAAGCAGGACCAGGGGAATTAGAAAGTACAGACGCAGCGATAAAGCAGGCAAGAACAATGGCTCCACTCTTTACCTCTCACAACCTTCCCCCAAAGCGTCCGCATCCCATACCCAAAAACGCTACCTGCAAAGGTATTCTCCCCTTCACAAATAGCGTTCATCAAACCACTAACTAATCATCATACCCATCCGGATTCTTACTCTGCCATCTCCAGGAATCCTCACACATTTCTTCAATACCACGTTCTGCCTCCCAGCCCAATTCTTCTCTTGCCTTTGCAGCATCAGCATAGCAGGTTGCAATATCGCCCAAACGGCGGGGTTTAATGGCATATTTTAATTCTTTGCCGCAGGCCTTTTCAAATGCATGCAGCACCTGTAATACACTGTAGCCCACACCGGTACCCAGATTGTATATACTGACACCGGACTTTTCTTCAAACTTTTTCAAAGCTTTTACATGACCGGCTGCCAAGTCTACTACATGTATATAGTCACGCACACCGGTACCATCCGGTGTATCGTAATCATCCCCGAATACCCCCAGGCATTCCAGTTTCCCCACTGCTACCTGCGCAATATATGGAACCAGATTATTCGGAATCCCTTTCGGATCTTCTCCGATCAATCCGCTCTTATGCGCTCCAATCGGGTTAAAATATCGAAGTAATACTACGTTCCATTCAGGATCAGCTGCTTGAAGGTCGACCAGTACCTGTTCCAGCATTCCTTTGGTCTGACCATATGGATTGGTGATTTTTCCTTTTGGGCAGTCTTCTGTAATTGGAATAAAAGCAGGATCTCCATACACGGTTGCGGAAGAGCTGAAAATAATATTTTTTACACCGTGATTTCTCATTACATCGCAAAGCTGAAAGGTGCCTGTCATATTATTATGATAATATTCCAACGGTTTTTCCACGGATTCACCCACTGCTTTCAATCCTGCAAAGTGAATCACGGAATCAATGGTTTCCGTATCAAAAATCTCATTTAACGCCTCTTTATCCAAAATATCCGCCTTATAGAATTTTACCTTTTTACCGGTAATTTGTTCTACACGTTCCAAAGCTTTT
>Ga0153921_1001407_pt1 | contig 10841 bp, 13 predicted proteins | sample TSNJ005MetaG_FD_104691 | JGI IMG/M metagenome (GOLD analysis project Ga0153921, IMG submission 104691) | Attine ant fungus gardens microbial communities from New Jersey, USA - TSNJ005 MetaG | ecosystem: Host-associated > Fungi > Mycelium > Unclassified | place: USA: New Jersey, Brendon T. Byrne... | reverse complement strand
TAAGAGAAGAACCTCTTTAAGGGCAATTCTCTTACTTTCTTTTGGATGGCTTATGGGTATGTTTTACAATAAGGTGAATAAAGACAGATGAAGCCGGAGAGGTTGCAGAACACATAAAATATGTATATAATGAGAGCAGCCAAGTAGTCAGAGCAGAGATCTATGAAAGTAAGAAGACAACCAGCATGGCATACACCTACGATTTAGACGGCAACCTGATTGATATCCGAAATTAAGTGTGAAAAATAAGACAAGTAAAAAGAGGGGAAACTTGCGCTTTATGAATTTCCGAGATGGCTGCGCGGCTTATATATTGGAGGAAATTTTATGTATAAATATATCGTATTGATTACATTATGTATTTGCTTACTCTCAAGTTGTGGACATAATGTAGATGAAAAAGTAGAAATTGAAAGCAATATCAATATGGAAAATCGTAATGATGCTCAGGAGCATATATCTAACATATATTTCTATGACACAAGTAATAAGTGCTTAGAAGCTTTAGCCACAAATGAAAATCCCAATGAAGAGCCGACAGGCAACATAAGATATGATAATTCTTGGTTTGAGTCTAAAACAGTTAATGTAACTATAAATAAATTAGAAAAAATTGGCAATGGAGAAATATATAAGTTAAAGATAATTCTTCCATCTGATTTTTTAAGCTACCTTGAGCCTGAGAGATTAAACATATATTTTTATGTTACCGAAGACAAAATATACAGACTATTGTCTTATGTTTTTACAGATAATGGATTAATATCTTTTTATGATGACGATGATATGTTATTAAGAGAATTAGACACCGAGGAAAAACTGATAGCAAACGGGTATATAGTTTTCCAAGAGGATGAATACTCGTATTTTGAATCAAATGTCCAAGATGAGAATGATGAGAATGAAAGCCCACTCCATGGATCTCATTATAGTATTAAAAAAAATGAGAAGCAAACTACAGGGGCGTATCGATATATAAAATACAATGGGAAGAGTGATTTTTACGAGTGGTTTATTTGGGAAGAATATAAAGGTTTGATTGAGTATGGTAGTGGTTATAGAAATGAATCTGATGTCCTTTATTTAAAAGATATTAGTGTAACTTCTCCTTATAATTGATTATAAATGAAAGGTAAAGGAGTATTCTTATGCAGAGAAATGTTTATAAAATATTATCTTTGGTTTTGCTTTTAGTTATGATTACTGGATGTAAGTCAACTAATATCGCTAATGCAGATTCGATCGAAAATACTAGCCAAGGAATAAACAATGATATTATGAACGATTACTTGGCTAAAATAAATAATACACAAGATGTTGCCGCAAAAGAATATGAAATTATTGAAGAGGATGTATTTGACCTATCTACAGAGGGTGGGCATATAAAAGCGATATATGTGGGGCGTGATTTAGAATTTATCCAGTTTACATGCGCTAATAGTATGAATACAATGAAATATGAGTACAGCCTATTTAATGATTATATCCTTGTTTCTAAGACTATAGTGAGATTTGCTCCAGCAGACACAGCTAAACCATTTGACGCTGATAACTTTGTATTACTTGATATTTCACAAAAAACCTTTTTATTGTCACATGGAGAAATCCTCGACTTAAGCGGAAGTGATGCAGTTTTATCTGATGAACTTAACAATCAAGAGAAGGAAGATTTATTAAATTTGTTTATGAAATTACTAGATTATCTGGATCAATAACCCGAGGATGTGAGGATAAAATTTAAAAATTTATATTACGTAAGTATGATAATTTAAAGACTTAGAGCTCCGAAAACATGCGATTTTGAATGGAGGTAAACAAAATGAAGCGTTTTATTCGGGTTATTATAGCCTTGTTAATAACTGGTGTACTATTCCTTCGTTATTATCCAATAAAACCTGCAGTTGATGAAGATAGTGTTGAACTGTCCGGCAAAGACTATATTATATGTAGAGCTGCATATGCAACTGGCTTTCACTGGATAGTAGAAAAAAGTTCCTCATCATATGAAGGATTTGTTTTTGTAGAGGGAGTTATGGAAGATCCCTACTCATTTGATTATAATGTCATTCCACATACTTTGTTTGTGCTATATGGAAGTTTTATTGGCGAAAGAATTTTTTCCGATGAAATGATCCCTATCTTTAAAGCAGAAAGCTGGGATGTATTAAAACCTGTAGATCGAGGTTCAATGCCAGGTTTTCTTAGTCCACCATATGGATTGACTTGGTTTGATTTTGTACATTAAGAATGCAAATTATCCTCCGCCTGTCTAATCGAATAACAATCTGTTTAAAGTAACTAACAGAGAGGGCTTAGAGATCACATATGTTTATGATGCTATTAACCGGATCGTGGAGATACACCATCCAAACGATAACAGCAACATACCTTAATTAATGGAGAGGAATAGAAATGATAGTTTTGGAGATCCCTGATAACGGAGAGTTCAGGTTAGAATTGGATTGTGTGTGGCAACATTATAAAGCTTTTATAAATAATTCTATAAAGAAATTATCAGTAATAATTATTTTGGTATTGATGGCAGGTTGTCTGGTTTCATGTAATAATCCCGAAAAATTGAATTTAGATCAAGATTCTAATGAACTTAATCGTAATTCATATGATAATATTGATAAATATAATGTCGACACAAGTATAGATGACAATGAAATTTTAAACGATATGATCGAAAAAGGCTTTGAAATAATTCCAGAACATTCATTTTGGATAGAATTGGACAATTATGGGAAAGTAAAATTTATATCAGGAACTTGTATGAATAATTATCCAATATTGAATTTATATTTTTATATTGTTGATTCTGATAATAAAGTGCTATTTGAATTCCCGGATTTTTTTGCAAATATGTGGATATTCTATGAAATTAAAGGTATTACTTTTCATGATGTTAATAGTGATGGAAAAACAGATGTCATAGTTACTGCTTATTATATGGTTAGTGCAGGTGAGAAATCTGGAATGCCCTTTTCCGTAGCAACTATATTTTATCAAAATGATATGGAATTTATTACTTTGCCAGATATTGATAAAAATATGCATGAACTTGAACAGAATGAAAATATTGAAATGGTTTTAAAATATGCTGAAGAGCATATGGAAGATATATTAATGGAAATTAATAAAATAAATGAATATAGAAAAAATTAAAATATTACTCACCACAAGACTCAATACCACAGGAAAGGAAACATTATTAATACATCAAAATATTTTTAAGTAAAAGGAGTTATCATGAATAGATTATTACATGTTATTATCTTTGGCTTTTTATTAACTTGCCTATGTTCATGCTCAGCGGAAAGTCCTGAAAAAATTGGCAACTACAACATAGTCGAAACTGTTTATACAGATAATATTGATGCTACAAATCAAAAAGTCAGTATTAGCTATCCACAAATAAGCAATCTTACAAATATAGATGTTGAGCAATTAATAAATAATTCTATTGAATCTTTAGCGCTAGAAATACTAGAACAGTTTACTACTCTTGATGAAATGGAGGTAAATGTGACTTATACTATAACACATTCTACATCTGATATATTGAGTTTATATTTTGTTGCAAAGTCGTTTCATCCTGCACAAGCATATCCGTTGATTCGTATCTCAGCTGCAACTTTTTCTATTGAATCAGGCGATATCATTAAACTCATTAAAATCATAGATATTAATGATGATTTCATCAATTTGTTTTTTAATAACTTTCATCTTTGCAGTAAATATAATTCAGTTGAAGAAGAAAACGTTGTAAACGAATATGTGTTGGGTATTCTTTCACAAGAAAGCCTCTTAATATCTGATGAAGGATTAAATTCAGAAATTCATGGATTTCTCACAGATGACTCATTAATTATTAGTATTGCAGTTCCGCACTCAATAGGTTCTTATGTGTTCTACGAGGCTGAATATTCAAAAGTTAAAGATTTCTTGAAAATGGATATGAATTGAGATGTATAAGTAGAATCAATTGCCTAATCAAATCGAAAGGAATATAAGTTATTATGAACAAAAAGCTATTGAAAAAATCAGTATGTAAATTTTCAAAGGTGCTTGCACAGGCTCATGGATTCGACCTTTACAAGCCAACATTGCTATTAAAAAAAAGTAATTCTATTTTACAAATAATAAGTTTTAATTTGCCACCATCAGGTTTATACTGTAATATTGCAGTTATTCCAACTTATGTTCCAACTGAAGTAATATATTATAATATTGGCAATCGCTTAAATCATATTAAAACTATAATATCAGGAAATTGGTGTGCTGGTGATACCGAGGAAGAAATATTAAGTGATTTAGAAATAATAAGAGAACTTATTGAATTAAATGTACTACCTTGGTTTAATGAAGTTTCAGAACCAAAATCCTTTGTGAAAATGCTGGAAAGAGAGCTTCTGGACGAAACTAAGAGAGTGACAATGTGTCCTCCTCATTTAATATATCTTTATATTGGATTTAGTTATTTGTTTAATAAAGAATATGAATCAGCTGAAACAGCCTTAAAAATTGCGATGCAAAATACTATCAAATATGCATATAATCTAAAAGAAAAAAGCCCATTGTCTTTAGTACAACCAAATCTTGAACTGTTGGAAAAAAACAGTTTGATGAAGCAGATAAAAATATAGATAGATATATTCAGCAAACGCTACAAAATCTTGGATTGGAATAGAAAACCAATAACAGCGTTTACGGTGCAGTCTCTATGCCAATGACGCAGACGGAAATATGATATCCGAAATCGGTAAAATAATTAGGAAAGGAAAGAAAGTTTAATGATAAAAAGTAAAGAAGACGAATTACGGAGAATAATTAGAATAAGGGGAACTTCTTTTACGGATTACCTGGATAAAGTAATAAACATTGATGATATCAATAGTGTAGATTGCAATAAACTTAGTTTCCTGCATGAAGCAATTTCAAGTAACCGAGAGGATATAGCTGAAGACTTATTAGAGAGAGGAATTAATATCAATATTCAAGATGTTAATAAAAATACTGCAGTATCATATGCAGCAGCAAATAAAAAGTGGAAAATGCTGGATATAATGCTGGATTACGGAGTGGATCTTAATATAAAGCTAAGACTTGGTTATAGCTTGTTGTGGAATGTAATATTTGCATCATCATGCAAATATATGGACTGAGTTGGTTTTGGGGAACGGCAGAGGACAAAATTGAACCAAGTAATTAGCTTTTCATGCCGTTTTGTGCCTTGAGCGAAGTGAAGGAGTAGATATAAAATGAATTATGATTCACAATTTCCATATGCATGGCGTTTTATTGATGATAAGTATAATAAGCTTCCGATATTAGATTTAAATCAAATTGATGAATTAACCATGGAAGAGAGTTTAGCATTTTGGAATGAAAATATTAGTAAAAAGATCTTATACTATCCAATATCCAATATAATTGCTAATAATGAAAAAATTATAAAGGATTGCGGGTGGGGTAATAAGGAACAAGAAAATGTTACTGGAACGCACATAGCTAAATTGCTTTTGAACAGAAATATTTACTTTTTCTGGGATCCTAAACATGCCGTAAGAACAACAAGTAATATATTTTTGACATACTGGTCGGATTTTTGCTATTGCAGTGATTCTGCATGTCATATATTTATCGCCAATTGAGATATTCATATATCATGAAGATATATTTTTAAAGGCTAATATACAACCTAATCAAAATTTGATCGATCTTTGAAATATTTAAAGGGTTTATTGGTTAATACTTAATTTTAGCCGTTTTAACATGTTATTTAAAATTAGCAAGCAGATAGGGATACCGTTTACCGCTTCTGTACGCTATGATAAGTAATCATGGGAAGTGCGGCTATACTACGATGAAACAGACAACCTTTCCGTTATTACTGATTTGAAATGATGCCAAAATGTTTTGGGCTGTATGATTAGGTGAGATAAGCTTAATCTTACCATTAAATGTTACTTTATAAAGTTAAAATTGCTGTGAGGTTACTATAATGAAAAAGAAAAAAATATATTTAATATTATTTTTAATTATTTGCATTATCATTATATGCAGGCTTTTACTAAATGATATAAAGTATATTAAATATAATAAAACGCAAAGCATTATTGAAAATAAAGTTGGTAATCAAATATATATAGAAGATTATTTTTATATAGAAGGATTGCCGGAATATATAGGTATTATATATATTGATGGTAGTATTGGATATATAAGAGATCAGAATCTAAAGGAAGTTGAAATGCAAAACTTATCAGTTCCTGTGGCAGGTAACATAGATTTAAGATATTACTCATCACAAAAAGGAGGATGGTTTTATAATGATGAAAAGAGCCTTTTTTTTTATGATGTGGAAGAAGAAAAAGAATATGAGATTTATAGATCAGAAACTGAAGAAAATGAGATAAACACATTATATAATCTGGAATATAGAATAATGTATTTCAAATTATGTGGAAAAAATATATACATATATGAAGAAATTGACCCGTTGACAAACTGCGGAAGACTTGTAATATACAATATAGAAAATAATGAATTTGAGATATTTGAAAAAAGCATAGCAGCCTTTGATGTTTCAGATGATGGGAGAAGATTGGCTTATTCTTGTGTCAGATATACGGGGATTACTTACCGTTGGGATATAAGAGAATATAATTTGGAAACTGATGAAATAATTAATAATTATAAAAGTATAGGTATTAATAGATACATATTTTATAAAACAAACAGCTATGAATTATATACGGTAACACAAGGTACATCAGGAAAACCTTTTATTATGAGAAAAGTTATAAAAGATACGTTTCTTGCATTTAAGGTAGGAGAATTGTATTGGAATGAGGAATTATTACAGATGCAATAGATGAGTATTGAAAATGACTAAGAAAATAAAAGAGACGAAGTACCCCAGTCAAGCAATAGCCTCATACCGCTTTACAATCAAACAGCAACAGTTCTTTATTAGAAACGGTAACAGCAGTAACAATGGTAAAGGTAGTAATGGCAATAATGGCAGGAGAGAGTTCAATGGTAAAAAATTTCAATTTTTTTTTAATGCTTGTTATTATATCGTGTATAGCACTACTCTTGAGTTGTGCGACTAAAACTAATGAAGATAGTCCAGAATCAAGTTATAGCACTGTTACGGAAATGCAGGCTGATATTGATGTTCCTGGCTTTTTTGGAATATGGAGCCTTGATAAAGTTGTGTTGAGATCAAAAATGTATAGTGACGATATTACGAAAAATGGAGATGTGATTCCATTTGATGTAGAGGACTATCTTGGATATGAAGTCGAATATTCATCAGAATACTTTCGTTTAGGTGAAGAGAAATACAATAATCCACAATATAATTTAAGTACCGTAACCGTGGATGAGTATGAAGCAGGAGGTAAATTTCGATTGACTGCTGGTTATCCGAGTGTTCATGAATTTATTGAAAATGGAGGAATTAAGGTTGACAGGATGGATGATTATGGATATATAGGAGAGCTTCCACTCGAATGTTTACGAATTGGATTCGAAGAAGACTATTTTATCCCAGTCGGAACACAATGTATAATCTTGAATGATGATACTATGTTGATAGGACTATGGGGAAAGATTATTATAGCTCATAGAATCGAAAATGAAGAACCCTAAGAATATTTTCAGGGAGAGTATTCTTTTTCTCTAACGACAGCATATAAAAGATTTAAAATGATCCTAAACCCTCAGTCTTTAGACGGTATACGCTTTTAGCCATTTCTTTTCTGGTTATACTAAAATAAAATCCAAATACCCAGAAGAATTAAGACAAATTATATGCTTCAATTCTTCAAAGTTGAGATAATTGAAAATAGGAGGTACCCGCACCATGCGGTTATTAGAAAAAAAGCTTTTACTGCTATCTATTATTTTGCTATCTATAGCATATTTCTGTGGATGTACAGTCGGTAATACTGTAAATAATGAGTCAACCGAAGTAGATGATCAAGCAGCAACTAAAAAAAGCGATTCAAATAATACTAACAATGTCCACAACAACGTTGTATATGAGAATTTAATAAATTTGAATGAAAAGTTGAAAGATCCAAATACAAATTCGAATGATATTGCATCAATTACTGAGCAATTTATTGATGGTTTACAAGAATATTTAAGAAATCCTATTGATATTGAATCCTTGCGAAATGATTTCGGTATTAATATCATATCTAAGACTTTAGATGAAAAAAATATGGAAATCAATCTACTTATTTATGACGGAAATGCAATAGGACTTGGTACTTTGGAAAGGACGTGGACATTTTTACAAATTACTATAAATCAAAACATTGAATTATATCAACTATATAATCAGGCAGCGGAATACCCATTAGATATGAAAATCCTCGAATATGAAAATGGTAAATATATTATTTCAATTATAGGAGCTACTAATATATCAAGAGATTACACTTTTTTCTTGAGTTTTTGGGAATATTCTAACAAAAGGCTAAGTGAGTTTACAGACATCAAACTTGAATCATATAAAAGTGATGATAGTATTAATGGTAATGAATACTTTATGGAGTGCTATGAAGATATTAACCTTAATTTTACGGCTTCTAGCAATAACTTAGGTTTATTTGATATCGAAGGAAGCACTTTTGTTTTGAACTCATCATTTATAAATAATGAAGTGATTATTAAAGTTTCCAAATAATAAAATCCCTGGCAGGCTATGCTTATTATGATAAGCATGACGAAGCGGATGAATACGGAGAAGTTGCAGAATACCAGAAATATGTATATAATGAGAGCGGTAGATAACGTAAGCGCTGTGATCTATGAAGGTAAGAAGACAACCCGTATAGCATACACCTATGATGCAGATATTATATGTTTTTGAAATGATCCCCAAAGTGTTTTAATAGTGAGGTTGGGTGTGATAAGCTCAATCTTACCGTTAAATGTTAATAAAGGATATTGTGAGGATACAATTATAAAGAAGAAAAATATATATGTAATATTAATTTTAGTAATATGCATTATTATTGTATACAGGATTTCGTTTAATGATATAACGTATATTAAATATAATAAAATTCAAAACTATATAGAAAATGAAGCAGGTAATCAAATATACATAGAAGATTATTTTTGGATAGACGGATTGCCGGAATGTATAGGTATAATATATTTTGATGGTAGTATTGGATATATAAGAGACCAGAATCTGAAGGAAATTGAAATGCAGGAATTGTCTGTTCCTGTAGTAGAAGACAGAGATTTAGTATATTACTCATCTCAAAAGGGAGGATGGTTTTATAACGATGAAAAGAGCCTTTATTTTTATGATGTGGAGGAAGAAAAAGAATATGTGATATACAGGTCAGTAACAGAAGAAAGAGAAAGAAATGGAAGTTATAATTGGGAGTATAAAATTAAATATTTTAAATTATATGGGAACTGTATATATATGTTTGAAGAGCTTACTGCAATGCTAAATGCTGGAAGGCTAGTAATATACAATGTAGAAAAAAATGAATTTGAGATATTTGAAAGAGGTTTGGCAGCTTTTGATATTTCCGATGATGGTAAAAGATTAGTTTATTCCAGCATTTTATATACGGGGATTGCCTACCAATGGGATATAAGTGAATATAATTTGGAAACGAATGAAATTATAAGTAATTATAAAAGTACAAGTATTAATAGATATATATTTTATAAAACAGACAGCTATGAAATATATACAGTAACAAATGATAAATCAGAAAAACCCTTTAATATGAGAAGAGTTATAAAGGATACATTTCTCGCATTTAAAGTAGGAGAATTACAATGGAATGAAGAGTTATTGCAGATAAAATAGTACCGAATCTGGGAGGTGTGTTTATCGTTCTGAGAGAAGACCTCACACCGAATGCAGGAAGCGGATTTAGCGTTCCATTGATAAGAAAACGGTATAGTAGGAGGAAATTTTGTTGGAATATTCTTTATTAAAAAAAAATAAATACCAAACAGCATTTCTATTGACTCTGTTATTTTTATTACTCATATGCCTTGTTGGATGCACAGAATATACCGAAGACAATAAGGAAAACGAGGAAATAATTATTGAGGAATCATCTGAGAAGAAGGATATTACAGAAATAAGGACTGAAGATAACACGGAAACACTACCAGAAGAAAATATTCGCATTCCGTTGAAAGCCCAATGGCAAGATGGAGATATAGAGTATGATCCAAACAATACCATATTTCATAAAACGTTCTATGACGATTTTGTAAATGGATTGATATTGGACATTAAGCATCCTGATGTAAATCTACAGAAAGAGTTAAAGGATTATTTTGTCCGTGAGAAAAATTTATTTATAAAAGCGGATATGCTAGTAGATATGTTTTTTGATAACCGGACAATTGAAATGGGAGAAGAAGCACTTAAGGATTTGTTTTATTTGCATGGCTATGAAATCTATTTTCATAGTGCCAAAATTAAAAATATGCATGTTCGTTTTGTAGAAATTCGGGAGATTAACGGTCTGTCGATATACCCTACCCGTATCCTTATTCAGACATGGGATGAAGAATATATTTATTTACAAGATATTACCGGTCCTACGCCAAGAAAGATAAGAAGTATTCTGGTAATTGATGATAAGGAAGACCCATAATTAATTGTCCATTCATCTGGTCTTTCTGTAGACTATGTTGCAGAAGAAGAGCTTAGTTTGTGGACCTATAGAGGTTCTTACTGGGTTCTGGCACCATTGGAACTGGAAATAGATACTAGACATGCTCATGTTGCAGGAGAGACATTGTATCCTGATGAAAATAGGGATGAATTATTT
>Ga0153921_1001405_pt1 | contig 10847 bp, 9 predicted proteins | sample TSNJ005MetaG_FD_104691 | JGI IMG/M metagenome (GOLD analysis project Ga0153921, IMG submission 104691) | Attine ant fungus gardens microbial communities from New Jersey, USA - TSNJ005 MetaG | ecosystem: Host-associated > Fungi > Mycelium > Unclassified | place: USA: New Jersey, Brendon T. Byrne... | reverse complement strand
TTACAAGGCGCCTGACCTTCTCTTATGGATGAGCTGAGAGTAGAGGTCGGGCGCGAGGTCAACAAATACTAAATACTGAATGCAGCATTCGATTAAATAGATGGCTTGCGCGGATGCGGCTGTTCGCGGGCCACGGTCAGGAACGGGTCCACCAGCGCCGGGCGCGCGGTGCCACGGCGCCAGGCCAGGCCCACATCGAGGGTCTGGCTGAGGTCGGCAATCGGCCGCGCTTCAATAATGTCGCCTTCCAGGGACCAGGGCCGGTAGGTCATGTCCGGCTGGATCGACACCCCCAGGCCGGCAGCCACCAGGCTGCGCACTGCTTCGGTGGAGGCGGTGCGCAAGGTCACGCGTGGTTGCAGCGCGGCTGCAGTCCACAGGCGTTGGGCGTTGTGGCCCATTTCGTCGACATTCAGCTGAATCAATGGCTCGCGCGCCACATCGGCCAGGTTGATGCTGTCGTGCTCCAGCAACGGGTGCTGCGCCGGCAGCCACAAGCGATGGGGCGAGTGGGTGAGGACTTCGGTCTGCAGGGCGTGGCGGTCTTCGAGGTTGGACAGGATCAGCACCCCCACGTCGATCTCGCCGCTGACCAGCAAATGCTCGATGTACGGGCGTTCATCCTCCATCACGCGGATTTCCACATTCGGATAGGCGCGCTGGAAACGGGTGAGCAGGTCGGCAAGGTAATACCCGGCAACCAGGCTGGTCACGCCGATGATCAACTGGCCGGCGACCTGGTCGGTGCTCTGCTGCAGGCTGCGCTTGGCGTTGTCGACGGTGGCGAGAATCAGGTGCGCCTGGCGCAGGAACTGATGGCCCTGGTGGGTCAGGGTCATGCCCTTGGCGTGGCGGTTGAACAGGTTGACGCCGATTTCCTGCTCCAGTTGCTGGATGGCCAGGGTCAGGGTCGACTGGGAAATGAACGCGGTTTGCGCGGCGGCGGAGATCGAGCCCGTCTCGGCCACGGCGATGAAATGCCGGATTTGACGCAAGGTCATCATGCTGGAATTACCAGTGGGGTGTTTTTATAGATTTATCCGAGTGTATATCGATTTAAGCGAACGGCAGTGGCGTTACATCTGGAAGCACTCTAGATCGGGGCTTTTTGGCACTTAGTTTTACGCTGGGAGCCTATTGGTCCTACGAACCCAAGTGTCTGGAGGCTGCGAATGAATACCCGTGGATTGCTCGATCAACTGCTCAAGTCTGGCCAGGACATGTTGCAGAACAAGGCCGGCGGCCAGCGCAAGCCGGACGACAAAGGCGCCCTTGGCGGGCTGCTGGGCGGTGGTGGCCTTGGCAGTCTGCTCGGTGGTGCCGGTGGCGGCGCCCTGGCGGCCGGGGCCATGGGCCTGCTGCTGGGGAACAAGAAAGCCCGCAAGTTCGGCGGCAAGGCCCTGACCTACGGCGGGCTCGCCGCGTTGGGCGTCATTGCCTATAAAGCCTATGGCAACTGGCAGGCAAACCAGGCCAGCGCACCTCAAGGCGAGCCGCAAACCATCGACCGTTTGCCACCGGCCCAAGTCGAGCAACATAGCCAGGGCATCCTCAAGGCCCTGGTAGCCGCCGCCAAGGCGGACGGGCATGTGGATGAGCGCGAGCGCGCGCTGATCGAAGGCGAATTCACCAAGCTGGACGATGACCGCGAGTTGCACAGCTGGCTGCACGCCGAACTGAACAAACCCCTGGATCCGGCCGATGTGGCCCGCGCCGCCAGCACCCCGGAAATGGCCGCGGAGATGTACATCGCCAGCGTGATGCTGGTGGATGAGGAGAATTTCATGGAGAAGGCCTACCTCGATGAGCTGGCGCGGCAACTCAAGCTGGAGCCTGGCTTGAAGATCGAGCTGGAAAAACAGGTGCGGCTGGCGCAATAAACGCCTGCCCTGCAGCGATCAAACTGTGGGAGTGGGCCTGCTCGCGAATGCGCTGGTCAGTCATCGAATCTATTGACTGATCCTGCGCCTTCGCAAGCAGGCCCACTCCCACATTTGCATTCTGTGATCACTACAGCAAAACCCGTTGATTAATGAGGGCTTCTGCTCAGCTATACTCCCCTCCATTTGAATGGCCCTTCGAGGAATTACTGTGAAGAACTGGACCTTGCGCCAACGGATTTTGGCGAGCTTTGCGGTCATTATCGCGATCATGCTGCTGATGGTCGTGGTGTCCTACTCACGGTTGCTGAAGATCGAAGCCAGCCAGGAAGCGGTCCGCGACGACGCGGTGCCAGGGGTGTACCTCAGCTCGATGATCCGCAGCGCCTGGGTCGACAGCTATTTGCAGACCATCGACATCATTGGCCTGCGCGAGGATAAAACCTTCACCAATACCGACAAGAACGACTACAAGTCCTTCGAGACGCGTATTGAACTGCAGATGGCCAACTACGAAAAAACCATTCATGGCCAGGCTGACCGCATGGAGTTCGATAACTTCAAGGCGGCGCACATCAACTACAACAAAGTCCTGGCGCAGGTGCTGGAGCGCGTGCAAGCCAATGACCTGCCGGGGGCCAACCAATTGCTCGAGGAGCAATTGACGCCGATCTGGACCGAAGGTCGCATGAAGCTCAATGACATCATCACGGAAAACAAGAACGTGTCCGACCGTGCCACGGCGGCCATCGACGAGTCGGTGCTGTCGGCCAAGATCAGCATGGCCGTTTCGCTGATCATCGCCATCCTCGCGGCCGGGCTGTGTGGCCTGCTGCTGATGCGCGCGATCATGGCGCCGATGCAGCGCATCGTCGATATCCTCGAAACCATGCGTACCGGCGACCTGAGCAAGCGCCTGAACCTGGAGCGCAAGGATGAGTTCGGCGCAGTCGAAACCGGCTTCAACGACATGATGACCGAGCTGACGGCCCTGGTGTCCCAGGCCCAGCGTTCGTCGGTGCAGGTCACCACCTCGGTGACCGAGATTGCCGCGACGTCCAAGCAACAGCAGGCTACCGCGACTGAAACCGCGGCCACCACCACCGAGATCGGCGCGACTTCCCGGGAAATCGCCGCGACGTCCAAGGACCTGGTGCGCACCATGACTGAAGTCTCCACCGCCGCCGACCAGGCCTCGGTGGCCGCAGGCTCCGGCCAGCAGGGCCTGGCGCGCATGGAAGAAACCATGCATTCGGTAATGGGCGCCGCCGACCTGGTCAACGCCAAGCTGGCGATCCTCAATGAGAAGGCCGGCAACATCAACCAGGTGGTGGTCACCATCGTCAAGGTTGCCGACCAGACCAACCTGCTGTCGCTCAACGCCGCCATCGAGGCGGAGAAAGCTGGCGAGTACGGGCGCGGTTTTGCCGTGGTGGCCACCGAAGTGCGCCGCCTGGCGGACCAGACGGCCGTGGCCACCTATGACATCGAGCAGATGGTGCGCGAGATCCAGTCGGCGGTGTCGGCGGGGGTGATGGGCATGGACAAGTTCTCCGAGGAAGTGCGCCGGGGCATGTTCGAAGTACAGCAAGTGGGCGAGCAGCTGTCGCAGATCATCCACCAGGTGCAGGCGCTGGCGCCGCGGGTATTGATGGTCAACGAAGGCATGCAGGCCCAGGCCACCGGTGCCGAGCAGATCAATCACGCCCTGGTGCAACTGGGCGATGCCAGCAGCCAGACTGTGGAATCCCTGCGCCAGGCCAGCTTTGCCATTGATGAGCTGAGCCAGGTGGCGGTGGGCCTGCGCAGCGGCGTGTCGCGTTTCAAAGTCTGATGAGCGACCTCGCGGCTAAACGCGGCGCCGTCCCGGCAGCGAAAAAGGCTTTGTTCCTGGTGTTTCACATCGGCGACGAACGCTTTGCATTAAGGGCCACCGAAGTGGCCGAGGTACTGCCGCGCCTGCCTCTCAAACCTATTGCCCATGCGCCGCTGTGGGTGGCGGGCATCTTTGCCCATCGCGGTGCGTTGGTGCCGGTCATCGACCTCAGTGCGCTGACGTTTGGTCAGCCGGCCCAGGCGCGGACCAGCACGCGGCTGGTGCTCGTCAACTACCAGCCCGAACCCTGGGTTGCAGCCCGTTGGCTGGGGTTGATCCTGGAACAGGCCACCGACACCCTGCGGTGCGACCTCAGCGAGTTCAAGCCCTATGGCCTGGACAACCGCGAGGCGCCGTACCTGGGGCTGGTGCGTGAAGACGCCGCGGGCTTGATGCAGTGGATCGGCGTGAATGAATTGCTCACCGAGCCGGTGCGTGCGTTGCTGTTCTCCGCCGAGCTGAGCGTATGAGCAACGATCCGCGCTTCTTTGCCTTCCTCAAGGAGCGCATCGGTCTCGATGTCGCCTCCGTGGGCGAAGCCATCATCGAGCGTGCCGTGCGCCAGCGCAGCCAGGCCTTGCAGGCGCAGACGGCGGGCGAGTACTGGCAGCACCTGCAAAGCTCCCATGACGAGCAGCAGGCGCTGATCGAAGCGGTGATCGTCCCCGAAACCTGGTTTTTCCGTTACCCCGAATCCTTCGTGACCCTGGCCCGCCTGGCCAAGGCGCGCCTGGTCGAGATCAAGCAGATGCGCGCGCTGCGTATCCTCAGCCTGCCGTGTTCCACTGGCGAAGAACCCTATTCGATTGCCATGGCGCTGCTGGACGCGGGCCTCGCACCGCATCAGTTCAAGGTGCAGGGCATGGATGTCAGCCCGCTGTCCGTGGAGCGTGCCCGGCGCGGGGTGTACGGCAAGAACTCGTTTCGCGGGGGCGACATTGCCTTTCGCGACCGCCACTTCGTGGAACACGGCGACGGGTTCCACATCGCCGAGCGGGCGCGTGAGCAAGTGCGCCTGCAAGTCGGCAACCTGCTCGACCCGGCGCTGCTGGCGAATGAGGCCAGCTACGACTTCGTGTTCTGCCGCAACCTGCTGATCTACTTCGACCAGGCGACCCAGAAACAAGTGTTCGATGTACTCAAGGGCCTGACCCACGTTGACGGCGTGCTGTTTATCGGCCCCGCCGAGGGCAGCCTGCTGGGGCGCCATGGCATGCGTTCGATCGGTGCGGCGCAGTCGTTTGCCTTCAGTCGGCAGGCTGAGCCGCAGCAGCCTGCGCCGGTGTTCGTGCCGCTGCCAGCACCCATCCCGCAGCGCAGCGCGGCGCCGCTTCCGGTCAGGCCGCGCCCGTTCAGTACTGTCGCCACTGCGCAGGTCATACCGATTAAGGCCGCGCCGTCCGATGCCGCCGCCTTGCTCAGCCGCATCGCCACCCTCGCCAACGAAGGCAAGAGCCTGGAGGCGCGGGCCGCGTGTGAAGAGTATTTGAATCACCACCCGCCGGCCGCCCAGGTGTTTTACTGGCTGGGGCTGCTCAGCGATGTGGCCGGCAGTGCCCTGGAAGCCCAGGGCTATTATCGAAAAGCCTTGTACCTGGAGCCCCAGCATTCGCAGGCCTTGATGCACCTGGCCGCCTTGCTGGAGTCCCAGGGCGACAGCGCGGGAGCCCGCCGCCTGCAGGCGCGGGCCGCGCGTAGCGAGCGAGCTGACAGTGAGCACAAACCATGAGTAGCCCCGACGCGCTCGACACCACCGGCCTGGACCTGACCCTGGCTGACACGCAAGCCATCGACGATTGCTGGAACCGCATCGGCATCCATGGTGACAAATCCTGCCCGCTGCTGGCGGACCACATCCATTGCCGCAATTGCTCGGTGTACTCGGCAGCCGCCACGCGCCTGTTGGATCGCTATGCCTTGCAGCAGGACGACCGTCGGCCACAAGCAGTGGTCGAGCATGGCGCCGAGGTGGTCACGCGCTCGCTGCTGATATTCCGCCAGGGCGAAGAGTGGCTGGGCATCGCCACCCGTTGCCTGGTGGAAGTGGCCACGTTGCAACCGATCCACTCCCTGCCGCACCAGCGTTCCCGTGCCTTGCTCGGCGTGGCCAACGTACGCGGCGCGCTGGTGGCGTGCCTGTCGCTGGTGGAACTGCTGGGCCTGGACAACACCGGCAGTGGCGCCAGCGGTGGCCGGATCATGCCGCGCATGCTGATCATTGCCGCACAAGATGGCCCGGTGGTGGTGCCTGTAGATGAAGTCGACGGCATCCACGCTATCGATGAGCGCACCTTGAAGGCTGCGTCAGCACCCGGCAGCCAGGCCAGTGGCCGCTTCACCCAAGGTGTGTTGCAGTGGAAAGGCCGCAGCCTGCGTTGGCTGGACGAGGCGCAATTGTTGTCCGCCGTGACCCGGAGCCTCACATGACCCCCGACCAGATGCGCGATGCCTCGCTGCTGGAGCTGTTCAGCCTGGAAGCCGATGCGCAGACCCAGGTATTGAGCGCGGGCCTGTTGGCCCTGGAACGCAACCCGACCCAGGCCGACCAGCTCGAAGCCTGCATGCGTGCCGCGCACTCGCTCAAGGGCGCGGCGCGGATTGTCGGGGTGGACGCCGGGGTCAGCGTGTCGCATGTCATGGAGGATTGCCTGGTCAGCGCCCAGGAAGGTCGCCTGTACCTGCAACCCGAGCATATTGATGCGTTGCTGCAAGGCACCGACCTGTTGATGCGCATCGCCACGCCGGGCAATGACGTCGGGCCGGCGGATATCGAGGCGTATGTGGCGCTGATGGAACGCCTGCTCGATCCGTCGCAACTGAGCGCCAAGGTCGCCCCGTCAGCCCCGCCGCCGCCTGAGTCGGCCCCGGCGCCCGTCGTCGAGGAGCTGCCGCCGGAGCCCGAGCCCGCGCCACCCGTCACCAGCGAGCCTGCGCGCCAGAACAAACGCATGACCGAAGGCGGCGAACGCGTGTTGCGCGTGACCGCCGAGCGCTTGAACAGCCTGCTCGACTTGTCGAGCAAGTCCCTGGTCGAAACCCAGCGGCTCAAGCCATACCTCGCCAGCCTGCAGCGCCTCAAACGCATTCAAAGCCAGAGCGCGCGGGCCCTGGATACGCTGGACGGCCAGCTCAAGACCGTGGACTTGAACCTCGAAGCCCAGGAAGCCCTGGCCGATACCCGTCGGCTATTGAGCGAAGCCCAGGCGCTGCTGGCAGAAAAACATGCCGAGCTGGACGAGTTCGGCTGGCAGGCCGGGCAGCGCGCCCAGGTGCTCTACGACACCGCGCTGGCGTGCCGCATGCGCCCGTTTGCCGATGTACTGGCCGGGCAGGTGCGCATGGTCCGCGACCTCGGCCGCAGCCTGGGCAAGCAGGTGCGCCTGGAGATCGAGGGCGAAAAGACCCAGGTTGATCGCGACGTGCTGGAGAAGCTTGAAGCGCCGCTCACCCATTTGCTGCGCAATGCCGTCGACCACGGCATCGAAATGCCCGAGCAGCGCCTGCTGGCGGGCAAGCCGGCCGAGGGCCTGATCCGCTTGCGCGCGTCTCATCAGGCCGGCCTGCTGGTGCTGGAGTTGAGCGATGACGGTAACGGCGTTGACCTGGAGCGCCTGCGCGGCACCATCGTCGACCGGCACCTGTCGCCGCTGGAAACCGCCCAGCGCCTCAGCGAAGAGGAGCTGCTGACGTTCCTGTTCCTGCCGGGGTTCAGCCTGCGCGACAAGGTCACCGAAGTGTCCGGGCGGGGTGTCGGCCTGGATGCGGTGCAGCATATGGTCCGCCAGTTGCGCGGTGCGGTGGTGCTGGAGCAGACGGCGGGGCAGGGCAGTCGTTTTCATCTGGAGGTGCCGCTGACCCTGTCGGTGGTGCGCAGCCTGGTGGTGGAAGTCGGCGAAGAAGCCTACGCGTTCCCGCTGGCCCATATCGAGCGCATGTGCGACCTGGCGCCCGACGACATCGTGCAACTGGAAGGCCGCCAGCATTTCTGGCACGAGGGCCGGCATGTCGGCCTGGTGGCCGCCAGCCAGTTGTTGCAGCGCCCGGCGGGGCAGAATAATGACGAAACCTTGAAAGTGGTGGTGATCCGCGAACGCGATGCCGTATACGGAATCGCCGTGGAACGCTTCATCGGCGAGCGCACCCTGGTGGTGTTGCCGCTCGATGACCGCCTGGGCAAGGTCCAGGATATTTCCGCCGGCGCCTTGCTGGACGACGGCTCGGTGGTATTGATCGTCGATGTCGAAGACATGCTGCGCTCGGTCGACAAGCTGCTCAACACCGGTCGCCTGGAACGCATTGCCCGGCGCAGCCAGCAGGCCACCGAAGCACCGCGCAAACGCGTGCTGGTGGTGGACGATTCGCTCACCGTGCGTGAGCTGCAACGCAAATTGTTACTTAATCGTGGTTATGAAGTGGCCGTGGCGGTCGATGGCATGGACGGTTGGAACGCGTTGCGCTCCGAGGACTTTGACCTGTTGATCACTGATATTGATATGCCTCGCATGGACGGTATTGAATTGGTCACACTCTTGCGCCGTGACAGTCGCCTGCAATCGTTGCCGGTGATGGTGGTGTCCTACAAGGACCGTGAAGAAGACCGACGTCGTGGACTGGACGCCGGCGCCGACTATTATTTAGCCAAAGCCAGTTTCCATGACGATGCCTTGTTGGACGCCGTGGTGGAGCTGATTGGAGGCGCGCGGGCATGAGGATTGCGATCGTCAATGATATGCCCCTGGCGGTGGAGGCCTTGCGCCGCGCCTTGAGTTTCGAGCCCGCGCACGAAGTGGTGTGGGTCGCCGGCAATGGCCTGGAAGCGGTGCAGCGCTGCGCCGAACTGACCCCGGACCTGATCCTGATGGACCTGATCATGCCGGTCATGGACGGTGTCGAGGCGACGCGGCAGATCATGGCCGCGACCCCGTGCGCCATCGTGATCGTCACGGTCGACCGCCAGGCCAATGTCAGCCGGGTGTTCGAAGCCATGGGCCATGGCGCCCTGGACGTCGTGGATACGCCGCCCCTGGGCGTCGGCAACCCCAAGGATGCGGCGGCGCCGCTGTTGCGCAAGATCCTCAATATCGGCTGGTTGATTGGCCAGCGCGGCAGCCGTGTGCGTGCCGAAACCACACCTGCGCGCAGCACCGGCAAACGCCAGAGCCTGGTTGCCATCGGCTCGTCGGCGGGTGGCCCGGCTGCCCTGGAAATCCTGCTCAAGGGCTTGCCCCGCGACTTTCCCGCCGCCATTGTGCTGGTGCAGCATGTGGACCAGGTCTTCGCTGCCGGCATGGCCGAGTGGCTGAGCAGTGCCTCCAGCCTGCCGGTGCGCCTGGCCCGCGAGGGTGAGCCGCCGCAACCCGGCGTGGTGCTGCTGGCCGGGACCAACCACCACATTCGTTTATTGCGCAACGGCACGCTAGCCTATACCGCAGACCCGGTTAACGAGATCTATCGGCCTTCGATCGACGTATTTTTCGAAAGCGTGGCCAGCCACTGGAATGGCGATGCCGTCGGCGTACTGCTGACAGGCATGGGCCGCGACGGGGCCCAGGGCCTCAAGTTACTGCGAGAACAAGGATATCTGACCATCGCCCAGGATCAGCAGAGCTCGGCGGTGTATGGCATGCCCAAAGCGGCGGCGGCGATTGACGCTGCTGTTGAAATTCGCCCACTGGACAGAATTGCGCCCCGATTGCTGGAGGTATTTTCGAAATGAGCCCTACCTCCCGCGGTGCTGGCTTGCAGGTAGTAATTCAGGTGACTGCAGATGAATGATTTACAGATCGACGACATCAAGACCGACGAAAATGCCGCCATGGTGTTGCTGGTCGACGACCAGGCCATGATCGGCGAAGCCGTGCGGCGTGGCCTGGCCCATGAAGAAAACATCGACTTCCACTTCTGCGCCGACCCGCACCAGGCCATTGCCCAGGCGATCCGCATCAAGCCGACGGTGATCCTGCAGGACCTGGTGATGCCCGGCCTCGACGGCCTGACCCTGGTGCGCGAATACCGCAACCACCCGGCCACGCAGAACATTCCGATCATCGTGCTTTCCACCAAGGAAGACCCGCTGATCAAGAGCGCGGCGTTCTCGGCCGGCGCCAACGATTACCTGGTCAAGCTCCCGGACAATATCGAGTTGGTGGCGCGCATTCGCTACCACTCGCGCTCCTACATGACCCTGTTGCAGCGGGACGCGGCCTACCGTGCGCTGCGGGTCAGCCAGCAACAATTGCTCGACACCAACCTGGTGCTGCAACGGCTGATGAACTCCGATGGCCTCACCGGGCTGTCCAACCGCCGGCACTTCGACGAGTATCTGGAGCTGGAGTGGCGCCGTGCCATGCGCGACCAGACCCAGTTGTCGTTGCTGATGATCGACGTGGATTTCTTCAAGACCTACAACGACAGCTTCGGTCACGTCGAGGGCGATGAGGCCTTGCGCAAAGTCGCCGCGTCGATCCGTGAAGCCAGCAGCCGGCCGTCGGACTTGCCGGCACGTTATGGCGGTGAAGAGTTTGCGCTGGTGCTGCCCAACACCTCGCCGGGTGGTGCGCGACTGGTGGCCGAAAAGCTGCGCATGGCGGTGGCCGCGCTGAAAATCCCGCACATTGCCCCGACTGAAGGTTCGAGCCTGACCATCAGTATCGGCCTGTCGACCCTTACGCCGGCGCAGGGGACCGATTGCCGGCAACTGATCCTGGCAGCGGACAAGGGGTTGTATACGGCCAAGCATAATGGGCGAAATCAGGTGGGGATCGAGTAGGGTTTTGTGTACATATGCGTTGCTGCGGTAACGGCTAACCCGGCGTCCTGCCGGGTTAGCCACGGATTCAAGCCTGCGTTCGGCCAGCGCCTACACGTATCCGCTTTTGATCCAACCCCTCAGGTCGGCTTTCGGGCACACCGAGCCCAGGCGAGGTGCCGAGTGGTGGGGCAAGAGCCCTTTTCGCCCAGCGGGCTGCCGCTCCCCCCCGTTTATCGTTATACTCGTCGGCTTTCAAAAGTTCGCCAACGAGTGCTGCCCGCCATGGAAATCAACCCGATCCTTAACACCATCAAGGACCTGTCCGAGCGCTCCGAAACTA
>Ga0153921_1001404_pt1 | contig 10857 bp, 19 predicted proteins | sample TSNJ005MetaG_FD_104691 | JGI IMG/M metagenome (GOLD analysis project Ga0153921, IMG submission 104691) | Attine ant fungus gardens microbial communities from New Jersey, USA - TSNJ005 MetaG | ecosystem: Host-associated > Fungi > Mycelium > Unclassified | place: USA: New Jersey, Brendon T. Byrne... | reverse complement strand
TCGGTAGTCGCCGGTCACGCCCATCACCTCGCTGGCTTCGACCAGCGTCAGGTGGTGCGTGGAGTTGTTCGGGTTGACCTTGTTCCGGAGCACCGCCGCTGACATGGCAATGCGCGGTGCCAGAGACTCGCTGCCGCCAGGATAGGCGTGCACGGTCTTGTGGGCTGCGTCGATGATGTTCATTCGGGGCTCTCGTGAACGTGGTTTCGGGCATTCGTGCGGCGCAACATGTGCGCCATGGACATCAACTACTCATGGATGGCAGGCGCCTACGGCGCCCGGAGCGCGTTGGCCGCGCTGCCGGAGACCAAGGTCTTCACCAACACGCCCCACTTCTGGAAGGCCAGCAGCCGGCGATGGATCGCCAGTCGTCGCTTCAGCGCGCGCATGTCAGGCAACCTCCAGCGGTGCGTAACGGTCTTCGTCGGGGTCGTGCGGCGCGGGCAGCCCCTGCGCCTGCTCCTCCAGGCCCAGCAGGCGATGGATCTGCGGCAGCGCAGGCAAGGCGCCCTCTTCCGCCCAGGACTCGACCTGCTCGTTCGGCAGCTGCAGCACTTTCGCCAGCTGCTTGTCCGTCGACAGGCCCAGCCGGGCGCGCAGCGCGCGCTTGCTCATGCGGCTGTCGATCTCGGGACCAATGCGAGCGATCGGCATCTCCCCGTCGGCACTGCCAAAGACGTCGGGCCTGAGCAGATGGCGAGAGACGCCGGTGGCAGACTCGATCGCCAGGACATGTCTGGATGGCACTGGCCGATTGCCGTTCACCCACTGGTTTACGGCCTGCGGCGTGACGCCAAGCAGGCGCGCCAAGCCTGCTTGGCCGGATCCGTACTTCTGAACTGCGGTCGCGATAGCGTTCATTGCCCCAGCTTAAGCGTCGCTTTAGTCTTTAGTCAAGCGATGCTTTCTTACAATCACGATGGCGCCAATGGACAATCAAGCAATGCTTGACAATTCAGCCATGGCGGCCGCCATTCGTTCGGCCATTGAAGAGTCGGACCTGACACAAAAGGGCATCGCTGACGCCTTTGGCGTCACAGAGCAAGCCGTATCCGGCTGGCTCCGCACTGGAAAGGTGGACAAGCGGAAGATTCCGAGATTGGCCCAGCTCACCGGCAAGCCACTTTCACACTTTGGTATGGGTGAGGCCGGCGAGGGTGTCTCCACTCCTGCGACTACAGGTCGATATGTTCGCGTCCAACAGCTGGACGGAGACGCCGACATGGGGGATGGTCGTATCAATGAAGATTTTCCGGACATCGTCCGCGCAATGGACTTTGCGCCCACCTACATCAGATCTCTTGTCGGCTTCGTGCCGCCTCCCGGCCGACTGGTCCTGGTGACTGGTCGCGGAGATTCGATGATTCCGATCATCAATCCTGGCGAATCACTCATGGTCGACACTGGAGTTACCTCGTACGACGGTGATGGCATCTATCTGCTGAACACCGGAAACGGTCAGCAGGTGAAAGCGCTGCAGGATAGGGGTGATGCCGTGTACGTCGTGAGCGCCAATGCAGCGCTCTACCCCGCCTTTGCCATGCCGAGGAACACCGTGATCGGAGGCAAGGTCTATCTCAGAAATCGGATCGATCGTTTCAATTGAGCCAGGGGGCGAGATGGCGTTGATAGCGTGCGTTGAATGTGGCCGGCAGGTCAGTGATCAGGCGGAGGCCTGTCCGAACTGTGGACATCCAGTGAGGCCCCGAGCGGCCGCGCCGACTTCCCTCCCGCAGTCTCACCTGTCCACAGCGCCTGGATCAAAGAGCCGTAATACTGGCTGCGCTCTAATCATCCTTCTGGTGGTGATCTTGGCCGGTGTCGCAACATGCCTTCCTAAGACTGACAGTGGCTCCGGATCGACTGGCAGCACCACTGCCTCCAGCTCTGTTGAGACTGCAGAGCAGAGATTCGCCCGTCTCGTTTCTGAAATGAAGGACGAAAGTCGTCCCGACGACGTTCGATTGCGCGCGGCAAAGGAGCTGATTGCCTCCTACGCCGACACCGATGAAAGTGAGGCCGCGGCGGCTCTTGCGGATAAGCTCGAGGCAAACGTTCGAAAAGCCAACCTTGGCAAGCAATGGCGCTACTGGTCTGACCAAGATCCAATGACAGGAAAGACGGCGGTCGGCGCTGAAGTCCGCAGCAACAACACCCACAGCTTCGACTTCCCCTATGCTGGCGCTCAGCACGCGACCCTGACTCTACGCCGCCATCCTCAACACGGAAATGATGTCTTCCTGCAGATCGAGAAGGGCCAGCTGCAGTGCAGTAGCTACTCTGGCTGCAACGTCCTAGTGCGCTTTGGTGATTCCCAGCCGAAGACTTATCGCGCCCTCGGACCGGCGGACAACTCCAGCGAAACTGTCTTCATCGAAGGGTTCGCCGATTTCCAAAAGAGGATGCAGGCAGTGGACACCGTGCGGATTCAGGCGGATGTGTTCAAGCAAGGCTCGCCAGCCTGGGAGTTCGATGTCAGCGGCTTCGACGCCGCAAAGATGCAGCGGCGCTGACCGCAAGCTGTCCCGAAAAGCCCCGCTTACGCGGGGCTTTTTTTTTGCCTTCCGCCCTTGGTTGCTAAAGCATCGCTTGACATTCACCTAAAGCGTCGCTTTACTAGCTCCAGCCGCCCAAGAAGCCTCCCAGCAGAGGCAGGGCGCCGGAGACCAAATTGGCCACGATCGCCATCACCAGCCGCGGCGCAGCCCGCGTCGAATCCCGGCCCCGCGCCGGAACCGTAGTCGTCCAGGTCGGCGACGCCGCATTGCTCAGCCTCACATCTGCAGAGGCTCGCGAACTGGCCGAGCACTTGGCCGTTTGCGCCGACGCGATAGAAGAAGGCGCGACCGAAGTCGCCACCATCGCTCGCCGCAAACCGCTGGCTCTCCAGCAGGCGGCTGCAGCATGAGCGCCGTCATCCTCTACTTCCCCACCCGCCGCGTTCGTGCCGCCGCCGTCGCCGAGGCCGTGCGTCTGGCCGCGCTTCGCCTGGGCTTCCACCCGCACAACGCGGACTTTGCAGCCATCATCGCCCGCCGCGACTTCCTCGAAGGCCGCTGCAGCGCCGCAAGGGCTATCAGCGACATGGTCGACGCCCTCAGCACCGCCATGCACCTTATGCGCGCCAAAGGCGGTGCCGCATGAACGCCTTCCCCTGCGCACCGGCCGCAATGCAGACCTTCACGCTTCCGCGTGGCGAAGACCTGCAGCGCGCTGACGCCTCGCCACCAAGCAAGTTCACCGGCTTTGTGGTCGGCCCGTTCTTCTGCCACCACGTCTACAGCGACGACGAGTCGACCATGACGGGCGACCACACCACCGGCGAGCTGGGCGACTGGCAGGTCACGCACGTGGTCACCGGAGCGTGCGTGCAGCGCGGTCTGCCAACGCACTATCGCGCAATCTGGCTGGCCGAGAAGCTGTCCGCCTTCGAGGACTTCAACCTGCCCTCGTTCCAGGCCATCAAAGACGCCCTGGCACCGCATGAGGAAGAGATCGCCTCGCTGCGGTGGGAGGCCAAGGTCGGCAACTGCCAGCGCACCTGCAATTTCAGCTTCACAGGGGTGCAGCCGTGACCGACCCCGACTTCTTCGACGCCATGGCCGTCGGCATCCCGCCCATCACCCCGCCAGCCCGCATCGGCCTCGACCTGGCCACCGGCAGCGACACCACCGTCGTGGCCGAAGTCGCCGCCGACGGAACCATCACCCGCATGACCACCCTGCCGAAGGAGCAGAGCAATGGATAAGCCCACCTACAGCTGGTCCTTCGATGAAGAGACCTACCACGGCCACCTCGGTTCGATCGATGAGGCCCTGAAAGCCGCCTTTGATCGAGAAGTGCGCGTTGCCGACGCCGGCGAACTGAGGCTGGGCGTGCACATCGGCGAAAGCGAGCCGTTCCATCCAGCCAGCCTCTTGGACGCAGACGCGTTCATCGACTGGGCGCAGACGCAGATGTACGACGAACTGGGCGAGGCTTCGGAAGACTTCTTGGGCTCGGTCACCGCCGAGCAGCAACAGGAACTGATCAACTTCCTGGCGGACTGGATCGGCCGCGCCGACGCCGGCAGCAACTACTGGAAGATCATCAACAGCTCGTTCCACCGCTTCGCCGACTACGGCCTGCGGCACGAGGCCGAGTAATGCGCCACCTGGCCCTGCCCTTCTACTGCGCCGCCGTCGTCGGCCTGCTGCTGGCGCTGCTCGCGCGCGCCATCTACACCGGTGCCGGCTCGCTCCTCCCGCCCTTTGGTGCCGGCGTCATCTTCTTCACCTGGTGCGGCGTCCGCGACCTGCGGCACAACTGGCCCGCCTTCCGCGAGGAGATGCGCCAGCGCTCGGCAGAGAGAGCGCGCACGGCGCTGCCCGCCGACGACACCCACTGACCCCCTGCCCTGCGCTCTCCCCCTGTAGCGCAGGGAACCCGCGCCGGCCGAGTTCAAACAGCCGGCAACCCATTCCAGGAGTCCAGCGTGCATAACCAGCTCGACATCTTTGATCACGATCCAGCCCGCATGGCAGCGGCCAACCGCGCCGCCGCCGAGCGCGCCCTCACTGACGTGCAGTTCACCGCCACCGTCCGGCAGGAACGCCACGAGTACTACCTGGGCGAAGCCGAACGCTGGGAACACCTCGCCGCGCACAGCGCGCGCTCCACCAACAGCAAGGACATGCAGGCATGAGCAACGACAAGACAACGCTGGCGGACGTGCGGCCAGGCGGGAAGGTGAGGCTGGGGGATCAGGCCGAGCTGGATCGACTGGAATTTCAGGCGTGGGCGCGATGGTTCGTTGCGCCGGTCGAGCGCGATGAAGCTGGCGACTACGTAAGCGACTTCACGCGCGGCTTGTGGTGCGCATGGCAAGCCGCCCTCTCCGCCCAGCCCTCCCCGGGTGGTCAGGGGGATGCTGTTCACTGCGGCAAATGCAAGGACAGGGGCTATCTGGACGTGGATGTGGACGTGGACGATAGCGGCGGCAGTATCGGAAACATCGAAGCCTGCCCGCATTGTGCACTCGCCGCCCGCCAGCCGGTGGGGCAATCCTTCCAGGCAGGCGTGGCCGAATGGATGGGCCAGTGCTTCCTGCCGTCGCTCTACAGCAACATGACCGAGCGCGGCGACCGACTTCTGGAGGAGGTCCTGGAGCTGCTGCAGGCTCACGGCTACGACAAGGCGCGCGTGCCCACCCTGGTCGACTACGTGTTCGGTCGCCCGGTCGGCGATCCCTCGCAGGAAGTCGGCGGAGTCATGGTCACCCTGGCCGGCTACTGCTGGGTGGCTGGGCTGGACATGCATGCTGCTGGCGATACCGAGCTGGCCCGTATCAGCCAGCCCAAGGTAATGGCGAAGATCCGGGCCAAGCAGGAGGCAAAGAACGCCCTGCACTTCGACACGCCGCTGCCGGGCAGCTCCGATGCACCCGTGCCCGCGCAGGCCGTGGACCTGGGGGACTTCAAGGCCCTGTATCGAGCCTACGTGCGCCTGCTGGAGTCTGGCCGGGATCGCATCCGGGATCTTGGCGGCACTTGCGATCCGGTCGATGTGATGGAAACCAACGACGTAGATCTACAGGCTGCGCGTCGCGTCCTCGACAGCCAGGCGGTGGGCAATGGATAGGTTGCTACGCCCATCGCGATCAAGGGGAGTCATCCTTGCTGGCTGCGGCACCGCCGTGTTTGGAACTCAGCTCGTTATCAATCCCCGACTCAATGATCTCATCGCGGCAAGCAGCGCTTATCAGTCCAAGATCAATGATCATTGCGTCCAGCACCAAGCAAATAGCAGCACGATGAAGAATCAGATTCTGTTCATTCGGCTGGCCAATTCCGTTCTCGTACTCCTTGTTCAACGACTCGATCATGCCTACGGACCTAGCCAATGCTGGACCTTCGGCGTCACCCAAGTAGTGAAGTCGGTCGACCAAGCGGTCAGCCGTCGGAAATTCGATGGTAGCCAGACCTTTGATCACATCCGAACGGAAAATGTAGTCGTCCACGAACTTTTTCGATCCAACCGGATCTCCAATGGTCTGTCTAAGACCGCGGGCAATATTCTGATTTCGGCTCACTTCACCGTTCAGCTGCAAAAGCACAAGAACCCTTTCTTTCCGGTCCCTACTTCCCTGTCGATCTGCTTCACTCTTCGCAATCGATACGGCGAGGTTGCTTGCACGATTCGCTTCTGCGCCCAAGCGCCAAACAAAGTACGCAGACCCCGTTGTGACTCCGATTCCAATCCAAGCCACCGCGATCCCGACCGACGCCACAACTACTGCTGCCCAAGTTCCGCCCGCGGCCCAGGCATCCCACCAAACGACGCAGTCGCCCTGCCCGGGCGTCATGCAAGGGCTAAATCCGCTCCAGAGCGTCGTCAGAAAGCGCCAATCTACGAGATAGAAAATGATCAAGCCCATATCACACCGCCCCTAAATATCGGTGGGCATTCTGCCACGTTGCACGTGCGTATTGAGTTTGCCCATGGCTGACCAGCTTCTCACCGCTGCACAGGCCAAGCACACAGCGCGCGTGCTGATGACCGAGTGCCGGGCACGCCGGCATGGCCACGGCTTCTGGTTCGCCTTCCACGCTGCACAGCGCGCCCGCATCCGCGCCACTGCCTCCGTCCTGCTGCCGGCACCGCCGCGCGCACCGGCACTGCCGGCCCAACTGGACCTGTTCGCATGACCGCACCACTGCCCGTTTCCCCCACCACCGTTGTCGAGGCCACCAAGGCATCGTCGCCTGTCGCCGCGGTCATCGCTGCCATGCGGCGCGTCGATCCTGCCGGCGGAGCTGTTGCCGCCGACCAGGTGCGTGCTTGGGCCGACACCCTGATGACGGCGCTCTATACCGCGCATCCAGTGCGCTGGGAGTACCGCCACAAGGACGATCACGCGCCGGGCTGCTGGATGCAGGCAGACGCCGGCCACGTCTACGGCGGGCACCAGCGCGGCCTTGTCGTCCGCGCCCTGTTCGAGACCCCGCGCGTAATCCAGCCCGAGAAGGTCCACGACTTCCAGGGCAGGGTCTGCGTTCGCTGCGGCGACAGTGAGGACTGGGCCGGTCCCGATTGCTCCCCGCTGGTCAAGAAAGTCGACCCGCGCACCCTGCTCCCGTTCGATCCGAAATGGTTGGTCGAGCCGCTGGAATGGCTCAGGGATGCCCGCGCGAACCTCAACCCGTACGAACGCCGCAGGAGGTCGGAACAAGCCGCCTTCCTGCTGGAAAAGCTGGCCGCCCACATCGAGGAGTGCAACAAGCCATGACCCAGGAACATATCAGCCACCCGGAAGGGTTGCCGAACTGCGCCGCCGGCCACCGCGCGCGCCACATCCATGACAAGCGCTGTGCGTCCGCCGGCGGTGGCCACCTGGTCGAGTGCGCCTGCAGGTCGACCAGCAAGCACGCCGACCCCGATGCGGCCATTGCGGCTTGGCGCCGGCTCAACCGCCCGGCGCGCGGCGCGCGGCCGCTCGCTGCGCCTGTGGCAACCGACAACGTGCTGCAGTTCCAGCTCGGCCTGGCCGAGCGCAAGCCGAAGACCCAGCGCGCGGCGCTGGCTGCAAACTGACGGAGGACACCATGGCCACGAAGAAGCAGGCCAACCCGAGCGCCGGCGCACTGTGCCTGTCCCGGGAATCGATGCGGGAACTGTGCGGCACGCCGTACATGAACCGTCAGAAGGAGTTTCTGGTGCTAAACGGGATTCCCCACTACAAGGGGCTGGACGGTTGGCCGCGTGTGCTATGGGCCACCCTGGAAGGTGGCGCGGATGCGGCAACTGAAAAGGCCGTCGCCGTCGCCGAGTGGCGGTCGAACAAGGTGGCATGACGATGGGTAGGAAGCCAAAGAAGCCAGGGGCGATTCCCCGGCTGCGCCCGCGCAAGCAGAAGTCGGGCGTGGTGTTCTACTACTACGACAAGGGCGGCAAGCCGCGTGTCGAGATCCCGCTGGGCAGCAACTACGCGCTGGCGGTGAAGAAGTGGGCCGAGCTGGAAGGCACGCGCGAGGCGCAGGCCGTGGCCGTCATCACCTTCCGGCAGGTGAGCGATGCCTACCGAAAGGAGGTCATCATCCACAAGGCGCCGCGCACGCAGCTGGACAACGGGCACGAACTGGCCAAGCTGCTGGAGTACTTCGACGACCCGCCGGCACCGCTCGACTCGATCAAGCCCATCACGGTTCGCCAGTACCTCACCTGGCGCACCGCCAGCGGCAAGGGCATGGTGCGCGCCAACCGTGAAAAGGCGCTGCTGTCGCACATCTGGAACTTCGCGCGCGACAAGGGCTACACCGCCCTGCCCAACCCGTGCGCTGGCATCAAGGGGTTCAAGGAGACCGGCCGGGACGTCTACATCGAGGATGACCAGTACCAGGCGATTCGTGCAGCCGCCGACGTGGTGGTGCAGGACGCCATGGACTTGGCCTATCTGATCGGCCAGCGGCCGGCCGACGTGCTGGCGCTGACCGAGATGGATGTGCGCGAGGGCGTCATCAACATCCGGCAGGGGAAGACGAAGGCAAAGCTGCGCATTGGGGTAGAAGGTGAGCTGGCGGTTCTGCTGGAACGCCTGCGCGCACGGAAGGCTGGCCACAAAGTTCGTAGCACGCTCCTGATCGTCAGCGAGCGCGGCGATGCGGTAAGCGTGGACGGCATGTCCAGGCGCTGGGCGAAGGCCTGCGCGGCGGCCGGCATCGAGGGTGTGCAGTTCCGCGACCTGCGCGCGAAGGCAGCCACCGACAAGGCCGAATCGTCTGGCGATATCCGCAAGGCGCAGCAGCAGCTCGGGCACACCACGGTGTCGATGACCGAGCACTACACGCGCAAGCGCCGTGGCCACAAGTCCACGCCGACGCGCTGAAATCTCGCTCCGCAATCGGTAACATCCCCTTGCGCTGCAATGCTTCCAAGGCCACCGAATTGACCCGATTGCGGAGCGGAAATCCGGCTAAAACCCTTGTGGCACAAGGATTATGGTTCGGACTTAAAATCCGCCGGGGGCAACCCCATGCCGGTTCGATTCCGGCTCCGGGCACCAACATCGCAGCGCACGATGGCGTCCGCCCCATGGGGCATTGCACAAGGAACCTGCGCATGAAGCTGTCCACCCTGATGCTTCCCCTGCTCTGCGTCGCCAGTCTTCCGGCGTTGGCGCAGTCGTCGCTGACCCAACGCGTGACCTCCGACACCTCGCGGACGGAATACAGCGATGGCTCCACCGGTTCCAGCAGGCGCGACATCTCCGGAAACGTGTCCAGCCGCTACAGTGATGGCCGATCGTCTTCGACGAGACAGATCGACATCTCCGGGAAAACTCGCACCGAATACAGCGACGGCAGCTATTCGACCTCGAGCAGGGACAGTTCCGGAAACGTCCGCACCCGCTACAGCGATGGCAGCACCTCGTACTCGCGCACCGATATCGGTGGCAAGACCCGCACCGAGTACAGCGATGGCAGCTACTCCACGTCGTACACCGATATCGGCGGCCGGGTCCATACGACCCACAGCGGCTATGGCATGGCTGCCCGGCATCCGGAACGCGGCGTCGGCAGGAAGCGCTGAGCCGTCAGATCGCACGCGAGTAGCGCGGCTGCTCGTGGGCGGCACGCAGGTATGGGTCGAAGCACATCGCCAGCAGCCGCAGCAGCGGCCGCCCCGGCTCGCTGGCGCGCACCACACCGTCGCGGTATTCAGCCAGGCCGTCGTCCTGCAGCCGCTGCACCGAACGCAGGTCTTCGGTGAAGTACTGCTCGAAATCGACGCCATGGCGTTGGCCCAGCACGGCACCGTCCACTTCGCCCTGGCACATCAGCTGCTGGATCAGCTCTGCACGCAACTGGTCGTCGGCACTCAGCGCCACGCCGCGCCAGACCGGCAGCTGGCCCTGGTCCACCGCGTCCTCCCACGACGGCAGGTCGCGAGGATTCTGGCTGTAGGTGGCACCGATGTGGCTGATCGCACTCACGCCCAGGCCGAGCAGATCGGTGTCGGCGTGGGTGGTATAGCCCATGAAATTGCGATGCAGCTGTCCGGCACGCTGCGCGCGTGACAGATCTTCTTCCGGCAATGCGAAGTGATCCATGCCGATGTACTGGTAGCCGGCCGCAGAGAGTTTCTCCACCGCCAGGCCCAGCAGTGCCAGTTTGTCTTCCGGCGAAGGCAAGCGGCTTTCGTCGATCTGCTTCTGTGCGCGGAACAGATGCGGCAGATGTGCGTAGCCGTACACCGCCAGGCGATCCGGGCGCAATGCCAGCACCCGTTCCAGGGTGCGGCCAAACCCTTCCAGGCTCTGTCCCGGCAACCCATAGATGAGGTCGACGTTGACCGAGCGCATCCCGCTGTCGCGGCAGGCCTGCAGGATGTCCAGCGTCTGCTGCACGCCCTGCACGCGGTTGATCGCTTCCTGCACCTGCGGATCGAAATCCTGCACGCCCAGGCTGGCCCGGTTGAAGCCCAGCCGCGCCAGCATGGCGACATCGCGGGTATCGATGAAGCGCGGATCGAGTTCGATCGAGAAATCGCGCTGCGGCGAATCGCTGAAATCAAAGCGTCGACGCAGCCCTTCCACCAGCGTGGTCATTGCCTCGGCATCGAGGAAGTTCGGCGTGCCTCCGCCCAGGTGCAGCTGGATGACCTCACGTCCGTCCTCGAACTGCGGCGCCAGCAGGTCGGCCTCGGCCAGCACGCGCGAGACGTAGCTGTGGCCCCGACCGCGGTCGCGGGTGATCACGCGGTTGCAGCCGCAGTAGAAGCAGGGGCTGGAGCAGAACGGCACATGCACGTACAGCGACAGCGCGCGGGCCAGCTGGTTGCTGTCGGCGATCGCCTGGCGCAGCGCCGGCGCGTCGAAGC
>Ga0153921_1001403_pt1 | contig 10860 bp, 8 predicted proteins | sample TSNJ005MetaG_FD_104691 | JGI IMG/M metagenome (GOLD analysis project Ga0153921, IMG submission 104691) | Attine ant fungus gardens microbial communities from New Jersey, USA - TSNJ005 MetaG | ecosystem: Host-associated > Fungi > Mycelium > Unclassified | place: USA: New Jersey, Brendon T. Byrne... | reverse complement strand
TACGGAACTGATCACTTCCACCGACGGCATTTATCAGTTTGTGTTTCCAACCGTAGTGGGACCGCGCTATCCCAGTCCGCAGAGCGGGGAAGAAGGGGATGCGGGGGATACGGGGGATACGGGGGACGCAGACGCAAACCGGCAGATTGCAACCCCTTACCTGCCGCAAGGAAGCACACCGGCAGATGGATATGATATTGCGGTTCAGGTGTCCGCCGGTGTTCCCATTAGCGATCTGCAATGCAAGTCGCACGAGACTAATGTGACATGGGAAGGAACCCAGACGGCCCAGATCAATCTGGCAAATTCCGCTGATTACGCCGGTAACCGGGATTACATTCTGGAATATAAATTGACCGGACAAGCCATTGACAGCGGCCTGATGCTCCATTCCGGAGAATCCGAGAATTTCTTTATGCTGATGGTACAGCCGCCAAAGCGGTACCGCCCGGAAGATATCACCCATCGGGAATATGTCTTTGTCATCGATGTGTCCGGGTCAATGTATGGATTTCCATTGGATACATCAAAAGAGCTGATCAAGAATCTGGTTGGTGATCTGCGAGCGACAGACCGCTTTAATGTCATATTATTTTCCGGCGCGTCAGAGCTGATGTCGCCCCAGTCAGTACCGGCCACAGCGGACAATATCAAGATGGCGCTGGAACTGATCGATGGACAAAACGGCGGCGGCGGAACCGAGCTGGCACCGGCCCTTAAGCAAGCCATTGCAATCCCGGCCAACCCTAATTTTTCACGGAGTATTGTGGTCATTACCGACGGTTATATTTCCAGTGAGAAAGCTATTTTTGAATTGATCAATAAAAATCTGAACAAGACTAACTTTTTTTCCTTTGGCATCGGCAGCGGAGTCAACCGCTATCTGATCGAGGGCGTTGCCAAGGCTGGTTTAGGGGAAGCATTTGTGGTGACAGACCCTTCCGAAGCCGCTGACACAGCCAAACGCTTCCGCACTTATATAGAAGCACCGCTTTTAACCGACATTCAGATTACATATGACGGCTTTGATGTCTATGATGTTGAACCGGCAAATGTACCAACCTTATTTGCCCAGAAGCCCATTGTTATTTACGGAAAATGGCGCGGCAAGCCGGCAGGCACTATCAAAATAACCGGCAAGACCGGAACCATGGATTATGTTCAGGAAATCCAGGTCGCGGAAGCGGCTCCGTCAGAAACCAATACGGCCCTTAGTTATCTGTGGGCACGGGCAAGGGTGGAGAGGCTTACCGACTACGGGTTAAATGATGCGGATACCGATACGGCCAAGAAAGAAGTAACCGAAATCGGATTAAAATACAGCATGATGACTCCCTATACCTCATTTATTGCCGTCCTGGAGACTGTCCGCAACCGTGAAAAACAAAGCACCGATGTGAGCCAGCCGTCCGTACTGCCGGAAAATGTATCCGATCTGGCGGTTGGCGGATATGCCATCAACTCAGAACCGGAACAGATGACGCTGATCGCGGTAATCCTGCTGATCCTGCTCACCGGTATCCATTATTATGCCGGAAAGAAACGAAACCGCCAGCAGTCATAAGAGGAGACACATAAAAAATGACCTTCCAAAAAACAAAGTCATGGATCAGGCAATATGGAATTATTTATCTGGCCGGTGTTCTCATCATCTTTGGCATAAAATATTTTTACAGTAAAGCCGGCTGCGATGAATTGACATGGATTCTGGCACCCACCGCAAGGTGGGTCGGGATCCTGTGCGGAATCAGGTTTGAATATCACCCCCAAACTGGATATGTAAACCATGCTCTGCGTTTTATTATTGCCCCGTCCTGCTCCGGTGTCCAATTCATGATCATTACCTTTGCCACGCTTCTTTACTCCTTCGTTCACCGCATGCGGTCGCGGAGAGGAAGCTATTGCTGGATCGGATTATGCCTTGGCATCGCTTACCTGTTTACTGTTTTCATAAATGGGATACGCATCGTCTTATCCGTGTATCTGCCCCATTATCTGGCGGAACAGATTATGCGCTATCGCTTTATGAATCCGGAGCGGCTTCATACGATCATTGGAACGGTCACATTTGTCTTCGGCTTATTTATTATATATTTCACCGCAGATTATGCCACGCAGAAACTAACTCACTTACCGGCAAAAGGCTTTATCTGCAAATGGATGCCCCCCATGTTCTGGTACTTTTGCATTACCTTAGGCATCCCCTTTTTGAATCAGGCTTATCAACATGAGGGGGCAAAGTTTATCGAATACGCCATGCTTATGACTGCTGTTTGGATGGTGATTATTCTTGGGGTTGTTTTGAAGGCGGTGGTGGGTAGATGGTGGCAGCGGCGGTGATGGGATCCACATCGCTTATTCCTAATGGTCACTACCATCTTTACCTTCCCGCCATCAATAAGTTTTTCCCTGTTTCGTAATAGTCTCGCATATCTTCTTCAGGTACCATATTCCCACCCGTTGCCCAAATCAAATGAACACTGCGATCCATACAATCGGCCACCATTTCCCGTTCAAGATATTCTTTGCCATCTTCACTTGTCAGGAAAACAGGTCCCATAACACCTGCCAAAGCGCTCGGCTCAACACAAATTCCTTCGTTATCTGCCATTTTAGCCAAATATCGGTACAACTGTTTGTCCTGTATAGTAAAACAGCCGCTAAGAATAGGTTCCATTACCTTTCCAACAAACCCAGATGCCCGACCTACCGCAAGGCCATCCGCAACAGTTTTATTATCAATCCCAAAATCCTGTACACAGACTTTGTTATGATAGCCGGTTGCCATTCCCAAAAGCATACATGGTGAATGCGTCGGCTCAGCAAAAAAGCAATGAACCGCATCACCAAAAACCTGTTTCAGCCCAAAGGTAATGCCACCGGGACCACCGCCAACTCCACAAGGCAGGTAAACAAACAGCGGATGGTTTTCATTTATGACTATATTATTCTCCTTCAACTGCTCCTTCAGGCGCAAAGCTGCCACTGAATAACCCAAGAACAGAGTTTTTGAATTCTCGTCATCTACAAAATAACAATAGGGATCATTCTCAGCCTGCAGCCGGCCTTCCATGACAGCCTTGCTATAATCCTCTGCATACTCAATCACGGTTACTCCCTTACTGCGAAGCATCTGTTTTTTCCACCTTCGTGCATCTGCCGACATATGAACTGTCACCTGAAATCCCAATTTTGCGCTAATAATGCCAATCGACAACCCAAGATTACCAGTGGAACTAACTGCAATTGAATACTTTGAAAACAAATTCACATAACGTTCTTCTGCCAATACCGAATAATCATCGGTAATTTTCAGCCCTCCCTCCTTCATTGCCAGCTCTTCTGCATAATGCAACACCTCATAGATACCTCCCCTGGCCTTAACAGAACCAGATATCGGCAAATGGCTGTCACATTTTAACCACCACTTCCCCTGCATGGGACGCCCCTCTTCCTGCTCTACCCATTTCTGGAAAACAGGTATTTGCTTAATTGGTGATTCCAATATACCACCAGACGGCCCGGTTTCCGGAAAAGCTGTTTTTATGTAAGCTGCAAACCGCTCCAGCCGATCCGAAGCATCCCACATATCTTCCATTGTCAAGCCCAATGATTTCTTCGCCACTGTCATTGACAACTTATTCTTATTTATCCAGAGCACTTCTTTCAGAGATTGCAAATCCTGAATAATCGGGTATTGAAGGTGCCAATTTTCCATCGTTTTATCTACAATCATATCCTATTCCTTCTTAATCAATTTTTCCACATTCTAAAACATACCAGGCAGAATTCCTGCAAACTGATTCAGAATTATTATTACCAAAAAAGCAATGATACTCGCCCCGGTTGTACTATATGTTGTTGCGACAAATGCTTCATTTGTTTCCAAATTATTATATCTCGCAGGCAGCCAAAATGCCGCATCTGTAGGCAGCGTCAGACCTACCGTACCGGCACAGATCGTCAATCCCAAAATCACCGGGGAATATCCCATTGAAACTGCCGCCGTACCAATGATTGACACCGCTGTCAGCATTGCTACGGTTGCCGAGCCAACAGCTGCACGGATAATCATCGCCAGCAAGAATGCAAGCAGCAATATCGGCATATTCCAACCGGACATAAATTCTACCAGCGCATCACCCAGACCACATTTTTGCAGTACGTTGCCAAAACAACCGCCACATCCGATAACCATAAGAATATTCCCCAGTTTATCCGACGATCGGTCAATATACTGCATAATGGTTGTTCCGGTACTCTTGACCAGATATTTCCGCAGTACAATTGCAGTAATGATGAGAGCAATGAAAAGCGCCACATTATTATTCCCGATAAAAGTAAACAACGCATAGATAAAGGTATCCGGAGAAGCTGCCACACTTACCACCGAACCAATAATAATCAGAACGATGGGGAAGGTGATCAGCATCATAATCGTCATTGCTGATGGTTTTGACGGATCCGCTTTCAGCAAATCACTGTCATCCATGATTTCCTTCACTTCTTCATTAGTGTCTATCCGCGCCACATCATCCTTCGTGTCTTTTCGATTAAGAAAATTGCCATACTGCCAGCCAAAAAGCAGGCTTGCCGGTAATGACACAACAATTCCATAAAGAATAAACCAGCCCAGATTCACTCCCAATTGTCCGGCTACTGCAGTTGGACCTGGCGTCGGTGCAACAATACAGTGAGTCAGCAACAAACCGGTAAAGAGTGCGGCAACATAACTGGTGGTTTTCTTTTTTGTCAGTTTTTGAAGCGAAGTTACCAGTGGCGCCATCATAATATAGGCAGAACCAAAGTAAACCGGAATAGAAACGATAAATCCTGCAAGATTAATTGCCAGCAAGTCATTCTTCTTGCCAACCAGGCGCAATAATCCTTTGGCCAGTTCCTCCATACCGCCAGCATCTCCCAGCATCATTCCGAAAACCCCACCGAAAATAATAATCAAACCAATACTTGTCATCATATTACCAAATCCGCTTGTAAGATAAGTAAGCATATCCGGTAATGCCACCCCGCCCAGCAATGCCATCAAAATTGCCGAGCCAAAGAGCGCCAGACCGGGGCTGACTTTGAATTTAATCAACGCAATCAAAAGCACTGCCATCGTTATCACAAATGCTAATAATATATTCATATATATTCCCTCCATAAGAATCATATTTACTGATTATGCCGAATCATCTTCCCCGAGTAGACACCCGTCAGTTTTTTCTCTTTATATACCAGTTCACCATTAGTAAACACATAATCAATCCCTTCTGTTATCGAATTAGGGTTAGAATATGTCGCCGTATCCTGCAAGCAGTCATAATCGAAAATCACCAGGTCCGCATCATATCCGTCCCGGATATACCCTTTATTCTTGATTGACAGAAAGTCCGCAGTCTGTCCCGTCATCTTCCGGATCATCTGCTCCAGAGAAATAATCCCCTTTTCCTTAACAAAATAGGTAATCGCATGCGGGAATGTCGCACTGGCTCTGGGATGCCCCTTTTCCGTCCAGCTACGTGTTAAACCGTCACTGCCAACGATACTGTATGGTGCCATGGCAATCTCACAGACATCTTCCTCACACATGCTGCTGTATACTCCACCACATTCACAGTGATTCTCTGCCATCAAATCAAAAAAAGTATCCCACGGACTTGTTTCTTTCAGTTTTGCATACTCGCTGATAAATTTACCTTCTGCCGCTGGTGTAAATGGTGCACTGGACACCAACACTCCATCCCATCCACCTGCATTCAAATAATAGTTGTCATATTTTGTCTCCGTATCTTCCATATCCTTCTTTAGCTGGGCCCGAAATTCCGGTTTTTTTAGATTTTCGGTAATAACATCAAACCCCTGATCAAAATACCATGGCGGAATACAAGCATTTAGATGCGTCATATTACAGGTATAAGGATATTGATCATAAAAAACATCAATCCCCTCTTCGCGTGCTTCATGTATCAGTCGCAGCGTTTCTTTCTGCAGGCCCCAATTTACCTTTCCCAAGGTTTTATGGTGTGAAATGTCTACTTTAACTCCCGCCTGCCTGCCGATATCGATTGTTTCTTTGACCGATGCCACGACATCATAGCTTTCATTTCTCATATGGGAAGCATAGATACCATTATAAGGCTTAATAACCTTTGCCAGCTCAACCACTTCCCGAACATCCGCATAACAACTAGGGGTATAGATGAGTCCTGTGGAAAAACCAGCTGCCCCATGTTCCATCGCATTACGCAGAATTGATTTCATAGTTTCCAGTTCCTCATCAGTAGCCACCCTGTTGGCAAAACCCATTACCGCAATACGCAGCGAGCTATGCCCTACATACATCATTACGTTAGCTGTTTTAGGCTGCTTATCTGCGTATTCAAGATAGCGTTCAAATGTATGCCAGTTCTTCATATCTTCCGGAAACGAAGGCGTTCCCAACAAGAGCAGGCCTTGCACCAAATCTAAATACTCCGGATTAGCAGGTGCAATAGACAACCCGCACTGACCTGTGACTTCAGTCGTAACTCCCTGAGTTGTTTTAAATAAATGAGCGCTTTCAGTCCCCAAGATCAGGTCACCATGAGAATGAGCATCAATGAACCCCGGACACAGATAACGGCCAGCAGCATCGATCACCATATGCGCACTTTCACCTTCGACATCAGTAACGATCTTGCCTTTTTCGATACCAAGGTCGCCTTCATATATCTGTCCCCCAGTTCCGTCAATAATTTTTGCATTCTTAATTAACACATCCATCCTTTTCTACCTTCCTTCCATCAAATAAAATTAGTGGTAATTAATTATTTATATCTGGCGCCCGATAAAAACAATTAAGCAAAGCTAGAGCAGTTAATTCACACTTAACTATCGATATGTATAAATTAACACCTTTCAGTATGAATGTCAATTTAATCTTTGTCAAAAAAACATTTTCCACAATACATCCAAATAAATCTATTGTTTTTTATGCAAAAACTACAAAAGCATCCATGGCGGACGCTTTTTTTGTTAAGTATTATTAAACTAAAAGCTGGGTGGTGTTATTGCAAATATTACCTTCACCGGCTTATCTGTATTGTTCTTCCAGGCATGAGTACAATGTGGTTTGATTCGCACACTATCGTACTGATTCAAGATATACATATTTTCCTCTATTTTTATATCTACACTACTGCCCTCTAACAGAAAAGCAACCTCTTCACCTGTATGGCAATGGCTGATTTTTTCCGTATCGGCATTAGGCGGAATAATCATCATACAAAACTCAATACTCCCCAACGTATCCGGTGTAAGCAGTTCATAAAACACATCCCCTTTATCTGGTCTCCCAATAGTCTTTCTCTCCCCCGACGCAACAACCGGTCCACTCACTTCATCCTCCTGAAAAAAGCGGTAAATTGGTACTGCCAGCGCATGTGCAATTGTGCTGAGCGAATTAATTGACGGATTTACCTGATCATGTTCAATCTGACTCAGCATTGATGATGTTATCCCTGTCAGTTTTGACAGCTCCCGAATGCTAAGTCCTTTCGCAGTCCGGAAATCCTGCAGCTTTTTACCTAACTTCAATTTCTCCTTATCCATAAATACCTCCATATTATCCTCTTAGAAGTACCCCGCATCTTGATGGGCAAATTCTATATTTAATATATACCAGAACCCACTCATAAGCAAGGAGGTATAGCACAAGCTGCTCAGTTTTCGTGGATTCCGCAACAATTATTTTGCTCATCAGAGTATGCCGGTTCAGAATTAGTGGACTGGATCCGAACTATGAATTCCTGGTTTGATAACAGCTTTATATTTTTTCAACATATAGTTATGTATAATTTCTAAAACGGAGCTGAAAAGCAGCACTAATATTAATGTTCCCAAGCCAAGAGGCCCTCCCAGCAATATTGCCAGGAGGGCAATACCGGCTTCCATAAGCAATCTGCTTTTTTGGAGGGATAATTTAAATCTGTCCCTGACAGAAAGCATTAAATTATCCAGAGCGCTTACCGGCCAGCCCGGACAGAGATAGATGGATGCCCCGACAGCATTTATTACCGCTCCGCTGATGAACAGAACAGCTCTTAATCCAACACTAATTTCATATAAAGATATCTTGTCAAACAGTAAGACCGTCCATGCATCATATAGTAAGCCAAATAATATCGATACGCCGAAACAATAAAAGTCCGGTTTCTTCTTAACTATTAACGCCGCGGCTAATACTAAAACGATGGAATCAATATTAAGCCATGTCCCAACAGTCAGGCCAAACATATTATGAAACGCTATTGCCACACCATCTATGGGATAAGTTCCAAAATCGGCAAAAACGATCAGCCTTATGCCCAATGCATTTAATACTAACCCCAATGCAAAGCAGGTTAGATTTATTATTCTGTTTTTATTCATAATACTCCTGGTTATTTATTATATTTATTCTAAAAAGGCTGGCTTTCTTTATTTCTTCTTCTGTCGAACCAGCTAAATAAAGCGTAAACTAATACTATAAATAAATACGGAAAAGCCATAATTGCTTCTAACGGAAAGATATTTGCGTTTTGCAGATAATTTGCCAGGGAGTAGCTGAAGCCATAGACAAAAGCTCCTGCAAACGCCCCCAATGGGTTGCCGCCTGCCATATTGGTTGCTGCCAAAGCGATAAACCCCCTGCCTGCTGTCATATTGGCCGTAAACATGGTCATATATCCCATTGAAAGAAACATGCCGCCAAATGCCACAAAAATTCCGCATAAAAAGAATGCAACCGTTTGTACTTTGACTACATTTATTCCGACTGAGGCTGCAGCTTCCGGACTCTGGCCGACAGCCCTGATTTTTTTACCATACGTTGTTTTATATATGAAAATGTAAACAACTATTATCATTAGAAATGCAATATACGTCAAAATATTATGTCCGGATAAAATTTGTCCCAGAAAAGGTATCTCTTTTATAAAAGGCAATTCAACCGTAGGATAGGAAAGACTGTACAGTTTGGCACTAACACCTCTGTCCTGTATGGCTGAATACATAACAAATACCGTCCCACCCGCCGCCGCAAGGTTTATTGCAACGCCGGTAATAACAATATCCGATTTCAAAATAAGCGTAAAATATGCCATTAACAGCTCTATGGCGACAGCAAAAAACACACCGCAAATCATCCCTGCTAATAAGCTTCCCGTATAGGCGCTGCCCATTACGCCGGCTAATGCTGAGACCAGCATAACGCCTTCGTGTGACAGGTTTACCAAACCGGCTTTCCGCGCAATAGAGGCCCCCATAGCAGTAAGGAGGACCGGAGTCATGCTTCTGATAACTGCAAACCAAAATGTAGGATTAGCCAGGAATTCCATTATAACACCTCCGTTTGCTGCTGTGTGAGTATTCTGTCTTTTTCCATAAGAGCGGCCTTTTGTTCTCTTTTAATTTTATAAGTGTACATAAACCTTTCAGCCGAAACCAGGAAGATAATGATTGCCTGAATAATTGCTACTATTTCCTGATCCAGATCGGTTCCTCTTGACATAATCCCTGCTCCCACTCTTATAAAGGAGAAGAAAAATGCCGTCAGCGGAATATTCGCTGTTTTTTCACCCGCCAGTATATTAATTAGAATTGCATCCCACACGAATGATACCTGATTAACCCATAGAAATCTGTCATATATTCCAAGAACCTCAACTGCTCCACCCATACCGGCGATGCAGCCGCCGATAAACTGAGATAACATTACTACTTTAAAAACATTGATACCGGCATTTTTTGCATATCTCATATTAACTCCGACGATTTTTAAGTCGTAGCCGAATAAGGTCTTTTCCATCAATATATAGACTAAAATAAATACTATGATCACAATTATGAAACCATAATGCATCTGTGTACCGGAAATCAGGTGCCCTAGTTTCGAGGTTTTTGCGAATTTATAGGAAGCGTATCCGGCTACTTCGTCAAGATATTTGCTGTTGATTATATACTGTCCGACATAGAAGAAGACCGTGTTCAGCATGATCGCTACCACCATTTCCCACGCTCCGGTAAACTTCTTTATGATGGCTGGAATAAGTGTTATCAATCCTCCGACAAGTGACGCCATAGCTATCGCTACTGCTGCATGTATGCCTTTTGGCAATGACAGTGAAATCGCTGCCACGGACGCAATTACCGCGCCCATGTATAGGGCTCCGTCAGCTATGAGGTTTGTAAGTCCCCCTTTTTGAATCACATTTAAAGCCAGTCCGGCAAACAACAATGGAATTGCCGTCTCAACTACATTAAAGAAATTTCTTTTTGAAGTAAATGGGCCCAGAAAAAACTTATACATCGCTGTAAACGGAACTTTGCTAAAAGTAAATATTATAATAATAGTACAAGTATAAGCAATTAATATGGCGCAAAATACTCTTAGAAGTGAGTAAGTATCTATTTTGTTTTTTAGTTTATCCAGCATATGATACTCCCTCCAGTACAGAATTTTCATCCCTCTTCAGTCCCAGCATATAGAGGCCGAGTTCTGCTTCCGATATATGTTTCACATCAGCAATATTCGCAACAATTTCCCCTTTAAAAAATACCAGTATCCGGTCTGAAAGAGCCATAAGTTCTCCCAAATCGGCTGACGAAAGCAATATCGAATCACCATTATGCCTCTTTTCCAGTATTTTTTTGTGAATAAATTCGATGGATCCTACATCGATCCCTCTTGTTGGCTGGTTTATGATCAATATCGGCTTTTCTAATGAAAATTCCCTTGCTACAATAGTTTTTTGAATGTTTCCGCCGGATAATCTTTTGATTTCCTGATCTTCATTTTTACATAAAATATCAAAATTTTTGATTAACTCTTTAGCGTAG
>Ga0153921_1001402_pt1 | contig 10880 bp, 7 predicted proteins | sample TSNJ005MetaG_FD_104691 | JGI IMG/M metagenome (GOLD analysis project Ga0153921, IMG submission 104691) | Attine ant fungus gardens microbial communities from New Jersey, USA - TSNJ005 MetaG | ecosystem: Host-associated > Fungi > Mycelium > Unclassified | place: USA: New Jersey, Brendon T. Byrne... | reverse complement strand
TCATTGGGAAATGCATAAAACAACTCCAATATACAAAGACCATGCATAAATTCAGCAACAAAGTCTGAAAATTGCATGGTCTTTATTCATCTTATTAAATAAATATTAGTTTCCCGACAGCCCATTTGCTGCGGGCGGCGCATCCGCTCTGCTGACATTCAAGATAAATAATAATTTTTAAAATGTAAATACCGCCACCCCATAAGCCGGAAGTTCATACGCAAAAGAATAGCTTTTTCCATCGCAGCCTTTTTTGACTGCCCTGTAAATTTCAGGCTTTTCTTTTCCGCTTCCGCCAAATTCACCGGCATCACTATTCAATATCAAACGATACTGCTTGCACTTGGGTACCCCTATACGGAAATCCGGTCTTGCTATGGGTGTGAAATTAATCACAAATAACAAATTACTTTTCCCATCTTTTGAATGTCGGACAAAGCTGAAAATACTTCTGACATCATCATCCGCATTGATCCATTCAAATCCGCAGGCTTGCGTATCCGCACTGTATAATGCCGGAGTTTTCTTATATAAATGAAGCAGTGCTTTTACATAATTTTGCAGCCTCTGGTGTTTTTCTTCACTTAACAAATACCAGTCCAGTTCGCGTTCTTCACTCCACTCCTGAAACTGAGCAAAATCCTGTCCCATAAATAGCAGTTTTTTACCGGGATGCCCAATCATAAAGGAATATCCGGCTTTCAAATTTGCAAATTTATCATCGTATGTCCCCGGCATCTTTTGAATCATTGAGCACTTAAGATGTACTACCTCATCATGAGATAATACTAATAAATATTTTTCCGAATAAGCATACGTCATAGAAAATGTCATTTTATGATGATTGTATTTTCTAAAATAGGGATCTAATTTCATATATTCCAGGAAATCATTCATCCAACCCATATTCCATTTTAATGAAAATCCCAGTCCATCGCATTCTAACTCACCGGTTACGAAAGGCCATGCGGTAGATTCCTCCGCAATCATCATTGCCCCATGATTTCTTCCGAGAACCACACTATTCAAATGTTTTAAAAATTCAATTGCCTCCAGATTTTTATTTCCTCCAAATTGATTTGGAACCCATTGACCATCCTCTTTTCCATAATCCAGATAGAGCATGGAAGCCACGGCATCCACCCTCAACCCATCCACATGAAACTGCTCTATCCAAAAGAGCGCATTGGCAATTAGAAAATTCTTCACTTCATTCTTGCTAAAGTCAAAGATCTTAGTCCCCCAGTCCGGATGCTCTCCCTTTCTGCTATCTGCATACTCAAAAACACAAGTTCCATCAAATTCTGCCAATCCATGGGCATCCTTAGGAAAATGAGCCGGAACCCAATCTAAAATAACTCCGATTTTATTTTTATGAAGATAATTTACTAAATACATAAAATCCGCCGGAGAACCATAACGGGAGGTAGGTGCATAATACCCGGTCACCTGATATCCCCATGACCCGTCGAAAGGATGCTCTGCAATTCCCATCAATTCCACATGAGTATACCCCATCTTCTTCACATAATCTGTCAGTGAATGCGCAAGCTCTTTATAATTGTAAAATCCCTCCTGATTTTCCGGAGAACTTTGATGTTTCTTCCATGAACCGGGATGCACTTCATAAATAGAAATCGGCATAGAATCTATATCCTGCTGCTCCCGCATCTTTATCCAGGTGCTGTCACCCCACACAAAATTTGTAATATCTGCCACCTTAGAAGCCGTTCCCGGACGTATTTCAGCAGAATTAGCAAATGGATCTGCTTTATATAAGCCTCTTCCATCCTTTGTGATGATGTAGAATTTGTAAATATCACCAACGTTTACACCCGGAAGAAAAATTTCATAAATCCCCAGTGGATTTAATCTTTTCATCGGATGGCTCTCTTCATTCCAGTCATTAAAATCTCCTATCAGATTTACCCTATCTGCATTCGGAGCCCATACCGCAAAATATACACCATACTTTCCATCCTTTGTTACTTTATGAGCACCTAATTTTTTATAAATTTCATAATTCGTACCTTGTCCAAATAAGTATTGATCCAATTCTCCTATCCGCCAGGGTTCTATTGGATGCTTCACCTTATTGATTTTCTCTTTCTCAGCCATAAGCCACCTCTAATTTATATTTATTATCATGCTTCCACATGCTTCAAGTTCTATCTCAATACATCCGTTTTTTATAGAAATGTTCTCTTTTGTCAGTGCATCTTCACAAATACCTGCATCTAAAAAAAGCGGTATCGATATCCTTGCCGGTTTCTCATCATTATTGACTGCTGTCAAAACTGCCTTTTCTCCTAAAATACGTGCAAACGCATACTGCCGGTTGGTCAAAACTAATTCTTTATATCTTCCCTCTGCCAATACAGGGTTTTCTTTTCTTAACCGACCCAGCCGCCTGATATAATCCGTAAGTTTGGGATGCGGATTCATTTTTTTCATTTCATCCAGATTCAGTTGCGAACGGAGTTCATCATCTGACGGACCTTTCTTGATACCCTCCACGCCCCATTCCCCACCATAGTAAAGAGAAGGAATACCGGGAAGTGTATAAAGCAAGGTATACACAGGAAAAACATGCCCTTTATTTTTAAGTTTACTCATAATACGGTCTACATCATGATTGTCCACAAAGCTATACAACGTTTTACCCTTATACAAACCTCCGGCTTCATCAAATTGCCGCCTTATCGTATGAGCAATTTCAAAATAGTTGTGGTCATTATGACCTGAATACAATCCTTTGTGAAGCTCGTAATTTGTGACAGAATGGAGCATTTGGTCACCAATCCATCTTCCGTAATCACCATGAATCACTTCGCCCATCAACCAGAAATCTTTCTTTTCTTTCCCGGTAATACAACGCATCTCTTTCATAAAATCAAAATCCAGGCAATCCGCACAATCCAAACGGATTCCATCAATATCAAACTCCCTGATCCAGAATCTTATCACATCAAGCAAATAGTCCCTGACCTTTTGCTCGCGAAGATTCAGGTTCACCAGCTCATAACAGTTTCTCCACGCCTCATAGCCAAATCCATCATTATAAGGCGAATTCCACTCAAAATTCACTCCCTTATACCATTTCCAGTAATCGGAACTCTGACGGTTTTTCTGAATATCCTGAAAAGCAAAAAATTCTCTCCCCGTATGATTAAATACCCCGTCTACAACGATCTTAATACCTGCTTCATGGGCAAGCCTTACAAATTCTTTAAAATCTTCATTCTCTCCCAACCGTTTATCAATCAACATGTAATCTCTTGTATCATAACCATGAGTCGTTGATTCAAACAAAGGACCAATATAAATAGCTGTACATCCCATCTCCTTTATATGTAAGATCCATTGAAACAAGTCTCTCAAGCGATGAGTCACCTTCTGTTCTTTATTCTCCTTCGGTGCTCCCATCATTCCAAGAGGATAAATGTGATAAAAAACAGCCTCCTGATACCATATACCCATATTCTACCTCCATTTTCACAAAATATGTTATTCCTTACGAATAAATTCCATACATAAACTGTCTTACCAATTCCTGTATCGCTTCGCCATTTACAGCAACTTCTTCTTCCTTCTCACATGCCAGCAAAATATAATGATTAATAATCCCTATAAATCCAATCGCAAACTGCTCTTGTCTTCCATTCATATTTCCCAGCTCACCAGATGCTTCTTCAAATACATTGACTATAATCTTATAAAAATCCAAAATAACAGGTCTGACAGCCCCATAAGCTTCATTCTCTTTTGCAGAATAAAAAAGCGCCATCATAAGCATATACTCCTTACGATTATGAATCACTATATCTATATAAACCTCTGCCAGACGACACAAAGTATTCGGAACATTCCCGTCATATCCGGCTGCAGATCTTATCTTATCTTTAATCAACTCATAACGTGTATTTAAAAGCGTTTCTAAAAGACCCAATTTACTTCCAAAATAATAATATAAGGTAGGTTTCGTAATACCTGCCTTCTCCACAATCTCCTGAACACTTACCGCATCATACCCTCTTGCATAAAAAAGATCTAATGCACACTGTAAAATTTTTTCTTTATTTTCCATCTGATTCTCCTTATACTTTTATTATACCGTTCGGTATATACCTTTGTCAAGTTGCAATATATAAAATCGAGTTAATGAGAGTTAACACATATTGGCTATTAAGACGCCACCGTGGGAGGCGATATGCTTCACGCAAACAGGGCAACGCTCTGGCGAACTAACTGCTAACTACGACCATATCGACGCCCAGGAGAGCCTGGCCGCCGAGGTCTGCGTAAGCAGTGGATTTCGACGCCGCTAAAGGCGCCCTCTGAATGTTTGCCTGAAACATATCGCCTCCCACGGTAGCTGTTTTCTGGCTGTGTTTTAGTTTCGTGTGAATCAACTCCGCACTTTTGAAAGTGCAAGAGCGCAGATTATTCTACTGATGGAAAGACTCTTACTCATCAATGGGTATTTTAGTTTTACATGCCATAGACATGTAAGGGTATCGGTATTTTCCCGTTTATTTCTAAAATAATACTGGATTTAAAGCATAATTTCCTAAGCCCTTTAGAAGTCCAAAGAGTTTTCTAATACAGGAACAGATGGAATCGTCTTAGAAAAACAGCCACCGTGGGAGACAATATGCTTCACGCAAACAATCAAAGGGCGCCTTTAGCGGCGGCGAAATTCACTGCTTACGCAGACCTCGGCGTCCAGGCTCTCCTGGACGCTGATTTGGTCGTAGTTAGCAGTTAGTTCGCCAGAGCGTTGCCCTGTTTGCGTGAAGCATATTGTCTCCCACGGTGGCGTCCTGATAACCAATATCCATAAACCCTCACTTAAAAAAACACCCTCCAATCCTGTTCTCACAAAATCAGAAGGCATATTTCTATTTAAAATCTTTTTCATATAATATAATCCGGTCATCCTCATCATAACGTTTCTTCGATAGAATCATCCCCAATTTCCTAAACCCTATCCGTTCAGAACGCTTTATGGCTTTATCAATAATCTCTTTAACATCATAAATGTTCACAGGATGATCCGGAGACTGCATTTCCCCGATGCGGTTGTATAACTCCAATGTTGCCATATCATCAATCTTATAATCCTCATCATATGCATAAGTTTTACCAAATGAAACCAGTTCATCATTCGTATAAACAGGAACAATAATTTCAGAAGTAAATTTCTCAGCAAACTCAGAATGACGATCAAAAAGTTCTTTTAAGCGTTTACTCTCATCCTCCAATATAACCAGCAAACCATCAGTTTTGAATTCCATAGCCTTAGACATTATCTTAACTACTTTATCTTCCAAATCACAAGCTTCCTCAATAATCAAAGTTCCCCCTGCAATCTTAGCTACTGTGGCAGGAATATCTTTTTTGTTGAATTCTTTTGCATCTATCCTGGCAACTCTGGCTGCACTTTCACCCTTTAATTTACTAAACATTTTTGCAAATTGAATCCCTAACGTAGTACGGCCGCTTCCAAAGGAGCCGGTGATTACAATATTCCCGCTTCTGGATGTCTTATCCTTTTTAACTTTATCTTTAATATCATAGAGTGCGGATGCAATTTGCTCTTCCATTCCCTGAATTGCTGCAAAAAAAGAAAATATGTACTGTTCATCCAATGTCAATTTAAGCTGTTCTTTTACTTCAAAAATCTTTTCCTGCTTCACCTCTGGTTTGGTACTTGGTCTGGTACTTGATTCGATACTCGGTTTCATATCAGAAACACCTGCTGCTGCTTCAACCGCTTGTGAAAGGTCTATCGTCTTATAGGGATCGGAATTACTTTCATCTGCAGGCTGTACAGATTCTTCCTTTTTTCCCATTGCCATGGAAGTTAACACATCATCTATGGTTATCTGTCCTTCCATTTCCTCATCATCTTCATCATCCGAACCAATACGATCCTCTTCCGCATCATTACTTTCTAAAGAAAATACATTATCATTCATCGGTTCTATAATTTCTGTATCATTTTCTTTCTTTGCTATTACTGATACAATATCATGCATACTTTTTGCCAGTTCCTGCTGCAAATCCTCCACATCAAATATGGAAGCCCCTGCATCCCCTGTAACCGGTTTTTTCATATTACTTTCAACATCTGGTATGGAAATCGTGTCTTCCCATGCCTCATGCTGCGTATCCTCTTTTGGTTCTGCTGCATGCTGGCTTACCGCCTGTGCCAATTCCCGCTGTGTTTCTGTAATGATATTATCTGTTATTGCCTCTTCTTGCGAAGCAGGCATTCCTTCCAGAATAACCTTTTCCAATTCAGGAATCTGATCTTCAACCATAGATGGATTTTTCATTGCAGGATCATTCCTATGGTTATAAATAGTCTGCTGCATAGGTGTTAAATCGGTAACAGATTTTTTCAACTCCAATGCCTTAATTACATACTCACCTTGCCGGAACCACAGTATTAGATCATCGCAGGTATCAATACTTTTTTTAGTTTCCCCTGCCTCAAGGTAAAGCTTTGCCAACTCATAACTCCAATGTTCCGTATATTCGATATCCTTATATTCTTCCAGTATCTTAATCTGTTCTTTTAAAGAAGAACCTCTGCCACGATAAATCTTATATTTCAAAATATACCTGGTCGTATCTTTCGGTGCCGCATTTACAAATTCACCATAGTATTCTACCGCCTCATCAAACTCCTTTCGTTTGATCGCAACCTCTGTCAGACGGTATAATATAATACGGCTAATTTGGGAACTCTGATATGCCCGCAGCAAAATTTCTTTGCTTTCTTCCAGTCGGTCAACTGCTTCATAAATTTCACTGACCATGCATAATGTTCTGATATTACGGATGCGTTTCCAATCAATCGTATCTGCTATTTTAACAGCACCTTCATAGTCTTTACGTTTCATTAATTTATGTATTTCTTCTAACTTCAGATTATATTCATTCTTATCCACTTTTCCACCCCTTATTGAATAATTAATTTAAGTTTATCATACCTTAATTTTTCTGTCAAAGAGATATTATAGGAAATAAAAAACAGCCGCTATTTTTTCATAACGGCTGTCATATATTTAGTTTTTAATTTTATCTATATATTAATCGGAGGTTCTTCCTCAGTTTCCTGCTATTTATATTAAAATGTTCCTAACATTATAATAATATAAATGCTTTATTCAAAGCTTTTGACAGATATTTTACGTAAATATTTATCTTTCATACGTTCTTCTATATAAGTTCTCTTGATATTAAATTTAAATTAATTATAATTCTTTACCTTTGATTGTTATACAAATTACTAATATTTTTTAAATTTTTTTTTAAGAAATTTAAAATCTTTGAACTTTTGTGGTTTCCTTCAATATGGTGACTTATTTTCTTTATCCATTTTTCCAGTATTTTTCTCTCCGATTATTTTCATTATACGATGATTGCTGGAAATTTATATGTGATAAAGGTCTTTTACGCAGGAAACATTTGTCACACCACTTTCATATTGAACTGTTTTACACTCTGATATGTCCACTGGAATCGACCTCCTTCTTTCAAAATATTTTTTATCTTTTCAACAAACACGATGTCTTAAATATTATTATTAAGCTTTCTCATCACCTAACATATAAAAATGTATTTTATTTAAGTACATGTTTTGTTGTTGAAATCATCATACCACCTGCCCTTTTATTTGTCAACACTATTTTTAAATTTTAACAAAAATAATATTTACTTTTAATTTAATTTTAATTGAATACATTTATTTTGTATTATTCAAAAAAGAGTCTGACTAATGGTTTTAGTTATCAAAATTTACTTCTACACCATAGAGCGCACGCTCTTCCAAATATTGCGCAAACGTTTTTGTTTTTTTCTTTTCTTCATAGTCCTCCGACCAGTAATAGCCTTTTAATTCATCCATATATTCAATATAATCACACAAGTACACATATACGGTACTGGTATCTCTGCCATACACCTGATACATATCTGTAACATTTCCCTGATAATCCAATAAATCACCATTTTTATCACATATTACTAAGAAAAAATCATAATTCAATTTATCCTGAGGAATAATTTCAGTTGCTGTAATTTCATATGGCGTTTTTTCCACACTACTGATTCCTATACCATTTTCATTTGTATCATTTACTTCTACCGTCTGTGTTTTTGAACGATCTATTTCTACATTAAACTGAAAATTCCATTCACCTTCATATATTTTTCTGATTGGATCAGAAATAGTCCTTTCATTTCCATCCGGACCTATTTCCGTCGACTCTTCCGTTTCAAATAATTCATCCCATAGCTGAGATATCTTTAAGTCATACGTAAAGCTATCCGGTACTTCTATAGGTTCTTCTGCTTCAGGAAATGCTTCTTTTATTTTCAAATTAACCTCATCTCCCCTTGCAACAGCCTCCTCAGCACTAATGCCTTCCTCAAAAACTTCTTCGTAAGATATCCCGACAGCTTCCAGTTCTTCATTTGTAGGCCAATAACTAAGATTTGAAATATCTATACGCATAATTCCGGCAAATGTATGTTTATCTACAAATTCCCCTTCCAAACAATATCCACTGACATCATTTTCATAAAAGCTAACTCTTCCTTCGCTCATAACCTCCAACCGGTCATAATCAAGTATATAACCTTCCATATTTTCAGTTTTCACAAAATCATCCGGAAATTCTTCTTCATTATATATACTCATAGCCAAATACATAGCTTTACTGTTGTAATATACCTCTGAAACTGTAATTGTAATGCCATTGGAAGTTTGCACATAATTGCTGTCTGATACGCTATTTGAAGTTTCCCCATCACCTAAAGTTTCTTCTTCTGTGACCAGTTTTTGTGCTGCCGAACTGAATTTTCCTTTATAACTAACCTTTTCTTCCACATTTGAGAATATATTTCCAATTAAAGGAATCTTTCCTGCCAGTGTAGGAAAAGACATGCAAAATGTAAAAAATAAAGCTGCCGCTGCTGCTATGCTTCCTACAAAAACAAACATTTTCTTTCTGTTCTGCTTTTTTTTCAATTTTAATCCTACTTCAATTCCCTGATCAATAATATCATCCAAATTTTCCGGTACCGGAATTTTATTAAATTTATCGTCTCTATACATACTGATACCCCTCTTTCAAAATATATCGCAATTGTTTTCTGGCTCTGGACAGTTCACATTTAACAGTACCCTCCGGCTTATGTGTCTGTTCTGCTATTTCTGTTATTTTCATACCTTCAAAATACTTCTGAACAATCAATGACCTGTATGGTTCTTCCAACTTATTTACTGCATTGTGCAGATCCATCTTTTCTTCTTCTGACAATCCATTATCTTCTTTCTTTATAACTGCTTCTTTCATTTCCAATTCATCATAGGAAATCGTTTTAGATGATTTTCTATACATTTCCATAGCACAATGATATAGAATACTTGTCATCCAGGTTTTAAAATACTCTGGTTTTTTTAATGTCTTAATGCTGATCAAACCCTGTACCACGGCTTCCTGAAATACTTCCAATGCCATATCTTCATTTTTCATATATAGGAATGCAGTCCGGTATAAATATTCTTTATGAATTTTTATCAGTTCTCCGAAAGACTGTGCATTTCCCTTTTTTGCCTTCCTTACAAGAATCTGATTATTATACTCCTGTTTCTCCATATCACTACCCCTTTCCTTTGACTCTATCGTATTTTATGTGCACATTAATTAGTCGTTTCAAAGTAATAAAAGGTTGCAAAAAAAGACCACTGCACCATAATTAATTACTCATTATTTTGCAATGGTCTTTCTAGTCAAAGCGGATACTCGTAATCCGCTTCGCTACTTACTCGTAACCTCCCGGCAGCTTCGCTGCCATTTCAGCAGGAGCTTGGACTCCTGCTGAAACAAGCAAGTCCCCCGCTTCTGCTTCGCTAAGAAGCGAGGGACTTGCTTTGGAGGTTAATTTGCTAAATATACACTTGCATACTGAACACCATGTATTGCTGCCTCATTATGATCGTTCATATAAATATCTACATGACCATATGGTGTTCCTCTATCCTCTACCGTATAAATCTGTCCATTGATAATCAATTTAGTTCCAAAAGGAACGCCTGCCATAGCTACGGTCCGTCCGGCAACCGGCATAGCGCCACTTGCTGTTGGTCCTCCGGACCAAACACCACAACATGTCGAACAACTGCAGTAAGCCGTTAATTTGAAATTACCCAACAGTTTTCCATAATCGGTCTGACTTGCTTCCGTATAAAGAATATCTCCGTACTTACTGTTGATTTCATTTATAACACCGGTATCTTCGTCTGATATAATTCTGGTTGCCCAAACTGCATTCGTCATATTTACCGTACTATTTACAATTCCTGTTCTGCTGCTCTGTGCTTCCAGTGTTTTTCCATCACCTATATACATAACAACATGGTAAATATAACCATCTCTTGCATAGAAAATCAAATCACCCGGTAAGGCATCTGCAACCGGAATTTTTGTACCGTACATCGCCTGGTCTTCTGCAACACGTGGAAGTGAATATCCATATTCGGCATAAACGCTTTGTACAAATCCGGAACAATCGGCTCCATTTGTTAAGCTGGTACCTCCCCATACATATGCATTACCTAAAAACTGTGATGCAAATTTTAGCATAGAATCTCGAATTGCACTGGACACTGCACCTTCTTTAACCGAAGTTAAAGTATAATAACACGCTGCATTTTCTTCAACAGGAATCAATTCTTCAGCATATGTAAATTCTACGTCTTCTTTTGTCATTTTTTTTCTTTTTCGCTCAGCAGCTTTGCCTTTGACCAGATATTCGGCTTTCACAAACCCTCTTACATCTTCTGATTCAACAAAAACCCAATC
>Ga0153921_1001396_pt1 | contig 10911 bp, 10 predicted proteins | sample TSNJ005MetaG_FD_104691 | JGI IMG/M metagenome (GOLD analysis project Ga0153921, IMG submission 104691) | Attine ant fungus gardens microbial communities from New Jersey, USA - TSNJ005 MetaG | ecosystem: Host-associated > Fungi > Mycelium > Unclassified | place: USA: New Jersey, Brendon T. Byrne... | reverse complement strand
GGCGATCTTGGAGCGGACGGAGACACCGGTCAGTACGTGCCGCGAGAATGCCCAGTACCAAGCTATGGCGGTGCCGCCGAGTCCGGCGGTCAGCCCGATCGCATACGTGGCCGTCGGTCCGAAAATCAGCGTGATCGGGGCCAGCGGGATGCTGATGCCGAACATCGCGGTGTTGGCCATCAGGTTCACGCCGAGCGGGTAATTCTGCAGGTCACTGAACAGCGGGCTGCGGAACTGGGCGAGCGCGTGGGCGGTGTCGGCGAAGAACCATTCCCACATGGCCTGGTCGCGGCCCGCGTTGAACAGATAGCCGGACTGCAGATCGCTCCACAGGTTCGACATCACGTAGATCGCCGCAACGGTGAACGTCGCCATGATCGCGAGGTCGACAAGACGCCCGCGCTGGACGACCGAGCGCCGCACTGCTGAACGGACTCGCCCTGGACGTGCTTCTTCGAGCAGTTGGACGTCGGGCAAGGTCTCGGTCATGCAGTCGGTGCCTTTCGGTTCTGGCGCCCATCCCTGAAGTGGCAGTTCTCAGAAGTTCGGGGTGGCCTATTTAGGTCTCGATTCGATAACTTCCTCTGTCAGAGTAACGAACAAAACGGTTCGCGTCCGCGAGCGGGCGCAGTCGACGGGACAAACCGGCCACCCGACTTGTCCGGAAAGTAATGTTTTCGTGCATCGTTTGACGGGTTCGTGACCGGGGTATCGCAACAAGGATCTTGCTCGCGTTTGTTCAGGCAGCCCCGACGAATCCCATCCTCGACGAAGAGTTGGAACCTACGTCCGGGGCCTATACCGGATGGGATGGTGCTTGTGCATGTCGAAGACAGCAGTTCGCAGTAGCGCAGTGGGAGCAGTGGCCTTACTGGCCGTTGTCCTGGGGGGTGGGACGGCGTCGGCAGGCGTCGACAACACCAGTTCGATCACCGACGTCAAAGGAAATCGGATAGAGGTCTATCAGGCTGATACCGCTATCCACGTCTTTCCGCCTCTCGACAGCTCACCGCTGAGCGTCGAGTTCTTCCACGACGGGGTTGCCGGCGTGAAGATCGACGGGCCGGACGCGGCAAGCTTCACCGGAACGAAGCTGACGATCGGTTATCAAATCGGCTACCCGATCGCGTTGACCGGCGCGACGGTTGTTCTCAACAGTCCCGGCCTCGACTGGGCAGTCGAGAGCGGAACGAACCTCGGGATCGGTCTGGTTCCGGACTTCGAACTGGGCCTGGACATTTCGAACGGGTTCGCCATCGGCGGCGACATCATTCCTTCACAGGAACTGGACGTCGATCTGGCGCCGGGCGGTATCACCGACGTCGCGCTACTCGAAGACCAGGAATTCGACGGACCTGAAGCAGCCGTCCGGCTCTCCGGAGTTCACGGATACGTACAGGGAGCAATCGGGCCGGTAACCATCAGGCCCTACGCGAAGGCTGTCACGTCGAATGGCGATACCGTCGTCACTTACGGTGTGCCGCAACGGTTGTAGTGCAGTACCGGCGCTCCCGCCCTCACGCTGCAACAGCGTGGTGGTGGGAGCGTTCCGAGTTGTGAGTTGTCGAATCGGTGCCACGAATAGGCTCGGCGTCCGCCCAATGGGCGCTGCGGGAAACACTGACGAGTTTCGCGACCAGCCGTGCCGCGATCCACACGAGGTACACGGCGGTGATCAGAAGCAGAAGCGCCCAGTCGTGCGCGAAAAATCCGACTATCCCGCCGATCGTGAACGCGAGGGCGACGAAGACGACGCGTCCTCCCACGTCGGTCTCGACCAGATACTCCGGCTCGATCGGATCGTCGAAGTCGTTCGATTCATCGGCGTCTCCAGCCGATTCGGCTCTGGACTTCTCGTGGTGTTCGGTCGGGATCTCGAGTAGCTCACCCCATTCGAGCACCGCAACGGTGTGTGCGGTGTCGGTCGGGATCGCGCGGTAGTCGCGGGACTCGGAAACGTCGATGAGTGCCCTTGCCAGAGTGAGTACTTCGATGCGATTGCGAATCGCGACGCTCAACACTTCGTGGAAGGCCTGCTCGCGCCCGAACGGTTTGCCGCGCGCAATGACCAGAACATGTTCTGCGGAATCGAGAACTGCACGATGCGGTACAAGCTCGCGGCTTTGCGTAACGAGTTCGCTCACTGTCATCACCTACCCCGCCGGTGGTTGATGCGGCCGTTTGCTCGACTGCGCTTGGAGGGGTTGAGTACCCCGGCAGTTTCGGAAACAAACTCGCCGGACAGCGTGTCAGATTTGCGCAGCCGGGGCCGAGAGTGCTCCGAGGCAACTTTCGATCAGGTCGGCAACAATCACGTGAGCACGTTCTCGGCTGTCGACGCGACCCTCCCACGTGGCAAAAGTGACGACGGCGAGCACGGTCAGAGTTGCCGCCCGAAGTTCGGCGATCTCTGCCGGCAACGAGGACGCAGTGACTATCCGCCGCTGAACTTCGCGGAAACTCTCGGCCTGCATGTGATCACGGATGGTCGACGACATGGCGGGGTCGAAGATCGACTGCACCAGGAACCGTGCGTACAACGTGCCCTCGCGGTAGATGGTCTGTTCCGCCAACGGCAGGACGAGAGCCTCGACGAGGGCACGCATCGTCGGTGGATTCGCGTCGAGATCGATCGTGTCGAGCAACTCGCGTCGACGCTCACCGGCAGGTCGCATTCTGGACTCGACGACGGCCGCCAGCAAACCTTCACGTGAACCGAAGTGATACTGCGCAGCCGATTTGTTGGCCTGTCCGGCTTCGGTCTGAACATCACGAAGCGTCAGAGCGGCCAGACCTCGTTCGGCAACCAGACGCTCGGCTGCATCGATCATTGCCGCTCGGGCATCGGTTCGGGTCACGGTATGAAGTTAGGGGTGCGTCGGGGTCGCGTCAACGACCCCGACGGTAAGCCTTTTGTGACGTATCTCCTGGTTAGATCGCGTCAGAGCGGGTAACGACGACAAACGGGCCCTGCTCTGTGACGGTGAATCGCGGATCGTCGAACAGTTCCTTGGGGAACGTGACCGTGTAGCGGCGGACGTTCGGGTCGTTGGGGTAGACATCCTCGGCCAACCGCAGTGTGTACCCGTCGGCGCCCTGGCGGAAGACGAAGGCGTCGGGACTGCGCCACGGCGACGCGTCCAGCGCAGCTATCAGTTCGTCAGGGGTCTTCAGTTCCGACCACTGCTCGATCAGTGCGGCGCGGGCACGGAAATCGGCGAGGGGGTTTGCGTAGTGCGACGTCAGACCTTGGAAACCGAAGTACGGGTAGAAGCTCAGGAAGCCGATGTCGGCGGTGAGTACCACCGTGTCATGGGGTTCACGTCCCAACTGTTCGCGGATGATCCGGTCGATGTCCGCGTAATTGGCTTCGGCCCCGGGAGGTCGCTTGTCCCCGCGCTCGCCGTTGCCGTCGGTATCGCTGTATGCCACAGCGATATCCGGCGCCAGCACCTGCGGGATGTTCTGCGCGAAGGCGATGGCTCCGATGACACCGAGTGCAACCAGTACCGCTTTGACGCGGGGATTTTCGCTGGTGGCCAGGACGATCCAACCGGCGAACTCGAAGAATCCGAACACGCCGGCGGCCGCAAGGAGTCCGATCAGGACCGGCTCCAGTCGAAAGCCGAGGAGCGTACTGCCGGCGACGGTGAACGTCATGGACAGCAGTGCCCACAGGTACACGGCAATGACACCGATACCGAGTGCCCGGGCGCGGCGGGAGAAGAGGAAACGAGAAATCAGCCAGACCGTGCCGAGTAGGCACAGTCCGCCGACGAGGGTGAAGCTCAGCATCGGGAAGGGCAGTACCGCACCGGAATCGGGGAGGTAGTGCATTGCCGTGCCGGATTCTGCAGTGGCACCCGAGAGTGCCTTCAACAGGTAGGGCGCCCAGACCGTCAGAGCGACCAAACCCGAGATCATCGCGATTGCGGCGAGCCTGACAAGGGGACCCAGTGCGGCTTTCCACGTGTTCTGAGCGCGGGCGGCAAGTACTGCGGCAACGACTGCCATCAGAGTCACGGCGAATGCGGCGAATCCGAGGTACAGCGTGTAGACGGTTGCGGCGAAACCGAGGAACAGGCCCGTCCCGAGAATTGCGCCGGCTCCGGCAAATCGAGAGGCACCCGGGCGATCGAGAGCCCCCCACGCCAGGATCAGCACCGGCGGGATCAGGAGGTTGATGACGGCGCCGTACGCCTCGGGGGAGTTGTACGCCAACACGACGGCAGTGACGGCCAACGCTGCGACTACGGCCCAATCGCGTCGAATCAGCTTGGTCCACAACACGAGTGCAACGACGGCGACGACAGCCAGCGAGCCGATCGCGTAGGGCTTGAAGGCTTCCCAACCGTCCATGCCCAGCAGGTTCGCGACGCGTCCACCGATCCAGAACCAGCCGGCCGGGTAGAACGGCGGCAGATCCACGTACGTCATGTCCTGCAGCGCAGCCGAATCCGTCAGCCGGGTCAGGTACTCGGTCCGGAACTGCTGATCGACCGAGACGCCGTGCAGATACAGACTCGTCGCGGCCAGGGGAAGTCCGAGCGTCGTGGTGACGAAACCGGAGAGCCCGGCCCACGAGAGGAGTTTTGCGACCCGCTCGGCCTTGCGGGCGCGGAACATCAGAACCGCAACACCGACCACTGCGATGCAGAGCACCTGCAGCACCGTCGTGACGGCCTGCGTGACGTTGGAAGACGTGAACGCCGGCCACTGCACTCGGCCGAAAGCAAAGAGCCCGACAGCGGCTACAACAGCGGCGACCAGCGCTCCGAGGGCCATTTCCACCACCGTCGCCGCGGCATTACGCCACGGCGACGGGGTCGAAAGTTCTGTACTCGGAGCAGTCGTTGTTTCTGGCACGGGAGGAGCTTAAACCGGCAACTTCCGGAAGATCGGGCGCGGCACGTGGCGCAGACCCATCATGACGAAACGCCACGGGCCGGGAGTCCAGACGATTTCCTTGCCCTTGTCCGAGGCGGCAACAGCGAGCTTCGCGACGATGTCCTTGTTGACCGTCAGCGGAGCTTCCTTGACGTGGGCGCTGAACTGCGTGCGCACCATGCCGGGACGGACGACGGTGACCTGCGGTCCGAATTCCGCGAGAGCCTCGCCGAGTCCGAGGTAGAAACCGTCGAGGCCCGCCTTGGTGGATCCGTAGACGAAGTTGGCACGCTTGACGCGCTCGCCGGCAACCGACGACATCGCGATGATCTTGCCGAAGCCCTGAGCCTTCATCTTCTCGCCGAGAAGAACACCGACCGAGACGGATGCGGTGTAGTTCACGTTTGCGACCAGAACCGCCTTGCGCTGGTTCTGCCACAGCTCTTCGGAGTCACCGTCCAATGCGAAGGCGACGATCGCGACGTCGACGTCCCCGTTCGAGAACGCCTGGTCGATCACCTTCGGGTGCGATTCGAAATCAACGGCGTCGAAGTCGATGAGCTCCACCGAGGTGGCACCCTTCGCTTCGAGCTGCTTGACCGCAGCTTCGCGTCCCGGATCGCCGGGAAGTGCGGCAAGAATGACGCGGAGCGGCGCCTTCTTCAGGTATTCCTCACAGATGGCGAGGCCGATCTCGGAGGTTCCACCGAGAAGCAAAACGGTTTGCGGGTTACCTACAGCGTTGATCACAGTTCCAGCCTTCTGGACATATCGGAGGCGAAAACGCCTGTGGGGTCGTACTTGCGGCGCGTCGCGATCCACTCGTCGATGCGCGGGTACATGGCGTGGAAGGTTTCCGCGGACGTCCGCGAATCCTTGGCCGTGTACAGGCGCCCACCGAATTCGAGGACACGCTTGTCGAGTTCGGTGACGAACTCGTTCAGGCCCGGCTTGATGCGGAAGTCGACGCAGATGTTCCAGCCCGGGATCGGGAAGCTCAGCGGCGCCTGGTTGCCCTCGCCGAAGAGCTTGAACACGTTGAGGAACGAGTAGTGCCCGCTGCGCTGGATGTCGACGATGATCTTCTTGAATTCGTCGACGGCCTCCGGCGGAACCACGAACTGGTACTGCAGGAATCCGTTGGATCCGTACGCCCGGTTCCACTCACCGAACATGTCGAGCGGGTGGTAGAACTGCGTCAGATTCTGGACCTTGCCGCGGTACTTGCCGGACTTGCGGAACCAGACCTCACCGATCGCGGTGAAGTTGAACTTGTTGGCCAGCCCGTTGGGGAAGACGTCGGGGAACGTCAGCAACTGCGGCGCATCGAAGGCGAGCGGGTTCTTCTGCAGCTTGGCCGGAAGCTGGTCGAGCTTCGCCAGAGATCCGCGCGAGACTGCCGCACGGCCGAGCTTCGGGGGCGCGGAAATCGCGTCGAACCAGGCGCTCGAGTACTCGTAGTTGGCCTCGCTGCCGTCGCTGTGCAGCGCGATGGTCTCGTCGAGGCTGTTGGTGACGTCGCCGTCGGCGATGAAGTACGCCGTCTCGGTCGGTGTCATCTTGATGGTTGCCCGCAAGATGATGCCCGTCAGACCCATGCCGCCGATCGTGGCCCAGAACAGTGCGGCCTTCGGGTCGTTGCGCCCGCCCTTGGGGGTGAGCGTGCGAACCTTGCCGTCGGCCGTCAGTAGATCCAACGACACGACGTGGTTGCCGAAGCTACCTGCGCTGTGGTGGTTCTTGCCGTGGATGTCCGAGCCGATGGCGCCGCCGATCGTGACCTGGCGAGTACCCGGCAGGACCGGAACCCACAGGCCGAACGGCAGAGCAGCCTTCATCAGCTGGTCCAGATTCACGCCGGCGTCGACGTCCACCAGAGCGGTGTCGCGATCGATGCGATGAATGCGGCTGAGTGCATTCATGTCGATGACCAGCCCGCCGGCGTTCTGCGCCGGGTCGCCGTACGAGCGGCCGAGGCCGCGCGCGATGACGCCGCGTCGCAGATGCGAGGGCTTGGAATCGTTCTGTTCCGCAACCTGGGCGACCGCGTTCGCGATCACTTCCACGTCGGGGGTGGACAGCACCTGTGCGGTGGTGGCGGCGGTGCGTCCCCAACCGGTGAGGGTGCGGGCTTGGGTGTGGAGAGCCGGCTTCGGCGTCTCTTCTGCTGTCGTGGACATCAAGGTAGAGGTTACCTGGGAGTAGTGCCGACGGCTCCGACTCGAGTGGTTACTCTCGTCGTCGTGCCCGAAACACCTGCAAGTCACCAGCACGAACCCCACGTCCCGCTGCCCGTCGAGATTCCTGTCACGACGGACATCGCCGACGACGCGATGGACCTGAAAACGCAGATCGTCCGGTTCGTCGCGACGGGTGGGCTGTCGGCGGTCGTGGACTACGGGCTGTACGCATTCCTGTTCAAGGTCGTCGGCCTCGATCTGAGCGTGGCCAAGTCGATCAGCTTTATCGCCGGCACTACGACGGCGTATCTGATCAACCGGCGGTGGACGTTCAAGGCCGAGCCTTCTCGCGCCCGCTTCATCGCTGTTGTCGTGCTGTACGCGGTCACTTTTGCGGTTCAGGTCGGGCTCAACGCGCTGATGGTGCATGTGCTCGCCGACGAGTGGTGGCGCATGCCGCTGGCCTTCGTCATCGCGCAGGGCACCGCGACGGTCATCAACTTCATCGTTCAGCGGGCAGTGATCTTCAAGATCAAGTAACGGTTCGGGGTGGATTAGCGCATTCGTCCGGTTTCTCGAGAGAGAATCGAGCCCATGATCATCGTTCTCGATTCTTCGGCCCTGACCAGGGGCGCACGGTTCGACGCCGCCATCGCCGACGCTCGCGCACTCGGACACCGCGTCGTCGTGCCGCGATTGGTCGTTCTCGAAGTTGCGAGTCGCTATCGCGAGGAATCGGCGGAGATGATCGCGGCCCTGAGCGTCCAGGCGCGCATGTACGACCGACTGGGGTTGCGGCGCGACCTCACGAGGTTCGTCGACGCTGCTCACGACAAGGCCGACGGCTACGTCGACGACGTGATCGAAGACCTCGTGGCGATCGGCGTCGAAGTGGTCGATCCAGTCGACGTGTCGCATCTCGAGGTGGCCGAGAGGGCGATCTCGCTGCGTCGGCCCTATACCGACAAGAAGAAGCGAGACGGCTACCCGGCGACGCTGAACTGGCTGACCGTGCTCGATCTCGCCCACCGCAACCCGGAGGTCGACGTCATCTGGGTCAGTTCCGACGCGCGGGCATACGGCGACGGCGAAGACGGGGTCTGGCACGCGGATCTCGCACGTGAACTGGCATCGCGCGGCCTCGAGTATCGGGTCCGCTGGGCGTCGGACATCCCGGTGATCGACGGACCGGTGCAGGTGGAGCAGGTGGCTGAGGTCGCTGAGGTCGCGCCCGAGGCCCCGGTTGCTCAGGGCTTCGTGGAGCCGGAAGCGGTCGTTCCAACAGAGATTCCCGAACCCGAGGTTCCGGCGGCGCCCGTCGTTCCGGAGGCACCGGCATCAGCTCCCGCACCCAAGCCCGTACAGCGCGCAGCGCGGACGAGAGTTGCGCCGCAGCGCATCGAACCCGCCCCGAAAGCTCAGTCCGGTGGACTGCGCGGCCTGGGCAAGGTCATCGGCGGGCGGAAACGAAAGGTCACGATCGTCGACGATCTCGACGAAGTCGACCTCTTCGGTGCCTGATCGCTTCTAATCTGGACAGATGTCTCTGTTGCCGACAGTCAGTCGTAGGACCGGAACTCGATACGGCAGGCCGAGTATCGAATCGCAGGTCCTCTACAACGCGTGTCGATGGATGCTTCGGCCCGTAGTTGGGATCGCGCCGCTGACGCCTGGCGCAATGCGCCGCGCCGCAGTTCTGGACTCGGCCGCGGGTGTACGCATTCCCTCCGGGATCGATCGGGAAGCGATTCGTTTTCCAGGTTTCGACGGCGAACTCGTGCGCACGGCAGGCTCGACGGCTGATCTGCGCGAGGGTGTAGTTCTCTACCTGCACGGCGGCGGGTTCATGTGCTGCGGGCTCAACACGCATCGGCCGGTCGTTGCCGGCATCGCCAAGCGAACCGGCCTTCCGGTCCTGCACATCGCATATCGGCAGTTGCCGAGCACGAGCATCAGCGGGTCCGTCGACGACTGCCTGGATGCGTACCGGTGGCTCCTCGAACAGGGGGCCTTGCCGGAAAAGGTTGTCTTCGTTGGTGATTCGGCCGGAGGTTTCCTGGTCTTCGCGACGGCGCTTGCAGCAGTTTCCGCGGGGGTCGAGGTTCCGGCCGGCCTGGTCGGGCTCTCACCGCTCCTCGATCTCGATTGCACCACCAAATCGGTCCATGCCAACGCTCGACGCGACGTGATCGCCCCGGTGTCGGCATTGATGGCGATCGGAAAGCTTGGCGGACAGACGAACTCGCCCGTCGACGGCGATCTTGCCGCGTTGCCGCCGTCGTTGCTGATCGCCGCCGAATCCGAGGTGCTCAGAGTCGATTCGGAGGTGATGGCGCAACGGCTCGCCGCCGCGGGGGTGCCGTGCTCGCTGCAGATCTGGAACGGCCAGGTTCACGCGTTTCCCGCCGTCTGGCCTGGCTTGCCGGAGAGTCGGGCCGCGCTACGTGACGTTGCCAGGTTCATTCGCACCAGGCTCGATGCGGTCCCACCCCAGGCTGCGGGCGAAAGTTGTTCGGGAAGTTGAACTTCCGGTTCGCCTATGGATTCTCGTGTGCTGCCGGATTCTCGTGCCCTGACGTTGCGGTAGATGCCATCGCGCGGGCATAGATCGATTCGAGTTCGGTTACCGCCGAACGTCGATCGACGTTGTCGGGATCGAGGCGATGTTGGAGGTTGATTCCGAGAGTGCCGGCCAGAAGGGTGACGGCAACCAACTCCGGATTGGCGACCGGTGTGTCGATCGAACGCAGGTAGTCCGCGTACAGCGTTCGCATTGCGACGTACTGCTCTGCGTAGGTCTCGCGGATGGTGGACCCGGGAATCACGGCTTCGATCAGGATGGTCGAGAAAATTCGTGCCTCGGGGTACGACATCAACACGAAGTTGGCTTCGATCAATGCTTCGATTCCGGTCGCCGAGGATGATGCCAACTCTGCGCGCAACTTCTCCATGCCCCACCGGAATGCGTCTTCGACGACGGCTCGTAGAAGCCCGTCTTTCGATCCGAAGTGCCAGGCCACAGACCCTCGGCTGATGCCGGATCTTTCCGCCACGGCTTGTACGGACATAGCGGCCGACCCGCCTTCCGCAGCCAGTTCGGCCGCGGCCTTCACCAGTCGCCGTCTGGTTTCCTCGGAAATCTCCTGCTTGCGTGTCGACGCCATTCGGTGTTCCTGCCTTCTTTCGTTCTCGAGTGCAGCCAATTCCGGCACGCGGTGACGTCGACGTGCCCGTCGGGGCCGAGACCTGCGCACCGGCACTCATGCTACGAGGCCGGTCATCGGACGGCCGTATTCCTCTCGCGACACCCTCTTGCCTATGTTGATCGTCCAGTTCTATGCTGAGCGTCCAATAACTTAACGGAAATGGGCGGACATGGAACTCATCGATCTGACTAGAACTCTCGATCCGGCCGATCGGGAACTGCTCCCCGAGGGTTTGAAGGCACTGGCTTCCGTCGTTGCCCCCTCGGTGACCTACTCGCACCCCGCAGGTGCCGGACGCGACGAGTTCGCGGCAGCACTGCAGTGCGGAGTTCATGATCTTCCGGACGGTGAGGGGTGGGGATCGGAGATGTTGAGTGAGTTCAACAGCCATCTGGGCACACACGTCGACGCGCCGTTGCACTACGGATCAACCTCGGAGGGTAAGCCTTCTCGCACGATCACAGACATCGCGTTGGATGAATTATTCTGCGAGACAGTGGTGCTCGACCTGCGCGGCCGGTGCGAGGCGAATCAGCCGATCTCGGTGGACGCGCTGAAGGCTGCCCTGGCGGAAAACGGTGCGTCCGTTCCCCAGGGTGGTGCCGTGTTGCTCCGTACCGGACAAGAGAGCTTCACCT
>Ga0153921_1001386_pt1 | contig 10967 bp, 10 predicted proteins | sample TSNJ005MetaG_FD_104691 | JGI IMG/M metagenome (GOLD analysis project Ga0153921, IMG submission 104691) | Attine ant fungus gardens microbial communities from New Jersey, USA - TSNJ005 MetaG | ecosystem: Host-associated > Fungi > Mycelium > Unclassified | place: USA: New Jersey, Brendon T. Byrne... | reverse complement strand
TATTATGATTGAATTTAAAAACCTGACAAAAATCTACAAGCTGAATAAAAAACAGCAAAAGCAGATGAAGATCAGTGATACGACAAAGATTGCGGTTGAGAATCTGAGTCTTACGGCAAATGAGGGAGAGATCTTCGGACTGTTGGGTACAAACGGTGCCGGTAAGACAACAGCCCTGCGTTGTCTGGCAACACTGCTTGTGCCGACCAGAGGAAGTGTTTCTGTAAATGGTTTTGATACCGTAAAGGACGCAGTGTCGGTACGGGAAAATATCGGGTTCCTGACCAATGAGATTAAGCTGGACCCGCAGTTTTCGCCGCGGTATCTGATGGGGTTTTTTGGCCGCCTGCATGGTATGAATGAGAGTGAGGTTGAGGTCCGCAGGGAAGAACTGTTTGCACAGTTTGGAATTACGGAATTTCAGGATAAAAAGATAGAAGAGCTTTCAACCGGTATGAAACAGAAGGCGGCAATTGCAGTCAGTTTGATTCATGACCCGAAGGTAATCATCTTCGATGAGCCAACCAATGGTCTGGATATTATTACGGCCCGCGCTGTTACCGATTATTTGCAGACGCTGAAGGAACAGGGGAAAACCATTATTATGTCAACCCATATCATGTCGGAGGCGGAAAAGCTCTGCGACCGTATTGCTATTATTATTGAAGGTAAACTGACGGCAAACGGAACCCTTGCGGAGATACTGGCACAAACAGACCGGTCCGATCTGGAGGATGCATTCTTTACATTGTATCAGAAGCATGGTAAAGCCGTATAAGTTTGATATTTATGCAAAGCTGTACTCGGACTTAAAAGTTTGTGCCTGCGCCGCAGACTTGACATACGAAAAAACATGCGCAGCCATAAGGAGACTCTATGAACGGAATAAAAATAGTATTTTCTAAAGAGATGAAACGGGTATTCAAAGACCCTAAAATGATTATATCACTGTTTATTCTTCCGGTACTTTTGATGGTATTAATATACGGGTTAATCGGTTTTCTTACCAAGCAGCAGGTAAATGAAGAAGAACAGCATGTGTTTCAGGTCGCAATACAAAATGCCCCGGCTGACTTGGAAACCTCTATAAAAGGGTTTCTTGAGAAATCAGAGGTGACATGGTTGAGTTCGTCGGATTCCACGGAAGAGTTTAAAGCCGGCATTTATTCGGGGGATAAGGATCTGCTCGTTGTATTTCCGGCGGATTTTACTGAGAAGATTGTATCTTATAAAGAAGGAGATATCCATCCGCATGTCAGTATCTTTTTCAATCCGTCCCAGGCGAATTCAAATAATGCGTGGAGCGGGCTTACGGTTATGCTTAGCGGCGTTTATGAGAAGGCGCTGGTAGCGGAACGTGTTGGAGACGCCGGTGCACTGACTGCCTTCACTGTGGATGATTATGATAATCCGGAATCGATTATAATGAATGAAGAAAAGGCAAATGCGGAATTATTAAGCACCATGCTGCCGTACCTGATCACTATGCTTTTATTTGCCGGAACGATGTCTCTTGGTACCGACAGCATTACCGGAGAGAAGGAGCGCGGAACCATGGCAACCATGCTTGTGACGCCGGTAAACAGAAGCTCGATCGTTTTGGGCAAGCTGCTTGCGCTTACCGTATTGGTTATCATGTCGGCGGCCGTATACATTATATCTCTTTCTGTTGCCTTGCCGAAAGCGATGGCGGGTATAGGCGGAGATATGTCTCTGGTTCTTGGCAGTGAACAGATTATGATGATTGCGGTTATTATACTGTCACTGGCGTTCCTGTATGTGGCACTGGTCGGCGTTGTATCTGTTTATGCCAAGACGGTGAAGGAAGCAACTACCTATGTAACACCACTCTATATATTAGTAATCGTTGCCGGTTTATTTACGATGGTATCACCGTCAGGCGAACGTTCCGTGTATGAATACCTGATTCCTATTTATAACAGCAGCATTGCTCTGGGAGAGGTGCTGACCGGAGATCTGACGGTTATGAATTTTGGCATGGTATTTGGCAGTACCCTGGTAATCGCCGGAATTCTGTCTGGAATAATAAGCAAAGCATTTAATAGTGAAAGAGTCATGTTTAATGCATAATATGCTCCTTTGGAAGTATACAGGAAGAGATAGTGGCATAAGAAACGGGCACAGGGATGATATAATTCCCTGTGCCCGTTTCGCCCTGGGTTTCTTGCCGGCCTAAGATTACCCTTTGACATTTTGGATTATTCATATTCTGAAAGATTAACCGTATCCATGATTTCTTTTTGTTCTTTTTCATTATAACCTGTGAAGTATACAGAATACTCATATTCACCAATCGCTGCGAAATATGTCTGTTTATCACTCATAGTAAACATTGTAAACTCCACACCATACTTGTTTTTATAAGTATCAAGGCTGCCTTCTTCAAATTCATGTTCTGATATAACAGCCATGTCAGTAATGATTCTGGCGATGGTAATATCAATCTTATGCCCCCGTAAATCAGTATAGCTGATTCTTGCATTTTGACTTTCCGCACCCTCATCTTTCGCTGTTTCGCCAGTTGCACTTTCTAATTTCATTTGATTCACTGCATAGGGGAGCACAAGCTTAATATCCAATTCTTCCTCAGCCTGCGTTACCGTATCAAAGGTATATTTTTGAGTATTGGCTTCAGCTTCATCATGCTTTGGTGCATCAGGTGAAAATTCGAACTGTACTTCCATCTGATTCCCATCCACATCTGTTATACTTTCATTGGTACGTACAGTAATCAATCTATTATCTTGTACAATAGAAAAAATATTGAATGGATTCGCGGCATACACAGATACCCCAACTGTCAAAATAGCTGCTGCCACAACAGCGGCTTTCATAAATTTACGTGGTTTTATCATTTTTACATTCTCCTTATTCATTTTTTTAATACGGGCTGCAAATAGGTTCGCATTTTCTGCTGGAATCGGATGAGTTTCTATGTCAGCTAAATCTTCTAAGCCACGGTCAATTCCATCAGTATCCATAGCGTCAATTGCCTGATCAAGATCCTTCATAATATCTTGCTTTTTTTTCATGGTCTTTTCCTCCACTTAACATTCAACTGGCCAATTGTTTGTTCAATTATATATGCGGTACATTACGTCTATGTAACATCATATTATAAAATATTGTTCTGCGATTTGGTCGATTATATCTCTTATTTCCCGCCTAAGCCGCACATAGCGCATACGCACAGCCGTCTCTTCAATACCCAATAACGCGGCAATGTCAGTCATGCTTTTTTTACTTATATAATAAAGTTTGTATAAATTGCGCTTTTCCTCTGTTAATTGAGCCAGTACTACTTCTACATATTCCTGCTCGTTAACCTGACGATCCAGCACAGCCTCAATAGACATATTCCAATCTGGTATTTGGTCAGTTTCATTGTCACCTGTTTGTTCACGAATCATCTGTGAAAAACTTTCACGGCGTACTTTTTTGGCTAAATTTTTAGCCGTTTGAAACAAAAAGCCACCAGGATTAGGGTGCTGAGTTAAGATTTTACACTTTTGGCAAGCCGTCAAAAACACTTCTTGTGTGCAATCACGGGCGGCTGTTTCATCATCAAGCGCGCCATATAAGTATCGCAATATTTTTTCGTAATAGCTTTCGCAAAGATTATTAAAGAAAGTTTCCTCTTTTTTATTGTAGCTAAACAAGCAGCTATCACCTCCCTATAACTGTTATGCCTGTTTTGTCCCGAATGTAACAAAAAATTCAAAAAATCGAGAGACAATCATGTCTCTCAATGGATGTGTCAAATATTATATTCATATCCGAAGCCTTTTTCGAATCTTTTCTATCACACTTTTGATGGTAATATTACAATTTATTATAACCTGTTTTAATGAATTTTTCTAGTGCATAATACAAGTAGATGCCTACGTATCATAATTTTTTCCTGTGCGATAATAACGATGGAAATCTGCGTGAGAAACTGTTGACAAAGGAAAATTTAATTTGGGCTTGTTTGGGTGTGGGTGTTGTGTTCATGGCGGTCGTTTGGCTGTTTATGGATCAAATACTTGTTATAATCGGCGCAAGCCCGGACACTATGGAGCTTGCCCGCAGCTATTTGGTAATCATTACCGCAGGCGCGCCTTTTGTGGTTGTGGCCAACTGCTTTTCCAATATTGTCAGAGCGGAAGGGCTTGCTACTGAAGCGATGATTGGTATGCTGCTCGGCAACCTGCTCAATGTTATCCTTGACCCAATTTTTATTCTGGCGCTGGATATGGGCGTCACCGGAGCCGCTCTCGCAACGGTTATCGGCAATGTCGTGGGGGCGTCGTATTACCTGTTTCAGTTTTTTCGCAAAAAAACCTCGTTATCCATCAGTCCAAAGGATTGGTGAGCTGGGGACAAAATTTGTTCCGGCGTATTGGCGATCGGTATTCCGGCGTCTTTGACCAGTATGATGATGTGTGTTTCCGATGTTCTGCTTAATGGGCAGATGGCGCAGTAAGGGGATTTGCCGATCGCGGCGGTCGGTGTAGCCAGAAAAGTAATGATGGTGGTGGGGATGGTTCAAATCGGGCTTGGCCAGGGTGTCCAACCGCTGCTGGGCTACTCTTATGGGGCTGGGAACCGTGAGCGCTTCCAAAAGATTCTGCGCTTTTCCCTCGTATTTTCCACGATTTTGAGCGCAGTCATTACCGCCGCCTGTTATATTTGGACGGATAACATTGCAGGCATCTTTTTGGAAGACGCGGCGGCTTTTAATTATAGCGTTACTTTCGCACGGATACTTTTAACGTCCGGTCTGGTATTTGGCGTCCTTTATGTGTTGACCAACGCTTTGCAGGCAATGGGAGCAGCGATCTCATCACTCATTCTGTCTATCAGCAGACAAGGGGTCGTGTATATCCCGACACTGTTCATCCTTGGCGCTGTATTCGGCATGAACGGCTTCGTTGCAGCACAACCGGCAGCTGACATTATTTCATTTACATTGGCGGTCGTTTTGTATCTCTTGATAAGCAGGAAAGCTTTTTCCTGAATTTTATCCATTTTACCGAGAAAATAACTACGTTCAACCGCTACGGCCACTGTAAAGTGGCCGTTATAAACGTGTTTTTACTAATGCTATTCGTTACAAACAGCAATTTGCCCAACTATCTGTCCGAAATCACGGCGGCGGCGTAATTCAAGACTTTAAAAAATTCATATCGTTTGTTTATGTTTTGTTTAACTCTTTTACTCTGTTTATTTAAAGCAGGAAGATATACTGTAACCATGAAACAAATCAGAAAAAAAATCAAACGAGGTGATCGTAATGAAAATCAGTATGAACGGTATCTACAAGAATTTCGGAAAGAAAGAGGTATTAAAAGATGTCAGCCTGACAATGGGTAACGGCGTATACGGTCTGCTGGGACCTAACGGCGCAGGGAAAACAACATTAATTCGTATCCTTGCGGGGGTTATGCATTCAACGAAAGGACAGGTGCTTGTTGACGGAACAGACCGTGAAGCCAACGCAGAACTGTTCCGCAGCAAGGTAGGGTATCTCCCCCAGGATGTGAGTTTTTACAATGACTTTACGGGGCTTGAATATCTGCAATATGTCGCAGCTCTTAAAGGACTGCCGGACAGCAAGGCGGCACAGAAAATCGACGAGCTTGCCAATAAGGTCGGCCTTAGCGCGGATTTATCCCGAAGATGTGTCACCTATTCCGGCGGCATGAAACGGCGTCTTGGAATTGCGCAGGCGCTTTTAAACGACCCGGAACTCCTGATTCTGGATGAGCCGACCGCAGGGCTTGACCCTTCCGAGAGGATTAAATTCCGTAACATTGTCTCCGCTTTCTCAAAGGATAAGACGGTTCTATTGTCCACCCACATTGTGTCTGACGTTGACAATATTGCCCGTGAAGTAGTCATGATACAGGATGGCCAGGTCAGCGATATGCAGAGTGGCAAACACTTTATCGCCAGGGTAAACGGAAAGGTCTGGAATGCAACAATAAAAACGGATGATTTGCTGGAGTTCCAGAAACATGCTGTAATCAGCAATGTCATTCCCAGGGACGATGAGATGGAAGTTCGGGTGATTTCCGACAGCAAGCCATACGAAAATGCGGTTTGTACGGAACCCAATCTGGAAGATGTGTACCTGTATATGTATAACTATAAAGGAGGGAAAGCGGCATGAAACTGTTTGGATTTGAGTTAAGAAAGCTGTTGCTGAACAAACGGACATTGATTATTTCAGCGGTACTATTGGTGCTTTACTGTGTCGTCGGAGTTGGTTTGAGCATTTCTTCCTTCGGCGGGTTAGCTAATTACAGCACATACAACGAGTTGGCAAACGCGGTGGCCGGATCATATAACGAAGAGCAGGCCAATCTTTCCAATACAGCCTATGACACCGCAAAGGAACGGTGGGGCACTGACGAGGGTGTTTCGAAAATGTCATCGCAAGACCCCCAGCTTAAATTTGACAAAGCATACCATGATTATGCCAATACGGTAGATGAATATTGGAATGGCCCGATTTCAGGGCAGGACATGGACAATATCACAGGCATTTATCCGCTCCAGGAGCGGTTGGCAGAATTGGAAACGGCGGGAGCCACCGACACCTATGACTATGAGCGGTATTCTTCGCAGCTCGAAACGGAACTTGCTAAGGGAGAGCCGGAATTTCAGAATGTTGCATTATGGGAGAGCCTGTTCGGTGTCTGGGGCGGTATCATGGCCGTAATCCTGTTATTCTTCCCGCTTAGCTTTATCATCGCTCCCGTCTTTACCAGTGAAAATACCACCGGCATGGACAACATCATCCTCAGTTCCAAAAAGGGACAGGGACAGATTGTGGCGGCCAAAGTCGGCGCTGTATCGGTAACGTGTGCCATAACAGCACTCCTGTACTTTGCCGGAACCTTTATCGGAACTTTCCTGCCCTTCGGTACACTGGCAGGTGCGGGTACTGCGATACGCTCCGTCTTGACCGCATCCCAAATCAGCATGAACATCGGCAGCTTCGCGGCTCTGACCGTGGTGTGGACTATATTTGTGGCAATCATGTACGGCGCTGTCCTGACCCTGATATCCAGCAAGCTGAAAAGCCAGACGGCTACCTTTGGGATTGGTATTGTGATACTGCTGGGCAATGTAATGATCAGCGCGCTCGGTACAACGGTTAACGATGCGTTGAGTATTTTCACCGATTTCGGATTTATAAACACGGCAAACGCTTCCGCTATATTTGGCGGGCTAACCACCTTTAATGTTTTCGGTTCCGTTGTTCCCTACTATATAATGGCACTTATTGTACTTCTTGCCGCTGGCACAATCGCGCTTCTTGGGGTAAGGATCAACCAAAAGCACCGCACCGTAGCATAAACACTTCGCGCAAATCAGAAACATACTGCCCCACTTTGCCTTTTCAGAAAAGTGGGGCAGTATTTACAAGTAAGGTGTTAGCAGTGTATAATGGCATTATATAAACTGATGGGAAGGTGAGGGTGTATGACAATAAAGAAACGGTTATTCTATTCTAATCTGTTAATGGTGTTTGTTCCCCTACTGGTTATATTCATAGTCATGGGGATATTTGAAAACAACATCAGACGCTCTGACCTTCTGCAGAATTCAACCTCAAAAGAGTTAAACGAATCATTTGTTAAGTTGCAGGATTTTATTACGGATACAGATGGCGATCGTCTATTGGAAGGCTCTGAATACAGGATGTCCTTTTTGAACACGGCAGGCGGGTATGGATTTCATATCCAGGCAACTCAAAATACAGAGATACTGTTTAGCAATCTGGATTCTAATGATATAACCATTATCGAAAAATCTGGAATCAATTTAGAGCAGCAAGTTCAGGAATTTCCGGTCATCACGCATTATATTGGCGCAAGTACGTTTACCTGTGCGATACCAACCGGCAATGAACCCATTTATATAACCGCCCTTTATTCTGATAGCATGGCAGGGGGCGGGATACTTGAGATGGATTTAAAGCTTTCGGCGTTACAGCCCTTCACAATCGTTCTTTTGCTTTCAATTATTGTTATAATTATTGTAAATGTTGTGTTGTCGTCAAGAATGATTGTGAAAATCATGGTTCCGGTCAACAAGCTGCAAAACAGTGCGGAACGGGTCAAACAAGGAGACCTGAGCGAAAATATTCATTATTCCGGGAAAGATGAATTTAGTCAGGTTTGCGACAGCTTCAATGAAATCCAGGAGCACCTGCGGGACAACATCAATAAAAATATCGTCCATGAGCAGAAACAGCGGGAAATGATCGCGGGGATTTCCCACGACCTTAGAACACCACTAACCGCTATAAAAAGCTATGTAAAGGGGCTTAAAGACGGAGTGGCGCAGACTGAGGAAAAACGGCAGCGTTATCTGGACATCATTTACCTGAAAACGGGTGAAATGGAATTTTTGATAGAAAACCTGTTTCAATTTGCAAAACTGGAGACCGGGAGCGTCCCGTTTCACTTTCAGCAGGTGTGCCTGAATCAATATCTTACAGACTATCTGGATACACATAACGATGATTATAAAATGCGCGGCGTTTCATTGGTATTTCACGACACCCCGCAAAGATTGACATCGAAGGTGGATCAAAGCCAATTGAACAAAGTGTTTGAAAATATTATGGAAAACAGCATTAAGTACGCTGCGAATAATCAGATCACAATTACTGTTTCATTACAGGCAAGCAACGAATCGGCAATAATTTGTGTGAAGGATAACGGTCCCGGTGTTCCGGTGGAGTGCCTGCCAAAGCTTTTTGAGAGTTTTTACAGGGTCGACGATGCCCGGAGTAATTCCACTGACGGAAGCGGTTTGGGACTATCGATAGCAAAATATGTTATTGAAAACCACAGTGGCAAAATCTATGCGGAAAATGACAGCGGATTGGCGGTTATTATCGAATTGCCCGTTGAAAAGGAGGCACTATGAGTAAAATACTGATAGCGGAAGATGACATAACAATTGCTGAAATTGAAAAGGATTATCTCGAAATCAACGGGTTTGCCGTGGATGTGGTTCATGATGGAACAGCAGCGCTTAAAGCTGTTCATACCAGCAATTATGATTTGCTTCTGTTAGACGTCATGATGCCCGGTTGTAACGGATTTGAGATTTGCAAGCAGGTTAGAGATTCCATCGACATCCCAATTTTAATGGTTACTGCAAAGACAGAATCAATAGATAAAGTCCGCGGGCTTGGCTTCGGCGCAGACGACTATATCACAAAACCCTTTGACCCGGCCGAGCTTGTGGCGAGAGTGAAGTCACACCTTGCGAGATATGAACGCTTAAGGGATAATAAGCCGAATGCAAGAAATGAATTGGGGGAGGAACTTATCATCGGTGACCTTCGTATTCTGACAAAGGGCTGGAAAGTGTATGTGAAAGGAAAAGAGTGCAAGTTCGCTAATCGAGAGTTTGAACTTCTTCTGTTCCTTGCAAATAATCCGAATATCGTATTTTCGAAAGACACTCTGTTTGAACGGATCTGGGGTTATGACTATATCGGTGACAATGCAACTGTAGCTGTCCATATCAACCGAATACGCGAGAAGATTGAAGATGACCCCGGAAGCCCACGCTATATTGAAACTGTGTGGGGTGCGGGGTATCGATTTAATATATGATAAATTCTATGAGCTTAATGATGCTTCCATCCGCCCAAATATTATTATAACCTGTCTTCATTCCATGTTGGAATGAGGACTTTTGGTGTTGCCACCATCGGAAATGTGGTGACGATGTTAGTCAGCGAAGAACCGATTCCCTCTTGAAACACTTTTTATCATCATTTTATAATCTATTTAACTTTTCAGAGTTGTGAGTTTACCATTGCTTGTTAAGATAAAGCTAGCTCAAAAGAGCAAATAAAATCTTAGGAGGTCATATTAATGAAAAAAAACTTTAGTAAAATGGCAATCGCGGGAGCGCTTATCGGAGTTCTGACTGTTGGCGGTGTAAGCACCGTTGCGCTTGCCACTGGAGATGCGTATCAGAATTACAAGGACGCAGCTCTGAAAACCGTAGCGGAGCAGAACATGACCGTCACCGCCGATATAACGGTCAGGCAGGATGGAGCAGTGACAATCTCAGGCAGTACTGCAGCACAGATAGACGGATATAATCAGTATTCCAGCAGCCAAATGCAGGTGAACGGCGAAACAATTGACATGGAAAGCTCCACGGTAGGAGGAACCACGATTACCCGCATTGGAGATCAATATTCTTTGGCGAACCAGGCGGATAAGGACCATGGCCGGAATGACAGTGAGCAGTTCAGCACATCTTCCAGTACCATGAAGCTGGTAGAAATGGTCACTGACCTTCTGGTTGGAGATGTTAAGACGCACTTTACCGGTAGCGGGGATACGGTCAGCGTGAATCTGGAAGGCGCTCAAATTCCGGAACTTCTAAATGTGGCGGCTTCCGCAATGGTGGAACAAAGCACGAACAATTCCGGCAAAACATCCCGTGAGTATGATTTTTTTGGCGATATGTTTGAGAATCTGTCCATTACGCAAAATGTGCAGGTGAAGAGCATCGGTCTGGAGGCTGAATTGAAGGATGGATATACAAAAAAGAATATCATCACCATCGTTCTTACCGGTGCAGACAGTAGCGGAACCGTCCATGAAATCGAACTTAACTGTACTGCGGACATCGGGAACATCGGCGTGACAATACCTGCTACAATTGATACCACAGGAAAGACCGTAACGGAAGCAACAAGATAAGCTGAAAGGAGCGGAATGAAATGAGTACTGTAGAACTTTCTCATCTCACCAAACTATATAAAAACGGCAAGGGGATCAAAGATTTGTCTTTCAATATTGAAAAAGGACAGGTATATGGATTGCTCGGCCCAAATGGGAGCGGTAAAACAACGACAATGAAGATCATGACAGGACTCATTCATTCCGATGAAGGTCATGTAAAAATATTTGGAG
>Ga0153921_1001384_pt1 | contig 10984 bp, 5 predicted proteins | sample TSNJ005MetaG_FD_104691 | JGI IMG/M metagenome (GOLD analysis project Ga0153921, IMG submission 104691) | Attine ant fungus gardens microbial communities from New Jersey, USA - TSNJ005 MetaG | ecosystem: Host-associated > Fungi > Mycelium > Unclassified | place: USA: New Jersey, Brendon T. Byrne... | reverse complement strand
GCTCACTTGCCGGCCGAAACCCGCAACGGTGTGCACATCGAAGTGGTTGCCAATGTTGCCTCCAGCCATGAGGCGGCGGACGCCTTTGCCAACGGCGCCGATGGCGTTGGCCTGCTGCGCACCGAGTTTCTGTTCGTTGATCGCCAAACGGCGCCGGATGTCGAAGAACAGCGTGCCGCCTATCAAGCCGTGCTCGATGCCATGGGCGAGCACTCGGTGATCATCCGCACCATCGACGTCGGCGGCGACAAGCAACTCGACTACCTGCCGCTGCCCGCCGAAGCCAACCCGGTCTTGGGCTTGCGTGGCATTCGTCTGGCTCAGGCCCGCCCGGAAATCCTCGAGCAGCAACTGCGCGCGCTGCTGCAGGTCAGCCCGCTGCGCCGTTGCCGGATCCTGTTGCCGATGGTCACCGAAGTCGATGAACTGCTGCACATCCGCCAACGGGTCGATGCGCTGTGTCTGGAACTGGGCATCAGCCAGCGCCCGGAAATCGGCGTGATGATCGAAGTTCCGGCCGCTGCGCTGCAAGCCGAACAACTGGCCGAACACGCCGACTTCCTCTCGATCGGCACCAACGATCTGTCGCAATACACCCTGGCGATGGACCGCGACCACGCCGGCCTCGCCGCTCGGGTCGATGCCCTGCACCCGGCGCTGCTGCGGCTGATCGCCATGACCTGCGCAGGCGCGGCGGTACACAAACGCTGGGTCGGCGTCTGCGGTGCCCTCGCTTCCGATCCGCTCGCGACACCGGTGCTGATCGGCCTCGGTGTGACCGAACTGTCGGTGAGCCCGGTGCAGATCGGTGAAATCAAGGATCGCGTGCGCCAGTTGCACGAGGCCGAATGCCAACGCCTCAGCCACGACCTGTTGAAACTCAACAGTGCCGCTGCGGTACGTCACGCCTGCCACCAGCATTGGCCTCTGCACTAACAACAAGCTCTCTATAAAGAGCAGGGAGAACCACCATGTACCAACTCTTCATCGAAGGCCTGCAACGCCTAGGCCGCGCGCTGATGCTGCCGATCGCGATCCTGCCGATTGCCGGTCTGCTGCTGCGCCTGGGTGACACCGACCTGTTGAACATCGCGATCATTCACGATGCCGGCCAAGTCATTTTCGCCAACCTGGCGATGATCTTCGCCATCGGCATCGCCGTTGGTTTCGCCAAGGACAACAACGGCACCGCCGGCCTGGCCGGGGTGATCGGTTACCTGGTGATGATCTCCACGCTCAAGGTGCTGGACCCGAGCATCAACATGGGCATGCTCGCCGGGATCGTCAGCGGCCTGATGGCCGGCGCGCTGTACAACCGCTTCAAGGACATCAAGTTGCCGGAGTACCTGGCGTTCTTTGGCGGCCGGCGCTTCGTGCCGATCGTCACCGGTTTTGCCGCCGTCGCGCTGGGCGTGGTGTTCGGCTATATCTGGCCGCCGATCCAGCATGGCATCAACAGCTTCGGCGCCTTGATGATGGAAAGCGGCAGCATCGGTGCGTTCGTGTTCGGCGTGTTCAACCGCCTGCTGATCGTTACCGGCCTGCACCACATCCTCAACAACATGGCGTGGTTCGTGTTCGGCAACTTCACCGACCCGACCACCGGTGCACTGGTCACCGGTGACCTGTCGCGCTACTTCGCCGGCGATCCGAAGGGCGGCCAGTTCATGACCGGCATGTTCCCGATGATGATCTTCGGCCTGCCCGCTGCGTGCCTGGCGATGTACCGCAACGCGTTGCCGGAGCGGCGCAAGGTGATGGGCGGGATTTTCCTGTCGATGGCCCTGACCTCGTTTTTGACCGGGGTGACCGAGCCCATCGAATTCGCCTTCATGTTCCTCGCACCCTTGCTGTATCTGCTGCATGCGCTGCTGACCGGCCTGTCGATGGCGATCACCAATGCGCTGAACATTCATCTGGGTTTCACCTTCTCCGGCGGCTTCATCGATATGGTGCTGGGTTGGGGGCGCTCGACCAATGGCTGGCGGGTGATTCCGGTCGGGCTGGCGTATGCCGTGGTGTATTACGCGGTGTTTGATTTCTGCATTCGCCGCTTCAATTTGAAGACGCCGGGGCGTGAGGATGTGGCTACGGCCGACAAGGCTGTGCTCACCGAAAACGAACGCGCCGCGGCTTACATCAAGGCACTCGGTGGCGCGGAAAATCTGCTGACGGTGGGTGCGTGCACCACGCGCTTGCGCCTGGAAATGGTGGATCGCAACAAGGCATCCGATGCGGATTTGAAAGCGCTGGGCGCGATGGCCGTGGTGCGTCCGGGCAAGGGTGGCAGTCTGCAGGTTGTCGTGGGGCCGATGGCCGACAGCATTGCTGATGAAATTCGCCTGGCGATGCCGGCATTGGGCCGGACGCTGGTGGCTGTGCCTGCTGCGGTGGTCGAGGACACAAAAGCCGTCCTCGTCGCGGCGCCGGAAGCTCAGCAATGGCTGAGCGCACTGGGCGGTAGCGACAATGTGCTGCAGCTGGACTGCATTGCCCTGACCCGCATTCGTCTGCAACTGGCCGATGGCAAAGCCCTGTCGGAACCTCAGTTGAAAGAGCTGGGGTGTCAGGGTGTGAGCCAATTGGAAGGGGGCATCTGGCATTTGCTGGTGGGCGACAAGGCAGCGAGTTTGAGCGGGGCGATCGAGGCGTTGGCGAATCGCAGCGAGGTCGGCGCCAGGGTTTGAGTTTTCGGCGCCTGCGCGGGCCTCTTCGCGAGCAAGTCGAATCGTCGCACCGTCGCACCGTCGCTCCCACAGGTTATTTGCCAGCCACCCTTGCAACTGTGTTTTTTCACCCGCGCAGCTGCGCAATAACTATGCACCACCATCGCTCCTGTCTCTGTCTCCATGCTGAAGGCTCACACCCACCGCATGGAGACAGTGCCTATGAGCACCCCCACCGCCCTTCCCTCGTATGACGAGATCAAAAGCCATCTCAACCAGATCGGCCATCATCTGTTCAAGGCCGGCAAGCCGCTGGTGCCTGAGCAAAAACCGTCAGTGCATCAGGTGTACCTGGATCGCCTGAACGGTCAGCTGGAAAAGTACCGCACGACCCATCTGACACAAAGTCGCGCGCTCTATCAGGCTCTGGAAAACAGCGACCTGAACAGCGATGCCGGCAAGACCCTGATCGCAACACTCAATACCCGACTGCGGGACATGGATGATCGGGCACGGATCGATAACAAGTCCGCCCGCTCCTTCATGATTAACGACGCCGGACTCATCGCCTTCACCCATGAAGCGCGACAGGCTGTCAGCGACCGGCTGCTCCACCCGCACCATGGCGCACTGCTGGAAAACATCGGCCTGGGGCCGCAGTTGCGCCCGGGTCTGTATGCCTTGCAATTCACTTATCAGGCGCAGGATGTCGAACTGGCCGGAGCGTTTGTCGTCACCGAAAACAACAGCCCGGTGGTCAGCGATCTGCAAGCAGGGCAAAACGTCGGTTCGGTCTTGCTGTTCACGCCGTCCCGGGGCATCGAGTCGTTTGACTCTCTGGCCGCACTCGATACCCATCTGCGTCAGGGCATGGATCACTTCACCACTCGTGGCGAATGGCTGCAGATGCTGCCCACGCGCTATCACGGCGTGGGCACGATGGGCATCTGGCCCCTGAAGCTGATGCCCATCGACGCCAAACCGCTGTTCGAGCATATCCACGATGTGATGCTCGACAAGCGCAGGCTGGATATCGAGCAAGCGTTCAGCTTTGTCGACAACCCGCGCAAAGACACCACGAAACTGCTCCTGGCCCTGGACCGCGCCCTGGAAGCAGCCCTGCCCGACCTGACCCCGCGCCTGGAGTTGCGCGCACAAACCCTGCTGGAGCGCGTTCTGCGCCTGAGCGCACCAGACTGGTACACCAGCGCCAGCGAACCCCGTCAAGCCGAACTGGCCCGCCAACTCGACAGCTACAACAAGGCGCAACATGACGTATTGACCTTGCTGGGACCTGCGCTCAGTCCACAGGCACTGGCCCGTCATCAGTGGCTTGATCGGCTCAGTGACGATTTGCAGATCGATGACCTTGAACCGGAAAACGTGCTGCTCACAACCCGTCTCAGCATCAGTGGCTTCGGCACCTTTGAACGGGATCAAGACCTGATCGATCTGGCCTTGATCGGCCTGCATACCGGCGAAGAGTTGCCGGGGTCGTCATTTGTGCAGAACACGACCCTCACCTGCCTCGGCAAACCGCTGGCGGATACGCACCCGGAAGTGACACCTGAATGGCTGGTGCAGCAGGCATTGACCCTGCAGCCGCGAGTCGATTTTGCCCAAGTGCAGAAACAGGCGCACGAGCAGCCCGCGATCAAACAGGCCATCGAGCACATGTTCGATCAACGGATCCTGCTGCTGGCCATCACCGCCTCGCTGCAGAACCATTTGCTCGAAAGCGATCTGCAACTGATCAGGCACCTGCGCGCCGACGAACCGGCCAGCCGGGCGACACTGCGGGCCGCGACCGTGTGCCTGCACGGTGCGCAATTCATGGATCTGTGGGTGCTGCGACAGACCGACGAAGCCGGGGCCATCAAGCGCCTGTTGCTCTGCACTCCCGACGCACCGGGAGATCAACAGTTCCACGCCTTCGCCAGCGAGGCTGATTGCCAAGCCTACATTCTCGCCACCGCGCACAACGCCAGGCGCACCGCCATGGGCGACTACCTGCTCAACCGTCTGCCGGTGCGTTTTCAGCAAAGCATGCGGCAAATGCTGAGCGGCCTGAGCTTCAAGCCCCAGGACCGCGAGCACGAAAAAGTCACCTTCGATTCCATCGGCAGCTACAGCAGCAGCCTGCACAAAATGGCCGAGCATCTGCTGGCCACCCAGGTGGACAACCATGACTACAGCACACCGCTCTGGTATCGCTCGGCCAGTGCGGCCGATCGCAGGCAGCTTTCAACCCTGAGCGAAGAGGCTGAAGGCCTGCTGCAGGCGTACCAGGCGCATCCGCTGTCGGAAAAACGCCTGCCGACCTTCGACGCCTATCTGCATGAGCAGGCACGCAAAAGCCTCAACAGGCTGCTTGGGCGTGCTGCCAACGACGTCGATCCGGATACGGTGTGGGCCTATCCGCCACGCAACATCGTCGGCTCATGGACAGCGCCGCCCCTGAACTACACGCAGCTGTACCGTGACGGTTATGACGACGGCCTGGGGTTTATCCACGAAAAGTTCTCGACGTCAGCGCGCTTCGAAGGCCCGCCCGGCATCGATATCAGCAACCTGACCGCTCAAAACGTCGCACGCTCGGTCACCGGCGTGTGGATCGGTGAACGCTATACCGACAAGGTCAGAAGCGAGTTGCAAAGCGCCACCAGCCCCGGCTATGCCTACCGGCGAGACATGACGCTGGCCATCACCGGACGCCAGATGCAGAACGCAGCCCTCGAATGCCAGCTGCGCGGACACATCGTCAGCCTCGACCGGCAGTGGCTGGAGCAATGCCTGGAAAATCTCGGCGATACCTCCGCGCATACGCGCAATACCTACAAAATCCATCGCCTGATGATCGACGGCGAGTGGGTGATTGATACCTGGCTGTTCAGCCATGAACACAATCCGGTACTGCTCTACACCCCCAATGCCCCGGACGGCATCAGTTTTCGCGAAGCCCGGCTGTTCAACTACGTGCTGAAAAAACAGGAAGGCATGATCGGGTATCTCACCGATCGTGTGGCGGTGCAGTCACGCACCCGTGTGCGCACATTCCTGGAAACAGCACGCGCACAACTGCCCGAAAGTATCGACAAAACCACGTTCAGCATCCCCCGGTATGACTCGACCCGCTCCGTGCCAGTAGTCACTGACATGCGCTACGCGCTGTACAACATGAAACTGCAACGCAAGATCGACGACGTCCACGCCACGACGGTCAGTCACGCGCAGATGATCAGCAACCTGCTCTGGAGCTGCATCGAATGGGGCGTCGCCATTGCCACCATCCCGTTTCCGGTGTGGAGTCTTGCCGCAGGGCTGCTGCTGGCATTCAAGGACGCCATGCTCGCTCTGCATGCCTACCGTCAGGGCGACAATGCGGCGGCGCTCGAACATCTGGCCGGTTACCTGTTCAACAGTGCCGGCGGGCTGATTACCGACCTGCGCCCGGCATTGCGCTCACTCAAACTGTTGCCCGCACTACCGCGCAAAGCGATTGCCGAGCCGACAAAAAAGAGTGCCGTGGCACTCATCGAACAGCTGGAACCGCACGGCCCGGCGCCCACGGACATGCAAGCAATAAGCTTTCAGGGGCAACTCTACTGGGCGGCGAAAAACCCGGATGCGCTGGGCCGCTACCTGCTCTATCGCCTCGACCCGACAAGCGGAAAACCGCTTTCCACCGGTCGCCTGGTCAACCGCGATGCCGAGCGTGGATGGATTCGCAGCGGCGTGGCAGGCGGTGGCCCCAAGTATGATCCCGTGCCGCAAACGCCCGGGCCGGTTACGAGCTACGGAGTACCTGACAAATACAAGGAAAGGCTTGAGGGGGCGATGAATCCGCAGACCCGAAGCAAGCTTGCGGAGCAGGACTTCATCCCAACGCTCGGCTCAGCCCTCGACAATGCGGCCGCAGACCTCGCACCCGTGCATGAGATCCACCGGCAACAGGTCAAACGTCTGACCCGGGATGCAACACGCTTTCAGGACGCTTTGGGCCCTGTACCTGCTCGGCCCCAGCTGCCAGCCATTGATGGCACCCTGTCGTTTGCACAGTTGATCGACGGGGATGCCTTCAGTAACAAGTCCATCGTCATGGGCGCACTCCCGGAGTCGTTTGCCAGCAAAAAGGTATTGATCGAAAGCATGCAAGCGCTGGTCAACAAGGGCTTCAAGCGCCTCTATATCGAATACCTGCCCGGTGATGTCTTCCACCTCAAACTGGCAAAGTTCAACCGTGGCGAATCATGGCGCCACATCAAAAGACACCTGAAGGCTATCGATCTGGCAATGGGCTTTGGTGAAGAAGGCCAGTACTCGTTTGTGCAACTGGTGCAGACAGCTCGGGACAAAGGCATGAAAGTCTGCGCGCTGGATGCCTCCACCAGTTACCTGCTGGACGATGTGCTCCAGATGAAGGATGTCCAGCCCACCCTGCCACAGCCCGACAAACTCAGAAACTTCTACTCCCACAAAGTCATCACGGCTGATAACGAAGATGCACCGGGCGAACGCTGGATTGCACTCGTTGCCCCTTCGCGCATGGTGACTGTTGACAACACGCCGGGGCTGGCGGATCTGCATAATGCCGTCGCCCTGCGTGTCGACGATGTAGCGTTGGGGCAACCTGCCACGCTGCGCATCGATACTCCCGGCAACATTCCCGGCGCGCCATTGGCCAAGGGTGACTATCATCTGGCGCTACCCTCGGCGTACCAAGCATCTCAGGTCCCCGTCCTCCCGGCCCCCGTAGCAGGCCCGAGCGCTCGGTATTACGCAGAGTTCGACATACCACCAGAGCTGCGCGACGACATCAGTCGCCAGGGCAACGAACCCAAGGGGCTGGACAGCCGTTACGCCCCAAACGATCCTGAGCGCAGGGCAACCTATTCGGTTTTCCTCAATGTTCGCGAGCGCCTGGACAATACCGCCAAAACCTTTTTTGCCGGTTACACCCCCCCCGTCCGGCCACCATTGCCGTCGCTCCCCCAGCGCGCCACGATGCGGGACCTGATGCAACACGTGGCCGATAACCGGCTGCCGGGTCTGGTGGTAGGCGAAAGTCACACGATGCAATCGGCCAAGTCCTTGCTGACCCAACACATGGCAGCCTTCAAGGAAGCCGGGTACAAGACTCTGTACGTCGAACACCTGCTGACCGATCTCCACCAACAGGAACTGGATGTTTTCCTGCGAACACAACACATGCCTGACAGGCTGCGCAATTATCTTCGCAAGCAGGATGGCGGCCAGATGCCTGGCTATCGTGGCCCCAATACTTACACGGCGGTTGTCCAGGCGGCAGGCAAACATGGCATTCGCGTCAGGGCACTTGATTGCACCGCCAGCTATAACGTCAAAGGGCTCGCCGAAGATGCCTCGCGATTCAGAATATTCAGCTATCACGCCAGCCAGGTCATCAACGCCGATCAGTTGGCCGAAGGCCCGCACAAATGGATCGCTTTCGTGGGCAACTCCCACACCAACTACAATCATGGCGTGCCCGGCCTGGCCGACATGCTGGGAGCGATCAGCCTGCACGTGCACGATGTCGCTCCTGGCCTTGGCAAGAGCATTCACCCAGGGCGGTGGGAAGCGGTAAAAGGAGGCCTGCGCCCCCGAACCATGGCACTGCGTAGCGACTTCAACCTTGACCTCGAAATGCCGGGCACCAGAAGGCCCCCCGCCATCCTGCCCGTCGACCGAGCCAGACTGACCGAGAACGGGCAGTTTCTCATCGAACACCCTGACGACACGCTACCCAATCTGGTGCATCGCTCCCGCAATGGAGACATTGTCAGCACGCCGATCCAGGTGGATGACACAGGCCTGTTTTTCATAGATCGCTGGGGGAAAAAAGATCAACGCTTTGTGCATCTGGAAACGCTTGTCCAGATGCTGGAGGCTGACATCAATCTGAGACAAGTGAAGTAAACCTGATCACCTGCGCTCCAAAAAACCGCCGCCCTTGCGGGTCGGCGGTTTTTTACTGCGTATTGCCTGCGCAATCAGGCCTGCGGATCAACCCGGTCAAGCGCCCGGTTCACCGCCAGTTCAGCGAGCATGATGATTTGCTGGATCGCCAAAGCGGTACTGCGCTGCAGGCCGCCGAGTTCACCGGCGAAATTGCTCGCCATGGCGCTGGCGCAGGCCAACGATTCGTAAGCGTGGGCGAGCAGCGATTCGGTGTCGACGCCGGGGTTGACCAGGAACATCGTGCTCGGCTGACGTGGCTTTTGAGGTTCGGGGCTGAGGTAAAAATCGAGGGCGCGTTTGATCGCTTCGCGGTTTTTGACGAGGTCTTCAGCGCGGATGGCGGCTTCGAGTGGGGTGGTGTTTTCGGGGGGTGGATCGGGGATTAGTTTGTCCATCGAACAAGTCCTTTAAGTGTTGCAGCCACTTGCTCCCGATCTCACTCGAAGAAGGGTGGCAGCCATGTACGGAGTGAGATTACCGGTAAGGACCCCAAATCCGGCCGGACCGAAGTCCGCCCGTACATAGCCGCCATAAGGAATTGCTGACAGCGTGAGCTGGCCGCAATTATGGGGGCACTTGTCCAGGGATCCAAATCGGGCATCTCACCTCCCGGTCGCTGAATTGGCAGCGACAGGCAAAGACTAGAGAGCGAGCGTCCGACAGACAACCTGAAAACCTTGTGGGAAGGTTCCTGCAACTCCACACACTCTTAAACACAAAACACCTCCCCTGTAGGAGCTGCCGAAGGCTGCGATCTTTTGATCTTGCCTTTGATTGTAAAAAGCCAAAGTCAAAAGATCGCAGCCTTCGGCAGCTCCTACAGGTGAGTACGGCATCAGGTAGAGATTGGTCGGCTGTCAGGCCGCCATCGCTGGCAAGCCAGCTCCCACACAAATCAACAGCAAGCCGCATCCGCTTCTCACCACTCAACAGGATGAGCGCAAGCTCGGCTGCCGCTCTTGATCTTGATCCACGGGGCGACGTCGGAAGGCTGAGTGGAGGGATTGATCCGGGGGTGGGAGCGCAGCGACCGTTTGGCGCAGCCAAACACAGCGAGAGGAGGTGCAGCGAAGCAAACCGGAGGCGCTGCGCCCGGATCAATCCCGCAGCGAAGGGACCCCGAGCCTCAGCGAGCGGGCCGAACGCAGGAGCAAGCCTTTTTGGTTACTTTTTCGGCGTCTGGAAAAAGTGACCCGCCGTAAGGGCGGAACCGCCAGCAGCAACACCCGAAGAAACGGATATTCACTCAACCAGACAGAGCATGGTCGCCTGTCAGGGCGCCATCGCGAGCAGGCTCACTCCTACAAAAAAGCAAATCGCAGGCAACAAAAAACCCGCAGACAATCACTCATCTGCGGGTTTCCCGTTCCAGCGGCAAAAAGATCAGAAATCCTCCAGCCGCCACACCTCATAAGCCGGCGTCTCGTAAGGGTGACTCAACTTCAAAGCCGCCACCACCTCACGAATCAGCTCATCACCAACCACAAGCTCAACCTTCCATTCCTCGACCCGCTCAACCCGCCCCGCCTCACCGATAAACGGCTGACTGCCGTCCAAAGGCCGAAACTGACCAGACCCGAGCACCTGCCAGGCACAGTGGTCATAGTCCCCGATCCGCCCACCACCGGCAGCGAATACAGCGTCCTTGACCACCTCGACATGACTGTCAGGAACAAAAAACCCGAGCTTGTACACAGGCCTCAGTTCACCCAGACGCGCGCGTTACGGAACATACGCATCCACGGTGCATCCTCGGTCCAGTCTTCCGAACGCCACGAGTTCTGCACCGCGCGGAACACCCGCTCCGGGTGCGGCATCATGATCGTCACGCGACCGTCGCGGCTGGTGAGGCCAGTGATCCCGCGCGGCGAGCCGTTCGGGTTGGCCGGGTAGGCTTCGGTGACCTTGCCATGGTTGTCGACGAAACGCATCGCCACGCAACCCGACAGATCGGCTTCCAGCAGGGCTTCTTCGCTGGAGAACTCGGCATGGCCTTCACCGTGCGCGATGGCGATCGGCATGCGCGAGCCGGCCATGCCTTGCAGGAAGATCGAGTTCGATTCCTGGATCTGCACCATCGCCACGCGCGCTTCGAACTGCTCGGAGCGGTTGCGCACGAAGTGCGGCCAGAACTCGCTGCCCGGGATCAGCTCGTGCAGATTGGACATCATCTGGCAACCATTACACACACCGAGGGTGAAGCTGTCGTTACGTTCGAAGAAACCCTGGAACGCATCGCGGGCACGGCTGTTGAACAGCGCCGATTTGGCCCAGCCTTCACCGGCGCCGAGGACGTCGCCGTAGGAGAAGCCACCGCACGCCACCAGACCTTTGAATTC
>Ga0153921_1001379_pt1 | contig 11034 bp, 6 predicted proteins | sample TSNJ005MetaG_FD_104691 | JGI IMG/M metagenome (GOLD analysis project Ga0153921, IMG submission 104691) | Attine ant fungus gardens microbial communities from New Jersey, USA - TSNJ005 MetaG | ecosystem: Host-associated > Fungi > Mycelium > Unclassified | place: USA: New Jersey, Brendon T. Byrne... | reverse complement strand
CGCTGTCGGCGTCCGGGCGCTGTAGCACCAGGATGTGGCAATGCTGGAGCAACTCTTCCCAGCGGTGCCAAGTGGGCAGGCCGCAAAATGCGTCCCAGCCCAAAAGCAGAAAAACCTGGGTCTCGGCGGGCACTTCTGCGCGCATCAACTCCAGGGTATCGATGGTCCAGGACGGTTTGTCCCGCTGCAATTCGCGGGCGTCCACCACCAGCGGCGGCACTCCGGCCACCGCGCACTCGACCATCGCCAGCCGATCCTGCGCCGACACCTGCGGCGTATCGCGATGCGGCGGCCGGGCGCTGGGCATCATGCGCAGCTCGTCGAGCGCCAGCGCTTCGGCCACCTCCAGCGCACCGCGCAAATGGCCGATGTGCACCGGGTCGAACGTGCCGCCCAACACGCCGATGCGTTGCGGGCGAGACTCGCTGCCGGTTGGCGGCGCTGTCAGGTCGAGGTCGGTCAAGTCAGACCGTCGCCTGGCCGCGCAACTGGCCATCACCGACCACGATGTACTTCTCGCAGGTCAGTCCTTCGAGGCCCACCGGGCCGCGGGCGTGCAGCTTATCAGTAGAAATGCCGATCTCGGCACCCAATCCGTATTCGAATCCATCGGCGAAGCACGTCGGGGTGTTGATCATCACCGACGCCGAGTCGACTTCGGCCACAAAACGCCGGGTGTCGGCGAGGTTTTCGCTGACGATCGAGTCGGTGTGGTGCGAGCCGTAATGGTTGATGTGTTCGATGGCCTGGTCCAGTCCATCGACCACGCGGATCGACAGGATCGGCGCCAGATACTCGGTACTCCAGTCGTCCTCGCTGGCCGCAATCGCGTCGATGATCGCCCGGGTACGCTCGCAGCCACGCAGCTCGACGCCTTTTTCGCGGAACTGGGCTGCCATCGACGGCAGGAAATCCTTCGCAACACTTTGATCGACGAGCAGAGTCTCCATCGCGCCACAGATGCCATAACGGTAGGTCTTGGCATTGAAGGCGATGCGCTGGGCTTTCGCCAGATCGGCATGGGCACTGACATAGACGTGGCAGATGCCGTCCAGGTGCTTGATCACCGGCACGCGGGCATCGCGGCTGATGCGCTCGATCAGGCCACGGCCACCGCGTGGCACGATCACATCGACGTACTCGGGCATGGTGATCATCGCGCCAACGGCAGCGCGGTCGGTGGTTTCGACCACCTGCACCACCGCTGCCGGCAACTCGGCCTCGGCCAGACCGCGCTGGATGCATGCGGCAATCGCCCGGTTGGAATGAATCGCCTCGGAACCACCGCGCAGGATGGTCGCGTTGCCCGACTTCAGGCACAGGCTGGCGGCATCGATGGTCACGTTGGGACGGGATTCGTAGATGATCCCGATCACGCCCAGCGGTACGCGCATCTTGCCGACCTGAATGCCGGACGGGCGGAAGCTCATGTCGCGGATCGCACCGACCGGATCCGGCAGCGCCGCCACCTGACGCAGGCCGACGATCATGCCGTCGATGCGCGCCGGGGTCAGTTCCAGACGTTCCAGCAGTGCCGGTTCCAGACCGTTGGCGCGACCGGCGGCCAGATCCTGCTCATTGGCTGCGGCCAGCTCGGCGCGCGCAGCGTCCAGCGCATTGGCAGCGGCCTGCAAGGCGCGGTTTTTCTGCGCGGTGCTGGCACGGCCGATGACCCGGGAGGCTTCACGGGCGGCGCGACCCAATCGGGTCATGTAGTCAAGAACGGACTCAGTCATGGTCTGCTGGGGTCTTGGCGAAGAGGAAAGCGGCAGATTATAGCTGTCGCGTCCCGGGACTAACAGCGGTGACAGGCGGATGGTCGAAATGGACTGCAATTTGCCGACGTTCAGCCGTAATTAAGCCTCGGATTGTTATCATCACGACCTCCTTCGCCTGGATAAACACTGTTTGCCATGTCCAACCTGACCGTTCGCGCCACCGCCGGGCGCCTGCCACTGGGCCTTCCGGACGCTTTCTTTGACCGTGACGCGCAAGTGCTGGCCCGCGATCTGCTCGGCAAAGTCATCCGCCATCGGGTCGGCGATCTGTGGCTCAGCGCCCGGATCATCGAAACCGAAGCCTATTACTGCGCGGAAAAAGGCAGTCATGCCTCCCTCGGCTACACGGAAAAACGTAAGGCTTTGTTTCTGGATGGCGGACACATCTATATGTATTACGCCCGTGGCGGCGATTCGCTGAACTTCAGCGCCCAGGGGCCGGGCAACGCCGTGTTGATCAAATCCGCCTACCCGTGGGTCGATGAAGTCAGCGGACCGGCAAGTCTGGCGCAGATGCTGCTGAACAACCCCGATGCTCAGGGCCGACCGCGTCCCTCGCAAAAGCTCTGCGCCGGGCAAACGCTGCTGTGCAAGGCGCTGGGCTTGAAGGTGCCGATGTGGGACGCCAAGCGTTTCGATCATGAGCTGATACTGGTGGAAGACACCGGGCCGGCGCCGACCCGGATTATCCAGACCACTCGCCTTGGCATCCCCCAGGGCCGCGACGAGCACCTGATGTACCGCTTCGTCGACGCCAGTTATGCGCAATGGTGCACGCGCAACCCGCTACGCCGGGGCCAGGTCGAAGGTAGCGATTATTTCCTGCTGTAAACACAAACCCGTGTAGGTGCTGCCGAAGGCTGCGATCTTTGCTTTTAACAGATCAAAAGATCGCAGCCTGCGGCAGCTCCTACACGGGGTGATCAATAAAATGGAGTTATTTGTATGGGCCCATGGCTCGATAGCGTGACCGGTTGGCTGGCGGCCAATCCACAGTGGCTGGCCGCCGCCGTGTTGATTGTCGCCTTCGTGGAATGTCTGGCGATTGCCGGACTGATCGTGCCGGGCACCGTGTTGTTGTTTGCCGTCGCGGTACTGGCCGGCAGCGGCGCGTTGTCGCTCAGCGAGACCCTGCTGCTGGGCTTTCTCGGCGGGATTCTCGGCGATGTGATTTCGTATTTCCTCGGCCGGCATTTCCATCAGAACATCCGCCGCTTGCCCGGCCTGCGCCATCACCCGGAATGGATGGCCGGGGCCGAAACCTACTTCCAGCGTTACGGTATCGCCAGTTTGCTGGTCGGGCGTTTCATCGGGCCGCTGCGGCCGATGCTGCCGATGGTGGCCGGGATGTGCGACATGCCCTTCCCGCGCTTCGCCGCCGTCAGCCTGCTGGCTGCCGCTGGCTGGAGCATCGCCTATCTGCTGCCGGGCTGGGCCACGGGCGCGGCGATCCGTCTGCCGCTGCCGGAAGGTTTCTGGCTTCAGGCCGGCATCGTCGCCGCCAGCATTGCGGTGATGATCGGCCTGAGCGTCAACAGCAGCTTGCGCCAGCATCGCCGCGCGACAATCTGGATCAGCAGCATGAGCCTGTTGATTCTGATCGGGCTGTTCATCGGTTATCCGTATCTGAGCGCCCTCGACCAGGGCGTGATGACTTTGGTGCAGGAGCATCGCCAGCCGCTGCTGGATGAAATCGCGGTGACCTTCACCCTGATCGGTGAATTCCGCAACATGCTGCTGTTCAGCGCCCTGCTCACCGGTCTGTTGCTGCTGTGCTGGCAATGGCGCCAGGCGATCTTTGCCGGCGGTACGCTGCTGTGCACTGCCCTGCTGAATACCGTCACCAAGCAGTTTTTCGCCCGGGTTCGCCCGGAAGTGCTGACCGATCCATTGACCAGCTACAGCATGCCCAGCGGTCACGCATCGGGTTCGTTCGCGCTGTTTCTGGTGCTGGCGGTACTCGCCGGTCGCGGCCAACCGCCACGCATGCGCCTGACCTGGCTGCTGCTCGCCTGTATCCCGGCACTCTCGATTGCCCTGTCGCGCGTTTACCTGGGCGCTCACTGGCCAACCGATATCCTGGCCGGCGCGATGCTCGCAGCCTGCGTATGTGCCGCCGGCCTCTGGCTGTGCCAGCGGCGCACTGCGCTTGACCCCATGCCCTTCAAGGTCTGGTGGCTCATCCTGCCATCCCTGGTCGTGATGTTCGGCTTCTTTGTTTTCAGACACCTGCCTCATACATTGCTGCGTTACGCCTACTGATCACCAAAACAAACCAATGCGCCTGTGGCCGCCACTCTCGGGATTTTCATTGAGAGTGGCGCGCCGCTGCATGGCGCAAATAAAGCCCAGCAAACAATTAAAGTTACACAAGCAACTGGCAAACCGGAACACTTGCTTATATCCGACGCCAGAAAATGCATTAGATTAAACCCGATAAAAAACACCATCGCGCAACAACGAGTCACACATATAAATAAAAGAGAAACCCGAAAGGAAACACGCACTTTTATTTAAAAAATCGACACTTTAATTAAATGGAATTTATTAATGAGTCCGAAGACACCGTTCAAACCATCGGTTACACCGCCTGCGAAAGTCGATTTGCCTTCGCCCTCCAACCGCCTGCCAGACACATCCGTCCCCCATGGCATTCGCCCTCCTGACATGCAATCGACTACCCCCCATCGAACCGATCCAGCCGACCGGGCAGAACCGTCCACAAGTGGCCTGGCTGCTGTCGAGCTGAGCCATACGCCAATCCAGGACGTGTCCCGCACTTCACCGGATGCGCAGCCCATCGAGCGCTTCTGGCTGTCGCCTGATCTGCTGCGCAACATGCAGCCCGCCAATGCCGAGGGTTTGCGCTACATCGTGGGGCGCACTTTTGTCGATGTTGAGCATGAAGGCGTAATGCGCACCGTGCATGCGGTATTCGACCCGCGTATCGATGCCTGGCGGGCAAAGCTGCTGACCGAGCGCCTGCCGTCCGGCCCGCCCCTGCTCAAGGATGACGGCAAACCGACCTGGCGTCTGGCGCCCGGCACAGAACAGACTACCGAGAGTACACGCGGCAAACGCCCGGCATCTGTCGAACCGGAATCCGTCCCCGCGCCGAAAATGCCACGCCCCGCCGCGGCCCCCGTATTTATCGATGAAAACCTCTACACGGCGACGGCACGCTCACCGGATGCCCAGGGCTATTACGAGCTGGACCCGCGCTTTGGCGTCGGCCCGGAGCAAGCAGCCAGACGCTTTGCGTTTGAGGACGAACAGGGCCGCTGGGTCGAAGTCGCCCCGCCGGCTCGGGGATTCGCCGCGCAACCTGAACATTTGCCGCACTGGACCGACAGGGAAATCTGGCAGGCCTACGACCTGCAGGGGCAGGATATCGAACACTTCCGCACCCGATCCCATGCCACCGGCAGGCCGGCGCCCGGGCTGCAGGCAAGATTATTCAAGGAGCCGCTGGGCGAACTGGTCCACGTCCACTTCAAATGGTTGCACCCGACACTGGATACCGCCCAGCGCCAGGCCCTGCTGCAATCCTGCAACCTGCTGCCCAGCCAGTTGTTACGCCTGCGAGAGGATCTGCGCGGTCACCTCGCACTTCCCGAGTGGGTCGAAACCCACAAACGCCAGACGCAAGATGCCAGCCAGACCGGCTACCTCGAACGTCTCGCCAGTCAGATAACCGCCGAGCTGAATCTCAAGCGCGAAGCCCGCCACCCCTGGTACTCGCCGCAAGCCAGCCTGACCGACCCGCTGCGCGAAGCGCTTTTGGCAAGCATGGGATATCGGCGCAACATCAATCGCTGCCTGTACCGGACAGACATCCCGGCGCTGTTCCGGGGCGATGACCGTACCCCGTTCGAACTGGCCGCTGACGATGCGATGCTGCCTCGTTACAACCACCGGCCCGGCGCCACTACCGACAAGCCGATCAGCGCAACCTTCAGTCTCGGTGAAGCGCGGGTCTACGCCGGCAAACCCGATCCCGAATACCTGCTGTACAACAATCAGACCAATCGCTACCCCGGCAAGACCGGCAGTGGCGATGAAAGCGATAGCGCCAGCACATCGGGCGATGACGAGGGTGGATGGTCGGATACCGACACCACCGTGGCCTGGGATCACGAGCGCAACTACACGCCGGTCAGAACCCGCCAGCGCGAAATGTTTGTCTACGTCCTCGACACCCGCGGGCTGGAAGTGGTCCCCCGGGAGGAGAATTATCTGTTCAACAGTGCCGCTCTGCAGACCCCGCCCACCTGGTTTCCCGATGATCACCACGAGGGGCTTGTGTCCGTGACCGGCAAAGGCATTGGCGCCGAACGAATCTGGCTACTCGACTCGACCTTGTCCAAAGCGGCCAAAGCCCAGGACATTGCCGATCAGGCGGGTGCCAGCGCCGAGCGCATCAAACAGGCGACACATTCCGGTCAGGCCAACAAACACGAATACGACAACCTGATTCATCAGTTGGAGATGGCCGGGAAACCCGTTCTTCAATTATCGGGAAAGCACGCCGAATTCGGCCATGACATAAATTGGCCCGAATAAACGCTTCGCAATAGTTGCTTCTCAAGTTCAAACAACCACCAGGACAACTTGTGCAACTGCCGATACGACATCGGCAGTTACATACGCTTCATTGTGAAAAGGATTCGAACAATGACAACACTTAGCGCGCCAGCCACGGATGGCACAGACAATAGCGCCCTGCAAATAACGCCCATTGCGGCATCGGCCAATCCACACACGCCCGGCGCAGGACGTCCGGCCGACATCGCGCCGGCGGATAACCCTCCGGCCAAGTCGCTGGCAGCTCTGGACAAACGTTTTGGACCACTGGTCATCGGCGAGCTGACCATCACCCGAACTGAACTGCAGGTGATGGGCGCACGGGTCAATGGCAATCCGGTTACCCCGCAAAACGTCAATTTCAAGCAACCCGAGCAGGCATTTCTTGACGCTTTGAGCTTCGCCCCGGGCCGGGTCGAAGCACGGATAAAAGCGGCCCCGGTCGCAGACAATTCCACCGTGGCGCTGTTTTTCTTCGAACTGGCCTGTGCCCGATCCCCCGGTGCCCCGCCCCTGTTCGATCCCGTAACCGCAGCGCCGCCCGACGACGCAATGCAGCGCTTTGGCAAACTTCTGGGCACCCTGCAGGAAATCGACATTCATCGGGTCGAGTCGCTCGAACACCTGCCCACATGGGTCGACAAAGCCAAAACCCGGCTACAGAGCGGTGCCGGCGTGGGATTGCAGCTTTATGGCTTGTACAGCGGCATCCTGGGCATCGCGGACGCCATCAAAAACCGTGATGTGGGCGAGGTCCTGTTCAATGCCGGGGGGATTGCCAGCGAAATTGGCTCGATCGCCGCCGAAGTGTTGATGGCCAAGGCCGGCGAGTCGATGCTCAAGCACGGCGGCACCGTATTCGCCGGTTTCAGTGCGACCTCGGCAGGCAAGGTGCTGACCCGCGGCGGGGGCTTGTTTGCCAGTGTCCTGACGCTGCCATTCGACATTGCCAGCGCGATCAAGTCCTTCGATGCAGCCACCCGGACTACCGGCAAGCAGGCACAGGATCACTACGTGTCCGGCGCCATGAGCGTGGCAAGTGCCAGTATCAGCACAGCGCTGGGCCTGGCCTCACTGGCCGGTTTCGCCAGTACCGCCGGGCCTGTCGGCATCGTCGCTGCCGTGGTGCTGGTGCTCGGCGCAGAAATCTACCGTGCGGCACGTGTCGTGGACGACATCGACGATTACATCGAGTTGAGCGCCCATGAACGGTTGCGCTCCGGCTGGTTCGCCTTCACCCGCCAGGAACTGGATCAGGATGTACTGGATCGATTCAGTACCGCCAAGGCTCAGCAGACACATGAACGGCAGCTGGAAAGCTCGGCCAGACAACTGCTCGAAGGCGCGTACAAAAAACACATCGAGCAGGTGGTCAATGGCAGTTTTCGCGTGGAGCTCGAGCCGACGAAGGTCTGGCGGCACGCCTGGAACGAACAGGCCGGGGAAAAACCGTTCAAGCTCGTCAATGAGCCGGTCATCGTCGGCAGCGATGACGTCATTGATGCGCGCGATGGCTTGCCCGCGAATCTCGGCGGTCTGGTGACGGGCGAGCCCGGCGCGGACAAGGGTATTTTCTGGCAACTGGGCGATGGGCAGGACAAGGTCACAGGCCTCGCGCATAAAGCCAACTTCTTCAGCTATCGCAGCGGCACCAAGATCCTGACCGGCGGAGAAAAAAATGACGAATTCTATTTTCAGACCACCGTCAGCGACCTGAACCGACAGCAATCGCCTGCCCCTCTCAGCGTGCTGCAGGGCGGTGATGGCATCGACTTGCTGGCGTTCGAAGGTCGCCGTCCCTTGCAGGACACCCGGCACGCCGGCTACACCGTCGACCTGCAAAACGGCAGCATCGCCCTGCTCGGCACGGCACCGCAGACCGAGCCGGTGCAGGTCGCCAGAATCGAGTCGATCGAGAACATCTCGACCCTGCACCTGGGCCAGAGCCGGGTCATTGGCGACGATCAACCCAACCGTATCACCGCCAACGGCAACGATTTGATCGAGGCCGGAGCCGGAGACGATTCGATCGTGGTACGCGGGCCATACAGCAAGGCCTGTGGCGGCACTGGTCACGATCGCTACTATCTGGCTGACACGACGGTCGAAACGACGATTGTCGAAGACCCCGGACACCCCAGCGAAATCGAGTTCGGCTGGCCGCTGCAAAAGATTCAGCGCTGGGAGATCAGCGGCACCGCACTGCGTGTTACCTCATTGCGCGGCGACGATGGCGAGCTGCCCGAACATGTCCTGACAATCGAGGATGTCTACAAAGAGGTCGCGGGGCAACGACAACTGAACAACGATCAATGGCTGTTCAGGACCCAGGACGGTTATCACCTGATGCCTTCGCTGCCCGCTCAGTTGCCAGACCTGACGGCGCAGGAAGTTGACGTCATCGTGCTCACAAGCGGTGATGCACCGCCCGCCCCCTTCACCATCAACGGAGCGACGACCGTGCTGAGTGGGCCGTCGGTCCAGCATTTTTTCGTGTCGCGCAACTCGCACAAGGTCTTTTTCATCGCCTACAAAGGCACGGCCAAAACCTCCAGCGTCGTTTATCTGGACTACAGGAGCAGCGAAATTCATGCCGTCAGGGCGAGTTACGAGGTGCAGGCTCACAATTCCGCTGCGGCTTATACGAAGCTGACCTACGGCCATTTCAACCTCTGGATTGTCCTGCCACAGAAAACCGTCAACTTCACAGGCATCACGCAGGAGAAAACCGGTTCAGGCCGGTATACAGGCAACCGCTACCTCACGCCGGGTATTCACAATGCCCATGACGTGGTGCTGGTGTTTCAGGACGGCAAGTCCTATCGCCTGGCGCCACCTCGGGTGAGCTACGCCGAAGACGCCGCGCAACCGGGTGAGAAATCCCTCGCCACGATGTACTGCCTGCAGCCAAGAAGAGGAACATACCTGTTCAGCAGACCGCAGGTCGCGCAGACACGATTGCTGCCAGCGCTGCCGCATCGGATCAATATCAATGCCAGCCGTCATCAGGGCATCTACGTGCTGCAAGGGCAAAGCTCGAACTACGACGTCTATCCGGCCAGCAACTCGATCATCCGCCTGTCTACCCCCGGCGCCCTCGCCGGAACCGCCGACGCCTCGCGCTGGACGATCCATACCGCGCAGATGCAAGAGTTCATCACGGTGCATGACATCAGACTGAACGGCCAGCACCTGCACATAGGCACCGTGCTGATCGAGCTGCCCTCCGTGGACGATGACCTGCCGGTGGAGTCGGTCAGTGTCATCACCTCAGCGGGTAACACCTATGAGGTATCGCTGCTGTTCGCTGTCTTGCAGATGTCTGCGATCGACGCGCGCGCCTATGTCAGCATCGATGCTCTGCTCAAGGACATTGAGGCGCATCGCCTGCGCCATGAACTGGCGGTACGGGTCGCAGTCGTCAACGTCGGCCTGACTGGCGCCCGCACGGGCTCGGTGTATTACGATTCGACCCGCGACGCCTGGGGTGTCGATGGCGACCTCACACGACACATCGACCCGGCGCAACTGGTGATTCTCACGCCAGCACCCGGCGAGGCCTAGGCGAACAGTTCGCCCTGCAACTCGTCGAGCAGCGCCTGGATCGCGTCCAGCCGCTGCTGCGGATCGTCGAGTTGCAACAGGTCGATCTTGTCTTCTTCGGCGAACGGCAGCAGATACGCCAGCTGATTGGCCAGCGACTGCTGCCCCAGCGCTTCATTGCCCATATTCAACGCCTCGACCATCGGGTGCTCGGCCAGGGCCTTGAGCAGCGCGACCAGATCGGCGTCTTCGTCCTGCAACGGTTGCTCGGGTTCGTCGTCCAGCCACTCGACGTCGGCGAGGATCAACTGATCGCGCTGCACTTCGGTGCGCAACACATGGAAACGTCGCCCGCCCTGCACGCGAATCCCCAGCAGGCCGTTGTCCTGCTGCTGGAAATCGGTGATCCGCGCTTCGCACCCGACCAGGGCAAAGCCCTCGGGCGCGACGCCGACCTCATGACCGTCGAGGATGCACACCACGCCAAAACCGCCGCCCTGCTTCATGCAGCGGCCGATCATGTCCAGGTAGCGCGCCTCGAAGATCTGCAAGTCGAGGTTGCAGCCGGGAAACAGCACTGTGTTGAGCGGGAAAAGCGGCAGACTCATAGACATTTCCTTAGACCACCATCGACACCGCCAACGGCAGGAACACTGCCGTGGCCACGCCCATCAGACTCATTGCCAGCGCCGCGAAGGCGCCGCACTCATCGCTTTCCGCAAGCGCCACCGAGGTGCCGACCGCGTGTGCGGTCATGCCCAGCGCCATGCCTCGCGCCTCGGGGCTGTGCACGCCGAGACGGGTCAGCAGCGCCGGGCCGAAAATCGCGCCGATCACCCCGGTGATCAGCACGAACACCGCCGCCAGCGCCGCGACACCACCGATCTGCTCGGCCACCAGCATGGCAATCGGCGAGGTCACCGACTTGGGGGCCATGGTCATCAGGATCATGTGTTCAGCACCGAACCACCAGCCCAGCAAAACACCCATGCCCGTGGCGACCACCCCACCAATCACCAGCGTAGTAAAAATCGGCCAGAACAATTGGCGGATACGTTTGAGGTTCAGATACAGCGGCACCGCCAGCGCCACCGTCGCCGGCCCCAGCAGAATGCTGAGGATCTCGGTG
>Ga0153921_1001378_pt1 | contig 11040 bp, 8 predicted proteins | sample TSNJ005MetaG_FD_104691 | JGI IMG/M metagenome (GOLD analysis project Ga0153921, IMG submission 104691) | Attine ant fungus gardens microbial communities from New Jersey, USA - TSNJ005 MetaG | ecosystem: Host-associated > Fungi > Mycelium > Unclassified | place: USA: New Jersey, Brendon T. Byrne... | reverse complement strand
CCGGTACGCCGGAATTCGCGGTGTCGTCGCTGCGCGCCGCGGCGCGCCACCACGAGGTCGTGGCCGTCTATACCCAGCCTGACCGCCCGGCCGGCCGTGGCCGTGGCCTGGCGCCGTCGCCGGTCAAGCTCGAGGCCGTGGCCCGTGGCATTCCGGTCTACCAGCCCGAATCGCTGAAGGACGAGGCTGCCCAGCAGCAGCTGCGCGACCTGCAGCCGGACCTGATGGTGGTGGTGGCCTACGGCCTGATCCTGCCCAAGGCGGTACTGGCGATCCCGACCCACGGCTGCTGGAACGTGCATGCCTCGCTGCTGCCACGCTGGCGCGGTGCCGCGCCGATCCAGCGCGCGATCCAGGCCGGTGACGCAAAGACCGGGGTTTGCCTGATGCAGATGGAAGCGGGCCTGGATACCGGCCCGGTGCTGTTGCACCAGGAGCTGCCGATCGCGGCCACCGATACCGGCGGCCAGCTGCATGACAAGCTGGCCGAGCTGGGTGCACAGGTGCTCTCCGACGGACTGGGCCTGCTGCGTGCCGGCATCAAGCCGATCGCGCGGCCGCAGCCGGAGCAGGGCGTGACCTACGCGCACAAGCTGGACAAGGCCGAGGCCCGCCTGGACTGGGCGCAGGACGCCGATGCGCTGGCGCGTACCGTGCGTGCCTTCAATCCGTGGCCGATCGCCGAGGCCACGCTGGCTGGCGAACGCGTGCGCATCCACGGCGCGGTCGCCCTGGACCTGGCCCATGGCCAGGCGCCGGGCACGGTGCTGGCGGCCAGCCGCGATGGCATCGACATCGCATGTGGCCGGGGCGCGCTGCGCCTGCGCACGCTGCAGCGCGAAGGCGGCAAGGCGATCACCGCCGCCGACTACCTCAATGCCCGCCGCGACCTGCGCGTGGGGGCATAAGCGGTGTCGAAGCAGAATGATTTCTCCGTCGCCAAGGCGGCGCCGGGCGCAGCCACCCGCATGCTGGCCGCACGCGTGCTGGCGCAGGTGTTCACCCGTGGCCGCTCGCTGAAGGCGGAGCTGGCCTGGGCGCTGCCCAAGCTGGCCGACAGCCGCGACCGTGCGCTGCTGGAAGCGCTGTGCTTTGCGGTGCTTCGTCGCCGCAGTACCTATGACGCGGCCCTGCAGTCGTGGATGCAGAAGCCGCTGTCGGCGCGCGACGCCGACCTGCGCACCCTGTTGATGGTCGGCTTCGCCCAGCTGGACGTGCTGGAACTGCCGGCGCATGCGGCCCTTTCGGCCACGGTCGACGCTGCCCGCGCGCTGGGCCGTGAACGCCAGGCCGGCCTGGTCAACGCGATCCTGCGCCGCGCACAGCGCGAGGGTTTCCCGGAACAGCCTGCGCGCGAAGCCTTCCCGGAGTGGCTGGCCGATGCCATCGAGCGTGACTGGCCGGCCCAGGCCGAGGCGATTTTCGCTGCCAGCCTGCAACCGGCGCCGTTGTGGCTGCGTGCCAACCGCCAACAGGGTGGCCGTGACAAGGCGCTGGCCACGCTGGCCGAGGCCGGCATTTCCGCCGAAGCCAGCCCGCTCAGTGCCGATGCGCTGCGCCTGGCGGCGCCCATCGCGGTGAACCAGCTGCCGGGGTTCGCCGATGGTGCGCTGTCGGTGCAGGACCTGTCGGCGCAATGTGCTGCGGATGCGCTGGCACCGGCGCCCGGCGACCGTGTGCTGGATGCCTGTGCAGCACCGGGTGGCAAGTCGGCACACCTGCTGGAACGTGACCCGAGCCTGCGCCTGCTGGCGCTGGATATCGATGCGCGCCGCCTCGCGCGTGCCCGCGATACCTACACCCGCACCGGCGTGGGCGAGGGCGCGCAGACCCTGGTGGCCGATGCCAGCGACCCCGGTGCCTGGTGGGACGGCACGCCGTTCGACGCCGTCCTGCTGGATGCTCCGTGTTCGGCCACCGGCGTGATCCGCCGCCAGCCGGACGTGATGTTCCACCGCCGCGCCGAGGACATCGATGCGCTGGTTGGCGTGCAGGCCCGCCTGCTGGAGGCCTGCTGGTCGATGCTGCGCCCGGGCGGCGTGCTGCTGTACGCCACCTGCTCGATCCTGCGTGCCGAGAACGTCGATCAGGTGCGCGCCTTCCTGAAGTGGCATCCGGACGCGGTGGCACAGCCGCTGGATGACAGATTCGGCCTGGACTGCGACGGGATCGCGCGCCAGCGACTGCCGGGTGACAGCGATGCTGACGGTTTCTTTTACGCGCGTCTGCTAAAAACAGCCTGACCCCCGCTGACGTTCCGAGTCCCATGCTGAAATCCCGCGCGTCGCGCGAGACGTGGTTGTTCGTGGTGATGGCCCTGCTGGTGCTGGGGGCCGGGCTGGGCCTTCGTGATCCGTGGCCGTCGGACGAACCGCGCTTCGCGCTGGTGGCCAAGCAGATGTTCGACAGCGGGCACTGGCTGTTCCCGCACCGCGGGACCGAGCTGTACTCGGACAAGCCGCCGATGCTGATGTGGTGGCAGGCCACGCTGTACAGCCTGGTCGGGCAGTGGCGCGTGGCCTTCCTGCTGCCGTCGCTGCTGGCGGCACTGGGCACGCTGTGGTGCGTGGTCGACCTGGGCCGGCGCCTGTGGACGCGACGGGTGGGGCTGTACGCCGGCTGGGCGCTGCTGTTCGCGCTGCAGTTCACCTTCCAGGCGAAGAAGGCACAGATCGATCCACTGCTGCTGCTGTTCATCACCCTGGCCAACTACGGCCTGCTGCGCCACCTGCTGCTGGGGCCCGCCTGGCGCTGGTGGTGGCTGGGCTGGTTCTTCGCCGGCATCGGCGTGATCACCAAGGGCGTGGGAATGCTGGCGCTGCTGATGATCGTGCCCGCGGCGATCGCCGCGGCGCTGCAGTGGCCACGGGTGGGCCTGCATGCGCGCGACGCGCGCTTCTGGCTGGCGCCGCTGGCCTTCCTGCTGGCGGTGTCGTTGTGGCTGGCGCCGATGCTGCTGGCCGGCTTCGCCACCGGCTCGGACGAGTACCGGGCCTACATGGACGACATCCTGTTCCAGCAGACGGCGCGGCGCTACACGCATTCCTGGGACCACCACCAGCCCGGCTGGTACTTCCTGGCGACGATGCCGCTGATGTGGATCCCGGCGTTCCTGGCACTGCCCTGGGCAATTCCGGCCTGGCGCCGCCGGCTGCGCCGCCGAGACCCACGCTATCTGCTGCCACTGGCCTGGTGGCTGATGGTGGTGCTGTTCTTCTCGATTCCCGACGGCAAGCGCGATGTGTACATCCTGCCGGCGCTGCCGATGTTCTGCCTGGTGCTGGCGCCGCTGCTGCCTGGGTTGTTGAAGCGGCGCGACGTGCAGGCCGTGGTGGGGCTGTTCACCGGGCTGCTGTCACTGGGCCTGGCGCTGGCCGGCGCGATGGCGGTGCTGGGCGACCCGGCCTTCGAGCTGCGCCTGACCCACAGCCGCGGGCTTGCGCCCGGAGCCGTCGACGCGCTGGCCTGGACGATCCTGGCGATGGGCGTGTGGGGCGGACTGAGCCTGCTGGCCTGCGGTCGTCGCCGGCATCTTGCGCTGGTGTCGACCCTGGCGATGGTCTGGGTGCTGTACAGCCTGGTCGGCTATGCGCTGCTGAACGATTCCAGTTCCGCCCGCGGCCTGATGCGCACGGTCGGTACCCGTCTGGGCCCGGATGCCGAACTGGGGCTGGTGGCCTGGAAGGAACAGCATCTGCTGCTGGCCGACCGCCCCGCAGCGACCTTCGGTTTCGAGACGGACTGGGACGAGCAGCTGGTTGCGGCCACGCGCTGGCAGCGGCTGGCGCCCGGACGCCGGTGGTTGCTGGTCCACGAATACGCAATGCTGTCGTGCGTCGACCGCAACCGCTCCGAACTGGCCGGTGTGGCCAACCGGCGACGCTGGTGGCTGGTGCCGGCGGCGGCGGTGAAGGTGCCCTGCGTGGTCACCGCAGAGGAGCGGGAACGTGAACGGCGTTTGCAGGAACATGACTAGCCACCACGATTTCTGCTTGTCCAGTCTGCCCAAGCGGCCCCAAAGGCAGTAAAACAGCAGGCTGGGACGGCCCCGTTGGCCCGTCCCGTTCTCCCAGCAGATTGCAGCGATACTTCCCGACGTGCCAGCTTCACCGGACAACCTGAACCCCATGGCCGGCGACCCGCTGGGCGTTCCCGTCGGTGGGCGCCACGGGCTCGCACACGCGGTGGCCCAGCTGGGCCTGTTCTGCCTGCCGGCACTGGTGCTGACCGTGCCGATCAACCTGTTGCCGTATGGTCTGCTGCTGCTGCTCAGCACCCTGCTGGCGCCGGAGCTGCTGTGGCGCGCGCGCAGCATGGCCGGTCAGCCGGTGAAAGTGCTGGCCTGGCTGATGCTGGCGGTGCTGGCGCTCGGCGTACTGTCGGTGGTGTTGTTCGAGCAGGGCCTGCGCGACGTCGACAACCGTTCGCGCTTCGTGGTGATCCCCTGGATCGCGCTCTGGGTCTGCGCGCTGCGTCCCAACCCGCGGTGGCTCTGGTACGGGTCATTGACCGGCTTGCTCGCCACCTTCGCGATGTCGCTGTGGCAGGTGCTGGGGGGCGCCCCGCGTGCGGAGCTGTCCACCAACGCCATCGTGCTGGCTGACATCGTGATGGTGCTGATGGTGCTGCTGGTGTTCTGTCGCCCGTCGCGGCGCTGGTCGCTGGTGATCCTCGGCATGGCCGCCGGCTGCGGCACCATCGTGCTGACCGGCAGCCGCGGTGTGTTCGCCGCCTTGCTGGCGCTGCTGGTGGTGCTGGCGCTGAGCCTGCGCTGGCGCACCGGTGCGGCGCGCCTGTCGGTGCTGGCCGGCATGCTGGCGATCGGTGCGACCCTGCTGCTGTCGGTACCGGAGCTGCGCCACCAGGTCCGCCTGAGCGAGCTGCACAGTGACGTGCAGCGGATGGAGCTGGGCGACAGTGATTCTTCCGCCGGTGCCCGTGTGGAGCGCCTGCAGGTGGCCTGGGAGACGTTCCTCGATCACCCGCTGGCAGGTGTTGGCATCGGACATTTCGACAGTGCGATGCAGCGCGTGCCGGTCTGCCGTGAGAACCCGGTAGAGGCGCGCTGCCACCTGGGGCATGCACACAACGATGTAGCCGAATGGGCAGCGACCCAGGGCATACCTGGCCTGCTGCTGTTGCTGGCGGTGTATGGCATCCCGCTGTGGTTGTTCGTGCGCCTGCATCGCCGCAGCGGTCGGTCTACCTTCCGTGGGCCGGCCGCAGCCGGCATCATGCTGGTGATCACCTACGCGTTGTGCGGACTGACCCAGTCGATGTTCGCGCACCAGATGACCGCCAGCTTCTACGTGACCCTGGTCGGCCTGCTGACCGGCCTGTCGATCGTCGAAGGCGCACGCCACCGGGCGATCACCGGGTCGTGAGGCGCCGGCGCGCCGGGCTGGGCCCGGCGATCAGGGGTTCGGCGGGTCGGCCACGGCCTGGCCGTTGCCCAGCATCCACAGCATGATGGTCTTCTGGCGCACGTAGTTGGCGCGCACGTAGGCGTAGACCAGGCCGTGCCAACCGTCGCGGAAGCCGCCACGGAACACGAAGCCGCGCCAGAACCGCCACGCCGGGGCCAGTACCAGCTTGCCCAGCGTCGCCCGCTTGCCGCGTGCGAACTCGTGCTCGGCCATCATCCGCGCGTACTTCTCGGTCTTGGCCAGCTGCTGCTGCAAGGAGCGGTAGGGATAGTGGACCAGGTCACCGCGCAGGGTGCCGACACTGCCATCAACGCTGGCGGCCTCGTGGATCTCGCGCTTGCCGCGCCAGCCACCGCGGCGGCGGTCGAACAGGCGCATCACCCGGTCCGGATAGGCATTGCCATGGCGCAGGAACTTGCCGAAGTACTCCGACAGGCGTGCGAAGCGATAGCCGGCATGGCCGGCGAAGCCACCGTCGCGGGCCTGTTCAATGGCCCCACGCAGTTCCGGGCTGATCCGCTCATCGGCGTCCAGGCACAGCACCCAGTCGTGGCGGGCCTGCTCGACGCAGAACGCCTTCTGGCTGCGGAAGCCGTCGAACGGGCGCTGCAGCACGCGGGCGCCCGCGGCCTTGGCGATGGCCACGGTGGCATCGGTGGACTGCGAGTCCACGACGATGATCTCGTCGCAGAAGGCCAGCGAGGCCAGGCAGTCGCCGATGCGGCCGGCCTCGTTGAACGCGATAATGCAGGCCGAGATGCGAGGCCGTTCGATGGGAGCGGTCGTGGAGGACATGATGGCCGGTTACCTGTTGTTTGCGACGGAGCGCTATGCGCTGCCTATTCTCGCCCCGTTGGTGCAGGCCTTGCACGCCTCCGGGCAGGAAGTGGCGGCCTGGTTCGAGGACGGCGCGGCCGGCAGCAGCCTGCCGGGGGTGCCCAACATCGGCCTGAAACAGGCCCTGGCAATGCGGCCGCGTGCCGTGTTCAGTGCCGCCAACTGGGTGCCGACCTTCCTGTCCGGCGCCAAGGTGCAGCTGTTCCATGGCTTCAACGTAGAGAAGCGGGACAGTGCGCGCGGCCACTTCCGGGTGCGCGGCATGTTCGACCTGTACTGCACGCAGGGGCCGGCCACCACCGCACCGTTCCGTGAGATCGCGGCCCTGCAGGGCCACTTCGCGGTGGCCGAGACCGGCTGGCCGAAGCTGGACCCACTGTTCCGCGACGATGGTGGCGAGAGCGCCGCGCTGCGTGCAGCCGCCGGCGGACGTCCGGTGATCCTGTTCGGTTCGACCTTCACCGAACGCCTGAGCGCGGCCCCGCACCTGCATGCGCAGATTGCTGCCGACATCGCTGGCGGTGAGCGCTACTGGCTGCTGACCCTGCACCCGAAGTGCCCACCGGAACTGTTCGAACGCTACCGCGCGCTGGCCGGTACCAATGCGCGCTTCATCGAGCCGGAGCAGGTGATGGCCGCACAGCGCGCCGCCGATGTGCTGGTGTCCGATACCTCGTCGATCGTTTCGGAGTTCATCGTCCAGCACAAGCCGGTGGTGACCTTCCGCAACCGCGTGCCCAAGCCGCACATGATCGACTTCGACGACCCGATGCAGTTGCCGGCGATGCTGCAGCGCGCGCTGCATCCGGACGCGGCGCTGCAGGCGGAGATCGTGCGCTATGCCGACGCCATCCATCCGTACCGCGATGGCCTGTCCAGCGAGCGGGTGATCGCGGCCACCGAGGATTTCCTGTCCGGCGAAATGGGCGTGCTGCGGCGCAAGCCGTTCGGCAGCTGGGTGCGCGACCTGCAGATCCGCAAGGACCTGGGATATTGGGGGCCGTCGCAGCGCTGATGCCGCGCTGACCCCTCGCCGTAGTGCCGGCCGCTGGCCGGCAATCCGGGGCATGTCTGCGGTTGCCGGCCAGCGGCCGGCACTACCGGTACTGCTTACCAGCGCAGCTTGCGCCGCGCGAGCGCTGCGGCCAGCTGCTCCATCACCTGCTGCGCCTGCGCCTGCGGCAGGTAGTGCAGGGTGAGCGCCACATCGCCATGCGCACCGGCGGTATCCAGCTGCAGGCTGCTGGTGCCCAGCAGCTTGTCCAGCGGTGAGCGCAGCAGGCGCAGGCCCTGCACCTTGTCCAGTTCGGCCCAGCGCCACCAGCGCTTCCACCAGCCGCCACGCACGGCCACGTAGTGGTCATCCAGGTACCAGCCCATGCGCGCCATCTGCCGATGTGCCACCAGCAGCGCCACCGGCAGCCAGGCCAGCACGATCAGGCCCCATGATCCCCAGCGCCAATACGCGGCCGCCGCCAGCAACGGCACCAGCACCAGCGCGCCCAGGCACAGCCGCCACCAGCCACGCTGCGGAATGGATTGCCATTGCGTCGGGGGCCACTGCAGTTGAGGCAACAGATGCTGCACCAGCTGCTCGCAGCGCATTGCCGGGGCCAGCGGTGCCAGCTCGCGCAGGGCGCGATCCTCATCGCGCGAGGGTCCGCCGGCAGCGCTGTCGATGCGCAGCTGGCGCAGGCCGAACCAGCGATGCAGGGTGGTTTCGCGCAGCGTCCAGGCCTGGATGCGGCGACGCGCGACACTGCTGCGGGTGCGGCTGAGCAGGCCGGCCGAGACGGTCAGGCGGCGATCCTGCTCGCTGAGGGTGAAGCCGTGATAGCGCAGCAGGGTCAGCACCACCGACAGCGCACGCAGCGCCAGCCAGCCCAGCAGCAAGGCTGCGGCCAGCAGCAGGAAGGCACCGGCCACGCCGGGATGCAGATGGCTGGCATAGCCGAAGGCTTCCCGGCCGCCACGCTGGATGGCCGCGTCCATCACCGGCCGCGGCACGGTCTGGAACAGCACACCGAAGGCGGCGATCGCCAGTGCCCAACCGCGGTTGGACAGCAGGCCCATGCGCACCACGTCCCAGCTCGACAGGCGCAGCAGCACCTGTTCGGTGCCGGCTTCGGTGATCGAGGGGGCGGCGATAACGTCGGCGGCCTGCGGTGCCTGCCCACGCTGGCGCACCAGTCGTTCAAGCGCCAGCGCCTGGTCCAGCTTCAGCACCCGCATTTCAGCTTCCGGACGCACGCCGCCGGCCGATTCCAGGCGCAGCTCGGCCACGCCGAACAGCCGGTGCAACGGGTTCTGCCGCACTTCCACGTTGTGGATGCGGGCGAACGGGATCTCGCGGCGGTTGCGCGCCAGCAGTCCGCTGCGCACGGTGATCGCATCGCTGCCGATACGGTAGCGGTAGCTGAGGTACTGCAGCACCGAGACCAGCACCAGCGCGGCAATCGCCGACAGCGGAATCAGCTGCGCCCACATCGGGTCGCGGTCGCCGCGCTGGCCGAACACCAGCAGCGCCACCAGCGGCAGGAAGTAGTGGCGCAGCTGCATCAGCAGCACGAACAGCCACGACCACGGGTGCAGGCGATGGTCCTCGCCACCGGCAGGCAGCGATGTGGGCAGGGGCGGTGGCAGGCTCACAGGGCGTCGGCGTCCTGGTCCAGCTGGTGCGAGAGGGTGTCGCGCAGGCGCTCGGCGTCGGCTTCATCCAGGCCGCTTACGGTCACCGCGCTCATGCGGGTACCGGCGGTGTGCACGATCAGCGTGGCCAGGCCGGCGCGGCGCTCCAGCGGGCCCCGGCGCAGGTCCAGGTGCTGTACGCGCGATATGGGAATGCGGGTTTCCAGCTGCCACATCAGGTCGCGGCGCAGGCCCAGCCCCTGGGCATCCAGCCTCCAGCGGGTGCGGGTCAAGCGTCGGCGGCCGAGCCAGGCGCCGAACGCGATGCCGATCAGCAGCCCAAGGGCGGCAGTCCACAGGGCGCCGGGCAGATCGAAGAACCAAGCGGCCGCGGCCAGTGGCAGGCCCGGCACGAACAGACCGCCGAAAGCGCCTTCCAGTGCAGCGAGACGGGCGGCGCGCTGTGGCAGCGACTGCCAGGCATCGGTGGGCGGGGAGGTCAGGGCAACGTCGGTCACGCGGGCTCCGTCAGGCGGCAGGGCGGGCGATGGCGGCCGAGACCGCACCGCGCAGACGGTAGCAGGTCGGCTGCGTTACTGGGCAGCCTGGATCAGCGCGTCGACATCCAGCATGTGGCCAGCACGATCGGCCTTGGTGCGCAGATAGTGTTCGTTCTCGGCGGTGATCTCGCCGGTGACCGGAATGCAGTCCAGCACCTCGATGCCAGCGTTGCGCAGGCGCTGTGCCTTGGTCGGGTTGTTGCTGAGCAGGGCCACGCGCGAAATGCCCAGGCCGTGCAGCATCGCCACCGCGCTGCCGTAGCGGCGCTCGTCCGCACCGAAGCCCAGCTGTGCATCGGCATCGATGGTGTCCAGGCCGTCGTGCTGGTAGCCGTAGGCGCGCATCTTGGCGGCGATGCCGGTGCCGCGGCCTTCCTGGTCCAGGTACAGCAGCACGCCGCCGCCCAGTTTCTTCAGCTTGCGCAGGCCCCGCCGCAGCTGGTCGCCGCAGTCGCACTTGAGTGAGCCGAACAGGTCGCCGGTCAGGCACGAGGAGTGCACGCGTACCGGCACCACCGCCGACAGGTCCGGTTCGCCGACGATGATCGCGACCTGGTCGCGCTGGGCCACGCCGCCGCGGAACACCGCGAAGGTGGTCATGCCGACGTCGCGCAGCGGCACCGGCGAGCGCGCCACCAGTTCGTAGTCGTGGGTGGCGTGGGCCGCGCCCTCGGCCAGATCGCAAAGCGCCACTTCAGCAGCGCCATTGAAGGTGCTGTCATCTGCATCCAGGCGCACGGCCACCATCGCCGGCAGCAGCAGGCCCAGGCGGGCCAGCTCCACCGCGCCGGCATCGAAGGCATCGCCGGCCGTCCAGCCGTCCGGCATCGGGCCAGGCTCGCGCAGGTAGCCCAGCGAGGGCAGGGCATCGAAGGCAACGCCGGCCAGCGGCAGGCGCACGCCTTCCGGTGCCTCCACGCCGAGCACGCGGGCGCGGGTGGCGGTCAGGAACAGGTAGTGGCGCTCGCGTGCGGCACTGGCGAACGTGGCGAAGCTGCTGGCGGTGGCGCTGTCCAGGGCGATGACCGCCAGGCGCTGGCCCTGGCCATCGTGGAGCAGCACCGGGCGACCGGCACGCAGTTCGGCCACCGCGCGTTCGCAGCGGATCGCGGCGGGGTCGCCGAACAGGGAAGAGGCAGCAGGCATGGCAGGACCGGGGGAGGCGGACATCGCAGTCTCTATGGGGGCGCCGGCGTCGTATTCAACGTGGTGCGGCCGCCGGTCGCAGGGGCCGGATGGGCCTGGGCGCGAAGGCCGTCAGTGCGGATGCTCTTCGGTCGCATACGGATCTTCCTCGCCGCTGCCCGGTGGCCGCAGCGTATAGCGCTTGTAGGTCCACTGGTACTGCGTCGGGTCGCGGCGGGCGATGCGCTCGATGCCGGCATTGAGCGCGGTCGCCGCCACCTGCGGGTCCGGGTTGGCCACGGCCGGGTCGGTCGGCTCGATGTGCAGGGCGAACTCCATGTCGGGCCCGATGCGCTCGCACCAGCCATACAGCACGGTGGCGCCGGTGCGCTCGGCCAGCCGGTTGACCAGGGTCATGGTCAGCGCCTGCACGCCGAAGAACGGCACGAACACGCCATCGCCGG
>Ga0153921_1001376_pt1 | contig 11045 bp, 9 predicted proteins | sample TSNJ005MetaG_FD_104691 | JGI IMG/M metagenome (GOLD analysis project Ga0153921, IMG submission 104691) | Attine ant fungus gardens microbial communities from New Jersey, USA - TSNJ005 MetaG | ecosystem: Host-associated > Fungi > Mycelium > Unclassified | place: USA: New Jersey, Brendon T. Byrne... | reverse complement strand
TGACGATGATCCGCTGGCAGCAGCTGCCGCCGACCAGCTGCTGGACGCGGCCGGCTTCCAGGCCGAAGACATCCAGCAGGTGGAGCAGGAATTCAACGCGATGCGCCAGCGCACCGTGCTGCATTCACGGCGCTGAGCCTTCTGTAGAGCCGGGCTCATGCCCGGCTTCCAGCCCAGGAGCTGAGCATGGACGTGGCTCTACAGTAGATCCACGCCATGCGTGGATGGGGTTACGCTGCTCCCCCACGCTCGCTGGTGATGCGTGCGCCTTCGCGCATCACCAGGGTCACCGGGGTCTTTTCCACCACCTCCAGCAGTCGCTGCCACTGCGCATCGCTCAGCTCGGCGCTGGCATGCAGCACGCGGTGCACGTGGAAGCGTCCATCCTCGTCACGTTCCGAGCGCAGCTCGGCATGGAACTCGCCCAGCTCCCAGCCCTTGCGCTGCGCGTACATGCGCAGGGTGATGGCGGTGCACGCCGCCAGCGAGGCCAGGTACAGGTCGAACGGTGCGAAGCCCTTGCCCTGGCCACCCAACGCGGCGGGCTCGTCCGCATCCACATCGAAGCTGCCGTTGCTGATGTGGTGCAGGTAGTTGTCGGCGGTCGAAACAATGCGTGCGTAGGCCATCAGGTTCTCCATCTGTCTGTAGCGCCGAGCCATGCTCGACTGCTTCAAAAGGTGGCGCAGGCCATCAACCCGCGCCGCCACGTAATCACTCGCTACGATCGTACGAGAACTGGATGCCCGCCGTACCACCGGTTTCGATGAAGAGGTTCATGAACGCGGGAACCGTTTCCGAACGGGCCCAGTCGCGCTGCAGTTCGCAGAACAGCTGCGGCACGCTGATCAGCTGGCCACCGGCCTGTTCGATGCGGCGCAGTGCCGCGTCATGCGCCGCCAGCGAGGTGCCGCCGACGGCGTCGACCACCACATACACCTCATAGCCTTCCTTCAACGCATCCAGCGCCGGGAAGGTCAGGCAGGCCTCGGTCCACAGCGCGGTCATGATCAACTTGCGGCGGCCGGTGGCTTCCACCGCCCTGCGGAACTCGACGTCTTCCCAGGAATTGATGGTGGTGCGGTCGTAGGTGGGGTAGTCACCCAGCACCTTGCGCAGCTGCGGGATCGGCGGCTTGTTCAGGCCGGTCTTGACGTTCACCGTCGAATGCACGATCGGCAGACCGTAGGCCACCGCGGCCTTGGCGGTGCCGACGATGTTGTTGACCAGCAATTGGCGGTCCATCGAGGCGATGGAGTTCACCTGCACCGGCTGGTAGTCGATGATGATGAAGGCAGAATTCTGCGGGGTCAGCAGATGATCGCTGGCCGGGTCGCGGATCGGTTCACTGGACATGATGGGTCTCCTGTTCGGGGGCGTGCCGGCGATCGGCCGGCAAGGGGGCAACTCAGCCGCGCTGCGAGTCCAGCTGTTCGTGGTTCTTCTGCACGTCCTGCGCCTTCAGGTAGCTTTCGATCAGCAGCTGGTAGTTCGGGAAGATCTTCGTGTAGACCTCGGCCCACTGCTGGGCATCGTCGCGGTTCCAGGTCCGCTGGATCTCCGAGGCCACCGCGGCGGTGTCCATCGGCACCACCCCGGCCTGCACCACGCGGGCCAGGGTGATCTCCTCGGCCATCTTCGAGTAGGTACCCGACGCGTCGATGACCGCGAACACCTGGTAGCCATCGGCAACGGCGGCGATCGACGGGAAGGCCATGCACACGCTGGTGATGGTGCCGGCAATGATCAGCTGCCTGCGGCCGGTGGCCTTCACCGCAGCAACGAATTCCGGGTTGTCCCAGGCGTTGATCTCACCCTTGCGCGCCACGTACTGGGCGTGCGGCGCGGCGTCGTGGATCTCCGGGATCAGCGGGCCATTCGGCCCCTGCGGCACCGAGGCGGTGGTGATCACCGGCATCTTCGCCAGCGTGGCCATCCTGGCCAGCGCGGTGGCGTGGGCACGCACGGTGGTAAACGGCAGGTCACCGATGGTCTGGAACAGGCCGCTCTGGTGGTCGATCAGCAGCATCGCGGCGTTGTCCGGATCGATCACCGGGCGGGTACCGTTGAAGTTGGCGGGGGTACTCATGGTCAGTCTCCTGGGGAACTGGGCGATGGCCCGGTGGCTGCGGCGGGTCGAAGCCCGCCGCATTGAGGTGTTCAGTGCGCGATCCGGCCGAAGCGGCCGCTGTTGAAGTCGTTGACCGCCTGCGCGATCTCGGCCTGGCTGTTCATCACGAAGGGGCCATAGCCCACCACCGGCTCGTCGATCGGCTCACCGCTGAGCAGTAGCACGGTGGCGTTGCTGTCGGCGTCGACGAACACGTCCTCGCCGCTGCGGTCGAAGGTGACCAGCTGCGCCTCGCCGACCGGCTGGCCGCCGTTGATCCGGACCGTGCCCTTCAGTACCACCAGTGCCAGCGTGCGGCCCTCGGCCACCGGCAGTTCGGCGTGGTGGCCCTGCTGCAGGCGGATGTCCCAGACATCCATCGGCGTGTGGGTACGCGCCGGGCCGGCGTGGCCGTCGAAGCGGCCGGCGATGACCCGCACGCGTCCGGCGCCGTCGGCCAGATCCACCGAGGGAATGTCTGCATCGAGCAGGGTCTGGTAGCCCGGTGCACCCATCTTGTCCCGGGCCGGCAGATTGACCCACAGCTGCACCATGTCCAGCGTGCCACCGCGCCTGCTGAATTCCGGCGTATGGAACTCCTCGTGGAGGATCCCGGAGGCCGCGGTCATCCACTGCACGTCACCCGGGCCGATGGTGCCGCCGGCCCCGGTCGAATCGCGGTGGGCGACCTCGCCCTCATAGACGATGGTGACGGTCTCGAAACCGCGGTGCGGATGCTGGCCGACGCCACGCGGCGTATCGCTGGGCGCGAAGGTGTATGGGCCGGCGTAGTCCAGCAGCAGGAACGGGCTCAGGTGCTGGCCGTGGGTGTTGTAGGAAAACATCGAACGGGCGGGGAAGCCGTCGCCCACCCAGTGCGGGCGGGGGGCGCTGTAGGTACCGGTGACACGCTTCATGGCGATCTCCTGGCCGGGGTTTCCGGCCGCTGTTCTTCGTTGCGAAGACGATATCGCCGTGACAATTGGCCCGGTAGACGCCAATATTTGCCGTCATAGTCCTATCTGGTGAACAATGGTCGCAGGCCATGGGCCGCAGGAGATCGCCCCGTGTTCATCGCAGATATCCGCCGTTGTGACCTCAACGACCTGGTCTACTTCGCCATGGTGGTCGAGCACGGCGGCTCCCCGCAGGCGGGCCGGGCGCTGGCCATGCCGAAGTCGAAACTGAGCCGGCGTATCGCGCTGCTGGAGGAACGGTTGGGCGTGCGCCTGATCCAGCGTTCGACCCGCCGTTTCTCGGTTACCGAGGTCGGCCAGGACTACTACCGCCATTGCAAGGCAATGCTGGTCGAGGCCGAAGCGGCCGAAGAAGCGATTGCGATGTCACGCGCCGAGCCGCGCGGCACCATCCGCCTGGCGTGCCCGATCGCGATCCTGCATGCGCGCATCGGCACGATGCTGGCCGATTTCCTGGCCCTGCACCCGCAGGTGACGGTGCAGCTGGATGCCACCAACCGGCGCGTCGACGTGGTGGGCGAGGGTGTGGACGTAGCGATCCGCGTGCGGCCGCCGCCGCTGGAGGACAGTGACCTGGTGGTGCGCGTGCTGGCGCGCCGGGTCTGGTGCACCAGTGCCAGTCCGGCGCTGCTGCAGCGGCTGGGCACGCCACAGGTGCCGGCCGATCTGGCGATGATGCCGACCGTCGATCTGGCATCGCCCAGCCAGCAGCATGTCTGGGAATACACCGGGCCCGACGATGTGCTGGCCAGCGTGCACCACCGCCCGCGGCTGGTCAGCGATGACATGATCGCGTTGCGCACTGCCGCGGTGGCTGGAGTGGGCCTGCTGATGCTGCCGCGGATGATGATCAGCGACGAGCTGGCCAGTGGCGCGCTGGTGCCGGTGCTGCCGGAATGGGTGCCCAAGCACGGCATCGTGCATGCGGTGTTCCCGTCGCGACGGGGCCTGCTGCCTGCGGTGCGTGCGCTGATCGATTACCTCGCCGAACGCTTCGAGGCGCTGGAAGAACCGTAGATCCTCCATCCATGCATGACGTGGATTTACCGGGCCGGGGCGGCTCCCTCCGGCACATACACCATGCGCCCATCCGGCAACCGATAGGTGACGCCGGCCTTGACTCCGCCACCCTCGCCGATCTCGCCGGTGGACTGGTAGCGGGTCAGTTCCTCGCCCTGCTTGATGGTGATGCGCATGTTGGCCTGGCCGGGGTTCTCGATCACGGTCACGTCCTGGCTGGTGAACGGATTGAGTGGATTGCGCACGATCACGATCATCAGGATGCCGGTGACCACCAGGAACAGGTCGATCAGGTTCACCACCGACAGGATCGGGTCGTCGGCTTCGTCATCGTCCAGGAAGCGCATCACTGCGCCTCCTGCAGGCGCTCGAACATGCGCAGTTCCTGCAGCAGCCAGCGCCGGCGCACGGTCAGCACCAGGTAGGTCAGGCTGGCGGCGACCAGGGCCAGGATCACCGACGAGAACGCCACCACCATATTCTCGCCCACGCCCTGCGCGTCGCTGCGGGTCAGCGCCAGCAGGGCGGGCCCCATCGGGATCATGGTTGCCACCAGGCCCAGCATCGGTGCGGTTCGCGAGACGATGCGCAGGCCTTCCAGGCGCTTGAGGATATGCAGTTCCAGGTCGTCACTGTTGCCGCCGTAGCGGGCCTGCCAGGCCAGCAACTCGGGGCGGTGGCGGCCGCGCCGGCGCTGAAGGCCTTCCCACAGGAAGGCGCCGAAGCTGAGGAAGGCGTAGGCCAGCGACAGCAGGATCAGCAGCAGGACCGGTGCCAGGAACAGGTGGGAGAGATCGTAGAGCGTGGATTCAAGCGCGTTCATGCGGAAGCCGTGGTGGAAGGGGAACGGGAAGGGCGGGCGCGCCGTGCGTTGCGCCGGGACTGCAGCACGGCGCCTGCACCGAGCAGGGCCAGCAGCACGGCGAGTGCCCAGCGCGTGGCAGGCGGCTGAGGCGCCGGCGGCGGCACCTGCTGCATCACCTGGCCACGCACCTGGGGCGAGGCGGCGGACGGTGGTTGCACGGTGGCGGGTTGTTGGGCAGCGGTGGCCGCCGCTCGGGTTGAGGGTGTGGCAGCCGCCGCGCGGCCGAGCCCATAGCCCGGATGCACATGCGCCGGCGCCGGTTCCGATGTCGACGACGCCTGCAACTGCTGCAGCCGCGCCTGCAGCTCCGTGCGGGTGCGGTCATCGGGTTGCCAGTAGCCGCGCGTGATCGCTTCCTGCAGGCGCTCGATCATCTGCACCTGCGCGCTGGCGTTGTGCTGCTCGAACCACTGCGCCAGGCCCAGCTGCCGGCTGTCGCGCACGAAGGTGTCATGCACCGCCTGCCACTGGTCGGCGCGAACCGTCTCTGGCGCGGTCACCTGCCAGCCGAACAGGTTGTCGACGTTCTTCAGCACTTCCAGCGTGCCGGCATAGCCTTCGGCCTGCATCGCACCGATCCATTGCGGGTTGAGCGTCTGCGCGCGCAGCTCATCGGCGAGGAAGCGTGCGGTGCTGCGCGTGCGCGGTGCCGGTTCGCGCAGATCGGAGACGTACAGCGCCGGGCTGGCGCCATCGAGGTGGCGCACGGCCAGCGCCAGCCCGCCCAGGTACTCGAAGGGATGGTCGGTGCTGAGCAGCCCATGGGTGTTGGAGGAGCGCGACAGTACCGCCGCCTGCACGCCGCGCAGCTGTTCGGCGAACAGGTTGCCGCCGGGCAGGGTGGTTGCCTGGCCATCACTGCCGTAGCCGTGCTGCAAGCGATCCAGGAAGCCGCTGGCCAACGCTGCATCGTCCTTGCCCGCCGTGCCGCTACGCGCCAGCACAGCATGATTGAGGCCGCTGCCGTACTCGCCGGGGGCATTGCTGAAGATGCGCAGGCGCGACAGACGCTGCGCCTGCTCCGCAGGAATGCCGTCGCGCTGCAGGCGCTGCTGCGCGGCAATTGCATTGCCGGCAATCGGGTTGCCGGACGAAGCCGGCATCGCCGCCAGCTGCTCGATGGCGCCGGCCAGCAGGCGCAGGAACGGATCGAACTGGTCGCGGTAGACGCTGGTGGCCTGGATCACCACATCGATGCGCGGGCGTTGCAGTTCCGCATCGGGCACGATGTCCAGGGCGATCACCTTGCCACCACTGTCCCAGCGTGGGCGCAGGCCCAGCGCGTGCAGCACCTGTGCTTCGAGCACGCCGAGGTGGCGGATGGCCTCGCTGGACCACAGGCTGATGGCGAGCTTGCGCGGCAGCTGCCCATCGTGATCATCACGATAGGCCTGCAACAGCTGCTGCAGGGCGAGTTCGCCGGTGTCGAACGCCGCGCGGGTGGGAATGCGGTCGGGCTCGAACGCGAACAGGTTGCGGCCGCTGCGCAGTTCCGGCGTTCGGATCGGATCGCCGCCGGCGCCAGGCTGCACGAAGCCACCGCCCAGGCCGTGCAGCAGCGATTCGATCTCCTGCGTATCGGCCAGGGCAGCATCCAGTTGCACGGCATGCTGCAGCGCTGCGCGCAGATCGGGGTTGGCGACGCTGCTGATCGGCGCACCTTCGCGCAGATGGTGCAGCAGCGTGCGATAGCCGAGGCCCTGCTGGATCTGCCGGTAGTCCACCGCAGTGGCCTCCATCGGATCTTCGCCCAGCGCTTTCAGATAGCCCGGGCCCAGCTGCTGCATCACCATCGGCAGGCGGTGCTCGGGCGAAGCCGGCTGACCGAAGGTATGCAGCCCCAGCGGCAGATTGCGCCGTGCCAGCTCATGCAGGTGGTCGTGCAGCACCGGCAGGAAGCTGTCGAAGCGCGCCTGCATGTCCACTGCGCTCCAGCCCAGGTCGGCGGCGATGCCACTGTCAGTGGCCAGTGTGCGCAGGCGTGCGGCGGTGGCATCACGCACCGGTCCCTGGTCCAGCTGCTGCAGTTCGTGCACCACGGCGTGCAGGTCGCGCAGCTCGTCGTACAGCCCGGACGGTGCGAACGGCGGGGTCTGGTGGCTGACCACCACGGCACGGCCACGGCGCTTGGCCTGGATCGCCTCGCCGACGTTGTCCTGGATGTACGGGTAGAACACCGGCAGCTCGCCCACCGCCAGCCACGGATAATCGGCAACCCATAGGCCGTGGTCCTTGCCCGGGGTCCACTCCTGCGTGCCGTGGGTACCGAAGTGGATCAGCGCATCGGCCTTCCACTGCTGGCGCAGGTACAGGTAGGCGGCCAGGTAATAGTGGCTCGGCACTGACGCCATATCGTGGGTGGCTTCGCCAACGCGGCCCGCGCGGGGCGGCTGCGGCATCAGCAGCAGGTTGCCCAGGCGCAGGCGCGGCAGCACGAACACGGCCTGTCCATGTCGCTGGCGTACTGCGGGGTGGTGTGCAGGGTCGCCCCACTGTGCGCGCAGTTCGTCGCGGCGCGTGGCGGGCAGGGTGGCCAGCCAGCGGCGGTAGTCGGCCACCGGCAGGGTATCGGCCAGCCCGGCATCGAGCAGCGCGTCCAGCCGCTCCGGATGGTAGTAACCACCGAGCAGCGCCTGCAGCTGCTCGATCAGGGTCGTCTCATCCACCGGCTGCGTTGAATACCCGGCCTGTGCAAGCCGTGGCAGCAGCGCCTCGATGCTGCGCGGCAGGTTGAGATGCGACGCGGACAGGTTGCGTTCGCCGTCCGGCGCGTTCCAGAACAGCAGCGCCACGCGCTTGTCGGCCGCGGTGGTGTGGCGCAACGCGGCCAGTCGCTGCAGCTTGGCGGCCAGTGCATCGATCTGTTCGGGAATCGGCTGCAGTTCGCCAAGCGCATTGGCCGAGACCACGATCGGATCACTGGCGCCCCAGGCCTCGGGCACGGCGACGAAGGTTGCCAGCGTGGCCATCGGGATGCCGGTGGTCGCCGCGCGCCAGTCATCCGCATCGGCTTGCCTGTGGTTCAGGGCCTGCAGCACCGGCACGTCCAGCGCGGAAAACTCGGCGGCACGTGCGGTACCGTTCTGCAGATGGGTCAGGTTGACCAGTGCATCCACCTCGATACCGCGCAGCGTCTGCTGCAGCGCGTCGTCGGCGGCGGCATCGAACCAGACCCCGAACAGCGCGACTTTGCGTGCGCGCCCGGCCTCGATCAGCGCGTCCAGCACCTGGGTCTGCATGCTGCTGAGCATGCTGCCGGAAACCAGTACGGCCACTTTCGGCCACGACGCCTGGCCATCGCGCTGCCACTGCGCCTGCAATGCCTGCGGGCTGTCCAGCCACTGGTCGCCGCGGGTGCTGTAGCCGGTGGCCGGCAGTACCTGCGGCAGTGGCAGTTCGTCGGTCCCGGCACCACTGCGCCAGGCTGGCAGGTAGGCCGCCAGCGTGCGGATGTTGGCCTCGCCACCGTTGCCGTAGTAGCCGGCGATCCTGCGCGCCACCTCGGCGGGCAGGTGCCCGGAGGCCTGTGCGCCGCCGCCCACGCGCAGCCACGGCACCTTGCCGTTCTGCAGGGTGCCATCGACTACCGCCCTGACCTGTTCGACATCGGTCGGTCGCGGCGTATCCAGCAGCACCAGGTCGGCGCCCGCTGGCCAGTCAGCGGGCAGCGTGGTCGCCGGGTCCACCACGCGTTGCCGGAAGCGTACGCCAGCGGGCGCGCCCAGTGCATCCAGGCGGGCGATCCTGCCGGGCAGCACGAAGCCGCTGCTGACCACCTCCACCCGCAGAGGTTCGGGCTCGGCACGGGCCGATGTGGCGAGCAGCAGCCCGCCAAGCAGCAGCCATGTCCATCCGCTGCGCATGCTTAGAACGCCAGTTCGATGCCGGCATGCACGTAGCGGCCGGTTTCCGGATAGGGGTACAACGCGCCGGTTTCGTCCAGGCGCTTGTCGGCCAGGTTGTCGATGCCGGCCACCACGCTTACCGCCGCGGTCACGCGCCAGCGTGCATCCAGCGACCACAGCCAGTAGTCGGGCAGGGTCACCTGGCTGCTGCCGGCCACCTGCTGCTGCGGGCCGATGTACTCGCCGCGCACGGCGGCCTGCAGCGGTCCGCGCTGCCAGTTCAATGCGGTGGCGCCACTGCGGCGCGGGCGTTCCGGCAGCCACAGGTCGGTCTGGCGGTCACGCGGGTCCAGCCAGCTCCAGTTCGCCTCGAAGGACAGGTGCTCGCTGATTGGCGCGGTTCCGGCCAGCTCAAGGCCACGGATGCGGGCCCGGGCCACGTTGGTGTAGTTGCGCAGTTCGCGGCCGCGCACGCCACAGGCGCGCACGCAGGTGGTCTGGATCAGGTCCTTGAGCTCGTTCTGGAAGGCTGTCGCCTGCAAGGACCAGCGCTGCTGCTGCCAGGCTACCGACAGTTCGGCACTGGTGTTCTGCTCCGGCTTCAACTGTGGGTTGCCGACAATGGTGAAACGCCCACCACCGCCCACCGCGGAGTACTCCGGCGACAGCTGCTTCAGGCTCGGCGCCTTGAAGCCGCTGCCGATGCCGCCCTTGATCGTCAGCGCTTCGGTGGCATGCCACACCGCATACGCACGCGGGCTGTGGTGCCAGCCGAACTCGGGATGGCGGTCGCCGCGGCTGCCGAACACCAGTGACAGCGCGTCGCTGACCTGGATCTCGTCCTGCACGAACAGCGCGCTCTGGTCCGATTGCAGGTGACCACTGCGCGCGCCGGCCGCGTCGTCCAGTTCCTGGCGCCGCCATTCGCCGCCGACGCTGACGCGGTGGCGTGCACCCAGCGCAACCGTGGCGCGCGCATCGACGATCTGGTCGGTCAGCTGCTGTGGACGCGAGGCCTCGCCGCGGTCGCGACGGTTGTCGCGGTCCAGCGTGGCACGGTAGGCACTCACCCGGGTTTGCCCCCAGTCCCACTCGCCCTGGTGGCTCAGTGTGGTCTGGCGGCGACGGATGTCATCGATGGTCTCGTAGACGTAGGGTGCGGCGCCGGCCTGCAGCGCATGGCGACGACGTTCCTCGCTGCCCTGCAGGTGCGACAGATCAATGCGCTGGTGTGCGTCCGGGGTCCAGGTCAGTACCGCACGCCCGGTGTTGGCACGGCGTCCCTCCTGTTCGTCCAGGCGGTCGTCGGTTGGATCGCGGGTAGCGTCCTTCTGCCGGTGTTCGGCAAACACGCTCAGGCCCAGCGTGCCGGGCAGCAGTGCGCCACCGGCGTAGAAGCCGGCCTGGGCAGTGTTGCCGCCGCGGTCACCGCCGACCACGCCGGCGTTGTAGACCAGGTTGCCCTGCCAGTCGTCGGTTGCGCGGCGGCTGATCACGTTGACCACGCCGCCCAGCGCCTCCGAACCGTACAGCGAGGACATCGGGCCGCGTACCACCTCGATGCGTTCAATCGCTGCAGCCGGCAGCCAGCCCAGGTCAAAGTCCGAATGGGCGATGGCATCGGCTGACGCACTCACGCGCTGGCCGTCCAGCAGCACCAGCGTATAACCCGGGTCCATGCCGCGGATGCGGATGCCACGACGACCGAAGCCAACTCCGGCCACGGTGACGCCTGGGCTGCCGCGCAGTGCGTCGGCAAGGTCCAGTACCGGCCGCAACTGGATCTGTTCGCGGGTGATCACGCTGATGGAGGCGGGTGCGTCGCTGGCCAGGCGGTCGGTGGCGGTGGCGGTCACCACGACCGGGTCCAGCTGCGAAGGGGCGTCGGCAGCTGCTGCCAGTGCGGGCGCCAGGGCAAGGAAGATCGCACCGGGCAGCCGGCGGGCAGGGGCGGAACGGGACATGGGAAGGGGTCGCTGTAAATGTGACGATATAACATAGCATCGTCTTCACGAAATCTTCATAGGCCGAAGGTCCTGCTCCTGGCGACATCGCTGAACAGGGGTGCGGTATCGCGGCGGGGCGCCTACAATCCGGGCTCGGACCGTCGCCATCACGCCCATCATTCCCCGGTCCGGCCTTGGCACCTATGTCTCCCAATGCCCTGGCGCTGGTCGAGCTGCTGATCCGCGAGCGCCGTGCGTTGTCTCGCTTCATCGCGCGTTACC
>Ga0153921_1001373_pt1 | contig 11066 bp, 9 predicted proteins | sample TSNJ005MetaG_FD_104691 | JGI IMG/M metagenome (GOLD analysis project Ga0153921, IMG submission 104691) | Attine ant fungus gardens microbial communities from New Jersey, USA - TSNJ005 MetaG | ecosystem: Host-associated > Fungi > Mycelium > Unclassified | place: USA: New Jersey, Brendon T. Byrne... | reverse complement strand
TCCTCTGGATAAGCCCCTTGGCGGTGGGGCGGGAATACCTTCAAGACCTGCACAACAGGTCATGTGTTGATAGGAAACGAGGACAGTGAAATAAAATTTAACTGATCGGTGATCAGTGCGCGTCCCACTCGCGCATCCGCACCCGGCAGTGCTTCATCGCGTTGACGATGTGTTTTTCCACCAGCGCGCGGGAAATGCACAGGCGCTCGGCGATCTGCACGTGAGTCAAACCGTCGAGCTTGCGCAGCATGAAACTGTCGCGGCACGCCGCCGGCAGCTCGGCGAGGGCGCGTTCGAGCAGTTCCAGGCGCTGGCCGTGGTCGTGGGTGGCGTGGGGCGAACAGGGGGCGAAGCGTTCTTCGCTGTCCAGCACATCCAGCGGCTCGACCTGGCGCAAGGCGTTACGCCGGTGGCCGTCGATCACCAGGTTCAGGGCGGTGCGATATAAAAAGGCGCGGGGTTGTTCGATGGGGGTGTCGCTGGAACGTTCCAGCACCCGGACATAAGCGTCATGCACCACATCCTCGGCAACCTGGCGGTTGCCCAGCTTGGCGTTGAGGAAACACACCAGCTCGCGATAGTAGTTTTCCAACATGACTCCCGACCGCCGGGTGGCGGCATTAGGTCCTTGAGTGCGAAAAAGACAGCGTATGAGGTAATGGCAGTTTGGGTGCGTGCAATTTATAGTAATTCTCATCTACTTTTAAAGCAGACTTGCACCGATGGACGATTATTTTTCTTCAAAGGACCTGTAACCGCTTGTGTAACAGCCTAAATCCCCGGGCAATTCTCTCGTTTAACTGTCAGCTCTGCGCAACTGCGCTCCGAACTTTCCTGGCTGGAACCTAAGCATGAAACGCCCTCGCCCTGCCCGACGCGCCTTGCTTGTTATCGCGTGCCTGATCCCCCTCATCGCCGTTGCCGCCTGGCAAGTGTTGCCGCCGGGGCGTGACACGCTCACCACCGTCACCGTCAGCCGCGGCAATATCGAAAACAGCGTCACGGCCCTCGGCACCCTGCAACCGCGTCGATATGTGGACGTGGGCGCCCAGGCCTCCGGGCAGATCCGCAAGATTCACGTCGAAGCCGGCGATCAGGTCCAGGAAGGCCAGTTGCTGGTGGAAATCGACCCGTCCACGCAAAAGGCCAAGCTCGACGCCAGCCGCTACGCCATCGAAAACCTCAAGGCCCAGTTGCAGGAGCAGAAAGCCCAGCACGAACTGGCGCGCCAGAAATACCAGCGCCAGCAGCGCCTGGCGGCCGGCAACGCGACCCGTGAAGAAGATGTGCAAACCGCCAAGGCCGAATTGAGCGCGACCCAGGCGCGGATGGACATGTTCCAGGCGCAGATCCTCCAGGCCCAGGCCAGCCTGCGCAGCGACGAAGCGGAACTGGGCTATACGCGCATTTATGCGCCGATGACCGGCACCGTGGTGGCGGTGGACGCGCGGGTCGGCCAGACCCTCAACGCCCAGCAGCAGACCCCGTTGATCCTGCGTATCGCCAAGTTGTCGCCGATGACCGTGTGGGCGGAAGTCTCGGAAGCCGACATTGGCCACGTCAAACCCGGCATGACCGCCTATTTCACCACCCTGAGCGGCGGCAACCGGCGCTGGACCAGCACCGTGCGGCAAATCCTGCCGATCCCGCCCAAGCCGTTGAATGAAACCCAGGGCAGCGGCAGCCCCAACAGTTCCAACAAAAGCGGCAGCGGCCGCGTGGTGCTCTACACCGTGCTGCTGGATGTGGACAACAGCGACAACGCCTTGATGGCCGAAATGACCACCCAGGTGTTCTTTGTCGCGGGCGCCGTGAAGGACGCGCTCACCGTGCCGGTCGCTGCGTTGCAGGGCACCTCGAGCGCCGATAGGCAGATTGCCCGCGTAGTGGCGGCAAACGGGCGCATCGAGGAGCGCGAAGTGCGCCTGGGCATCAGTGATCGCCTGCGCGTCGAAGTGCTCGACGGCCTGCATGAAGGCGATCACCTGCTGATCGGCCCGGCTGACGGCAACGGGGGTTGAGGTGACCACGCCCCTGATCGAACTCAAGCACATCCGCAAATCCTACGGCGGCGGCGACAGCCCGCAGGTCGACGTCTTGCGCGGCATCGACCTGTCGATCCACGCCGGGGAATTCGTCGCGATTGTCGGCGCGTCCGGCTCCGGCAAGTCCACTTTAATGAATATCCTCGGCTGCCTCGACCGGCCCACAACCGGCGACTACCTGTTCGCCGGCGAAAATGTCGCGCACCTGGACAGCGATGAGCTGGCCTGGCTGCGCCGTGAAGCGTTCGGCTTCGTGTTCCAGGGCTACCACCTGATCCCGTCGGGTTCGGCCCAGGAAAACGTCGAGATGCCGGCGATTTATGCCGGCATCAGCGCCGCCGAACGGCACGCCCGCGCCAAGGCCCTGCTCACCCGCCTGGGCCTGGCCGACCGCACCGGCAACCGTCCGCACCAGTTGTCCGGCGGCCAGCAGCAGCGCGTGTCGATTGCCCGCGCCTTGATGAATGGCGGGCACATCATCCTCGCAGATGAACCCACCGGCGCCCTCGACAGCCACAGCGGCGCCGAGGTGATGACCTTGCTCGATGAGCTGGCGAGCCAGGGCCACGTGGTGATCCTGATCACCCATGACCGCGAAGTCGCGGCGCGGGCCAATCGCATCATCGAGATTCGCGACGGCCTGATCATCAGCGATTCGGCCGAGGCCGACAGCTACGTCCCCGCACCCGCCAGCAACGGCGCCTTGCAGGCCGTGGACCTGCGCCAGCGCCTGGCCGACGGCGCCGAACACAACGGCGCCTGGAAAGCCGAACTGATCGACGCGGTGCAGGCCGCCTGGCGGGTGATGTGGATCAACCGTTTCCGCACGGCGCTGACCCTGCTGGGTATCATCATCGGCGTGGCGTCGGTGGTGGTGATGCTGGCGGTCGGTGAAGGCAGCAAGCGCCAGGTCATGGCACAGATGGGCGCGTTCGGCTCCAACATCCTTTACCTCAGCGGCTCGTCGCCCAACCCGCGCACGCCGCTGGGTATCGTCACCCTCAATGACGTCGCGGCGCTGGCGGCACTGCCGCAGGTCAAGCGCATCATGCCGGTCAACGGCACCGAGGCCGGGGTGCGTTTTGGCAATGTCGACTACATGGCCTATGTGGGCGGCAATGACACCAACTTCCCGGACATTTTCAACTGGCCGGTGGTTGAGGGCAGTTATTTCACCGCCGCCGATGAGCGCGCCGGTGCCACGGTGGCGGTGATTGGCCACCGCATCCGCGAAAAGCTGTTCAAGGGCCAGGTCAACCCGATCGGCCAGTACATCCTGATCGAGAACGTGCCGTTCCAGGTGATCGGCGTGCTCGCGGAAAAAGGCGCCAGCTCCGGCAACAAGGACAGCGACGACCGTATCGCCATCCCCTATACCGCCGCCAGCGTGCGCCTGTTTGGCAGCTACAACCCCGAATACGTGGTGATCGCCGCCGCCGATGCGCGCAAGGTCCACGAGGCCGAGGTGGCCATCGACGCGCTGATGCAAAAGCTGCACAACGGCAAGCGTGACTACGAGTTGACGAACAACGCCGCGATGATCCAGGCCGAGGCACGCACCCAAAACACGCTGTCGTTGATGCTCGGCTCGATTGCGGCGATTTCGCTGTTGGTCGGCGGCATCGGCGTGATGAACATCATGCTCATGACGGTGCGCGAGCGGACCCGCGAAATCGGCATCCGCATGGCCACCGGCGCGCGCCAGCGCGACATCCTGCGCCAGTTCCTCACCGAGGCAGTGATGCTCTCGGTGGTCGGCGGCCTCTGCGGTATCGCCCTGGCCCTGCTGGTGGGCGGCGTGCTGGTGCTGGCCAAGGTGGCGGTCCAGTTTTCCCTGGTGGCGGTCCTTGGCGCATTTGGTTGCGCGCTGGTCACCGGCGTCGTATTCGGCTTTATGCCGGCCCGTAAAGCTGCCCGGCTCGATCCGGTTAAGGCATTGACCAGTGAATAAACCATCCCTGCCCACGCACCTGTCCCTGCTCAGCCTGTGCCTGATGTTGAGCGCCTGCACCGGCAGTCCTGGCGCCATCGACAGCGGTATTGCGCCGCCGGCCGCCTGGCAATTTGCCGAGCGCGACGCGACCCAGGCCACCAACCAGCGCTGGTGGACGCACTTTGGCAGCCCGCAACTCAATCGCCTGGTCGACCAGGCGCGGCGTGACAGTTTCGACGTCGCCGCCGCCATGGCCAGGGTCCGCCAGGCCCAGGCCAGCGCAGTGATTGCCGGCGCGCCGCTGTTGCCCGAGGTCAAGCTGAATCTCGACACCAGCCGCCAGAAACTGCTGCGCGGCAAAGGCGGACCGAGCCTGGACGCATCGCAAAGCAATGAGGTTGTCGACAACTTCGGCGCCAACCTCACCGCCAGTTACGAAGTGGATTTCTGGGGTGGCCGCGCGGCTGCCCGCGACAGCGCCCTGCACAGCCTGCGGGCCAGCGAGTTTGACCAGGCGACGGTGGAACTGACCTTGCTCGCCAATGTGGCCGACCGCTACGCGCAAACCCTGGCAGCCGTTGAGCGCAAACAGATTGCCCAGCTCAACCTGGCGAACGCGCGCAACGTGCTCGACCTGGTGCAGACGCGCTACGACGCCGGCTCCGCCACGGCCCTGGAGCTGGCCCAGCAGAAAAGCCTGGTGGCCAGCCAACAACGGCAATTGCCGCTGATCGAGCAATTGGCCGAAGAGTCGCGGATCACCCTCGCGGCGCTCCTCGGCCAACCGGTGCAGGCCCTCGACCTGGGCGCCGAACCATTCCAGGCGCTGAGCTGGCCGACCATCGGCGCGGGCCTGCCCAGCCAATTGCTCAGTCGCCGCCCCGACATCGCCAAGGCCGAGGCGCAGCTGGCGGCGGCACAAGCCGACGTCACCGTGGCGCGGGCGGCCATGCTGCCGGCCGTGACCCTCGGTGCGACCCTTGGCTCGGACGCATACAAAGCCGCAGAAATGCTGCGCAGCCCTTACTACACGCTGACCGCCGGGCTGGTCGGACCGATCTTCAACAACGGCCGTTTAAGCGCCGAGCGCGACAAGGCCCGCGCCCGCCAGGATGAGCTGCTGCAAACCTATCGAGGCGCGATCATCAACGGCTTTGCCGATGTGGAAAAAGCCCTCAGCAGCATCACCCGCCTCGACCAGCAGCGCGAATGGCAAAGCGAAGAGCTGCAACAGGCGCAGACCGCGTTCCAGATCGCCGAGAGTCGCTACCAGGCAGGCGCCGAGGACTTGCTGACAGTGCTGGAAACCCAACGCACGCTGTACGCGGCCCAGGACTTGAACGTGCAGCTGCGGCTGTCGCGCCTGCAGGCCAGCATCGCCTTGTACAAAGCGCTGGGGGGCGGCTGGGAGACTGATATCCGCTAAACAAAACTCCACTTTCGTACACGAGCTGTTTTCTCGACCTACATTCTTCAACCCAGGTCCTTGGTAAAAAAGCCGCCATCACACGGCTGCCCGGGACCTCCTGATGACTGTTGCAAAACACCTCGCTTGTGGCGGTATCTGGCTGATGGCAAGCACCGCCCTGGCCCAGCCACTGATCACCGAAAGCGCCATCGACTGGCTGCTCGACTGCCCCATCCCCCAGGTCGAACACCTGGACCCGGAAGTGCTGGCGCGCACCCAATGCGGCGTCGTCAGTGTCCCGCGCAACTACGCCGCGCCACGCCAAGGCAACCTGCGCCTGTACGTCACCCGTGTCGGCGCGCGCGATCCACTGAGCCGTGAAGGCGTGGTTTTCGCCCAGGCTGGCGACACCACCCGGCGCAACCGCAGCGGCACCTTTGCCGTGCAACTGGCCAGCCGCTGGGGTGCCTATTCCAACCAGGCTTACCGCACGCTGCTCAATCGCTATGACGTGATCGAACTCAGCCCGCGCGACCTCAAGCACAAGAATGGCCTCGAGCAGGCCGTGCGCGACATGGAATTCGTGCGAGCCCAACTCGGTGACGCGCAGCTGCACTACCTCGGTAACGCCGGCGCCACGCGCTTGGGCAGCCATTACGGCGCGCTGTTTCCCGACCGCGTCGCGCGCATGGTGCTGGTGAATGCGGCGCCCGGCGAAAAGGCCGCGCCCCGGGTTGCACAATTGCACCTCAAGGACACCGCCACGTCAGGCCCCAGCGGCTGCGTCAACCAATGGGTGGGCGACTTCCTTGCCTATGGCAAGCAGCCGCCGGCGTCGACGCGCTGCCTGGATTCAGGCGTTTGGGAGTAGCGCGCCGTTTGCGACCTGTTGCGGCCGAAAACGACACCCTGCGTTGACGCTGCGACCCAATCGTTATTAAGTGCTATTTATCCGCATTAATACGATAAATCGAACCCATGCTAAGCCGCCCGCTACGACGCAAACGCCAGAAGCTGTCCGATGTGATTGTCGAGTCGGTCAAGCGCTCTATCGTCACCGATGCACTCAAGCCCGGCGATCGCCTGCCCACCGAGCGCGAGCTGATGGAAAGCTTCCAGTGCTCCAAGGGCTCGGCCCGCGAGGCGCTCAAGGCGCTGGAAGTCGAGGGCCTGGTGAGCACGCGCACCGGCCCCAGCGGCGGCGCCTACCTCAACCAGGCGGGCACCGAGCCGGCCAGCCGCGCCTTGCGCAACTACCTGCACTTCCAGCACCTGGATGGCGAGCAGGTCTACCAGTTGCGCAAGGTCATCGAAGTGGAACTGGCCGTCTCGGTACTCGGGCGCCTGAGTGAGGACGACTACCAGGCCCTGCAGGACAACGTGGATTTCTGCAGCGCGCCGGAAGACAGCGAGGCCGGCCAGCGTGAGCAGCGCCTGGCGGAACTGGAGTTCCACAACCTGCTGGCCAAGGCGTGCCCCAACCCGTTGCTGAGCTTCATGGCGCAGTTCCTCAATGACCTGCTGCGTGACCTGGTGGTGCTGAAAAAGGCCTACAAGCCCAAGCGCAAGCAGTTCGACGCGGCCAACCTCGACTATCACAAACAGTTGCTGAGCGCGTTTCGCGCCGGCGATGAAAAAGCCGTGCGCAGCCTGATGCACGAACACATGTGCGACGCCGAACACCACATGACCGCGCTGGAAGGCCAGGTCAGCCCGCATTTTCTACTGGAGTTCGATCACTCTTAACAACACCACAGACCCAGTGCGGGAGCGGGCTTGCTCGCGAATGCGGTGGGTCAGCAAAGCATCCGGAGACTGATGCACTGCATTCGCGAGCAAGCCCGCCCGCACATTTTATGACCGCGTTTCGCCTCAATAAAAAGGCCTGCCCACAGGCCCTGCTCCACCGTATCGCCATTGCTACTCCTGCCAATAACTAAACCAGGGAGTCACCCCATGCAGCGTCGTACGTTGTTGAAAGCCAGTCTCACCGCCGCCGCCGCCCTCAGCCTTCCGCTGAGCGTGCGTTCGGCATTCGCCGCCGAGCCCTTTACCTTTTACGGCCTCAAGTCCATGTCCGGCGCCTTTGCCAGCTATGGCAAGTTTGCCGACATGGGTTCGCGCCTGGCGGTGGAGCAGCACCCCGAAGTGCTCGGTCGCCCGCTGAATTACAAGGTGATCGACACCGAAGGCAACGCCGGCAAGGCGGTGCGCAAGGTCCAGGAAGCCATCCAGCAGGACGGCGCGCGGTTCTTCCAGGGGTGCACGCTGTCGTCGTCGGCGCTGGCCGTGGCCAAGGAAGTGGACAAGGTCGGCGGCGTGTTCATGACCCCGGTGGGTGCCGACGAAGTCACCGGCAAGGACTGCAACAAGGCGACGTTCCGCTGGTCGGTGCCGACCTACGGCGCGATCCGCGAAACCATGGTGCCACTGATCAAGCTGCTGCCGGACGCCAAGCGCTGGTACACCATCACCCCGCAATACGTGTTCGGTGAAGCCCTGCTCGAAGGCGCCAAAAATGTCCTCAAGGAACACGGCCTGGAGCACGTGGGCAACAGCTATCACTCGTTGCAGGAACAGGAATTCTCCGGCTACCTGACCAACGCCATCTCCACCAAGCCCGACGTGCTGGTGCTGCTGAATTTCGGCAGCCAGTCGTCCAACACCCTGCGCCAGGCGGTGAACTTCGGCATCAAGGAGCGCATGAAAGTGCTGCTGGTGTGGTCCGCCGGTCTCGATCAATTCCAGGAACTGGGCAGCGATGTGCTCGAAGGCGTGTACCTCGGCGCGCAGTACTGGCACCAGGTCGACACTCCGCTCAACCGCGAGCTGGTCAAGCTGACCCAGGCCAAGTACGGCATCAACCCCACCTACCCGCTGGCCGCTGACTACATCAGCACCAAGGTCATGCTCGAAACCATCATCGCCACCGGCAGCTTCGACGGCCCGACCGTGGCCAAGGCCATGCAAGGCCTGAGCTACGAAGGCCCGACCGGCAAGGAATCGATCCGCGCCGGCGACCACCAGGTGATCAAGGACTACTACCTGCTGATCGGCAAGGCCGCCGGCGACATGGCCGACAAGGACGACCTGGCCAAGGTGCTCAGCGCCGGCCAGTCCTTCCCGCCGGTGGATGCCACGGGCTGCACGCTCGCCTGACCCGCTGACTCGCTAAACACGACAGGGCCGCGTTCGCGGCCGCCTGTCCGAGGGTTTCTGCATGCTTAATCTTTATCTGTTCCAGATACTCAACGGCCTGGGATTGGGGATGATCTACTTCCTGATCGCGGTCGGGCTGACGATCATTTTCGGCCTGCTCAACTTCGTCAACTTCGCCCACGGTGCGTTCTTCCTGCTGGGCGCCTACATCTGCTACACCGCCGTGAGCCTCACCGGCAACTTCTGGCTGGCCCTGCTGATCGCGCCGCTGGTGGTGGCTGCGTTGGCGTGGGTGATCGAGCGCCTGTTAATCCAACGGATTTACCACCTGCCACACATGTTCCAGATCCTCGTCACCCTGGGGATCGCGCTGATCATCCAGGAAGCCAGCGTGATGATCTGGGGCCCGGTGGGCAAGAGCGTCGCCGTGCCGGAACTGCTGCGCGGGGTGCTGGTGGTCGGCGACTTTGTCTACCCCTACTACCGCCTGTTCCTCATCGTGTTTTCCGGGCTGGTCGGCCTGGGCCTGTGGCTGCTGCTGGAACGCACGCGCTTCGGCGCACTGGTGCGCGCCGGCAGTGAAAGCACCGAAACCGTGTCGCTGCTGGGCACGAATATCTTCCGCCTGTTTTCCATGACCTTCGCCCTCGGCGTGGCCCTGGCCGGTGTCGCCGGCGTGCTGTTTGCGCCGTTGCGCGGCGCGCAGCCCTTTGTCGGCCCGGAGATCCTCGGCGTGGCCTTCGTGGTCGTGGTGATCGGCGGCATGGGCTCGTTCAGCGGTGCGCTGGTCGGCGGTTTGCTGGTGGGCGTGGTGCAGAGCCTGATGACCACACTCTGGCCCCAAGGCGCGAGCCTGATGATTTACGGCGCAATGGCCGTGGTGATTCTGGTACGCCCTTACGGCCTGTTCGGGAGAGCCTGAGATGAGCGAGAAAAATCCGCTGCCGTTTGCCAAGACCCAATCCAAAGCCATGTTGCTGTGGGTACTCGCGGTGCTGATCGGCCTGCCCTTGGTGCTGCCCTCGGCGACCCTGGCCACCGAAATCCTGATCTTTGCCATGGCCGCCCTCGCCTGCAACCTGTTGCTCGGCTACACCGGGCTGCTGTCGTTCGGCCAAGGCATCTTCTTCGGCGCCGGCGCCTATTGTGCGGCGCTGCTGATGATTCATCTGCAACTGGGCCTGTTCACCGCGTTGCTCGGCGCTGCCGTGGCCGGTGGCTTCCTGGCCTTGCTGGTGGGCGCCCTGGCGATCCGGCGCACTGGCATCTACTTCGTGATGCTGACCTTGGCGTTCAGCCAGATGGCCTACTTCGTGGCCTACACCTTGAGCGACTGGACCGGTGGCGACAACGGCCTGCTCAGCGTGCCGCGCCCGGAAATCCGCCTCGGCGACACCGTGCTGCTGTCGCTGGCCGACGCCCGTGCGTTCTATGGGTTTGTCGCGGTGCTGTTCCTGCTGATCTTCATCGGCGCACGCCGGGTGATCGCTTCGCCATTCGGCAGCACGCTGATGGCGATCCGCGAAAACGAAACCCGCGCCTCGGCCATCGGCTACGACACCCGCCACTTCAAGATCCTGGTGTTCGTGCTGTCCGGCGCGGTCACCGGCATCGCCGGCGCGCTGTACGCGATGCTGCTGCACTTCGTGCCGCTGTCGAATATCGACCTGGCGATGTCCGAGAACATCCTGATCATGACCATCGTCGGCGGCACCGGCTCGCTGTTCGGCTCATTGCTGGGGGCCGGTTCCATCGTGCTGCTGGGGGATTTTCTCTCCGACCTGTGGCCGCGCTGGCTGATGCTGCTGGGGGTGATCCTGATCCTGGTGGTGATCTTCATGCGCGGTGGGTTGTGGGGAGGCCTGGCGTCGCTGTTCGAGAAGGTGCGAGGCCCGCGCAAGGCCGCTGTCATCACCAAGGAGGAAGTGCTATGAGCATCCTGCTGGAAACCAAAGACCTGGAACTGGCCTACGGCGCGTTCCATGCGGTGAATGGCGTGAACCTCAAGGTCGAAGCCGGCACCATCCACACCATCATCGGCCCCAATGGCGCGGGCAAGACCAGCCTGTTTCATTGCCTGACCGGTGAGCGCCAGGCCACTGCCGGGGCGATCCATTTCGACGGCAAGAACCTGATGCGCAAGCCCGCCCACGGCCGCGTCGGCCTGGGCATGGCGCGCTCGTTCCAACTCACCAGCCTGTTCCAGAACCTCAGCGTGCGCGAGAACCTGCGCCTGGCCGCCCAAGGCCGCGACGGTGCCCGCGCACTGAACTTCTGGCGCCGGGTCGACAGCAAGCGCGAACACCTGGAGATGGCCGACCAGGTGCTCGAACGCCTGCAGCTCAGCGCGCGTGCCGACACCTTGGCCGGCGAGCTTTCCCATGGCCAGCAACGCGTGCTGGAGGTGGGCATGTCGATCTGCTCGAAACCGAAACTGTTGATGCTCGACGAGCCCACCTCGGGCATGGGCATCGATGACATTCCGATCATGACCCAGCTGATCAGCGACCTCGGCCGCGAC
>Ga0153921_1001372_pt1 | contig 11066 bp, 13 predicted proteins | sample TSNJ005MetaG_FD_104691 | JGI IMG/M metagenome (GOLD analysis project Ga0153921, IMG submission 104691) | Attine ant fungus gardens microbial communities from New Jersey, USA - TSNJ005 MetaG | ecosystem: Host-associated > Fungi > Mycelium > Unclassified | place: USA: New Jersey, Brendon T. Byrne... | reverse complement strand
CTCGATTGACGGTTATGAGCCGCATCCATCAATCAAAGCACCGATTGCCGTATAACAGCATCTTGAACAACAGGAACGTATAACAAAGGAGGATCTCCCATGATCTCATTTTTAGTGGCAATGGATAAAAACCATGTAATTGGCATCGACAACAGTCTGCCTTGGCAGCTCCCCGCAGATTTGAAGTTTTTTAAAGAGAAGACAATCGGGAAAAATGTAGTGATGGGGAGTGTCACGTATGATTCCATCGGCAAACCGCTTCCAGGGAGACGGAACATTGTCATCACGCGGAAAGAGACTGGTTATCCAGATGAGGTAGAATTGGTCCATGGCATGGATCAGCTGAAACAGATGGATAAAGCAAACCCGGAAGAAGAGCTGTTCGTCATTGGCGGCGGTAACATCTTCGAACAGGTGCTTCCCTTTGCAGACAGGATGTATATTACGTGGATAGATGCTGAATTTAAGGGTGATACCTATTTCCCAGAATTCGATGAAAAAGAATGGCATGTCACCAAAAAAGAAAAAGGCATTAAGGATGACAAGAATCCGTACGACTATTATTTCCTGCAGTATGACAGAAAAACACCACAGGACTGAGAGGGAGCATGAAGATGATGAGCGTATCAGGCGCCATTTTGGCCGGCGGCAAGTCATCGCGCATGGGCACAAATAAGTCCCTGCTTCTGCTGGACGGCAAGCCGGTCATTGAACGGATTTCCAACAGTTTGCAAGATGTGTGTGATGAGTGCTTTATTATAGCAAATGATCAAAAGCCTTATGAACAGCTGGGCATGCCTAATTATCAGGACGATCATCCAGGCCAAGGGCCGCTTGCCGGTCTTGAAGCCGCTTTGATCCATGCCAATAGCGATCTTGTTCTGCTGGCGGCCTGTGACATGCCATTTGCTGATCCCAAAGTCTACAGGCTTCTGCTTGACCAATTGGGCGGTGCGGATGCAGCTGTCCCAGTCTATGCGGGCCGGATGCATCCGCTTTCCGGTTTGTACAGAAAAACAGCGCTGCCGGCAGTTCAGTCATGTCTGGACCAGGGGAATTTAAGAATGAAGAGCTTCCTGAACCTGATTCAGACAAAAGAATTGTCGCATTTCCCGGAATTAGGTCCTGACATATTGGATAAGCACTTTTTCAACATGAATACACCGGAAGAATATGAAGCGGCAAAGCGAATCTTGACATGAAGCATACAGCCAGGCATATCATATAAATAAGTTTATTCTATGTATTTTATAGAATATGGGTGAAGTTTTTCGGCAGATCCATTATAATGGATCTACATACCCCAGCGTTAAATAAGGGGAAAGTAGAACATACTACATTTTCGGAGTGATCATAAATGGGATTTATCAACAATATCGGTTTTCCCGGTCTGCTGCTGATTCTGATTGTCGCACTGATTGTTTTTGGTCCCTCGAAGCTGCCGGAAATCGGTAAAGCATTCGGAAGCTCGCTGAAGGAATTCAAGAACGCGACAAAAGGCCTTGTCGATGATGATACAGATACGGATACAAATAAAAAACAATAGATGGTACATTCATTGAAAGGTGTAAGGGCGGACAACCTTACATCTTTTTTATGCTTTATTTGAGGGGAGGAACAGAGATGAACCGGCAAAACACAGAAAAAGAGATGAATGTTGTCGGGCACCTTGCTGAGCTGCGCAGACGGCTGATTATTACAGCACTTGCTTTTATTGTGTTCTTCATAGCCGCATTCATCTATGTTAAAAATATTTACAATTTTTTTGTCCAGGATCTCGGCTTTAAGCTGAATATTACAAGTCCTGGCGATATTCTCTGGATTTATTTTACGATGGCAGGGATTGTCGGACTCGCTTTGACCATTCCGTTGCTGGCTCTGCAAATCTGGCTTTTCATCAAGCCAGGGCTTACAGAAAAGGAAAGAAAGGCATCACTGCCTTATATACCGGCTGTGTTCCTGCTCTTTGCAGGCGGATTATCCTTTGGCTATATCATTTTTACCAAGCTGATCCTGCCCTTTCTGCTTTCACTCAATGACGGGATGTTCAATGAACTGTTTACCGTGGATAAGTACTTTCGGTTTATGTTCCATATTGTCGTACCGTTTGCTCTGTTTTTTGAAATTCCGATTGTTGCCATGTTCCTGACAAGTCTCGGCGTTTTGACACCTATGTTCTTACGCAAGATAAGGAAGTATGCGTATTTTGCTCTTGTTGTGGTCGGGGCAGCACTGACACCACCTGACTTTGTTTTACAGATTGTGGTAGCTATTCCGCTTTTCATCCTTTATGAAGCAAGCATATATTTATCCGGATTTGTATACAGAAAAAAGCAAAGAAGACATGAAGCTTTTATGAATGATGACTCGGCAGGCATGGGGGAGTAACGAATGCGTTCTTTTTTTCATTATGTTAAGTCATGGCGCGGAGAGGAAGCCAAAACGGATAAGGGACGGCTGGCAGATTGGATTTTTGATGACTTGGATTTTCCAAAGCATTCGACTGATTATGATGAGATCAGCTACTATCTGGAATGGAATACACCTTTTCCAAATGCGCTTCAAGTGTTTGATGACTTATGGACAGACTATATAGAAAGAGAAGACGGCTGACTTTCCTGATGAAAGCCAGCCGTTTTTTTATGCTTAAAGGGGTGCCGTAAGGAAAATGCGGAATTACAGCGTTCAGGAATTTTTTAAGCATGGTCATGATTTAAACTAATATAAATCGGCTAAGCTGCTATTTTAGCTCATCAACTTATTGAATTCATTAATTGGAAGAAGTATTCAGGTCTATGAGTCTTATGCAGGTTATACCATGAATGTAATGCATCCGGTGTACAGACATCTATTTTTTTCAGTACCTCCATTGCAAATTCGAGGGGAGCTATTCCTGATGCAGTAATTAAATTCGCATCAGACACTGCCGGTCCCAACTCATAGAACGTTTCTCCTTTATAGTTCGGACATATCATTTTAGTATATTCCAAGTTATTACTTGTATGCTTTCTGGTATCTAAGTATCCCATATTCGCGAGGGCGTCCGTTGCACCACAAATTGCAGCAACAATCGTGCCAAGCTTCAAAGCTTGGCCAATTCTTTCCAAGATAGGTTGATGAATTTCTTCACTCCAAGCAGTTCCACCGGGTAAAATTAACAGATCTTTACGCTCAAGCGTACATTCTTCAAGGGATATATCTGGTTTTATGCTCAGTCCTCCCATAGTCGTGATCATTTCTTGATTAGCTCCGACTGTAATGACTCTTAAAGGTGCTAAATCTTTCTTGAAATATCTTCCTGAGTTTAGCTCAGCAATTAAGTATCCATATTCCCAGTCCGACATGGTATTCAATACATATAGAAAAACTCTTTTCGTTTGCATCCCATAACACTCCAATCACGATTGATAGTGCCATTATAAAATAACTTCCCTGACAGATAGCGTCAGGGAAGTTATCATATTTGATGAAATGTTATTAATTCAGACAAAACTTCAATCATTTTTTCCTTAAGGCTCATTGGCTCAATTACTTTAATCGATTTATTGTACGGTAAAAGTAAATAAGGCACATATGTATGCATGATATCTTCTTCAAGAAGAAAAATTGCTTGATTTGAACGCAGTTCCTGTAAATAATGACCTAGAAACCAATGCTGGCAAATATCAGCCAATACATTTTTATCGCCTTCAATAACGAAGGCAACTGCTTTGTTTTCTATAGTTGGAAGAAGATTTTTCATGAAAAAGTCACGTGCTGAAAAATCTTCCGGCCGGTTAAACTTGTTTTCGGTTCGCATCAGACTTTCAATCCGGTCTACTCTAAAGCTGCGGATTTCATTCCTGAACTGACAAAATCCAATTACATACCACTTATGATTCCAATAGATCATTCTGTATGGATTGATTAATCTAGATTTTAATTGTTTATCTCCACTTTTGCGGTAAAGAATTTCTACTGAGTACCCATCAGCTACGGCCTGTTCCAACTGCTTCAAAAAAGGTTCCATAGAGAGAGAGCTGAATCGACTTATTACTTCAAGACTTGTTAAATGTTGATTTACCTTTGTTTCCTGCTCTTGATTAGCGTGTTTACTTAGTTTTGAAATAGCCCGATCTAGTGCTTCACCTCCATAATACCCGGCTTCTTCTGCAAAAACAGCAGCGTGAAATAGTGAAGTTTGCTCCTCAAAATCAAAAAAAAGAGGAGCCTCAATAAAATTATCCATTAAAGAGTATCCACCGTGATGTCCTGGTTCTGAAATGATCGGTACGCCACTTGTTGAAATTGTATCAATATAACGATACACAGTCCTGATATTCAGCTCTAACTTTTCGGAGATTTGTTTAGCAGTGATTTTTTTACCTGAACGAAGCATCCATAGAATGGCTAACATATTGTCAATTTTAGGCATATCATTCCACCTCTATATGTCTATTATATATTTCCGATTAGAGCAGCGACAAGCCTTTATACAAATTTAAACAGTGGCTGCCAGACAACTCAATTTGCTTAATTATTGTATGAAAAACGATTTATCAGCAATTAATCACCCGATGAATTGTCCCAGCTGGAGAATAAGTGGAAAATGGAGGAAATATCTTAAGAGGGTAGTAAACTGTTGCTGCAACGGCATTTAAACAGCCTTTTTAAAAATTAAACAAACGTTTGATCAATGAATTCAGTTCAAGAAAATCCCTATTTAGAGCGGATTCTCTCTTTTTATACAGGTAAGATGAGCAGGTTGACGATTCCTGCGCTTGCCCGGGAAATATGTGTTGCGCACATTACCCATTTCCTGTGCGTATAATGAAATACTTACGTGTAGGAAGGGGCACAATGATGCTGTTCAATAAACGATCCACTATGCAGCAAGACGTGACAGCCGGGAGAGGGGCAGCTCATTTTATGTTCCCGCCTGGCCCAGGACGTTTCAATGTTCCGGCAGTGGAACCGCCAAAGGCTAAGTTGACCGGTACGGCACTCGGTCACCTGGAACGGGTCCAGCAGGTTTTGAATGTCATTGAACGGACCACACCGCTTATAGAAGAGTATGGGCCGATGGTGCGAAATCTCCCTCGGATGTATCAATTGATGAAAGCTTTTAAGTCAATAGAGAAGGAAGAGAAGGAAGAGAAGACAGAGGGGAAATCAGAAGAGACGGCTGTTGCTGAAGCATTGCCGCCTGTATCGGAATTGACAGAAGCAGAAAAACAGCCGATAAACAGAACAAAGCCGGTTAAAGGGAAGCCTGCACCAAAATTGTTTATTTAAAAATAAGCCCCTCTGCTTGATTTTTTAGGGAAAAGGATAAAAAATAGGGTAAGTACTTTTAATGGAGGTATGCGTCTTGACTGAAAAACATGAATTGGCAACTTTTGCAGGTGGTTGTTTCTGGTGCATGGTGCAGCCCTTTGATGAGCGGCCCGGTGTAATTAAAATCGTATCGGGCTATACAGGCGGACATGTAGAAAATCCGACGTATGAACAGGTCTGTTCCAATGACACTGGACATGTGGAAGCTGTGCAGATCACATTTGATCCTGAGCTGATGCCTTACAAGCAGCTTGTTGAGACATTCTGGCAGCAGATTGATCCGACAGATCCAGGCGGTCAATTCCATGACAGAGGGGAATCCTATAAGACAGCAATTTTCTACCATAGTGAAGAGCAAAAGGAAATTGCTGAGCAATCAAAAGCGGACTTGGAGGCAAGCGGCAAATTCTCCAAACCGATCGCGACTCAGATTCTCCCGGCAAAACCGTTTTACGAGGCTGAAGAGAAGCATCAGGATTATTATAAAAAGAACACATTCCATTACAAGCGCTATAAAAAAGGTTCAGGCCGCGAAGATTTTATTGCTTCCCATTGGAAGGCCGGTAAAGACAAGGACAAGCTGAAAGAACAGCTGTCACCGCTTCAGTATTATGTGACTCAGGAAAACGGAACGGAACGCCCATTTGAAAATGAGTATTGGAACAATGAGCAGGAAGGCATTTACGTTGACCTGGTTACCGGAGAAGTCTTGTTCTCATCTAAGGAGCAGTACCATTCGGGCTGTGGGTGGCCAAGCTTTACAAAGCCCGTTGATTCCTATGAAGTGACCGAACATATTGATACAACCCATGGCATGACAAGAGTAGAAGTCAGGAGCCGCAATTCCGACTCTCATCTTGGCCATGTGTTTGAAGACGGTCCAAAAGACAAAGGCGGTTTGCGCTACTGCATCAATTCAGCTGCGGTACGCTTTATTCCGCGGGAAAAGCTGGAAGAAGAAGGCTATGGCCGTTACCGTTATTTATTTGAACAATGAAGGAGACAGAAAGATGATCCACAAGGGATGGGAAAACCGACCGACCATGAAACAAATCAAATGCGAACATGTCAATGCAAAGAAATTCGTCGTAGATTCCAAACTGACACCTGGGAAAGTATACGATGTCAAAAATGAAACGGACGAATTTTACTTCATACTTGATAACAGCAACCGCATCGGCGGTTTTCGCAAAGAATACTTTTCTGAAATCAGCTGACAGGCGTTTTGCCTGTCAGTTTTTTGATTCATGACAGATGGCCGCATACAGTATGGCTGATGTCTTCGTATAGATTTCATCAAATTGGCTGAACGGCAGCGGATTTTTGCCATGGCCCAGTTCCAGGGTGAATCCAGGTTTTCTGAATGCCTGGATAAACCAATCTTTAAAGCCGGCATAATTGTCGACATATTGAACGGCTGTATAGCCGCTTACACTGGAAAACAGCTCCGCCAGCTCAGCAGATTCAGGCGGTTCCCAGCCCTGAAAGCCCCAGTAAATTTCTTCCCCTTGCGTATGCAAAGCTAGAACCATGTCGAAATAGCTCGATTTGGCCAGCTCAGCCATGGCCAGGGATTCCGGCTCAGTTAAGGGCCCTTTACCGGGATGGTCCCGGTAATGCGGATTTTCAGGCTTCCTGGCTGCTTCAAGTTCCCAGCCTGCGGGAAATTGCTTATTCAGATCCACGCCGAGAATATTCGCTTTCCAGCGGGAAAAGTCATCGTGATCTTCATTGAGCGTAAAGACAAGATCTTGATACGCTTCTGCTGCTTTCCTGCCAAGCAGTACGAGATCGACTCCGTCCGGGTTCACCATGGGTACAAAGGAAACGGTTGTTTGGTCAAACGCGTTTAGTAATTTGGAGTCAGCATGGCTTAAACGATACGCATATTCTTCGATAAAATACATGAGCACAGCGGTCGTAATCCATTCATTGCCATGAAAGGCAGCATTGATATGTATTTTCTTTGTCCCGGTTCCGATGCTTAGCTCAATCAGCTCTTTCCCAAGGACCGAATGGCCAATCGTATGTTTTGTAATAAAAGGATAGCTGCTGACGAGACTATCGGTTGCTTCAGCCAGTGCTTCATATGTGTAGATCGTTTTGACAGGGATTTTATTGGTATCGGGAATCCGGATGGCGCTGCCCGGCTCCATGATGTCGTGTACATCTAAGGCATTCGCTGCTTTCAGCAAGATGAGCGGTATGCCGGATTTGCGGCTGAAGTCAGCAAGTGTCTGCATTGTTTGTATGATTGAAATCATTTCATGAACACTCCTTATAGAGAGACATCGAAGTACTATATGCCCAAGTCGGCTAACTATGCACATAATTGGGCATAATTTCTTCAATGGCATACAATTGCGGGTTGATATGCGCTATAATGTAACATACATGAAACAAGGAAACGTTCGAATGGTTGTATTTGATACTGAAGGAGGAAGCTGCATTGGCATTTGTCATCACATCACCATGTAAAGAAGAGTTGGCGGGAGAATGTGTGGAAGTATGTCCTGTTGATTGTATTGAAAAGGGAGAAGGCATGTTCTACATTGATCCGGATATCTGCATTGACTGCGGAGCCTGTGAAGCAGTCTGCCCGGTAGAAGCCATCTATTTTGAAGATGAAGTACCTGAAGAAGAAAGCGAATATATTTTGCTGAACCGCCAGTACTTTGAGAACAAATAAAAAAATTAAACCAGGATGCAGATCTGCATCTTGGTTTTTTGCTGTGATCGGCGGTTTCATGCTGCATAGATAATGGGAACTATGTTAATCATAGGTACTATATAAATGATTAAAGGAGCCAGAATGCTATGACGCGTAACGAACTTCCAGAAAAGTCCGCTTCCTACTGGCTGGATTCACTGGCTGCCGAGCAGTTTCCTAAACTTGAACACAATCTGGAAACAGAGACAGTCATTGTCGGCGGGGGAATCGTCGGCATTACGGCCGCATATTTGCTGACGAAGGCGAACATTAAAACGACATTGATTGATGGAGACCGCTTATTTAATGGCACAACAGGCCATACGACCGCCAAAATAACTGCACAGCACGGATTGATTTATGATGAACTTATTCGCAATATTGGTGAGGAAAAAGCCGCACTATATTACAAAGCGAATGAACAGATCCTCAAATTCATGAAACAACTCATCACAGATCATCAGATTGATTGCGATTATCAAGAAGAGGATGCCTATCTATATACAAATGAAGCATCTTATGAAGAAAAATTAAGAGACGAGCACAAAGCTTATGAAAAACTTGGTATATCAGGCGAATTATCAAACAGCATGCCCCTGGACATTCCCATAAAATCAGTTTTAAAAATGCCGAATCAAGCTCAGTTCCATCCTTTGAAATATTTGAAGGCGCTTACTGAAGAAGCGGTAAAAAACGGATTGCAAATTTATGAACAAACTACGGCGGTCGATATTGAAGAAACAAGTGATGACCATGCTGTTGTAGTAACAAGAGATGAACAACGATTGTCCTGCCGTCATGTAGTTATCGCTTCTCATTTTCCATTTTGGGACAAACGCGGTTTATTGTTTGCCCGTATACATCCGAAACGTTCTTATGTATTGGCTGTTAAATCATCATTCAACTATCCCGGCGGCATGTACATTACTGCAGAATCGCCGTCCCGATCCATACGCCAGGTAGAGATTGACGGAGCGGAATATTTGCTTGTAGGCGGTGACAGCCATAAGGTAGGCCAGGGTGATGCCATGATTGAACATTTCGAGGCTCTTCAGCAGTTTTCAAAGGAAACCCTTCACAGTGAGGAAATTAAATACCGCTGGTCGGCCCAGGATCCAATTACATTGGACAAAGTCCCGTATATTGGACCAATTACGGGCAATCATCCGAATATCCATGTTGCGACTGGATTTGGCAAGTGGGGCATGACGCAGGGAACCATCGCAGCAAAACATATTACAGATTTGATTCTTGGAAACGGTTCGCCATATGAAGAGTTGTATGATCCGACACGTTTTGAAGCAGATCCGTCAGTTAAGGAACTTGCCAGTGTGAATGCTGAGGTTGCCAAACATATGATTAAAGGCAAGCTGGATATGCGAAAAGGCGAAGTTAGTCAGTTGAATCAAGATGAAGCGCTTATTACAAGAGTATCCGGCCAGCGTACAGGGATTTACAAGGATGATCAGGATCAGCTGCATGCAGTTGATACAACATGCACACATTTAGGCTGTGAAGTGAATTGGAACTCTGGTGAACGTTCATGGGATTGTCCATGTCACGGTTCAAGATTTTCTTATACGGGTGAAGTGCTTGAAGGCCCAGCTAAAGAACCATTGGCAAAAGTTGATCTGGATAAAATTGAATAGCGTACAAAAACAGCTGGAATCAGATCAGATCGATTCCAGCTGTTTTTTATTGATTATCTCACTATCATAAGTAATCTCTTTAATTGAGATATGAATTAGCTCATTCTAAACAACTTCCTATAATAAATATTATGTTAACTAGAAAAGAATTAGTTTATAGGGGGCTTGCCAATCGACTGTACTGCATCCCTTTCTGAACAGTTTCTGTAAGCCATGACAATACAAAAGCAAACCCAGTCTAAGCAATAGCCATTATACCGGGTTTGCACATATCAGTTCGTTGTCAGGATAATTTTGCTGATGCCGGAATTGCGGTCTTTATTAACGGATTCAAAATAAAGTTTGGCATCGTCAAATTCATATTTTTCCTGATAAATCTCTGACGGCACCAAAATTCCGCGGGCTTTTGGTTCTCCCATAATGCTTTCCATCTCATCGTAATTCAGATTTGGCACATTGTAAATAATTGTACTGATGTTATCTTCTTCTGGTCGGTACTCATAAATGGCATCACGCACATTGTCAAATAATGCCGGCATACCAAAATAAGTTGATTTGGTCACGGTACTTTCTGTATCTGACTTAATCTCTTCAATGTTGGAACCGAGCCCATAAGGCAATCCTTTTATAAAATGATTTTCTGCTTTATCTGCAAATTCTTTGTCAAAATAATGCTGCCAGTCTGCTGCGGTGAAGCTATTATGTCCGGAACGCAGCATGGTTTCAGATTCCCATTTATACAGTTCTTCATCAAATACGCTGCCGTCCCCATCCAAAACGGTGACGCTGATCTGATTATTTTTAATGTTTACTTTAAATTCTTTCTCATCTGTAATGGGCATTTTACCAGACAGCTGAATGGCTTGTTTATTTACATCATATCGAAACAAAAGCATGGTCGAATGCATATTGGTTGCGCTTGCTACAGTCTGTGAGCCTACCAGTACTTTTTGGCTCCCTGGTGTTTCGATAGTTCCGTATAGTCGAAAAGCATTTATAAATTCATCATCGTATTCACTAGCTATATTCCATATCCCATTCTGACCCTGTTTAAAAATTTTAAATCCATAGGCATGATTTCCACTACCTTCGGCAAATTCTCCGTAATCAGCAATAACTTCAGGAATACCATTATGATCCAAATCCTCTATAAGAAAATGATAAGGTTCGTTAATACCTGCTTTGTTCAACAGTGATTTTGCATTACTTTGGGTAACCCACTTTTCCTCGTCTTGTACGTCCCCTTTTGCCTCTATTGTTTTCTTGTTGCTGGAAGCGTGTTCAGCAGCCCCTGCTTTCTTTGCCGGCAGTTCAGCAGAAGGCTGATCAGAAGAACACCCACCTACCAGTAAAACCAATGCTGTCATTGATATGCCTATCCATAGATATTT
>Ga0153921_1001367_pt1 | contig 11089 bp, 9 predicted proteins | sample TSNJ005MetaG_FD_104691 | JGI IMG/M metagenome (GOLD analysis project Ga0153921, IMG submission 104691) | Attine ant fungus gardens microbial communities from New Jersey, USA - TSNJ005 MetaG | ecosystem: Host-associated > Fungi > Mycelium > Unclassified | place: USA: New Jersey, Brendon T. Byrne... | reverse complement strand
TCCCAGAGCAGAATCTCATCGATCTCATCGATTTTGACCTCCCGAACTCGCTGGTCCTCGTATGGCGACATTGGTCATTCTCCTCAAACAGCGTCTGGGCGGGAATCCGATCGTGCACGCCTGCAAGCAGTGAGAACTGCGGCGTCACGCGACAGTAGGACCTTCGGCATCACGTGAATGGCGTTGGAGAATCCCGAAATTTCTGACTAATTCAGATCTGGTTCCGAAGATACTTCAGGATCAGCTCTTCTGCAACGAAAAATCTCCGAGAATTGCTCGAACGTCGGCAACGGTAGGAATTCTAATGGCGATCACCAGGGTCCGTGGCAAACACGATTCGAGGCATATCGGGATTTTGCCGTCCCGGTCAGTAGCCGAACCGTGAAGCCACCATGCGGCTTCACGCACGATACCGATTCGCCACGCGGAGACTCCGGTGAAGTCTTCGTCTGCAGAGCTGCCCATACATCGGAGTCCAGATCGCATCGGGCTTGAAATCCACTACTGAGCAGAACCGGTGAATGCCAGCCACGGCGTTTGCTGTACCGATCCCGACCTTGCTAATCAACAGCAAAGGAGCTGTAACCCAATGATCCCACCCAGAGGCACATTCGAACGGAGAGTGCAAGTAGAACGCCTCTCCGACCGAGCGCTGTTCGTCCGTCTCGAGACGGTGCGGCTATCCAGAATTGCAGGAGCGGGGCACTACACGTCGTCGTTCTCCGCTGCAGAGTTGTTTGCCGCTCTCTACTACGCAGTGATGAACTATAATGCAGCAGAATCGAATTGGCCGGATCGAGACCGCTTCGTCCTCAGTAAAGGGCATGCTGCGATCGGCCTGTACCCGGTGCTGGCCGACGTGGGCTTCTTTGACCCATCCGAACTTGACACCTACACGCGCCTGGGCAGTAGGTTCGGCGACCATCCCGACATGAAGAAGATCCCGGGAATTGATTTCAGCTCCGGGTCGCTCGGCCATGGCCTGTCTGTCAGCGTGGGTATGGCACTAGCGGGGCGAGTCGAAAACCGGCCATACCGCACATACTGCATGTTGGGCGACGGCGAATTGCACGAGGGCCAGATCTGGGAAGCCGCTACCGCAGCCGGGCACTACAAACTGGGCAACCTCGTTGCCATCGTGGATCGAAACCAGCTCTGTATCGACGGTTTCACCGACGACGTCATGAGTGTGGAACCAATCGAAGACCGGTTCCGGGCGTTCGGGTGGCAAACCCACCGCGTAGACGGGCACGATCTGGACGCGCTGCTGGACGTCTTCGCTGCGCTGCCAAACGAGTCCACGGGGCCCCCACAACTCATCGTGGCTGACACGGTGAAGGGTCGTGGCGTTCGGCTCATGGAATTCAACCCCGACTGGCACGTCGGTAACCTCGTTGGTGCCGACTACGACAATGTGATCGCGGAACTGAAGGCAGGCCTGCGACCGCTGGAGGCAAACAAATGAGCGATACCCAGGACCAAGCAGAGATCTTCGGCGGCGGAGCGACAGCGCTAAGTGACAGTCGATCCTTTGACGGCAATGATGTCAGTGCGATCCCTGCCTTCGTGTTCGGTGAAGAACTTGCCGACCTTGCTGACCGCGACACTCGCATCGCTGTGCTCACCGCTGATCTTGCGACCGCCAACCGTGCTACCGACTTTGCCGCACGGCACCCAGACCGTTTCTTCAACATGGGCATCGCGGAGAAGGGCATGATCACAACCGCGGCAGGAATAGCGTCCTGCGGATTCGTGCCCTTCGCTGCGACCTTCGCGTCGTTCTCGGCGCTACTGTGCGCTGAGCAAATTCGCACGTCATGTGCCTACCCACGGATGCCGGTGCGGATCGTTGGACACCACTCCGGCATGTCGATGGGATTTTACGGAACCAGTCATCATGCGCTCGAAGACTTGGGCGTCCTGCGCACCTTCGCCGAACTTACCGTTGTGTGCGCGACCGACGCCAATCACCTCCGCGCAGTGCTTCGGGCCTCCGTGGACCACCCGGGCGCGATGTACATCCGGCTTGGGCGAGGTCGCGATCCCGAGGTCTACCCAGAGGTTCCGGAGATCACCTTCGGCAAGGCCGTTCGGCTGCGCGAGGGCACTGACTTGACCATCATTGCCACCGGAAGCGAAGTCAGGCCATCGCTCGACGCTGCCGAACAGTTGGCCATCGAAGGCGTCAGTACCCGAGTCGTCGACATGCACACCATCTCCCCGTTGGACGTCGAGGAGGTATTCGCCGCGTACCGCGAAACTGGCGCCATCCTGACAGTCGAGGAGCACAACGTCACTAACGGCCTCGGTACCGCCGTTGCCGAGGCTCTGTTTGAAGGTGGAGCAGCCGGCCGAAGGTTCCGCCGGCATGGAGTGCCGGACGAATACGTACCGGTAGGGCCGCCGGCCGCCCTGTACGCCAAGTATCTGCTGGACGCCGCTGGCATCGCGAACGTAGCGAAGGAGTTGCTGACATGATCAACAGCATTGATGCTGGACTAACCAAACGAGCCGAGATTGTCGTCCCCAAGGGAATTTACGGACACATGAACGTCCGCGATTTCTCCGATGTGCTGCCCCAGTACATCGCGTCGGGTGATGGCTGCCGCATCACCGACACCGATGGCAACACCTACCTCGACTTCATGTGCGGATGGGGGCCGATTGTACTCGGCCATGGGAACCCCAAGGTTCAACAAGCGGTAGCCGAGCAGCTCGCCAAGGGGGACTGCCTCAATGGCGTCTCGCCGATCATGGTTGAACTCGCTGAACTGCTCGTCGACACCATCGCGCATGCTGACTGGGCGATGCTGGCCAAGAACGGCACGGACGCAACCACCGCTTGCTTGACGATTGCCCGGGCAGCGACTGGACGCCGCAAGGTGCTCGCCGCCAAGGGTGCTTATCACGGGGCAGTGCCCTGGTGCACGCCGCTTACAGCCGGCGTGACAACCGAGGATCGCGCGCACCTCGACTATTACGAGTTCAACGATATTGAGTCGGTACGTGCCGCGGCCGAACGGGCAGGTGATGATTTGGCCGCAATCATCGTTTGTCCTTTCCGGCATGACGTCCACCGCGATCAGGAACTCGCAGACCCGGACTTCGCGCGGGGGCTGCGTGAATTGTGCGATCGGATGGGCGCCGTATTGATCATGGACGACGTCCGCTGCGGTTTCCGGCTAGATCTCGCAGGAAGTTGGGAACCACTCGGCGTCAGGCCGGACCTGTCTGCGTGGTCGAAGGCAATCGCCAACGGCCACGCACTGGCTGCAGTGACCGGCACGGACGCATTGCGGGAGGCCGCCGGTCAGATATACGCAACAGGTTCGTTCTGGTTCTCCGCAGTGTCCATGGCCGCCGCGGTCGCCACCATAACGGAACTGCGCGAGACCGATTCACTCGAGCGAATCCAGCGTGCAGGGCAGAGACTCCGTGACGGACTCGACGCGCAGGCAGCAGTGCATGGCTTCGAGGTGGTTCAAACCGGTCCGGTACAGATGCCGCTGCTGCGATTCGCAGGCGACGACACCTTCACGCTGACGCGAAGGTGGACTGACGAGGCCGCAGCGCGGGGTGTCTATCTGCACCCTTATCACAACTGGTTTCTCGGTTCCGCGCATACCGACGCCGATATCGATGACGCCTTGGAACGCACGGATGACGCGTTCGCAGCACTAACACGCTCGACAAAGGAACGGCGGCTTCTAACCGGGTAATCAGACTGCTTGCTGCGGAAGAGAGTTCGCCTCATGGGCCAATGCGAGCGGCGATTCCAACCAGGGATGAGCGCTTGGCATTTTGTGATGGTCAGCGACTCTTTACGGGCGCACAGACTTCTTGCTGATGTTCGGATTGGCGCCAGGGTTCGGGATGATGAGGCGAAGCACGCCCTCATCCCGAACCCTGATCGATACGGGCGTTCACGTCACGAATAGCAGCTCACCGAAGGTGTTGTGGTCGTTCTGTTTCCGCAACACCTTCCGTGGCTAGACTGCGTGGAAGCCGGCTATCGCTGCACCCTTCCCGTCGTTATTTCTCGCGAGAATCGTTCAGATGACGTCCCGACCACAAACCGCAGTACGACTATCGGGACGGTTGCCAGGGGGGCGTTTTCTCGGCGACCTCTGTCTCCTACAAGCGTCAACGGTGTTTAACGCGATACAACGAAATCAGGTCAATTGATGAAGATCACCGGAGCAGTCCTCGAAGAGTCCGGCCGAGACCGGCCCTTCTCACAAACACGTCCGATATCAGTGGGCGAGCTCGACCTCGGAGAACCCGGCCCCACAGAACTTCTTGTCAAGATCGAGGCGGCTGGAATCTGTCACTCAGACCTCAGTGTGGTCGACGGAAACCGGCTGCGCCCCACGCCGATGCTCCTCGGTCATGAGGCGGCTGGAATCGTAGTTGCCACCGGCGGCGCAGTCGTGGACATTCATCCGGGACAACGGGTAGTGATGTCGTTCCTGCCCCGCTGCGAGCAATGCGGCGCTTGCGCCGAGGGGGGCCGGCTGCCCTGCACCACAGGGACGGACGCAAACAATACCGGTGAACTACTTCACCGCACGCGACACTTGAGCCGCGAAGGCGAGATCATCCATCACCACCTGGGTGTTTCGGGCTTTGCAACCCACGCTGTCATCGACCGTGCGTCGGCAGTGCCGGTTGAATCCGATGTCCCTCCCGACGTAGCCGCTGTCCTCGGATGCGCGGTGCTCACCGGCGGGGGGGCTGTGCTCAACGTCGCTAAACCCATTCCCTCTGATCCCGTGATGATCGTCGGACTCGGCGGCGTCGGGATGGCCGGGATCATTACTGCGAAAGCTCTCGACGTCGAGCGGATCATCGCGGTGGACACCGTTCTGGAGAAGCTACAGCAAGCGGCTGACCTCGGCGCAACCGAGACTTACACTCCCGAACAAGTTGTGGCCCTCGGCGTCAAGGCTCGCTACGTCATTGAGTGCGCAGGCCATCCCCGCGCGTTCGAAACAGCTTTTGTCGCAACCCAGCCCGGAGGCACCACCATTTCGGTCGGCCTGCCTGGCCCGGCTGCGCGTGCCGCGATCTCGCCCTTGACCGTGACCGCCGAAGCGCGAACTGTCATCGGCAGCTATCTCGGTTCCGCTGTCCCGTCCCGCGACATCCCCCGATACACGCAGATGTGGCGTGAGGGAAAGCTCCCTGTCGATAAGCTCATCTCATCCCGAATTAGATTGACTGAGATCAACGAGGCAATGGACCTACTCGCTGAAGGCCTAGCGATACGGCAGGTCATCATGTTCGAGGAACCCCTGGGGGAGTAGTGAATACGAAAATTCTATCGGGCTAGCAACCCAAGCCGAGTGCATGGCACTTCATCGGTGGCCGCCGATGCCGATCGCCTGCCGGGGCACATCGTCGCGAACCCCGCTTTAGGGGGCGACCTTCACCGCGTGGCCGATATCTGCCGGTACCTGATGTCACTCCTGGGATGGCGCACTTGGCGCCACAGCTTAGGCTGCCCGGTCCACCAGAGTTGACACCGAATCCGCGTCCGGAGTGAGCCCAGGATTCGATCGCAGTATCCGCAAAATCCAACGCGCACTCTCGTTTTGGATCGGGACCCGCCCCCCCCCGTGTCACTTTCCTCCGATCGACCGCAGACTGGCTTAATCACCCTCAGCGCCGTCGTTGGCGCCGCCGCGGAGAGCCCGGAGGGTTGTTCGCCATGGTCGAGTTGACGGCACTGTCATAGGACGGGAAGAACGTCCTTCTGTACAGCGGTCCGCGGGAGAAGGGACAAACACGTCTGGGCAACCAAGTCGTTGAGACCTAGCTAGCCGATCCGATTGGATTCACCTCCGTCCAGAACGAGGATCCAGGAACTGGTTTCCGGTGGCTCCACCACTCACCCAGGAGCCGAGCCACACCAACCCGAAGGAGTTCATCCGTCGTGAAACCCACCGGTGTCGACCCCTACCTCACCACGGTTGACGCCGCCATTCGTGCCGATCTGATCGAGGTTCTCTCCTATGTCGTCGAACTGGACTTGACTGATGGGTCAGGGAATCCCTCATGGAACACTTTTCGCTCGAAAACCAAGATCACCTTCACCGTGCGCCGTCCAGGGGAGACAACATTCGTTGATGTCGTCGCCGACAAAATTCATCTCGCGACGTTGAACGGCTCCGATGTGGAGTTCAGCAGCTATGCCCCGGACAAGGGCATCAGAATTGAGAACCTCGCGGCGGAGAACATTCTCTTCATCGACGCCGATCTGCAGTACACGAATTCTGGTAAGGGACTGCACAAGTTCGTTGACCCGATCGACGGCCAGACCTACCTCTACTCTCAATTTCAGACGACCGACGCTAAACGTATGTATGCGTGTTTCGACCAACCTGACCTCAAGGCGACGTTCACGATCCGAGCAAAGGTGCCGAATCACTGGGAGGTAGCGTCCAACGGCCGCGAGAATCACGTCGAACGGCTCGCGGAAAGCAAGACGATCTACTTCGAGACGACGGAACGGATCAGCCCATACGCCACTTCACTGATGGCCGGGCCTTACCACGTAGTGCGTACACAGCACGACGGGATCGATCTCGGTCTGTGGTGCCGCAAGACACTCTCCCCGCATCTCGACGCGGAGGAACTGTTCAAGATCACCACACAAGGCTTGGATTGGTATCGCACCAATTTTGGAACAAGATACGCGTTCAACAAATACGACCAGCTGTTTGTGCCCGAGTTTCACACCGACGCAATGGAAAACGCGTCCTGTGTGACATTCCGGGAGCGCTTCATCTTCAAAAGCAAAGTGCCTGACGATCTCTACGCGCGTCGCGCCTACACGATCTTGCGTGAGATGGCGCACATGTGGTTCGGCAATCTGGTGATGCTGCGCTGGTGGGAGAACTCGTGGCTGAACGGGTCGTTTGCCACCTATGCGGCCGCGCTGTGCATGGAGAATGCGACCCGCTGGACCGAGGCGTGGCTCGTATTCGTCGATACCGTGAAGAATCGGGTATACGGTCAAAATCAGCTTCCGCCGAAACATCCTGCCGCCGCGGACGCCCTGGACGTACAGACTGCTGAGATCAATTTCGATGTGATCCGCTATGCCCAGGGTGCATCCGTGCTCAGGCAGCTCAGTGCCTATGTGGGGCGAGAAGCGTTCCTTGGCGCCATACGCGAATACTTTGTCGAGCACGCCCACGGCAATACGACGTTGACTGACCTGCTCCGTGCCCTGGAACATTCGTCTGGCCGGAGCCTCAACCGGTGGTCTGTCCAAGGTGTGGCTCGAAACGACAGGGATCAGTGGGTGGAGCCCGAAGTTCACCCCTGACTCTGACAGAACTCCACCAGCGTCGAACCCGTGCTGTCCGCCCGGTTATCGTCGCCAGGAGTAAGACTGTGCGCACCTGCGTTGGATGTATCGAGTTTCACTGCACTACCGGAGGGGCTCGACGGAGGAAAGAGCGGACTCGGATTCTGCTGTCTCCCAAGGGTGATCGGATTCCTGCGATGGCGTCTAAACCTGCCCAACGACGGTGCCCGAATGTCGAAGCGGATTCGTATCGGCCCTGATTGTCTATGATCGCAGCGTGCGCCGCTTGGCGTGTGTCCAGCTCTTCGATCTGACGACGTCGGGTGTTTTTGTCGTTCAGCCCGGTCGTGCTTCCTTTAGCCGTGCAGTGGCTTGGAAGAGTCGACTTTGTGGTCCCGATAGTGATTCGGAATCCGACCGTACAGCAGGGAGATAACTCGTGAGGCCCCGAGACCGTGCAGCACGAGGCTGCTGAGAACGATGATGCAGGCGGCCGCCAGTACAGCTTCGCCGTCCTCGTTCGGTAATGCGTTGTAGGCGATGAGGCCGAATACGATCGATGCCGCTCCGTGTGGCCCCATGACGGCCATGAAGATGCGGTCGCGCCACGGTGCTGGGCTTGCGATCAACGCGATCAGCACCGGCAGGATTCGGCCGACGGTGACAACGCATACGGCCAGTACCAGTGCCGGCCACCAGTTGACGTTACTCACGACGAGGGCAATTCCGGCGATCCCGAAAGCAAGCCACAGTTGAAGATTCACCACACCGGCTACGTCGTCGGCCAGAGAGAACTCCGCCCCGGGCTTATCCGCAGGGTTGTTGCCGCGCGCAGACAGTGCGATGCGAAAGGCAACGCCGCAAACGAATGCCGCGACGAAGCCGTTGCCGTGGGCAGTCACCGCGACTGCGAACGTAAACAGAGGCAGCGCGAGCACGCCGATGCGAGTGCTGCCGATGTCGCACCACTGGGCACGGGCCGCGGTTCGGAATGCCCATCCCGCCACGGTGCCGATCGCTACTCCGACGATGACAGCGATGCCCCCGGCCGGGGCCGCCGTGAGGAATGCTGCAAGCGCGTGGTCGCCGGGATCGCCGGTCGTGCTGGCCAGCGCGAGTGCGGCTAACAATAGGGGTGAGATCAGTCCGTCGTTGTATCCGCTCTCGATACCCAGCCATCGTCGGACCGAGGGCGGGATCCGAGTGTCCTTAATGATCGACAGTTGTGGCGAAAAGTCCACCGGCACTGCCACACACGTGATGGCCAGTACCCCGGCCGCCGAGAGGCCCAGCGGCAGTGACAGGCCGATGGCCATGATGAGGATGAGGGACAACGGTAGCGCGACCGCCAGCAGACGAAGCGGAACGGAAGTGGCGTGTGACCGTAATGACCCCGGGACATCTGTGGCGTCCACGAACAGCAGCAGCGCCAGGATCACCTCCGCAAGGTACAGAGCCAGCTTCGAATCGAAGAAGGCGGCGCTTTCGTCGGCGACGAACCAGCCTGCGATGCCTCCGAGGACGACCATTAACAGGGGCCCGTTGACGGAGAAGCGTTGAAGGCGGCGCGCACACGCCGCCCATACGAGGGGTGGCCCGGTGGTAATAAGCAAGACGGTGATCATGGTGGACATGATCATTGCGGGGATGAAGGGGGCGCGGCAACTTCAGCAATGTGATGCGGCGCATGTCACGGGTGTCTCGTCGAGTACGTTGCCTGGTGTTCATGTGTCGGTGAGACTCTGCTGATAGAGACCAAGCGATGGCGACCGTCCACTGTGGTGAGAACTGCGGGTCGATACTGTAGTCGTTCTAACTGGATGCACCGTCGGCTGCGAAATTCTGGTCGAAATCGACGGCGTCATACCGGATGGGTCTGGCCGTCATGATGTTCTCGAATCAAGTCACCCTAAGTACGAATCCCTTTGAAGGAAGGGTGAATAGCCCGACATCATCACTCTGCGCACTAGTCCCACCGTAAGCGCGGGATCCCGATGCGCCACGCACACCAGCATTTGGCCAGCATCGCCCGCAATATTTTATCTTGTGCCCGTTGCCATCTCAGCGAACTGTAGTGCGGACAACGTCGCCGCGCAGTGGAGCCTGGGCCTGCTGGCACGATCCTTCACTTCAGAGGGAGTGGCAATGCGGCAGTGTGGTGCGCTCAAACTCGGTTCGATCATCGCACGCCAACCTCTGCAGCGGAAAGCATTGCATCAAAGCCGAAGTGGGTCGTGACGGGGCGCGTCCATCGCCATCCATCAAGAGCCTATAACAGTTGTATAACAACTCATTTGAGTTGTTATTCTGGTTCTATGAGTGTCGCAAACAATTCAACTCCACCTCGTGCTGGACGTCGGGAATGGTCGGCTCTGGCTGTATTGGTCTTGGTCGTCGTACTACTGGCTGTCGATGGCACCGTGCTGTACCTGGCTGTTCCTTCGCTAACCGCGGACATCTCACCCACAGCCACTCAACTCCTGTGGATCGGCGACATCTACTCGTTCGTGCTGGCAGGTCTTCTCATCACGATGGGAAACCTGGCGGACCGTATAGGTCGCAAGCGCTTGTTGCTCATCGGCGCCGGGGCCTTCGGCCTGGCGTCGGCGTTGGCTGCGTTTGCGCCCAACGCCGAAACCCTTATCGTGGCAAGAGCTTTGCTCGGCGTAGCGGGTGCGACATTGATGCCCTCAACGCTGTCGATCGTGCGCGCGATGTTCAACGACCCGAAGCAACGTACGACCGCCATCGCAGTCTGGTCCATGGGGGCCACTGCTGGTGCTGCCCTTGGCCCACTTATCGGCGGCGTATTGCTGGAAAATTTCTGGTGGGGCTCGGTATTTCTGATCAATCTCCCAATCATGATGATCGTCCTGATCGTCGGACCGCGTCTGATTCCCGAGTCGCATGGAGACACTTCCAGTCCCATCGATCTGCTGTCCTCTTTGCTCTCAATACTCGCGATCATTCCCGTTGTGTATGCCATCAAACACTGGTTCGGTGGCGGCTTCGACTGGACCGTCCCGGTCGTTGCCGTGATCGGGCTTGTTGCGGGATGGGTGTTCATTCGTCGTCAAACAAAACTTCCGCATCCACTGCTCGATGTCACTCTGTTCCGAGTACCAGCCTTCGCAGGTTCTGTTGCGTCCACCGGTTTGTCGGTCTTCGCGTTCATTGGGATGCTGTTCTTCTTCTCGCAGTACCTGCAACTTGTCCGTGGGTACGGGCCGTTGCAAGCAGGGTTGGCGGAGCTGCCTGCAACCTTTGCTGCGATGGTCGTCATCGCGTTCGTGGGGGCGCTCCTGACTCGACTCGGAGCAGGGCGAGCAATCGGTTTTGGCCTGGCCGTGGGGGCGCTCGGGTTGGTCGGGATCGGTCTGACGGTCTCGCAGGCTTCGTTCTGGGGACTGGGTATTTCTCTCGCGGTCATCGGTCTGGGTATCGGAGTTGCAATGACACTCTCGACGGATGCAGTAGTCTCTGCGGTGCCGAAAGAACGGGCCGGCGCGGCATCCTCCATCTCCGAAACTGCCTATGAGCTCGGTGTGGCGCTCGGTATTGCGGTCCTTGGATCGGTTCAACTGGCCGTGTACCGTGCCCAGCTCGATCTGCCAGCGGGTACCGATCCGGCAGACGCCGCTGTGGCCGACCAGTCGCTGGCAGTAACCGTCAACACCGTCACCGACCCTGTCGTGGTCGAACATGCCCAGACTGCGTTTTCGACGGCCGTACAGACCACCTCGTTCGTTGCCGCAGCCGTCCTCGCGCTCTCAG
>Ga0153921_1001366_pt1 | contig 11094 bp, 9 predicted proteins | sample TSNJ005MetaG_FD_104691 | JGI IMG/M metagenome (GOLD analysis project Ga0153921, IMG submission 104691) | Attine ant fungus gardens microbial communities from New Jersey, USA - TSNJ005 MetaG | ecosystem: Host-associated > Fungi > Mycelium > Unclassified | place: USA: New Jersey, Brendon T. Byrne... | reverse complement strand
TGAAAATCTTCTCATCGGAAATGGAACGGTCAGTCATTTGCAGGCTATGGAAAAGGCTCAGACCGAGTATAAAAAGTATAAGGTAAAAACGCTTAGCAGTGTGGAAAAGGACTATCTGGAAAGCATAAAGTTGTTGGAACAAAAAGGAAAACGGCAAAAGTAAGTTATTCGGAAATTCCGGATAGTTCAAGGTTGGAAGCATGTTTGAACTCTAAAGAAAAACTTTATGGTTAGACATACAGACATTTTCAGTGGATTTGGTGGACTTATTACCCTTAATCATGTGGACTTAGGCTCTGATATCGCTATCAAAAGTACCCGCTCATGCCATGTGGAGACGTGCGTACTCTTGTCACGCAGAGATATCAACACTGTAAAAATTACGATGGAAGTGAAGCAGGTGGACAAGGTATGACCCGCTTACTTTTCTTTGTTTCGTTGTTCCACACCCATTTCATTTTTGGGCAGACAAATTTCATGGTTTCAAGACCGCAGCGCAGATGTGTTTTGCGGCCTTCTCTTTTCATTACGGAACATGGAAAATGAAGGATAAAACATGGGAAAGTAATGGAGAACGATACGAACTGACACCAGAGGCAGGTGAGCCGGTTGTTCTGGAGAGGGTGTATGGTACAGAAAATTAATAAGAGTATCTGCTATAAAAAATGTATTTGTAAAATCTAACAACGTAAGACGCTTGCAGGGGGCACTGTGAGCGTTTTTATGCTTTCGGGTAAGAGTGCAAATATAGGTGCCATAACCATAAAAAAAGACACCTCCAATTTAAAGCCAGGAGGATATAATAAAAGAGGATATCCAGTAACATGGCAATGCAGAAAAACTGCGGGTCTGAATAGCTAGGGAGGAAAGCAATGAAAAGAAGAGTCAAAATGATGAGTATGGTATTTGTAATAATATCTATTATTGCCGGGACACTTTATGGATGTGGGACAACAGGAGAGAATTCTTCTTCGGAAGGCAACAGTAGCGAGGAGAGCACTTCAGGGAAAACGATTGAAATGGAAATTGGGTATACGGATGAATCATTAGATAAATTCCGTGAGATAATTGTAGAGTTTACAGAGAAAACAAACATTTCCGTTGAATTGATCACTCCGGGTTCAGATTATGAAACGGTTATGAAGACCAGGATGGCGTCAGGAGATATGCCGGATGTCTTTGTCACCCATGGGTGGTCTATCGCGCGATATAAAGAGTATCTGCTGGAGCTAAATGATCAACCGTGGTTTGATACTGTGGGAGAATCCATAAAAGGAGTGGTCTCTGATCAGGACGGTAAGGTTTATGTGCTGCCGGTTACTCAGGGGGTTAATGGAATTGAATATAACAAAGAGGTTCTGGAGGCAGCAGGGGTGGATGTGAAGTCTCTGCAAACGATGGAAGGATTTCAGGATGCATGTGAGAAAATAAAGGCTGCGGGAGCAGTACCAGTCTTTATTGGAGGTAAGGATTATTGGACCAGTGCAAGTTATTTAGGAACGATGATTCCTGGTTACTATACGGCAGAGGGGGCAGAGCTTCAGGCAGCTGCGCAATTGAAGGAAGGCAGCTTTGACTGGGAAACGGATGGCCTGGATTTTTTTAATGATATCAGAGATATGGTTGAAAAAGGTTATTTTAATGAAGATTTTATCACTGCTGATGAAACACAGGGATTTGAAGCTCTTGCTGCCGGTAAATGTGCATTCCTTGTAGGTGGAATTGCAATAGACAGAGTATTGCAATATAATGCGGATGCAGAAATAGGTATTCTGCCGGTTCCTTCTACGACAGCAGGAGGAAAAGTTCAATATTCAGTAGGAGAAGGCAGTGCTTTTGGTATTTGGAAGGATTCTGAATATATCGCAGAAGCAAAACAGCTTCTGGAATTCCTGGCAGAACCGGATATTGCTGCAAGGATTGTGGAACTGGATGGTCAGTTACCGGCATTGACGAATATTGATACCGCATCAAATAAAACATTTGCGGCATTTACAGAGAGTCAGGAACTGCTCGGTGATGTTATCTGCTATGATAATCTTTTTGACAGAGAGTATCTTCCGAGTGGTATGTGGACGATTCTGTCGGATAGCATGATGGAAGTATTTATGGATCCGACGGACGCAGGTGTTCAGTCAGCAACAAAGAGCATGCAGGAAAATTACCTGGACAAGTGGGAGGCCGAAAATTGATTATGATGATGCAGTTGACTTATTTCCGCGAGCAATGAGCTAAGCGCAAGCTTGCTTGCATTTGGCGAATGCCGCGAGGGTCAAATATCCCGCAGCTTGCTGCGAGATATTTGACTGAAGAACAGGAGACCAGGTATGGGAAAAAGGAAACAAAGGATGTATTTATTTTATGTTCCGGCAGTTTTGGTGATGGCGGTGTTTGTCATACGTCCCTTTCTTGAAACGCTTTATATTTCTTTATGCCAGTGGAATGGTTATTCGAGTGTGAAGACTTTCGTTGGAATAAAAAATTATGTAGATATTTTTTCCGATGGAAGATTTGGAACGGCATTTTTCAACACGTTAATCTATGGATTTATGTCCACCTTACTTCAGAATATAATTGGACTGTGTGGAGCGTTTTTTGTTAATACGCGATTTAGGGGAAATGGTGTTGTACGCGTAGTCATGTATCTTCCGATTATGATATCCGGGCTTATTATGGGATATATCATGTATTTCTTTTTCACCTTTGATCGGGGAATTTTAAATGAAATTCTGGGCTGGTTTGGAAGAGAACCGACGAATTGGCTGGCGGATGGGAAAACCGGAGTAGGAGCTATTACGCTTATCAATTCCTGGCAGTATGCAGGAAATTGCCTGATCATATACCTGGCAGGGCTGCAGAATATTCCGAAAGTATATCTGGAAGCGGCAGCTATTGACGGTGCTTCGCGTTGGCAGCGATTTCGGAAAATTTCTTTGCCGATGCTCACGCCGGCAATCACAACTTCGGTTATTGTGAATCTGATTGGTGGACTGAAACTATTCGATCCGATTATATCGCTGACAAATGGCGGTCCCAATTATCAAACCCATTCGCTGATGACATACTTGAATAGCCAGTACTTCTTAAAGGAGAAGGCGGGATATGCGTCGGCTATCGGTATTGTAACCTTTCTGCTGATTATGGCAGTTGCAGCGTTGGCGAATAAATATTTTGAAAAGGAGATGATCGACACATGAAAAGAAACTGGTGGAAGTATGCGGTATCTGTTGCGGTGGTCGTGATCTACCTTCTGCCCATTTATGTGGTGGTTATAACATCGTTGAAACCAATGACAGACCAGGGAGCCAGGCTGGCATTACCGACTGGAATTTACATAGATAATTTTATTAAAGTCTTCAAGCAAAGTAATATTTTGCGGGCAGTTTTGAATTCGGCAGTTATTACAGCGGGAACGGTATTTTTGGTAGTTGTATTTGGCGGTCTGGCAGCTTATCCGATGGCACGAATACAAAACCGGTTGAGTAAAGGAATTAAAATTTTTGTTATGGGTGTAATGATGGTGCCGGGAATGTCGATGGTGGTCGGAGTTTACTCAATTTTGGTAGCGATGGGAGCCTTGTCGACTTATTGGGGAATTATTCTGGTAGGTGCAGCATTTGGTTTGCCGTTGTCGGTGTACATGTATTCTAATTTTATTTCATCCATTCCAAAATCGCTTGATGAAGCAGCAGAAATGGATGGTGCTGGTGTGTGGACAACTTTTTTCAGAATTATCGTTCCACAACTTAAACCTGTGACCGTATCGGTAGCATTGCTGCAGGGAGTAGCAACATGGAATGAGTATGGTTATTCGCTTTATGTACTGCAGCAGCCGAAGATGTATAATGTGACATTAGCGGTGAAACAGTTTTTCGGTGAAACGGTGAAAGATTTAAATGGAGCGGCAGCATCGGCAGTAGTAGCGATTATCCCGGTGATCATTATTTATTTGATTTTACAAAAATATTTTGTACAGGGAGTATTGGACAGCTCAGTGAAAGGATAAGATATATATGAAAAATAAAACGAGAAAAATCACATTTATTGGGGCGGGAAGCGTCATCTTTACAAGGAATCTAGTACGGGATCTGATGACATTTCCCAGCTTTCAGGATGCGACGATCTCATTAATGGATATTGATTCGGAAAAACTGATGTATGCAACAAAATCTGTGGAAAAGATCATTGCATCGGGTAATTATCCGGCCAAGGTTATTTCTACCACCGATCGGGCGGAGGCTCTTAAGGGTGCAGACGGTGTATTGAGCACTATTTGTGTCGGTGATATTCATGTATGGGGAAAAGATTTGGAAATTCCGATGAAATACGGCGTAAATATGAATATAGGTGATACCAGAGGGGTATCTGGGATTTTCCGGGCGCTTCGCACCATGCCGGTGATGATGGATATCTGCAAAGATATTGAACGGTATTGCCCGAATGCGATATTTTTAAACTACACGAATCCGATGGCAATTCTCTGCCGGGCTATGCAATCAGAGACAAATGTAAATGTCACCGGTTTGTGCCATAGTGTGCAGGGAACAGCAGAACAGCTGGCCGGCTGGATCGGGGCGGAAATGGAGGATGTAACATACACATGTGCCGGGATAAATCATCAGGCATTTTATCTGGACTATAAATGGAAGGGGCAAGATGCTTATCCGTTGATTAAAAAGGCAGTGGAAGAACATTATGATGAGGAAATCGTCCGAAATGAAATGTTCCGGCATATGGGGTATTACGTGACCGAATCCAGCGGACACGCTTCGGAATATGTAGCGTGGTTCAGAAAACGTCCGGATTTGTTAGAAAAGTATTGTACGCATGGAACAGGGTGGAATCCGGGACTTCACTTTATGGCAATGATCGATCATGAAAAAAATGAGCAGACGTGGAGACAGGACTTTATTGACTGGGCAGATAACCCGGTAAACCTTAAGCGTGGGAATGAGTATGCAGCCCATATTTTTAATGCTGTTTTTGGTGATGGAACCTTGTATAAGTTTAATGGAAATGTGAGAAACTTTGGGTTGATTGATAACCTGCCTTACGGGTGCTGTGTGGAAGTGCCAGTATTAGCATCCAGAGAAGGTCTGGAGTCGATTCGGGTAGGGAAGCTGCCAGATCACCTTGCGCTAATGACCGACGTCAGTGCGCGTATTGAAGAGCTGACAATAGAAGGTGCATTGACCGGGGATCCACAGAAGATTTATCAGGCATGCTATTTTGACCCGCTTTCTTCGGCGGTCTTAAGTCTGGCCGAGATTAAGGAAATGGTTCGGGAGATGTTTGAAGTGAATAGAGGGTTTTTACCACAGTTTAAACACTTTGACTAAGGGAACGGGTGCTGTACGATGATTTCAACTTAAGGATGATATTGTGCAGCATCTTTTTTGGTCGTATAATATGAATAAAAAGAGGTTCCTAAGGGAAGGGGAGAATATGAATAGGAAAAACTTAAAAAAGGCGATGAATTTAATCTTTATTATTTCTATTGGAATCCCCTTTACGGTATCGATTTTGATTCATGGGTCATTAATCGAGAGACTTATTCTGAATAATTACCGGGAAACGACAAGTCTGACATTACAAAGTATGGCAAACCATATTGATAGCTATATTGATTCCGGTGAGAATTTTTTCTATCAGTATTTATTTGATGAAAAACTGGCTAAATTTTACTCATATGTAGATAAACATAAGATTGTGCCGGAAAACAGTGAAACCTTTTATGAGTATTTTAAGATTACCAGTAAGTACCGAGACACCGTAATTAAATACATGGCTGCAGGTAATGATTACATCGAGGGGATTTGCTTTATACCAGAGCATATGAATCAGGGAAAGATGTTTTATCTAAGCAAAAGCAGCAGTAGTGTAGAGCTTTTGGATTTGGAAGAAGCGGGATATTCGGAGCTTCTGGAAACTACCCGGGAGATTTCTCTGAATCAAATGATCATTACGGAAAAAGATGTTCAACATACAGACGAAGAGGTTTTTATTATGGCGAGGCAGATTAATCAAATTGAGCAGGCGAAAAGACAGGGATATGTTTTTTTAGATGTATCACAGAATGTTTTTGACGAAATCGTGAGCAACTTTAATCTGGTGAAAGGTGCCGGCGTTGTGATATCTTATCCGGATTCAAAGCCTGCGTTTGTTTCCGCGGCAGAATCCGGGCAGTTGTTCGGGGCGGTTGAAGATAAAGCGGAGATTCGAAACGATGGCAGCATGAAGATAGATAATGAACTTTATTACGTTTACTCTTCTGGTACAAAGTCTGGTATTTATGTTGACTATATTATTCCAAAAAGTACTATTACAACGAAATCCAGTCAGTTGTATGCGATTTTTGTCAGTGTTTGGTGTGGAGCTCTTCTGATGGCTTTTATCTTATATACCAGATTATTTAGGAAGACTTCTTATACAACCGGGAAGATTATGGACTTCATTCACAGTTACAGACCTGAACGCCGGGTGTATGAGATTGAGACGGTTAGTGAAAGTGGCATTGCTGAATTTGATGATATTAGTAGTGCCTTGATCGATATGAAAGAGCGGATTGAATCTCTGGTGAAGGATGAATATATACTAAAGCTTAGCCAGCAGGCGGCAGAGTATAAGGCGATGCAGACAGAGATAAACCCCCACTTTTTGAACAATGTCCTGAGCACTTTGATCGCTCTGAATCGCATAGAAGATAGAAAGGCGCTGGAGGCAGCTATTTTAAATCTTTCGAAGATGTTCCGTTACACATGTGAGCATGGATATGATTCTACGATTGGTCAGGAATGCCGGTTTATTGAGTCTTATCTGCAGCTTGAGAAATTAAGGTTTGAGAAACGACTGGAATACCGTATTGAGATCGAGCCTGAAGCAGGAAAGGTAATAATTCCAAAACTTCTCATTCAACCGATTGTTGAAAATGCAATGAAGCATGGATTTGTAGATGAAACCGGAATGATGATTCAGATCAGAGCGATCCGTATTGCAGAAAGAGGGGGTAACTTTATCTGGATTTCAATTGCGAATAATGGACAGCCGATGGAAAGGAAACGGCTTAATGAGAGTAAAGGTGTTGGAATCAATAATGTCAAGGAACGTCTGAGCATTGTCTATCCGAATTCGATGATGTGGTATTCCGGGGATTCCGAATTTTGTACTATATGCAATATGCTGATTCAGGAGTAAGGAGCAAAAGATGGATATTTTAATTGTTGATGATGAAAGGCTGGTCAGACTGACGCTGCAATCTATGATAGAGGAAATATACGGAGATAAAAACCATATTTCTCAGGCAGGAAGTGCTGGAGAGATGTATAGAATGCTTGAGAAAAAGACGTTTGATCTAGTGTTTTTGGATATTAATATGCCTCAAAAACAGGGGTTGGATGCGATGGAACAGGTCAAAGACCGATATCGGGGCACTGATTGGTGTGTCCTGACGGGGTATGGATATTTCGAATATGTAAAGAAGGCGTTGAAGCTGGGGGCAAAGGGCTATCTTTTAAAACCACCGGATCCGGATGAGTTGAGGGAGTTTATTGATAATCTGTTATCTGAACGTCAGGAAAGACGCAAAAAAGAGCGTGGTTATTTTGCAGAAACCATTCGTAAAGGGATTTACCTGGATGACTTTTCAGAACTGGAATATCTGGATGAACAGTACTATCTCTATACTTTCTTTGTGGATGTGAAAGAAGAGCGGCGTAGGGATATTTATCAGAATTTGTATCAGTGTCTGGAGCGTTTCTTAAACAGTCAACTGAACGTACCAGCTGATGAGTTCGCACTTTTCACCGGTGCAACAGGCGAGGTATATTTGCTGATATTGGGTGAAGAGCGCGGCAGGATGAATAGCTTTCTTAAACTTCGATTTCACGAATATACGGAAGAGGCCTTTGTATCCGGCTATTCGGCAAGACTGGACGGTGTAAAGGAACTTAAGACAACACTTGCGCTGATGACAGCGCTGGCACCGTTGCGGTTATATCTTGAAAATTTGGATATATTTAGGATGGAAGGTTTTGATTCTGATCCTGATGTGATAGAGAAGCAGTATCTGTGTGGGCAATTGGAAAAGCTTACCTCAGAGTACCTGATCGGTGATATGGAAGGGTTTAACCACATTTTGAAGCAGATCAGTGAAGGGGAAAGATGGGCCGGTAAAGAGAAAAGTATGTTGACAGAAGAGGTTGTGGAGCATCTGAGTATTATTTGGGGGGCTGAATTTAAGAGTAATGATATAAATGAGATGCTAAAAAAAATGAAACGACTGTTTATGGAAAAGCATATGAAGGAAGACCCCCGGGAAGATATCATTCTGCAAATACGAAAATATGTGGATGGAAACTATATGGATGACGTTTCGATTGAGAGGATGGGAGTGGTATTTGGAGTTACGCCCACGTATCTCAGTCGGATTTTTCGGGAAAAAACAGGAGAGAAATACATTGACTATGTGACCGGAATACGGATGAAGAAGGCTGAAGAGCTGCTGGAGACACAGAAGTATTCTATAAGGTGCGTCAGTGAACAAGTAGGCTATTCCAGTGAGAAGTATTTCTCACGCCTTTTTAAAAAATATTTTGGGGTAAGTCCCTCGCAATATATGCGGAAAGAGCTGAAACAATAATTTCTCAGCTGTTTTGTATAAAAATTTCAAGATGAAAGCGTGGTTTTTGGATAAGAGCATCCTGATCAGTTCTCTGGCGTATCAGGATCAGATGGATGCGGGAAAGCTCCTGACGCAGCAAGGAAAAGATTATGTAGATGTACATTACCATGAGGCCGATCTGACGGCAGACCATATCAGTGCAGTACTGCATGTAAGCCCGGGATATCTGTCCACGGTTTTTAAAAGGGAAATGGATATTTTAAATATAGCGTTGAATATTTGAGTATAAACATTTGATGCTATATTTTTATGTTTAAATTTGTTACAATAAAACATACTTAAAAAATCAGAATCTTATTCAGCAGCTAATCCATCAGAAAAGTTTTGGCGGCTGGACAAGAGAATAAAGGAAGATAAGAAGAAAACTGGTGTTCAATTAAAAATGAGCCGGTCGAACCTTATTTATAACATTATTTCACTTATAAACAACGGTGCAATTAGTTTTTGAAAGTAAGCAACCACAGAAGTTTTCACGGTAGTCCAAAAACAGAAAACAGTTAGTGGAAACATGTCTACGCTTGGAGGGGCTGCCCTATTGTGCAGTAGTGATTATTTTTTCTTTTCACGAGAAGGACGTGTTTATATGGGAAGTTTCTGCCTATCGTAGATAAACTCTTTTAACTGGTATTTGTTAAGTTTATATCAATGTTGAGTTCTGGAAAAATCTAACTAATCCTAATTAAATAAGCAATTACAAAAAAAGCTTTGTGTGCTATAATTTATCGTAGGTTAATTTTTAAAAGCATGGCATATAGGAGTGATTATGTTATGCTAAATTTAAATAACACACAGGTAATCAGGAATTTGTGAGGCAGAGAAAATGGATATTAAAAAAAGTATTAATAGTACAAGAAAAGGATTTGAACAAAGTTTTCAAGAGGCAGATTTTTATAACAAGCAGACATCAGATGATAACCATTTAAAGTTGTTGCTTGATTTAGTAAATCCAAAAGAAAATGATACTATACTTGATTTGGGTACTGGAAGTGGTTATATTGCGTTTCCGTTGTCGGAACTAAACCAAAATATAAATGTTATCGGTATGGATATTGTTATAGATACTTTAGTAAGAAATACAAATAAAGCAGTGAAACAAGGAAGGGAAAATCTGGAATTCACAGCTTATGATGGTATAATACTTCCGTTTAGGGATGGCAGTTTAAATACTATTATTACGAGATATGCATTACACCATTTTCCTAACATAAAAGATAGTTTTCGAGTGAAATATGGGTAAAAGAAAACGTCCTGAATATGGTATTTCAAAAGGTGTAACCACAGGGGATTCCAATTTGATTAGCAGATGTCCATAGGCGTACATCAAGTAATGCTTGCCTGTTATAAAGAAAATGAAGCATCCAGAAAAACCATTACAAAATGTGGTGGATCACTGGAGCGGGAACTTGCTTATACAGATGAAAAAACTGTACAAGTCTAAGAAAGAGTGTTTTAGGAGGTTTTGCGTGATTTTATGGACTATACAAAGTTATTTAGCATATGAAAAAATGTTGGAGACAGGATTTCTTACGGTGAATGAGGATTACCTTTTCTGTGAAGATGACTTTAAATTTGCATATGATTGGATGGCTAAAGAAATGGTAAGATACGGTTTGATACTGCCAGTAGGGATAAATTATCCCGTTTGGGCATGGTGCCAGTGGGAAGGAAAGCGCAAAAGACGTGACATGCGAGAGAGCGGCTATGCAAAACGTGGTGAAAAGATTGTGCAATTAACGATAGAGGTTGAAGATAAAGAAGTGCTGCTTTCTGATTTCGACCTCTTTCACTATGTGTTGAACTATTGGTATTTACCTGAGAACGGAATGGATGATGATACCTTTGAAAAAGAATATACAGCATTGGGTTATAGCTGGAATGACTTAAGAGACATCAGTATTCAAACAAAAGATATGGAAAACATCCGTGCAAGAATTAGAGGAAGTTGGAATCGCATTTTTGATTTAGAGCGTGAGGATGAAAATTTGATATATGGACTCAGTTCTCAAAAGTCAATACAGGCAACGTTTTGGAGGTTGAGCTTAAATCAAGTCATAAAAGCCGAGACTTTCATTGCAAAGTAAGTGTACAGTGATTCTGTCAACTCACCTTTGTCGCAAAGATGATGGAATATTTTCTATCAACTCACCCTGTAAAATCTCGGGGAATTGTAATCATGGTTGCCAGTGACAAATCGGAGTTTGCAAATTAACTTTCTAATGTAAAGGAGATGATGATTTTGAACGGAAAAGAAGTAAGGATAGGTACGGGCCTATTAGTTGACGACATAGACAGTATGGTTCGATTCTACAGAGATACCTTAGGTTTTCATACGGAGTGGGCTGGTGGGGATTTCGCAGAGTTTGAGACTGCAAGCGGTGTGTTATCCCTATTTATGTATAGTAGAAAAGAGTTTG
>Ga0153921_1001361_pt1 | contig 11113 bp, 11 predicted proteins | sample TSNJ005MetaG_FD_104691 | JGI IMG/M metagenome (GOLD analysis project Ga0153921, IMG submission 104691) | Attine ant fungus gardens microbial communities from New Jersey, USA - TSNJ005 MetaG | ecosystem: Host-associated > Fungi > Mycelium > Unclassified | place: USA: New Jersey, Brendon T. Byrne... | reverse complement strand
GACCCCCCATAAAAACCCAAACCTCCTTACCGGCTTTTTTTGGGGGTGGGGGGCCCAGAGGAATTTTTCCTGCGCCAGTACAATATAACGGAACATAGAGGTGCAAGGTATTTGCGTATATGGATACGCTCGGAACTTGTGCGAGAAGTATACCCTGATTAAGTCCTGCAAATGTCACAAGATGACTTGCGCAGTTATACTGCTTCGTTATTTCGGCGGCAAGCGTATTAAACATCTCAATAATTGGGAAGCCTTCCTTAAATATCTGCCCCATAACATAAACTTTTCCGGTGAGGCAGATTTTCCCGCTGTCATTTTTATATAAGTATTTTTTTGAGATCAGGGTTTTAACCAGATTATTACAGGTAATTCTGTTAAGCGACAGTTCACGACAGATATCCGCAACAGTCAGGGGGTAGCCACAAGTATTGAGCAATTCGAGAATGTCAAATGCGCGGACAACCGAAGTATTGTTATTTCCCTGACCGATAGTTTTATTTTGATTTTCCATATATACCTCTTTACTTCACTGTACAAATAATTATATATCAATATTAAATCACAATGACAAATATTGCAAGAAAAAACAAATTGACATTTCGTGAAAAAATATATTGACATTCGATGGAAAAAATATTATACTCAGCATATAAAGAATAAAATACATTAATGTATAAAATTCTATACATCAATAAGCAGATTTAGAAACACCATACCTATATGTATAAGGAGGACTTATGCTCGCAAAACATTTGAGTAAATGGAACATACATTACGCGTGGATTTTACTGTTCGCGTGTTGTGTTTTCGAACTTGCTTTACAAGGCGTGTTTAATTACTGCGCAGGGATATTTTATGTTCCGGTATCCTCTTCTTTAGGTATAAGTGTCGGAGCGTTTTCTGTATCCGCGTCTATATACGGAATTAGTCTGGGATTGTTTAGCCCTATAGCCGGGAAACTGTTTTCCAGGCGTTATTTTTCACTTCAAATGGCATGTGCTACTGTTGTCATGTGTGTTACATACATGCTTCTGTCGATAGCGAATGCTGTTTGGCAGTGGTACGTCGCCATGATTATCATCGGAATATGTGGCTCATTTTTGCTTATATTGCCGATACCCATTCTCATAAACAACTGGTTTGAAAAAAATGCGGGAATTGCTGTTTCGATTACTGCTGCATTTTCAGGTCTCAGTGGGGCGGTGATTTCTCCGATTGGTGCAAAAATAATTCTCGATTTTGGCTGGCGCAAAGCATACTTGACGCTTGGCCTTGCAGCAGTTGTATTATCTGTACCTGTCATCCTGCTTTTTGTCTGTGCTTCACCTGAACAAGTTGGTTTACTCCCGTATGGATCTGCCGGCGAGGACATCTCGGAATGTAAGCATAATCAAATCACCAGTGAAACTCATTCCGCGATTCTCAGCAGGAAAACGCTTCTCGTTTTAGCAACCGTCGCATTATTGTCTGTTTTTAAAAACTTCCATAATCACTATTCCGCATTTGCAGCTTCCATCGGAATAGATGATATGTCAGGAGCAAAGCTCATGTCATTGATCATGGTTGGAACTATTTTTTTCCGCCTTGCCCTTGGCGCCTTAAATGACAGAGCAGATATTGCCAAAACACTGACGTTCTCCCTGGCAGTTGTATTTGTTTCTCTTCTATGTGTATCACTAATTTACACGAACACCATTATTTTTACAGCTGCCACTTTTGCTCTCGGAATAGGTCCGGCTATGATGGCAGTGCTCCCGGCTCTTATCACAGGAAACGTTTTTACCAGAAAAGAATACGGAAGTGTATTCCCAATTGTGACCATGGTTTCTACTATGGCGAGTGCACTTAGCAATTCGATAATTGGCTTTATATACGATGCTTTTGGTTCATACGTTCCGGCAATGATGCTGGGTGTTGTCGTCTCAATACTAACTTACTTTTTGGCAAAGCAAGCACTCAAAACGCAAGCGTAAAGGAGGTCAATATGAAGAAAAAAATTATCAAACTGTGTGCTAAGGATAACGTTGCAATCGTTATATCCGGATTGGAAAAGGGTGCAGCCGTAAATCTTGCAGACGGTATCACCATTACGGCTTTGAATGACATTCCTAAATCCCACAAAATCGCAATTGCCAATATTCAAAAGGGCGAAATGGTGTACCGCTACTGTGAAGAAATCGGATATGCAACACAGCCCATAACGATTGGAGAATGGGTTCACACACATAATCTGGACTCTCTGGATATGATGCAAGCTTCAAAGAAACAGGAGGATATAGTATGAATTCTAAAAAAACATTTATGGGATACAGACGTCCCGACGGCGGAGCGGGAATCCGTAATCACGTTGCAATCGTCTCCAATGTTGTCTGCATAAATTCGGTTGTTGACCAAATTGTCAATGCTGTGCCGGGTACAATTCCCGTAACTCATACCGAAGGCTGTACAAGGCCGATTGAAAGAGCTTCCCACATAAGCACATTGGCCGGCCTTGCCACCAATCCCAATATTTATGGTGCTGTAGTTGTCAGCCTTGGCTGCGAAAGCAATCCCGTAGCTGAACTGGTAAGAAAAATCGCCGAGACTGGGCGTCCGGTGGAGCTGATCGTGGTTCAAGATCACGGAACCATCAAGTCTTTTGAAACAGGCGCTTCCATAGCAAAGCGCCTGGTACAGGAAGCTGCTGCATTAGAAAGAGTTGAATGTTCCGTAAGTGAGTTAATGATCGGCCTTGAATGCGGCGGTTCCGATGCTCTCTCAGGTGTAACCGCCAACCCTGCAATTGGCATGCTGTCCGACTGGATTGTTGAAAATGGCGGCACCACCGTTCTTACCGAAATGACAGAACTGATTGGCACCAATAATCTGCTTGCAAGACGCTGCCGCTCTGCGGAAGTCTCGAAAGCTGTTATTGAAGCGGTAGACAGAGCGCAGGATCATATACGCAAAATTCTTGGTGACAGAGCTGGCCGTGCTATTTCTATTGGAAATATGGCAGGCGGAATGACGACGATCCAGGAAAAAGCTCTCGGCTGTATCAATAAAGGCGGTACATCTACGATAAATGAAATCGTAGCATTTGGTGAGAAGCCCGCCGAAAAGGGCCTTGTGATCATGGACGGTCCCGGATTTGACCCCGTATCGATAACCGGTCTTTCCGCCATGGGCTGCCAGATGATATTTTTCACCACCGGCTGCGGAAATCCGCTTGGACATGTTGTTTCACCGATCGTCAAGGTAGGCAGCAATGACGAACTATATGAAAGAATGGCGGAGAACATTGACATCAACTGCGGTGTGATGCTTGAAGAAGAATATGAATTTGAAAATATGAAGGAAGATATGATCAACCTTACTCTTCGTGTAGCCAACGGTGATTTGACAAAAGCCGAAGTTCATGATCCTCGCCCCATGGTCTGCCTGCTGTCATGGAACTACCCGGCATAACCGCTTCATTCTTTAACTGCGAACACCAACACTTTGATAGAAGGAGATCAGCAGACAGTGATTAAAATTAATAAAAATTTATGTAAGAGCTGCGGATACTGTGTAGAGTTTTGCCCGAAGAAAGTGCTGAAAACCGGCACGGAATCAAACCAGAAGGGTTATCAGTACATTTACGCAGCGGATGCCGGCAACTGCATTGACTGTGGTATCTGTGCAATCATGTGTCCCGAAGCAGCAATCAGTTTGTACAAATAAGACAGGAGGAAATAATGAGTAGAGTATTTGTAAAAGGCGGAGACGCAATAGCAGAAGCAGCCATTCGCGCAGGATGCCGATTTTATTCTGGTTATCCCATTACACCGCAGAACGAAATTCCTGAATACTTCGCCAGGAAATTGCCTGAAGCAGGGGGCATATTTGTGCAGGGAGAGTCTGAAGTTGCTTCCATCAATATGATTTATGGTGCTTCACTGGCCGGAACGCGGTGCATGACTTCCTCTTCCTCATGCGGCATAGCTTTGAAAAGTGAAGGCTTGTCTTATCTGGCAGCCGCAAGATTGCCGGCGGTAATTTGCTCGGTACAGCGCGGGGGCCCCGGATACGGCAGCATTAAGCCGGCGCAGATGGACTATCTTGAAGCAACTAAGGCACCCGGCAACGGTGGCTTCCGATTGATCGTTTTTGCTCCCTCTACAGTCCAGGAAGCAGTGGATCATGTTTATGAGGCATTTGATTACGCAGATAAATATCGAAACCCGACGATGGTTCTGTTGGACGGCGTGATCTCTACCATGATGGAGCCGGTAGAATTTCCGGAGGCACTGACTGATGATGAAATACAGGCCATCAAGGAAAACAAAAACTCCTGGACGCTTGGCGGAAAGAAACCCGGAGCGCCCAAACGCATGATTACCGGTGGTGCCTCCGAAGCGAGCAACATGCAAGACGCAGCCATGTATGAGAAATGGGCGGCGACGGAAACCCGTGTAGAAGAGTATCTGACAGATGATGCGGAATACATTATCACCGCTTACGGTACATCTGCCCGCGTTGCCAAAGGTGTTGTTAATGCAATGCGCGAAGAAGGCTATAAATTTGGCCTGATCAGACCGATTCTCGTCAATCCGTTTCCTTATGAGAGTTTCATGAAGTTAGACTACTCTCGCGTTAAAGCAATTCTGGATATGGAAATGTCAATACCGGCTCAGATGATAGAAGACGTAAAATTGGGCGTTCTCGGCAAAACTACGATTGATACTTGTCTTCGGTCGTGCGGAGAGGTGCTGACCTTTAGCTACGCGCTGAAGGGTGCCAGAGACCTGGTGGCAAAATTGTAAAGGAGGTACCAAAGTGGAAAAACTATTTGGCAGACCGAGTACTATCGAAGAGAACACGATCAGCGGTTTTTGCCCGGGCTGTATGCATAGCACTGTTAATAAGCTTATCGGCGAAGTGCTTGATGAATTAGATGTAGTAGACAAAACAGTGGAAGTAGTTGGTATCGGATGCGGAACGCTGAACATCAGATATAGAGAAAATGACCAGACAGTTGTTGCTCATGGTCGTGCCTGTGCTGTGGCAACAGGCTATAAACGCTGCAATCCGGACAAGCTGGTATTTACCTATCAGGGCGATGGCGATCTGGCTTCCATCGGCCTTGCCGAGACGGTATATGCAGCTAACCGTGGAGAAAACATAACTGTTATCACAATCAACAACTCCATATATGGCATGACTGGCGGACAGATGGCACCTTCTACTTTGCTCGGCCAAAAATCCACCACCTCCCCCCGCGGACGTTCCATGGAAGAAGCTGGTGCACCTATCCATATGCTTGAAATACTGAATGTGCTGAAAGCCCCTGTATATCTTACACGAGTATCCTGCAATAATCCTGCCAATATAAAGAAGACTAAGGCAGCGATCAAGAAAGCCTTTGAATACCAGCTTGCAGGCAAAGGTTTTACGTTTGTTGAAGTTATTTCAAACTGCCCCACGAACTGGAATTTGACACCACTGGAATCTCTGAAGTTTTTAGCAGAGAATAGCCTGAAGGAATTTCCGCTGGGGACAATTCGCGATGATATTGGAGGTAAAGTATGGAACGAAGTCTGTTGATTGGTGGCTTCGGCGGCCAGGGCGTAATGGTCAGTGGACAACTCCTTGGCTATGCGGCAGCCGAAGAAACAACCGAAAAATATGTAACCTTTTTCCCTTCCTACGGTGCAGAGCAGCGCGGCGGGACAGCCAATTGTTATGTTGTGATTTCCGACATGCCCATCAGTTCCCCGATGGTTGACTTCACAGATGAGCTAATGATTTTTAACAATCCTTCTCTTGAAAAATTTGAGTCCTGCGTCCGTGAAGGAGGTACTATTCTTGTTAATAGTTGTATCGTAACGATTGAGCCGACCCGCCATGATGTCCGTGTATTGAAAGTTCCGGCAACAGATATCGCCGTTGAATTAGGAAATCCCCGTGTTCAGAATTTGGTTATGGTGGGTGCCTATGTAGGATACACGGATCTGCTTGATGCCAAGGCTGTCAAACTGGCAGCAGAAAAGAAGCTTGGGACAAAGCGACCTGAGTTCATCCCTTTGAATAACGCGGCTTTTCAGCGTGGCTGGGACATCGGCCACGCAGCAAGATAATAAAAGAACTTAAAATAAGAAAAGGAGGCTGTACATGAACTACACATTATCGCAAAATGCGTGGCAGGGGTTTGAATCTGTTGATATTGAACTCCCGGACAATTGGGACGTGGAATACTATGGTATTCCCGGTGATAACGAACCGGTCCTGACGAAAGAAAAGCTTAAGGAAAAAATCAATTCCCCCTATGGTTCCAAGACAATTTATGAGCTGGCCAGGAATGCAAATGAAGTCTGCGTAGTATTTGATGATATTTCACGTGGAACTCCAGTGAGACCCATGGCGGAGATCGTTCTTGAAGAATTAAAGCGTGCAGGCGTTAAAGACGAGAATATCCGCTTCATCTGCGCCCTGGGAACCCACGGCGCCCACAATCGTGCCGACTTTGTGAACAAGCTGGGGAAAGACATCTGCGATCATTATCCGATTTATAACCACAACTGCTATGAAAACAACGTGTTCATCGGTAAGAATTCCAAAGGACATGATGTCTGTTGTAATCAGGAAATGATGAGCTGTGACCTGAGAATTGGGATAGGTGCAATTACGCCGCATCCTTTCAACGGCTTTGGTGGCGGTGCGAAAATCATTTTCCCCGGCATGGCATCGATAGATACCATCGCAAACAATCATAAAACTGCGGTTGACGATATACGTGAAAGAAAGATCAACGCTGTTGCCAATATGGGCGATATCAAGATTGACAAAATGCGCAAGGAAAATGAAGAAATGGGTCGCATGGTGGGGCAGTTCTTTAAGATAGACTGCCTGTATAATACGAAGCTTGAGATTGTTGACTTGTATGCCGGTGACATCGTTGAAGAGTACTATGCGGCAATTCCGGCTGCCCAGAAGTTATATGCCATGCCCAGATTTGGTGATAAGGATATCGTCATCACCAACGCAAATGCAAAGGCAAACGAAGCTCAGATTGCAATTACTGTTGCCTCGCTGGCGGTGAACAAAAAGGGCGGAGATATCGTGATTGTCAACCGGACAAAAATGGGTCAGTGTACTCATTACCTGTTCGGTGAGTTTGGCAAAAATGCCGGCGGAAGAATGCATGGCCGTCTTCCACGTGTAAGACCCTGGGTCAACAGATATATATTCTGGATGGAGCCTGACCTTGGCAGCAGGCACTGGTATGGCGATACCGATAAGCAATTTTTTGTTGACAGCTGGCAGGAGGTCATTGATCTTTTGAAGGAAACTCATGGAGATGGAACCAAGGTCGCAATTATTGCCGACGGCACCATTTCCTGCTACGAGCTTGAGAACGAATAATTCAGATAACAAAGAAAGGGAAAAAAAATGGAGAACAGCAAATCATCTAAATGGGCGTCACTTTTAGGCCCGATGTCTCTGGGCGCAGTTATGTTCAGTACTTATGTTGGTCCGGGGTATGCTTCTGGCACACAGACCGTTAGCTATTTTCTTACCAAAGGCTGGGTTGGCGTTTTTTGGGGCCTGTTGGCAGTAGGTACTCTTGCCTTTATACTCAACCTGTTGATATTCGAAATTTTCCGTATTTATCAGCCCAGGCACTTCCGCGAAGCATATGACCAGATTTACCGCAACAAGATTCTTAATTTTGTCATCTGTAACCTGAAAGATATTATTACCATTCTTACGGTTATCATTTCTGTTTCCGCTCAGGTTAGTGGTGCAGCGACTATTTTCAATAATTTATTTGGCCTTCCCATAGGTATTGGCAGACTTGTATTTGCGCTGATCATTCTTGTTCTATGTCTGTACGGATCCAAGATTATTAATGCTGCCGGCAGCCTCATGACAATTGCAATTCTGGCTGTTACCGTCTACATAGGCATTGTCGCTGTTCCCGTTCTTTGGCCTGACACGATGGAGTTCATCAATTCTCGCGTCAGCATGGAGGAATTTGGCTTCACACAACTTGGTGGTTGGTATGTAATGATCGGCTTTGCAAATATGTTCAGCAGCGGTCAGACCGCATGCGCTACTACCAGCCGTGGAATTCTGGTTAATAAAAAGAGTGTTATTATCGCAACCCTGACTAACATTCTTTTCTGTACATTGTCCACAATGGTATATACCGTTATTTTTGCCGGTGTTATGCCGGAAGTTGTTACCGAGTCGATCCCTACTCTGTATGTGCTGCAGAAGGCGATCGGTGCATCCAGGACAGCACAGATCACATATGCTGTTCTCGCTATCGCTGCTATGATAAGTACAGGCGTTTCTCTGATATTCTCTATGTGTGCACGTTACGAAGGCCTGCTGGGAAAGGTTTGGAAGAAAAGCTCTGTCCGTATCCGCAAGGTCACCATCGCTGTTATGTTCCTTCTCATCTGCCTGTATGGAAGCGGCTTCGGCATCCTTGCTCTGGTCAGATACGGCTTCGGTACTTTGACCAAGTATGGCTTTCCGATCACCTCTGTTCCCCTGCTTATTGCTATTCCGTATAGAATTTGGCGTGATAAGAAGGATGGCAAGATCAACGCTGACGGTTTCTACGTTGATGCGGATCTGTCTGCAATTGAAAGAGCATAAATGAAAGGAATCCATAAATGAAAGAATTTATGTTAAGTAGCATAAAAGTAATTGATTTTACCAGCAATCTGGCTGGACCGACCGCCGGAGCTCTTTTGGCTGATCATGGCGCACGTGTAATCCATGTTGAGAAGCCTGTAGTTGGCGACGATAACAGAAATTGGGCAGAGCAGGTAGATGGCTGTTGCACATCTCATATTGTATGGAACCGCGGCAAGGAATCCGTAGAAATTGACTTAAAGGATCCGGCCGGTCAACAAATTGCTCTGAAACTGGTCAAAGATGCAGATGTAGTAATCGAAAGCGCCAAGCCGGGTTCGATGGACAATTTCGGTCTCGGATACGAAGCCATAAAAAGCATCAATCCCCGTATCGTTTATTGCTCCATCTCTGCCTTTGGCCATACCGGCCCATATTCTTCCAGACCGGGCTATGATATTATTGCGCAGGCTTATTCCGGTTTTATGTATTATACTTCTCCTGAAGAAAACGGCGTGCCGACTAAAATCACACCGACCATTGCAGACTTTATTGCAGGTATGAATGCTTATGGCAATATTATGGCTGCTCTTTACTCTCGGGAGCAGACCGGGCGCGGACAATTCATTGATATCGCGCTTACACGAAGTCTGGTTTTTATGTGGGGTGCGCTAACACATCCATATACCGGAAAACCGAACCGCTGCAGAGAGGGCAATGTAAATGCGGCTCTTTGCCCATACGGCCTTTTCCGATTTAATGACGATACCTATCTTGCAATAGGTGCTGCGAATAATGCACTGTTTCGCAAGCTCTGCCAGGCTATGGATCGTAAGGACATGGCGGAAAATCCAGATTTCGCAACTGTTTCTCTCAGAGCCCGGAATATGAAGGCTGTTTATGCCGAAATCGAGAATTGGCTTAGCGGATTTAACAGTATCGAATCGGCTATCGAAATTCTTGATGCACACGGTGTTGCAAACTGTAAGGTGCAGTCGCTGGAAGACCTTGAGAAAGATTTACACGCTTTGGAGTGCGGATGGATACGCGAAATTCCCACTCCGGACAGCGTTAAATCCCGTCCATATCAGTTGGCAACTGTCGGCATTGCAGATTTTTCTGAATTTGACCTTAGAATTGAAAAAGCCCCCGATCTTGGCCAGCATAACTATAAAGTGCTCGGAGAAATCGGACTGTCCAAAGACGAGGTTGACCAGCTTGAAGCAAAATGGGCGGAAAAAGTAAAGGCAACACGCCATTAAACAAAAATGCGGTAAACAACGCCGTGGCGCGCCTGGGGTGGCGCGCCACGGCTATGAATTGTCAGTGTCAGATTTTTGACAGGAAAGATCTTGCCTGCGCTTCATCCTTTTCCTCTACCAATATTTTATAATAGTTTTTGACATCTCCGCTGCGACTTAGAGCAGCCCTAGTTCTTCCTATATTATTCATTGATAAGCGTAAACTATTATCCACAGTCTCCGTTTTGTATTTAATATTTTCGCCATCCAATATATTTTTGGCGGTAAAATACTTGTCTAATTCTAAAGTACAATATACTTCTTTCCACTTTTTTAAGAACACAATATCTAACCTTTCTGTTTTACTCTAATTCAATGTTTCTTGAGAGCTTCGGCATCAAACATGGTTGCGGCGGATTTTAATCTATTTCGGACAGCAGTTTGATCAGGCGCATTTTTTGTTCAACAGACATTTGTTTGCCGTTTCTGGCTACAAGGCGCTCCACGTCTTCATAGGTGGGTTCATAAGCTGATTTGTCGGGGGTATCGTTAAAATCTTCCAATGACAAGCCCAAGACACGTGCGAGGGCTTTCAGTGTTTCTAACTTAGGGTCTTTTGTGGCACCACAAAGAATTTTATTCAATGTTCCGATGGGAACACCGGACCTTTCGGACAATTCGTCGGTGGTCATTCCTAACTTCTTCTTATATTCAGCAATCTTTTCAAGTCCCATTCTATTATCCTCCTATCTATATACAGTTTATCGTTAAAACCAGGAGGTGTCAATAAAATATTTCCGTCAACGGAAAAAATGCTTGTTGATTAAAGCAGATTGTTAGTTCTCAAATGTAAGCAACCCACCGATTTCACAAACTGCTTTGCTAAAATTATAGTCCTTGGGTTTGCCCATGAAATAGTAGTTTATGATCCGTGCATTTGCGGCATGAGTTACTAGCAAAACATTTTCCCCTATGTGTTTTTTGGCAATTATATCACACAAATCACAGTTCCTTTTAATGAATGCTTCTACTCTCTCCGTACCCATATCACCACTCTGAACAGCTTTCCAAAACAGTTTCATCGAATCCACAGTTTCCTCTGTGCCTTCAAACTCACCGCAGTCTATTTCGGTAAGCCTGTCATCAAACACAATCGGGCCTTTATGGATAATTTCGCAGAATTGGCGCGCTCGTGTCAGAGGGCTGCAAAAACAAGCGTCAAAGATAACATTTTTCAAGTTTTCAGCTTGTTGTTTTGCTTGTTT
>Ga0153921_1001360_pt1 | contig 11114 bp, 11 predicted proteins | sample TSNJ005MetaG_FD_104691 | JGI IMG/M metagenome (GOLD analysis project Ga0153921, IMG submission 104691) | Attine ant fungus gardens microbial communities from New Jersey, USA - TSNJ005 MetaG | ecosystem: Host-associated > Fungi > Mycelium > Unclassified | place: USA: New Jersey, Brendon T. Byrne... | reverse complement strand
TCTCTCTTTTGTGTCTCTTAATCTTTCGCTTCCAAACGAACCAGGGCACGTTTCAGCGCAGCTTCCGCCCGCACTACATCTAACCCGCCGTCATGGGAGCTAAGGCGGCGCTCAGCACGAACACGTGCGTCTTCCGCCCGGGCATAATCAATTTCCTCCGGCCACTCGACAATCTCGGCCAGGACGGTAACCTTGTCCGGCATAACCGTGATAAATCCGGCATGAAGTGCCGCTTCCAGCAGCTCCTCCGCTTCATGGATCTTCAGTAATCCCGGTGCTACCACCGTAGTCATCGGGATATGCCTGGGATAGATACCGATATTCCCGTTGATTGTCGTCAGTTCTACCATGGTTACTTCCCCCTCATAGAACTGGCGGTCCGGTGTGATCACCTCTAACTTCATTATATCAGCCATATCTTTACCCCCTATTTCATACGGGCAAGAACGTCATCGATATTACCGGCATTGAGGAAATACTGCTCCGGAATATCGTCATGTTTGCCTTCCAGAATCGCGCTGAAGCCCTGGATTGTCTCGCTAACCGGTACATAACGTCCCTCCAGACCGGTAAACTGGCCGGCCACGAAGAACGGCTGTGACAAGAACCGCTGGATCTTTCTGGCACGGGAAACGGTCAGCTTATCATCCTCGGAAAGCTCATCCATGCCCAACATGGCAATGATATCCTGCAGCTCTTTATATTTCTGAAGAACTTCCTGTACCCTGCGGGCCACAAGATAATGCTCCTCACCGACAATACGGGGATCCAGAATCCGGGAAGTGGAACCAAGCGGGTCTACTGCCGGATAGATTCCCAGCTCAACGATGGAACGGTCAAGAACCGTGGTCGCATCCAGGTGAGCAAAGGTATTGGCCGGAGCCGGGTCAGTAAGGTCATCCGCCGGCACGTAAACGGCCTGTACGGAAGTAATGGAACCACTTCTGGTGGAAGTGATCCGTTCCTGCAGAGCACCCATCTCGGTCTGCAGGGTCGGCTGGTAACCTACCGCGGACGGCATCCGCCCAAGCAAGGCGGAAACCTCGGAACCGGCCTGGGTAAAACGGAAGATATTGTCGATAAACAACAATACGTCCTTGCCGCCCTGATCACGGAAATACTCCGCCATCGTCAGACCGGTCAGGCCAACACGCATACGTGCGCCCGGCGGCTCATTCATCTGACCAAAGACCATCGTGGTCTTATTAATAACACCTGATTCGGTCATCTCATGATAAAGATCATTTCCCTCACGGGTGCGCTCTCCTACGCCGGTGAATACGGAATATCCGCCGTGCTCGGTAGCGATGTTACGAATCAGCTCCTGAATCAGTACCGTCTTACCTACACCGGCACCGCCAAACAGGCCAATCTTGCCCCCCTTCTGATAAGGGCAGAGAAGGTCTACGACCTTGATACCGGTCTCCAGAATCTCTGTATCGGTAGACTGTTCCTCAAAGGTAGGAGCTTTTCTATGGATTGGAAGATATTCTTCCACCTGTGGCTTCTCTTTGTTATCAATCGGATCACCCAGCACGTTGAAAATACGTCCCAGCGTATGCTCGCCAACCGGAACCGTAATCGGTGAACCGGTCGCAATAGCATCCATCCCGCGCCGCAAGCCATCGGTACCTCCCATGGCGATACATCTGACGGTATCGTCACCAAGATCCTGGGCAACCTCCACCGTCAGGCTGCCTAAAGCCTCCAGCGGAATGCGGATTGCCTCGTTGATTTCCGGGATCTTGCCCTGGGAGAACTTGATGTCCATAACTGCGCCGATGATCTGCGTGATCTTACCAGTGTTTTGTTCTGCCATCTTGTTTCTCCTTAACTTTATCAATATTCTATATCAACGCGGTCCATTAACTGATCGCGTTGGCACCTGCAATAATCTCCGTCAGCTCCTGGGTAATGGAACCCTGGCGTGCACGGTTATACTGCAGCTCTAACTCTTCTAACATTTCTTCTGCATTGTTGGTTGCCGAATCCATGGCGTTCATTCGCGCGCCATTTTCACTGGCAACCGCTTCCAGCAATGCACCATAGATTAAACTGCTCATATACTTGGGGATGATTGCATCCAGAACCGCGGTCTCATTGGGTTCAAAGGTCATCAAAGAATGCAGTCTCGGTTCTTCCTCGCCGCTGCCCTCCACCGAGATGGGAAGCAGCTTGATCAGCCGGGGAATATGAACGACCGTATTCTTAAAAGAAGTATATGCCAGATAAATCTCACCGATTTCATTTCGCTTAAATGTATCCAGAAGCTCCATCGTTAAGTCGGCAGCATCCTGATAAAGCGGCTGGTTGATTACATCCGAATAATCGGCGCTAATCTTGTACCGCTTTCGTGTCAGGCTGTCCCGCCCTTTGCGTCCGATGGCATAGATCTTCGTATCCGCCGGGTTTAACTCCGGCACAGCGGTGATTAACTTGACAACATTGTTGTTGTAACCGCCGGCCAGGCCACGGTTGGAGGTAATGACAATCACTGCCTTCTTCTGCGTATTCCCGGCTTTCAGATACTTATGGTCCAGCACCCCGGACTTCCTTAACATAATGGACATAGTTTCATACATCAGTTCGAAATATGGCTTGGAGCTTTCGGCTTTTCCTCTGGCTTTTTGCAGTTTAACCGTAGAAACCAGCTTCATTGCTTTGGTAATCTGTCCGGTACTCTGGATGCTCGCTCTTCTACGTTTAATATTTCTCATGGATGCCATGATGATTCACCTGCCTTGTCTAGTCTAGCGCTGCTCTTTACACTCTTTAATGGCCTTGACCAAAAGCGCCTCCATCTCATCCGACAGCTGTTTGGTCTCACGGATGGAAGCCGGAATCTCCGGATACTTGCCGTCAACATACTTAAACAGATCCTTTTCAAAGCCAAGGATATCGGATACCGGAATATCAAGCAGATATTTTCTGGTTGCCGCATAAATGATCATAATCTGGTATTCTACCGGCATTGGCTGATACTGCGGCTGCTTCAGGATTTCTTTCAGCCGCACGCCCTGATCCAGCATCTCGGTCGTCGCTGCATCCAGCTCGGAACCAAACTGCGCAAAGGAAGCCATCTCACGGTATTGAGCCAGATCCACACGGATCGGTGCCGCAATCTTTTTCATCCCCTTGATCTGTGCGGAACCGCCAACACGGGATACCGACAGACCGGCATTGATCGCCGGACGAAAACCGGCGTTGAACATTTCTGTCTCCAGATAAATCTGACCGTCAGTGATGGAGATTACGTTGGTCGGGATGTATGCCGATACGTCACCGGCCTGAGTCTCGATAATCGGCAAAGCGGTTAAGGAACCGCCGCCCAACTCTTCTGACAGCCTGGACGCACGCTCCAAAAGCCGGGAATGCAGATAGAAGACATCACCCGGATATGCCTCTCGGCCCGGCGGTCTCCGCAGCAGCAGGGACAGGGTCCGGTAAGCAGCGGCATGCTTGGTCAGGTCATCATAAACCACCAGCACATCCTCGCCCTTCTCCATCCATTCTTCCCCGATGGCGCAGCCGGAATATGGTGCGATATACTGCAAAGGTGCCGCTTCTGAGGCAGTAGATGCCACAATCGTGGTGTAATCCATCGCCCCATACTCCTCCAGGGTCTTTACAATATTGGCAACCGTAGATGCCTTCTGGCCAATGGCGACATAGATACAATGAACCCCCTGGCCCTTCTGATTAATAATTGTATCGATGGCAATCGCCGTCTTACCGGTCTGACGGTCACCGATGATCAACTCACGCTGACCTCTTCCAATGGGAATCATGGAGTCAATTGCCTTGATTCCGGTCTGCAGCGGAGTATCTACTGATTTTCTTTCAATAACACCATGAGCAACGCGCTCAATCCGGCGGAATGTATCGGTCTCAACCGGTCCCTTGCCGTCAATCGGCTGACCCAGTGCATTTACAACACGGCCGGTCAATGCCTCACCAACCGGAACTTCTACCACGCGGCCGGTAGTCTTTACTATATCGCCTTCACTGATGCTGGTGGTATCACTAAGCAGAACCACACCCACGTTGTCTTCTTCCAGATTCAGGACCATGCCGTATATTTCTCCCGGAAATTCCAGAAGTTCACCCTGCATTGCCTTCTCCAGGCCGTGGATTCGAGCAATACCGTCGGCATACGTAATAACCGTACCGACATCAGAGACTTCCAGCTTGGTAGAATATTTTTGAATCTGTTCTTTAATTACCGAACTGATTTCTTCTGGTCTCAAATTCATTTTGCTGTTTCCCTTTCTGTCCGGATTTTCATCCGGTCTTATATTACATCAAACTTGCCTTACTCTTTAAGCCAGCTGAATCTTTAGCAAATCCTTCTTTAGCTCGTAAAGTCTGGTCTTGATACTGCTGTCCACCACATGATCGCCAATGCGGATCACCAGGCCTCCGATCAATTCCGGATCCACCCGATAATTCATCTCAAGGCTGACATAAGGTGTCGTCGTAAGCAGCTTCTGCTCAAGATTCGTCTTCTGCCCGGCATTCAGCGCAACCGCACTGTCCACATAAGCAATTCCGATCTTTTTATAGTCCTTGACCCTTTGAATAAAGTATTCAAGGATACGGATCGTCTCACTTTGCCGGTCTTTTTCAACAATGATTGTCAAGCCTCCCATTAACTCTTCCGATACTCTGCCGGAAAAGATCTGACTTACGATGGCCACTTTTTCTTCCTTGACGATCTGCGGGCTGCTTAAGAGTCCGGCAAATTCCGGATGCTCCCGCAGAATGGAAACCATAGCGCATGCTTCTTCATAAAGCACGTCCATCTTGTCGTTTTCCATGGCCGTCTCAAACAATGCATCGCCATACACCTTTGATACTAGCTTAGCCATGTACTCTCACCCATCTCCTTTAAAGTCTCGTCAATCAAAGCCTCCTGGACGGTCACATCCAAAGAATCGCTTACCGCCTTCTTCGCCATCAGCGCCGCAATATCAATCAACTCTTTCTTCATATCGTCAACCGCTTTTTTCTTCTCCAGTTCAATCTCCCGGTGTGCCCGTTCAATCACTCTGGCCGCTTCCGCCCTGGCTTCCGCCAACATCTTTTCCTCACGCCTTTTCCCTTTCCTGCGTGCGGCCTCCAGAATGTCGTCGACTTCTTTTATCACATTCTTTATTTTTTCTTCATACTCCGCCTTCATCGCGGCGGCGGACTTTTTATCGTCTGCTGCCTGTGCCAGTTCATCGGCAATCTTCTTTTTTCTCTTCTCAAGCACATCCCGTACCGGATTAAAAAGCAGATAAGACAAGACAAAGAACAAAATAAAGATATTGATCCCCATTAGCGCCGCATCATGCAGGAGCTGTGGATCAAATCCTATCAGTCTCTCCAAGGTCTATGCCTCCTTTCGCTACTATTCGCATTGAATACTTCCTCAATCAGCCACCGAAAGGTTTTACGAACATCAGAATAATAGCAACAACCAGACCGTACAGACCAGTGGTCTCGGCAACTGCCTGACCTAAAAGCATGGTCGAGGTAATGTCAGATTTTGCACCAGGGTTACGTCCTACGGCAGCGGCACCATGACCGGCAGCAATACCTTGTCCGATCCCAGGTCCAATACCGGCGATCATCGCCAGACCTGCACCAATTGCGGAACAACCAAAAATAAAATCCTGTCCTGAGATACCATTCATGATAAAAATCCTCCTACTATCATATTTAATTTAATCCATCTTGTCATTGATGTAAACCATGCTCAGCATGCAAAATACGTACGTCTGAATACATCCCGAAAATACATCACAGTATACGTGAAGCGCTGCCGGGATACCAATGTTTAAAAAGATTGGAAGCATTCCATACCACAATCCCATAATGATAACACCGGCGAGTAGATTCGCAAACAGACGCAGCGAGATCGAAAGCGGGTTAGCCAACTCTCCAATCAGGTTAATCGGGAATAAAATCGGGGTCGGCTCAAACAAACCGGTAAAGTGCTTCACACCATGATTTTTAATTCCTTGATAATTAACAATAAAAAAGGTGAACATACCAAGTAAGAAAGTCACCCCATAATCTGCCGTCGGTGCCCGCAGGCCCAGCAGACCGCTCAGGTTGCTGAACAGAATAAACAAAAAAATCGTTCCAATATAATTCATGAAACGTCCTGCATTTCTGCCCAGGATACCGCCCGCCATACTCTCCAGCATGTTGTACGCATATTCCAGCACATTCTGAAAAGTCCCCGGGACATCCGTGGCTTTCTTTAAGGTACGGTTCGCCAAAATCGCTATAATTAAGATTATAATTGAAATAATCCACATTCCTATGGTGGTCGTTGTAATCCAAAAATCCTGACCAAACATCTGATATTTAAATACGCCGTGTATCATAAAGTCAGGTTCATTGGAAATCAGCATTCCCATACACAGTCCTCCTTTCCTCAAAGATAATTCTCTGCCGCAGCATCAGACCGTGTCTGACTTACGGCGGAAAATCTTGTGCACCAAAGGCTGCAGATATGCGCCTGCTTTCATGCCCATGGCTCCAAGTACTGTGGCCAGCAGATCAATCCGGAAAAACTGCCAGCAGAAAATCACAGCCGCAATAAAGACCAGTTTGCGGATCATGCCGTAAAGCACGGTAGTCTTATTGGCATATGATTCATTCTGACTGTCAAGCACCCGTTCCGTCATTATGGCGATATGAACCAGCATTGCGATCGCACCTGCGCCACCCAGCAAAAGTCCTTTCAGCACCGGCATCACCGGCCAGGCAATGCGGGGCAGGAAAAACCATGCCAGAATACCAAGCAGCAGATTGTAAAGAACGACACCCACCGACAGTTCGAGCAGCAGTTGTCTGGAGTTTTTACTAAGCCATCCCATCTTTGCCCTCTCTTTCTGTCGCTTGCCGTGTGGACGGTTCTTCTTCTTCCGCTTCAGACGAAGGAGATCTTCCTCTGATACGGCTTGGTTCCTTGGGTTTTGTAGTGCCGGAGCGAGGCTGATCCGGCTGCCGCTTTAAGCGGTCCGCCTCATCTTCCTGCTGCTCCATCAGGAGTGTTCGTTTCGCCAGCAGCCAGGCACTCCGGCCGCCTGCCAGCACTCCTAAAAGCAATAACGGTATCATCGATTTTGTGCCAAAACGGGCATCCAGCTGATAGCCGGCAAAAACACACAAAAGAATTGGAGTCACTACACTAAATCCCAGCTGCGTCACCATCGTCAGGCTCCGGAATACGCTTCGCTTATAATGCATTTCACCCCACCTCTTTCTGCATTTTTCACAAGTATCTACTTATTATAACCAATCTTTCACCATTTGTCCATTATTGATAGAAGTTTTATGACAGAAGTTTTGTTAAAAAGCTGTAAGATTTCAAAAGAGAGCCGGTCCGGCCCTCTTTATTATTATTTGAAATCAAACACCTTTCTGTGCTTTGTTTTCCTTTAACTTCTTTAGGAACTGGTCTTCCGGCAGCGGCCGGGAGTAATAATATCCCTGTGTCTGGTCACACTCCAGCTCCCGCAGCTTATCAACCTGTTCTTTTGTCTCACTGCCTTCGGCAACGACACAAAGCTTCAGCTGCTTTGCTATCGAGATAATATACTTTAAAATGTTCCGGCTGTCATCCTGAACATTGTTCTGGACAAAGCCTTTATCCAGCTTCAAGATATCAATGGGAATCTCATTTAACATATTAAGCGAAGAATAGCCCGTACCAAAATCATCCATCTCAATGACAAAACAATCCCTGTGCAGCCGATTGACGGTCTCGATCACCGCCTCCGGATTATCCGTATACGCAGATTCGGTAATCTCCAGATGGAGCAGTTCCGGCTCTACCTGATATTCCGCCAAAATCTTGTTAAGAATCTCCGGTAAATTAGGGGTATGCAAGTCAACCCGGGACACATTCACTGAGATTGGCACTAATGGCTCGCTGGCATCTTTCATCTTCCGGATCAACGCACAGGCTTTCGCCCACACATACTGATCCAATTGGCTGATAAAGCCGTTCTTTTCAAATAATGGAATGAAGGAATCCGGCATTCGCAGCTTACCTTCCGGCACCTGCCAGCGGACCAGCGCCTCGGCGCCGACAATCTCTTCTGTTTTCAAACAATATTTAGGCTGATAATACAACACAAACTCGTTGTTCTGCAAGGCAGCCTCAACATTATCCATAATCCCCTGTTCTTCCAGCTTCTGCCTCCGGATGGAATCATCGTAGATGGCATAATTGCGGACAAACTCATCCTTAATCGTCTCCAGTGCCGATATTGCCCGGTCGCATGCAGAATACACCGACGTATTCCGGTCTTCAATTTCATAAATACCAAACACCAGATAAATACGGCAGCGTTTGAACTCCTGATTCAGCTTTTCAATATATTCGTCAAATAACGCTTCACTGTAGGCAATGCTCCGCTCCCAGAAAACCGCAAACACATCGCCGCTGATACGGCCGCAGATCCCATTCTCCTGCTCGGCAATCTGCTGCAGCCAGTTCGCAATAAGACGCAGCAGATGGTCGCCGGTACTATGCCCCAGCATATCATTAATCAGGCTGAAATGCTTGATGTCCATACACATCAGATCAAACTTACGGTCCGGGTTCCTCACCAGCACCTCTTCTGCCAGTTTCACAAAATAATCCTTACTGAACAAACCGGTCAACCGGTCATATTTCATCCGGTTCACCATCGCCGCTGTTTCCAACAGCCGGATGATGCTCTCAATCCGGTGCCGGACAATCTGCGGCCGGTAAGGTTTACGGATAAAATCGGAAGCTCCGGCAGCCAGGGCCTTGACTTCGTCATTCTCACTGTCGTTGGTGGTACTTACAATAACCGGAATACCTGCATATCGCGAGTCTTTCTTAATCAGGGAGAGAAAAGTATAACCATCCATAACCGGCATAATAATGTCCAGCATAATAAGAATAATCTCTTCACCATATTCTTCCAGCACGTCAAGTGCCACCTGTCCGTTCTCCGCCTCAAGTAAATCGTATGTATCTCCCAGTATCCCGCAAAGGATCTGGCGGTTGATGTCATTGTCCTCGACAACAAGAATTTTGGGGCGTTCCAACAAATAATTTACCTTCTCCGCAGTATCCACTGATAGCTCCTTTTGCTTTCATGTTTTCAGTTACAAATAATTACTACTATTTTACCATATTTTGATTTCTATTACCACAAGGAATACCTTTTTTACCCAAAAAAGTATTTCAAAAATATTATACCACGTTTCTTATGATTGTGAAGTGACAAAATAAAAAATTTCAGTTACGCAACGCCTTTTATGTTTCCCATTATCCATAGTTTTATGCTTTGCTGTATAATTGTGCGTACGGGATCATGACTGGATTTATTTTAACATATAATGAAAAGAACTGCACTCTTACTCATGCTGGTATTTTCTACCAGTTCAGACAAATCAGATAAATTATTTGCTTACACTAAAAGGGCTGCCGCAAATAAGACATAACCGCCTCGCAGCAACCCGGAAAACATTATACTCACGGTCGTAATGATTTGCCATGCCTGGGTAAGGATTTTTGGTATTAGCCAAGGAAGCTTTTTGCGCACGTACACAGACGTACGTAAGTAAAAAGCTGACGCCGGATAATACCAAAAAGACTACCCAGGCATGGTAAAGCATTGCGACCGTGAGTATAACTCTATGCAGCAAATTTGTATAAGGTTATTCAATCATAAAACATTCTACGCCAATGTTGTTCAAGGTAATAATTGGTTTGCACCGGAATGTCTTGCAGCAGTTATTCGACATTCTTACCTTTATGATATAAAATCCTTCATAAGGGACTGCAAATTCAAAGCAGCCATAACCACAAATCTGTACACTGTGCAGAAAAACATCTTTGTCTTTGAATCGCTCATATAATTTTACATTCCAATCATGGATATTATCACAACCGCAGCCCCAAATGCATCCCTCAATAATACCTGGCTGAATCAGGCAGGCCGGGCAGACCGGGCAGGAAGGACATGGTATTGGCTCCGGACAAGATGGGCAGGTTGGACAGGGCTCCGGTATCGGGCACGGCGGCGGGGCCGGGCAGACCGGGCAGGGCGACGGGGCCGGACATGGCGGCGGGGCCGGGCAGGAAGGACATGGTATTGGCTCCGGACAAGGTGGGCAGGCCGGGCAGGGCTCCGGTATCGGGCACGGCGGCGGTGCCGGGCACGCCGGGCAGGGCGACGGGGCCGGACATGGCGGTGGGGCCGGGCACGCAGGCGGTACTTCCAAAGACGGCGAGACAGGAGCTGGCACGACAGGTACCGGAACAGCAGGTACAGGAACAGCAGGTACCGGAACAGCCGGCGCTGGCATGGTCTGACATGTCACCCCGCCGACAAAGGGATAATAATGAAATTCAAAGCCGCTGTCAGCATTTACCGCAAAGGATCCCAAAGCAGCATTGCCGCTTACATGACCGCCGGTCAGGTGTGCATGGAACGTCGCCTGTGGCGCCAGTATGCTTCCCCAGATGTCTGAGGACTTTTCCATATAAATATTCGTCGCATCCTCAAACACATACAAGGTTTGATCCGTCTTACTTTTTTCCCCGTAAACGCCGTATTGCAAATGGGCATTTGCCCCCGTTCGCAGCTTTACAATAACGATACTTCCCTGTGGAACTTCCGCACGTATCCCTTTGTTGATTAAGCCATTCGGCCTTACATCGATAAGGAACACATTCTGTACAGGATCATTGCCCCTTAAGATCCATTCGTAATTATTATCCACGACTGATCCATTTGGCATTAAATCTTCAATACAGTTTTTATAATATCCGATGCTTTCCCTGGCATCACTAAAAAACCCAGGGATGTCAGCACCAATCCGGTTTGCCGGTATATATCTTGGCACATCATAACTGGACACCGCATAGCGATCACCTTGATCCGACGGTGTCCAGTACTGGCTGCCGCCATTGTTGTGATACAAAAACTTCAGTTCTTGTAACCCATCCGCCGTACCGTCTTTTCCAATTAAATAAGTACTACCCTTAGCGGCATTGAATCCGCCAGCCACCACCACATGACCGACCACCACCAAAGGGCCGATCATCGATACATTACCACCATCTAAAGAAC
>Ga0153921_1001359_pt1 | contig 11116 bp, 8 predicted proteins | sample TSNJ005MetaG_FD_104691 | JGI IMG/M metagenome (GOLD analysis project Ga0153921, IMG submission 104691) | Attine ant fungus gardens microbial communities from New Jersey, USA - TSNJ005 MetaG | ecosystem: Host-associated > Fungi > Mycelium > Unclassified | place: USA: New Jersey, Brendon T. Byrne... | reverse complement strand
CGGGAATTCCACGGAGCCCATACCAGGACGAAATTGAATTGCGGGGGCAATTCAATTTGAGGTCTCCGTTCCATGGCCTGAAAAATCGCTGTAAAACACATGTGTGCCGCCTTCTTCCTGTCCTGTGTCCCTTCTGTTCCTTCTCTTAAAATGCCTGCTTCTTGGCTCGTCCGGGTTTTTCACTCCCCCCTTTAACTTAGCTAAACAGCAGATTATAGCTGATTTGCAACGAATTTGTGAAGAAAATGTGATTTCTATTGACAAGGTTCTTTTTTTTACATAGAATGTTGGATGTCAAACAAAATATTGGTATGTTTTTAAGCAGCCGTTTTAGTGGAGTATCGCAGTGGTTGGGGTATGGGAGGAAAATGAAGAAATCGATTGAGGTAGAATTGCGTGTATTGAATAATGCTATAATGCGTTATATGGATAAGCATTCACACAAAAGGGAAATGGATAAGATTACAGGTACCAATGGCTGGATTATTGGATTTCTTGCAGAAAATGAAGATAGGGATGTTTATCAGAAAGATTTGGAGGAGTATTTTGGAATTACTCGTTCAACTGCTTCAAAAGTGATTGGTTTGATGGAAAAAAAGGGTCTGGTCACGCGTTTACGTGTTTCTCATGATGCGAGGCTTCGGAAGCTCGTGTTGACGGAGGAAGCCCGGAAGCTTTTAAGGTTCATGTATCAGGATGGAAAGGATATGGAAAAGAAATTGTTGAAGGGATTTACGGAGCAGGAGATGGAGCAGTTATATCTGTATCTTATTAGAATGAAGAGTAATATAAGCAGTTGATATATGGTCCTCGGGAATATGGCAAGAATTATGTAATATGAGTTGAATCTGGCATATGAGTAGAATTCGGCATATGAGTAGAATTCGGCATATGAGTAGAATCCGGCATATGAGTAGAATTCGGTATATGAGTTGAATCTGGCATATGAGTTGAATCTGGCATATGAGTAGAATCTGGCAATATGAGCAGAATGTGGTAATATGAGTAGAATGTGGCAATGTGAGCAGAATCAGGTATTATGACGCAGGAGGTATGGAAATGATACGTAGATTATCAAAAAGCATAAGGCAGTATAAAACGGCATCTGTTAAAACGCCTGTATATGTGGCAATTGAGGTGATTCTTGAGGTTATCATTCCTTTGTTGATGGCGAATCTCATTGACTTTGGAATTGATGCAGGAGATATGGGGTATATAGTGAAAATGGGGATTGCACTTTTAGTTGCTGCCTTTCTTTCGCTGATCCTTGGTGCATTGGCAGGGAAATATTCTGCTACGGCAGCAGCCGGTTTTGCAGCAAATTTACGGAAGGATATGTATGATAATGTGCAGGAGTTTTCGTTTTCCAATATTGATAAATTTTCGACGGCCAGTATTGTGACCAGGCTGACAACGGATGTAACGAATGTGCAGCAGGCTTATCAGATGATTATTAGAATGGCAATTCGTTCGCCTTTGATGATGATATTTTCGCTGGCGGCGGCATTTAGTATTAATGCCAGTTTGTCTATGATTTTTTTGGGGTGTATTCCTATATTGGGAATCGGGCTGTGGTTCATTATGCAGAAGACGCATCCGATTTTTGAGAGGGTATTTCGTACTTATGATAAGCTGAATAATGTGGTACAGGAGAATTTAAGCGGAATCAGGGTGGTAAAATCCTATGTCAGGGAAGATCATGAATGTGAAAAATTTGATCATGTTTCCACAAGTATTTTCCGGGATTTTTCAAAGGCTGAGAAGCGGCTGGCATTTAATATGCCTATGATGCAGTTTTGTATGTATGCTTGTATGCTCTTGATTTCCTGGTTTGGAGCCAGAATGATCGTTTCAGGGGGAGGCGGGGTGGATGCAGGTCTGACCACTGGTTCTCTGATGAGTCTGATTACTTATATTATGCAGATTCTGCAGAGTCTTATGATGTTGTCTATGGTATTTGTTATGATTACCATATCCCGGGCTTCGGCGGTACGTATCGTAGAATTGCTGGAAGAGAAGAGTGATCTTGTGGATGGTGAAAATCCGGTTATGGAAGTGAAGGATGGCTCTGTAGTATTTGAGAATGTTACTTTCCGTTATGGTAAATCAGCAGTGAAACCGGTACTTGAAAATATCAATATGACGATTCCTTCCGGTGCTTTTGTGGGAATCATAGGCGGAACAGGTTCTTCCAAGTCAAGTCTGGTGCAGTTGATTCCCAGATTGTATGATGCGGCGGAAGGCCGGGTATTGGTAGGCGGGGTGGATGTCCGGGATTATCATCTGGACAGTCTGAGGAAGCAGGCGGCGGTTGTGTTACAGAAAAATGTATTGTTTTCAGGAACGATTAGAGAGAATTTGCGGTGGGGTGATGAGCATGCAACGGAAGAAGAGCTTGCTCATGCTTGTCAAGTGGCACAGGCAGATGATTTTATTAGTAAGTTTCCCAAAGGGTATGATACTTATATTGAGCAGGGCGGAACGAATGTGTCAGGAGGTCAGAAGCAAAGGCTGTGCATTGCCAGGGCTTTGCTTTGTAAGCCCAGGATATTGATACTGGATGATTCCACCAGTGCGGTTGATACGAAAACGGATGCTTTGATACGGAAAGCACTTAAGGAGGAAATGCCGGATACTACAACGTTTATGATTGCCCAGAGGATAGCTTCGGTACAGGAGGCTGATTTGATTCTGGTCATGGAGGAGGGGCGTATTGCTGCTATGGGCAGTCATGATGAATTGCTGGTAAGCAGTGAGATTTATAGGGAAGTGTATGAATCACAGACGAAAGGAGGCGGTGAAGATGAATAAGAACAAGATGCAGAATGAAAATAGGATGCAGAATGATAAAAAGATGCAGAATGAAAATAGGATGCAGAATGATAAAAAGATGCAGAATGATAATAAGATGCAGAATATGAATAAGATGCAGAATAAGAACAAGATGCAGAACAAAGATTTGGGGAAAACTGTCAAACGGTTGTTATCTTATTTGAAAGTATATAGATTACAGCTGGCAATTGTAGTAATATGTATTATTTTGAGTTCCCTTGCCAGCGTTATGTCCTCCCTGTTCCTGCAGTCTCTTATTGATGATTATATCACGCCGTTATTACTGGAAGCGGTGCCTGATTATTCGGGTTTGCTGGCCACGATTATGAAAATGGCATTGGTATTTCTGGCAGGTGTGCTGGCAACCTTGTTCTATAACCGGTTTATGGTGACCATTGCACAGGGGGTGTTGAAAACCATTAGGGATCAGATGTTTGGTCATATGCAGAAGCTGCCTGTCAAGTATTTTGATACCCATTCTCATGGGGATATCATGAGCCATTATACCAATGATACGGATACCTTAAGACAAATGATTGCACAGAGCCTTCCTCAGGTATTTTCCTCTGTGGTTACAGTGGTTACGGTTTTTGCTGCTATGATTTACCAGAGTATCTGGCTGACGCTGCTTGTACTTGTGTGTGTGGCAGGCGTTATGCAGGTTGTAAAGCGGATTACAGGTAAGAGCGGTGTATATTTTGTACAGCAGCAGCAATCCCTTGGTGATGTAAACGGATATATTGAGGAGATGATCAACGGTCAGAAGGTGGTAAAAGTATTCTGCCATGAAGATAAAGTAAAGGAAATATTTCATGATAAAAATGAACAGCTGAAGGAAAATGCAACACAGGCGAATGTGCAGGCTAATATTCTGATGCCTATTATGGGAAATATGGGATATATTCTGTATGTTTTGCTTGCGGTGGCAGGAGGGGCCATGGCTCTTGCTAAAATTCCCAATTTAAGCCTGACAGGGATGGGAATCATAACCCTGGGAACCATTGCCTCTTTCCTGCAATTATCCAGAAACTTTATCATGCCGCTGGGACAGGTCTCCCAACAGTTTGCCTCCATCATTATGGCACTGGCTGGTGCAAATCGTATTTTTTCCCTGCTGGATTAGGAGGTTGAGCAGGATGAAGGTTATGTAACACTTGTAAATGCCAGGTATGTGGACGGTGTGTTGACTGAAACCAGTGAAAGAACCGGTTTATGGGCATGGCGGCATCCGCATACGGCAGATGGTTCCGTAACTTATACGGAGTTAACAGGTGATGTTCGAATGTTCGATGTGGATTTTGGTTATCGGGAAAATAAAAATGTTCTGCACAATATTACTCTTTTTGCCGAGCCGGGACAGAAGGTTGCCTTCGTAGGTGCAACCGGTGCCGGTAAAACAACCATTACAAACCTGATCAACCGGTTTTATGACATAGCAGATGGAAAAATCCGTTATGATGGAATTAACATCAACAAGATTTGTAAAAATGATTTGCGACGTTCACTGGGTGTGGTACTCCAGGATGTGAACCTGTTTACCGGTACGGTCATGGAGAATATCCGCTATGGTAAACTGGATGCAACAGATGAGGAATGCGTTGCGGCTGCAAAATTGGCAAATGCAGACGGTTTTATCCATATGCTGCCCAATGGATATCAGACAATACTGGAAGGCGATGGCAGCGGACTATCCCAGGGGCAGAGACAGCTCCTGTCCATAGCGCGTGCAGCTGTTGCAGATCCGCCGGTGATGATATTGGATGAAGCGACCTCTTCCATTGATACCAGAACAGAGTCTATCGTACAAAAAGGAATGGATCAGCTGATGAAGGGGCGTACTGTATTTGTAATTGCCCATCGCTTGTCCACTGTTAAAAATTCTGATGTGATTATGGTATTGGATCATGGGAACATTATTGAGCGGGGCAGCCATGAGAAGCTGATTAAAGAAAGAGGGACATATTATCGCTTGTATACGGGTGCTTTTGAGTTGGAATAGATGATGAAAACAGTTCACATAAAACCTTAACGAAGAATTATTAATGATGTTTTTTAGGAACAGGATTGCATATAATATATAGGAAACATTATAAGATAGTTATTTAATATGTCGTATGAACGAATATGACTAAGGTAATTCATAACAAAAGTTAAGTTGCATTGTTTCATAAAATATGTTATATTAACAAAAAAATGGATATGGTAATGGTAATATTTGTTATTATAACTTAGTAACAGATTTCTGAGAAGGGCCTGTGTAATATGGAACAATGCATTGGGCTGGAATGGGGTGAATTATGGCGAATGGACGGGTTGCAATTTTTACTGGTGATGGAAGAGGGAAGTCCTCTGCAGCAATTGGGAGGGCGATAGGCGCAGCGGCTGCCGGCAAATCGGTGGTGATGATCCAGTTTTTGAAAGGCAAGGGGTTGGGTGATTCTGATTTTTTACGCAGGATGGAACCGGAAATCAAGATATTCGGATTTGAGAAATCTGAAGGGAATTTTGATGAATTGCCGGAAGAGAAGAAGAAGGAAGAGATCAGAAATCTGTGCAATGGGATAAATTATGCCAAAAAAGTGCTGGCTACAGGTGAGTGTGATTTGTTGGTTCTGGATGAAGTACTGGGGGTGCTTGAGATGGGGATCATCAGTGTGGATGATTTTAAATGTATCCTGGAAAACAGAGGAGAAACGGACATTATCCTGACGGGGATTACACTTACGCAAGAGGTCGGCTGTCTGGTTGATGAGATTCAGAGAATTGAGACCTTAAAAGGGTAAAAATTTTATTTATAAGTTGACATCAGATATTATGTGGTGATATGATATTAATATGTAAGGTAGAGGTTGCGTTGAATATGAGTACTTTTCCGGATGTGTCAGGCACAGTGGAAGGAAGAGGAAAGGGTGATACGCCGAAAGAGGAGAGTTCCTGAAGCTCAAGTCTTGGGCATGCGGTTAAGAGCCGTGTGACTGTCATCTATTATTAGATGGAGTGCTATCAAGATGGTGAATGTAACAACAGCCGGCGCTCTCTTTATGCCGGCGTTTTCTATGTAACAGGGGCTTGGGCACATCCGGTATTTTATTGCTGTATAACAGAATGCTGTAACACAGCATATTGTAATATAGCATGCTGTCAGACAGCAGATTGGAGGAAAGTATGTCAATATTCAGAGGAGCAGGTGTGGCAATTGTTACGCCCATGAAAGCAAACGGAGAAGTGAATTATGAGAAGTTCGGGGATCTGATTGAATTTCAGATTGACGGAGGCACAGATGCAATTATAGTCTGCGGAACCACGGGGGAGGCTTCCACGCTGACACATGAAGAGCATCTTGAGGTGGTTAAGTACTGCATAGATAAAGTGGCAGGGCGTATCCCGGTTATTGCAGGAACAGGATCCAATTGTACGGACACAGCAGTCTATCTTTCAAAGGAAGCGGAGAAACTGGGAGCAGACGGGCTTCTGACGGTCAGTCCTTATTATAACAAGGCGACTCAGAATGGCCTGTATCAGCATTTTAAAATGATTGCTGATAGTGTTAAGCTGCCGATTCTGCTGTATAATGTACCCAGCCGTACGGGCTGTAATATTCTCCCGGAAACGATTGTCAGGCTTTGTCGGGATGTGGAGAATATTGTGGGTGTAAAGGAAGCCAGCAGCGATATCTGTCAGATTACTAAGCTGGCGGCATTGGCAGATGGGTGTGTGGATATTTATTCCGGCAATGATGATCAGATTTTCTCATTGATGGCACTGGGCGGAATGGGCGTTATATCTGTTCTTTCCAATGTGGCACCCAAACAGACGCATGAAATGTGTCAGAAATTTTTTGACGGAGATATTGCGGGCAGCCGTAAGATGCAGCTTGATGCGATTGAACTTTACAGTGCACTGTTTTGTGAAGTGAGTCCCATACCGGTTAAGAAGGCGCTGAATCTGATGGGAATGGAAGCGGGCACACTACGTATGCCTTTGACTGAGATGGAAGAAGCAAATGTACAGAAATTGCAAAAGGCTATGAAGAACTACGGGCTTCTTAGTTAACTGTTAAAAAGGATCCCGTCTATATTCAAGGTTCAGAAAGAATCTGTATAGACGGGATATTAATATAAAAGTTAAGAACAATAACAAATGAGTCCGTAATGGTGTCTGTTCAGAGGTGTTCATAAAGGTGGAGCGACTGATTGGACACATGTTTTGGACAGAAATGGAGTGTGTAATATGGTACGATTGCTTTTGCACGGTTGTAATGGTAAAATGGGACAGGTTATCAGCTCTCTGGTGGAAGAAGATCCGGAAGTGGAAATTGCAGCAGGTATTGATACCTACTTAACAGGGAAGAATTCCTATCCGGTATTTCAGGACATTAAGGAATGTACGGCAGAAGCTGACTGCCTGATTGATTTTTATGTGGCGGGAGCTGTGGAAGGAATGCTTGCATATTGTGTGGAAAAGGGACTTCCTTGTGTGGTATGCACAACAGGTCTTGATGAAGCGATGCTTACTAAGATAGAAGAGGCATCGGTCAGGGTTGCAGTTCTGAAATCTGCAAATATGTCCCTTGGTATTAATCTGCTGCTTAAAATGATAAAAGAGGCGGCAGGACTACTGGCTCCGGCGGGGTTTGATATGGAAATCGTTGAAAAACATCATAACCGTAAAATAGATTCCCCAAGCGGAACAGCATTGGCACTGGCTGATTCCATTAATGAAGAATTTGACGGGGCTTATGAATATATATATGACAGAAGCAGCATAAGAGAGAAAAGAGGGGATAAAGAGATCGGGATCAGTGCGGTCAGAGGCGGTACGATTGTGGGAGAACATGATGTATTATTTGCCGGCATAGATGAAGTTATTACTTTCTCCCATACTGCGTATTCCCGGAATGTATTTGCAAAGGGAGCAGTACAGGCAGCAAAATTCCTGGCTGGTAAAGAAGCGGGATACTATGATATGAGTGATGTGATCAATGCATAGATTTGTAAAAGGGAACAAGGGGTATAATTATGAGCACAGACGTTAAATTATTAAAAAGCCTGTCGCAGCAATATCGGAACATAGCATCAGCGGCAACAGAGATTATCAATCTGCAGTCCATACTGAACCTTCCCAAGGGAACGGAACATTTTCTGACGGATATTCATGGGGAATATGAACAGTTTAATCATGTTCTTAAGAATGGTTCCGGTTCAGTGCGGCGTAAGATTGACGAAGAATTTGGCAATTCTATCAGCAGCCGGGATAAGAAGAGTCTGGCAACCCTGATTTACTATCCAGAGGAAAAGCTGGAGATTGTTCAGCGGGAAGAAGAAAATATAGAAGACTGGTATAAGATTGCCCTGCACCGTCTGGTGAAGATTACCAAGAGGGTGTCCTCCAAATATACCCGTTCCAAGGTGAGGAAGGCGCTGCCCCGGGACTTTGCTTATGTCATAGAGGAGCTGATTACAGAAAAGGAAGAAATACAGGAAAAGGAAGCATATTATAACGAAATCATACACACCATAATCCGTATCAACCGGGCACCGCAGTTTATTGCAGCATTAAGCAATCTGATACAGCGGCTGGTAATTGATCACCTGCATATTGTGGGGGATATTTTTGACAGGGGACCGGGTCCTCACATTATTCTGGATACGCTGTGTAAATATCATTCTGTGGATATCCAGTGGGGCAATCATGATATTGTCTGGATGGGAGCAGCCAGCGGCCATATGGCTTGTATTGCAAACGTAATCAGAATGGCAGCCAGATATGGCAATCTGTCAACACTGGAGGACGGATATGGAATCAACCTGCTTCCGCTGGCTTCTTTTGCCATGGAAACCTATGGGGATGTGAATTGTGATGCTTTTACCATCCGATATAATACGGATTACAATACCAAGGATTTAAGTCTGGATATCAAAATGCACAAGGCAATAACCATAATGCAGTTCAAGCTGGAGGGGCAGCTGATTATGCGGCATCCTGAGTTTGGACTGGAGGAACGGCTGTTGCTTAATCAAATTGATTTTGAAAAGAAAACCGTTATGATTGAAGGGAAAGAATATGCACTGCGGGATGCTGATTTCCCTACGGTAGACAGGGAACGGCCATATCAGCTGACAGAAGAAGAGTCCAAGGTCATGCTGCGTCTGAAACAGGCATTCATGAAATGTGAAAAGCTGCAGCGCCATGTACGTTTTATGTATTCCAATGGCGGTATGTATAAGGTATATAACGGAAATCTGCTGTATCACGGCTGTGTGCCGTTAAATGAGGATGGAAGCTTTGAAAAAGTAGACATATATGGTAAGAAATACAGCGGCAGGGCTTTATATGACATTCTGGAATATTATGCCAGAAGAGGTTATTATGCCAAGGAAGGCAGTGAGCGGCAGGACGGGCAGGATATCATCTGGTATATCTGGGGCGGTCCGGGTTCTCCGGTTTTCGGGAAAGAAAAGCTGACTACCTTTGAGCGGTATCTGATTGCTGATCAGACCACACATAAAGAAAATAAAAACTGGTATTATCAGTTATTGGAAAAGGAAGAAGTGGTTAACCATATTCTGGAAGAGTTTGGTCTGGACAGTAAGGGAGCCCATATTGTCAATGGTCATGTGCCGGTGGAGCAGATCAACGGGGAATCACCATTGAAATGCGGAGGTAAGCTCCTGATCATTGACGGTGGATTTTCCAAAGCCTATCAGAAGAAAACAGGGATTGCCGGATATACGCTTGTATGTAATTCAAAGGGAATGCGCCTTGTGGCCCATGAACCATTTGAATCTGCAGAGGCAGCTATTATCAAGGAATCCGATATTTTTTCCGATTCCATTATTGTGGAAAATTTTTCATCCAGAAAATTGGTGGCGGATGCAGACGCAGGAAAAGAAATGAAAGAAAGCATAAAAGATCTGGAAGAGCTTTTAGAAGCTTATCAGGATGGAACACTGATAGAAAGAATGTAATGAAAGAAATCAAAAAGGAGATGATATAACATCTCCCTTTTGAATCAGATACATTACTAAGGATTAGTCTTATTGGTGGTATTGCTGTTGGTGGTATTGCTGTTGGTGGTATTCGTATTGGTAGTATTGTTATTATTGTCGTTATCGTTGTCGCCACCAACAATATCATTGGTAATGTCTGATACACCATCTGCTACATCATCAACAACATTACCTGCGGTATCTCCTGCATCATCAATAACATCACCTGCATTGTCCAATAAAGAATCATCGGTTCCTGTCACATTAGTGTTATTGTTAGGTGTAACTGTATTCCCGGTGTTATTTTGATCGGTTATGGTTCCGGTATCTGTCTTGGCATCAGTTCCGGCCATACTGCCGGAATTGTTGCCATTTTTGTTATTGCTGCTGCAAGCGACTGACAGACATACAAAAGTCAGAACCAGTCCCAACACCAGAAGTTTTTTACCTTTTTTCATTGTTCCTCCTTCTGCCGTGAATAGCGGCCAAGCTTCCTGTAATAAAGCATTATATGCTTTGCATTAGCCTTACATAAATGCTGACATAAATATGCATCGCATAAATGCGATATGATTAGCAAACGTTATATTTACGTTTGTTTGGATGGCTCTGCAAATATTATGCTCAGAAATTTTTTTTTTATTCGATGGTATTAAAAAAGTATAGACAATAAATAATAAGGTATAAGGTATTTAATAGGCTGGTATTTTTTTGCAATAATTTTATTTTGCAGGAGGGAGACTTATGGAATTTCGACCATGTATTGATATACACAATGGAAAAGTACGGCAAATCGTTGGCGGCAGCCTGAGCGATAAAAATAACAAGGCTGATGTGAATTTTACAGCAGATCAGGATGCTGCTTTTTTTGCTGATTTATATAAGAGGAGAGGGATAAGAGGAGGGCATATTATTATGTTGAATCCTGTCTCAAGCGAGTATTACAGGGAAACAAAAGAGCAGGCACTGGCGGCCCTGGGTTCGTTTCCCGGCGGACTTCAGATCGGCGGCGGGATAAACCCTGATAATGCCGGAGAATTTCTGGATGCCGGTGCTTCCCATGTGATCCTGACATCTTATGTGTTCCAGGGGGGAAGGATACATTATGACAGAATATCCCGATTAAAGGAGAAGGTAGGGAAGGAGCATCTGGTTCTTGATTTAAGCTGCCGTCTGATTCAGGGAGAATACCGGATTGTAACGGACAGATGGCAGAATGTTTCAGAGGAGATCATCAGCATGGAGCTGCTTGACATACTTGCGGAGAGTTGTGATGAATTTTTGATTCATGCGGT
>Ga0153921_1001358_pt1 | contig 11117 bp, 8 predicted proteins | sample TSNJ005MetaG_FD_104691 | JGI IMG/M metagenome (GOLD analysis project Ga0153921, IMG submission 104691) | Attine ant fungus gardens microbial communities from New Jersey, USA - TSNJ005 MetaG | ecosystem: Host-associated > Fungi > Mycelium > Unclassified | place: USA: New Jersey, Brendon T. Byrne... | reverse complement strand
GGACTACCTGCCCGGTGCGATCAATTACGATCCGGCAGCGATGCCGGTGGATGCCGACCTGGCCTCGCGCATCGTCTGGTTCGATGCATTCACCAGCAATGTCGATCGCACCACCCGCAACCCCAACCTGATGGTATGGCACCGCAAGCTGTACCTGATCGACCATGGCGCGGCGATGTATTTCCACCACGACTGGGCCAACGCCGGCGATGCCTGCGAAAAGCCGTTCGTGCTGATCCGCGACCACGTGCTGCTGTCGTTCGCCAGCCGCATCGCCGAGGTCGATGCCGAGCTGGCCGCCCGCCTGACCGATGCCGAGATCGAGCGCATCGTCGGCCTGGTGCCGGACAGCTGGCTGGTGGACGAGCCGGCGTTCGACAGCCCACAGGCCTATCGCCAGGGCTATATCAACTATCTCAAGCACCGCCTGAAAGTGCGTGCGGTGTTCGTGCAGGAGGCCATCCGTGCCCACGCTGCACACGTATGACTATGCGGTCATCCGCGTCGTGCCGCGGGTGGAACGCGAGGAATTCATCAACGTCGGGGTGATCGTCTCCTGCCCTGGCGCGCGCCATCTGGAAGCGGCCATCGAGATCGATCCGGCACGCCTGCACGCGTTCGCTCCAGCGCTTGATCAGGATGCGTTGCAACCGTGGCTGGATGCGATCGTGGCCATCTGCCGTGGTGACGCCAGCGCCGGACCGATCGCACAGCTGCCCGCGCGCGCCCGCTTCCATTTCCTTACCGCCAAGCGCAGTTCGGTTGTGCAGATGTCGAGCACACATGTTGGCCGCACTGCGGACCCGGCGGGTGTGGTGGAACATTTGATGACGAAGATGGTGCGGGTGCCGGAATGACCGGCACCTGCCACGGTCACAGTGGCAGCCTTCGCGCGATGTAGTTGACCACATTGCCGATCGCATCCGGATCGACATTGGCCAGCCCAACGATCACATAGCCCTGCGCGGGTAGCACCACGATGGCACTGTTCGATCCGGGCGCACCGCCTTCGTGGCCGTACTGATGCTCCCTGCCCTCGCCCTGCACCACGAAGCCGAACCCGTACCAGCCCTTGTGGTTCTGCGCCGTGGTGGCCTGCTGCAGCAATGCAGGTGAGACCAGCTTTCCGCTGCGCAGCGCCTCGGCGAACTTCACCATGTCGCTCACCGTGCTGTAGCCACCACCGGCTGACATGCCGCGCCAGGGCAGCGACTTCGTTTCACGCACCCATTGCCCATCCTGCTTCGTATAGGCGACCGCACGCCGTGGCACCGTCACTGTTTCCGGTTCGAAGCCGGTGCCGGTCATGCCTGCCGGGCGCAGGATGTGTTGCTCCACATAGGCGTAGTACGACTGCCCGGAGACGGCCTCGATGATCCGCCCAAGCACGATGAAGCCATAGTTCGAGTAGCTGTCCTGGCTGCCGGGCGTGAACTGCGGTGCATCCTTGGCAAAGCGCTGCACATAGTCATCCAGCGTCTTCAGCGACGCGGAATACTGCTCGAAATCGTCGCCGAAGAAATCACCCAGGCCACTGGTATGGGTCAGCAGCTGGCGAACCGTCACGCTGTTGGCAACGGCCTTGTTCGGATAGTCCGGCAGGTGCTTGCCGATCGTGTCATCGAGACTGAGTTTGCCCTCCTGCACCCGCTGCAGTATGGCCACTGCGGTGAACATCTTGTTGGAGGACGCAAGGCGGAACTGCGTATCCACGCCCACTGGAATGCCAGCGGTGCGATCGGCATTGCCACCGCGCCAGTCCAGCAGCACCTTGCCGTTACGTGCCACCTGCAACGCACCCGACAGCGCGTCCTGGGCCCGCAGCGCCTCCAGCCTTGCTGTGGCATCGGCCATCAGGGCAGGCAATGCAACCCGTGCCGGCTTGTACTTGTCCGGCGTTTCAGTGCCCTCGATCTGGAACTGCTTCAGGTGCGACGGATTGATCGGGTCCATGACCGCCGTCACCCACATCGCACGTTCGCTCAGCTGCCCCATCACCAGCAGCTTCGCTTGGCCGGGTGCACTCTCGATTGTTTCAAGTACGCGCAAGGGGCCTGTGCTTTCGCGGAATTCGAGATAGTCCCCGGGACCGCTGCCTTCCTTCTTCGCATACCTATCGGCGAAGGCCTGCAATGCCTCGAGGCTGCCTGCATTGAAGGCCGCCAGCCAGTCACCGATGGCATCCTGCGCACGCGGATGTGCACGCTCGCTGGAGGGGGCGCCCACTGCCGGAACAGCCAAAAGGGTCATCAACACCGAACAGGCCAGTACCTTGCAGAACAGCAGGCGTCCAACAGCCTTCATGGCAGTTCCTTCGCGGGTATCCCTGGACGCATCCTAGATCATGGAACCGCCCACTGCATCCACGCTAGGGACTCTGCCGCAACACCTCGACCGTGACGGTGAATGCCTCGATGCGATGCCATTCGCTCCGCTCATGCGGCAGCGATTCCACGCCCATGCCGATCTGGTACCGCACCGCATCCGGGCCGTCGCGCCAGTAGTACGGCGCGCCATTGCTCCAGCCGCAACAGACGTAGCGCAATGCAGGCATGCCAAATGTCTCGCGCAGATAGGCTTCCACCTTCACTGCCTGGGCGCCTGGAACGCGGTAGTGGGCCTGCATGGGTTTGATGTAGGACGCGTCGTCCTGGCTGCAGCCGCTATATTCCAGTCCCGCAGGCTTCCGGCCCATCGCCTGCAGGAAATCCTGGCATTCGATATCCGGTCGCGCCAGGCCGTCCGCACGTCCCTGCGCTTCCCACGCGGCCAGCGCCTGCGCAGGCGTCTGCTGCGCAATCACGTTGGCGGCGAACAGCAATGCCGGCAGCGCCAGCAGCAGGAGGCGCGCGCTACGCTGCGGCAACCGGGCAATCATCTCAGGGCGATCCTTCGCAGACAGTCGCAGGAATGCTACCCGATGCCGCGCTATCGCCGTGCCATCGTCTGCTCGCTGAAGCGTGCCACACAGAAATCAAGGAAACTGCGCAGCTTGGGCGTCAGCTGGCGGTCGCGGGGATACACCAGGTTGATCCACGTCGACACCGGCACGTAGTCCGGCAGCACTTCCACCAGTTCGCCACGCGCCAGCGCGGCGGCGAGCATTTCATGGGGCTGCAGGATCAATCCCAGCCCACCGACAGCCGCCGTCAGCAGCGGCTCGGCCTGGTTGACCATGAAGCGGCTGGACACCGGCACGGTCAGCACGCTGCCATCGGTGTCGCGGAAACTCCAGCGCGTGCGGATGATCGAATGTGCGAATCCCAGGCACTCGTGTCGGCTCAGATCGGTCGGATGGGTAATGGCCGGACGTGCAGCGAGATAGCCCGGCGACGCACACAGCGCCAGCGGATACGGCCCCAACCGTCGCGCCACCAACCCGCTGTCGGCCAGATCACCGGTGCGGAACACCAGATCAAAGCCGTCCTCAACGATGTCCACCAGGCTGTTGGACAGGTTCAGATCAACCTGCACGTCCGGGTACTGCTGCAGGTAGGCCACCACCGCCGGCCCCAGTGCATGCACGCCGAAGGTGACCGGTGCGCTGACGCGCAGGCGCCCCATCGGCCGTCCGCGCGCCACTTCGGCCAGCTGCTCGGCACCTTCCACTTCCTCCAGGATCACCCGTGCCCGGGCCAGATAGGCCTGGCCGAAGTCGGTCAGGCTCTGCTTGCGCGTGGTGCGGTTGAGCAGGCGAACGCCCAGGTGGTGTTCCAGCGACTGCACGTGTTTGCCGACCAGCTGCGGCGACAGGTCCAGCGCATCGGCGGCAGCAGCGAAGGAGCCGACCTCGGCCACTTTGACGAAGGTACGCAGGGGGGCGATCAGGTCCATTGCAAACAATTGGTTTTCAATGAAACGCCAGATTACCCCTTATTCTGAAGGCAGGCCACGCGCACAGTAGCCCTCACCTTTCCGCCGGCCCCAGCGCCGGCCTTGCCCAGGAGCCCCCATGAGCCAGGTTGTCCGCATCCACGAATATGGCAGCGCCGATGTGCTGCGCATCGACGATATCGACGTTCCCGCCCCCGCCGCCGACGAGATCCAGATCCGGGTCAAGGCCATCGGCCTGAACCGTGCCGAGGTGATGTTCCGCAACGGCGCCTATCTGCAGGAGGCGCAGTTCCCCAGCCGGCTGGGCTACGAAGCGGCCGGCGTGGTCGAGGCGGTCGGCAGTGCGGTGAGCGGATTCGCTGCTGGCGATGCGGTGAGCGTGGTGCCGCCGCTGGATATCGCCCGCTGGGGCACCTATGGCGAGCTGGCCAACGTGCCGGCACGACTGGTGGTCAAGCACCCGCAGGCGCTGGACTTCGAAATGGCGGCCGCGGTGTGGATGCAGTACGTCACCGCCTGGGGCGCACTGCTGGAACAGGCGCAGCTGGCCGCCGGGGATTTCGTCATCATCACCGCTGCCAGCAGCAGCGTCGGCCTGGCCGCGATCCAGATCGCCAATGCTGTGGGTGCCACGCCGATTGCGGTGACCCGAGGCCCGGGCAAGCGCCAGGCCTTGCTCGATGCCGGTGCCGCCCATGTCATCGCCACCCAGGAGCAGGACCTGGCAGCCGAAGTGGCGCGCATCACCGGCGGTGCCGGTGCCCGCGTGGTGTTCGACCCGATCGGTGGCCCGCAGTTCGTGCCACTGACCGAGGCGATGGCCCGTGGCGGCATCCTGCTGGAGTACGGTGCGCTGAGCAGCGAGCCCACCCCGTTCCCGTTGTTCAACGTGCTGGGCAAGTCGCTGACGCTGAAAGGCTACCTGTACTCGGAAATCGTCTCCGACGATGCCGCGCTGGCACGTGCCAAGGCGTTCATCGTCGACGGCCTGGACAAGGGCACGCTGGCGCCGAAGATCGCGAAGGTGTTTCCGTTCGCGCAGATCCAGGAGGCACACCGCTACCTGGAATCAAACGAGCAGATCGGCAAGGTCGTGGTAACACTGTAACCACCTTGCCGGCAGCGACGGACCCACAGCGGGTACATCGCTGCCGCAGGCTCAAGCCATTGATGGCCCGCGGTTCTCATGCTGGCGGCTGTCGAGGGCGATCTGCTGTTCGCGCTGCCGGTTGTCGGTCGACAGTTCGTTCACCGTGTCGTCCATCGAGCGCGCGGGCTGCGCCGTATCCACGCTGGCGCGCTCGCCGGGAATCAACCCGGCGACCCACAGGCGATCTCCGGCCATCATCACCCGGTCGACGCGCGCGGCATCATCGATGCCATTGCGTTTGGACTCCAGCACTGCCTGCATGACGTGCTCGTCGCCGATGGTGCCAGGTGCCCCCTGGCGGATGCGCTCGAACAGCGCGGCGTCCCTGGGCGACAGCGATTCCACGCCATTGGGCTGCGGAGCGGGTTCCGGCGTGGCCGGACCAGCGACCGGTGGATTTGCCGCCGCCTGCTGCCGCGCCTGCACCTGCTCCGGCTGGAACTCCGCCCGCGTATAGGGCGGACGCTGCGGCGGCCAGTTCTCCGCGCGGTCGAACTCGGTGGTCGGCGCATGCTCACGTGCGACGGCGGCATCATTCAACTGCCGGCGCGCATCCGCGTCGATGACGCCGCCGGGGCGCAGCGGCAGGCCATAGTCCTGCTGGAAGTTGCGCATGGCCGCCTGCATGCCGGTATCAAACGTGCGCGCATCGCGCTCGGCACGTGGGTTCGGTTCGGTCAGGTACCCCAACGCCTCCAGCTGCCGGCGCATTTCGAACACCGGCTCGCCCTTCTCACCGGGCCCAAGGTTGCCGTCGGCCAGCGGGCCGGTCAGGTCGGTCACCGTCCGGCGCTTGAAGTCCGGATCGACCGCCAGCGTGTCGCTGCGCATGCGTTCCAGCAGCGCATCGTCGATGCGGCCATTGGCCGGGCTGATTCCCCGCTCGGTCTGGAAGCGGCGCACGGCCTGCTCGGTGGAGGCGCCAAAATCACCGTCGGGCTTGATCGCGGCATTGGCGTTGTTGCGGATGTCCAACCGCTGCAGGTACTGCTGCGCTTCCAGCACCTGCTGGTTGGCGTCCCCCCGGTGCAGATCCATCGCCCCGGCGGGCGCCTGGAAAGTCGGCACCGGCATCTGGAAGCCTGGTTGCTGCACACGCTGGACGAGGCCGGCAACCTGGGATTCCCATCCAGTGGCCAGTGTGGCGATGGCGTCCGGATACGGACTGCCGTTGTTCAGCTCACCGCCATTGACCGAGGCCCGCGCCTGCCGGTAGTCGGCATGGTTGGCGTTGACGTTGTCGGACAGCCGCGCACCGAACATGCCATCGCGCATCCCCACCACCAGCACCTTGGTGGCGATCTCCGCCTGCGCGGCCCGTTCCGGATGCTCGACCAGCTCGCGCCCCATCCCCAGCGCCTCGCCCAGCCGCTCGTAGTTGTTGACGTGGGTAAGGTGGGCAAAGCCGCGGCCGAAATACTCCTCGCCACCGAAGTAGCGCAGATCCACCGCCTGCTTCCTGCCCCAGTCTTCCTCGGGCGCGGCGAAATCACGCGACTCGTGCTGCGCCGTGGCCAGCACATAGGCAATCTGCCGATGGTCGGTAATGCCGTTGTCGATGCAGGTACGCACGATCATCTCGACCGACTGGTCCCGGGTCAGGCCGAAGCCCACCCCACCCTTTCCATAGCCTTCGCTCATCCTTCAGCTCTCCAGTTCCGGAACGCATCCGTTCGTCGGGGGAAGACCTACTTCAGCAGGTCCGATTCGGTAGGGGCGTCGCCCCTGCAGGTGTCATAGCGGCGCTGCAGCAGCGTGCGTGGCTCGGTTCCGCGCAGCTGGATGACCTTGTCCTCGCGCTCGCACGGGCTGACCTTCGCGCGCAGCACGAACCGCCCATTGTCGATATGGTCGATGTCGCGCCCGCCGATGGCCGCTTCCAATGCCTTGGCACGCACATAGCGGTTGCCCTTGGCGTCGAAAAGGTAGAACGCATGCACCGGAACGTTGTAGACACCGTAGTTGTCCTGCCACACCTGCAGGTCTGGCACGCCATCGCCATTGAAATCCGAAACGGTCAGCAGCACGGCCGCCGCACCCTGGGCATCGGCGCCAGCGCGGGTCAGGCGCGACTGCACGCCCGTGACCGCCACGTTGCGCCCGCCACGGGTCACGCCCATGCTCCGCACCCTGCAGGTCGTCACGTTGTCTGTGCCGCCGCAGTCGGCCACCTGGAAGACCACCTGCAATGCAGGCGTGATCCTTCCCTCGCCGGGCCGCAGGACGATCCTGCCCTGTTTGTCGGGCGCGGCATCGGCGGTATGCACAGCGGGCTGCGCCGGCGCCGGAGCCGCCTTGGCTTCCGCCACCAGCGCCGCCGCACCGCCGCCCTGCAACTGGCGGGCACGCAGCAGGGTCATGTGCGTGCGGCACTGCTGTGAATCCAGCTGGGCAACGGCCGTGCCGCCTTCCGGGCAACGGCTGTCGCGCTGGCGCAGCCATTGCCGCTGCAGATCGCGCAGCACCTGCTGATCACTGGCCGCCAGCGTGGAGCGCGCCACACTGTAGGCGGCGTTGAGTGCATCGTCGTGCACCTTGAATTCAGCGTCGGCACAACGACGACGGGCCTCCAGTGCGGTGCCCGCGGCCGCCATGCAGGGCGCATGCGCAGGGCTCAGAAAGCGTGCATCGCCCGCAATCAGTTCGGCACCACTGGGCACCTTGCGTGCGACGGGCTGGGGCTGCGCCTGAGCGCTTGCCCACAGGCAGGGGCCAAGCAGAAGCAGTCCTGCCAGCAACCGGGTGGCACGCCCCGGTAGGCGTTCAGAGTTCAGCATGCGTTTCCTTCCCTGGGGGCGTTGGCCGGCCCCGTCCTGTTCCGATGATGGATGCTGCCCGGTCGCCAGCGCAACTTCAGCGACAGCGGTCACAGCCCCGTAGGCCGTATTCAGGCCGGCAGCCGCTAGTTCGGCAGGGCGAAGGCCATCACATAATCGCCGTTCGGGGTTTCCATGAAATGGTGCCCGCCGGCCATGATCACCACGTACTGGCGTCCGCCCTGCGCGTACACCATTGGCGTGGCCTGACCGCCCGCGGGTAGCGCCGCATGCCACAGCTCCTTGCCGGTCTTCAGGTCGATGGCGCGCAGCAGGTCATCGGTGGCGGCGGCGATGAAGATCAGTCCGCTGGCGGTCACCACCGAACCACCGTTGTTCGGCGTGCCGATCTCGATCGGCAGGCCGGAACGGATGCCGAACGGCCCATTGCCGCGCGCACTGCCGAACGGACGGTCCCACAGCAGCTTGCCGGTGCGCAGGTCGATGGCCCGGATGCCGCCATAGGGTGGCTGCTTGCACAGCAGCCCGGTGAACGGCAGCCGCCAGCCGGCATTGACCTGGATACCGTACGGCGTGCCCACCTGCGGATCGCCGGCGCCCTCGCCACCGCCCCGGTCGGCACGGATCTTCTCGCGCGGCAGCCAGCCCAACCGATCGGCTTCGGCGCGTGGCACCAGCCGGTTGTAGTTGGGCATGTCGTTGTAATTGGCCACGATCACCCCGCGGCGCGTATCGATGGACACGCTGCCCCAATCCGAACCGCCGTTGTAGCCGGGGTATTCGATGGAATGGCGATCACTGCTCGGCGGCGTGTAGAAACCTTCGTAGTACGCCTTGCGGAACTGGATGCGGCAGACCAGCTGGTCGATCGGGGTGATGCCCCACATGTCGCGCTCGGTCAGGTCATGCTCCCGACGCAGCGTGTGGTACAGCGAGAACAGCTGCGTGGGTGAACGCTGCTCGGGTTCGACGCCACCCACCGGCACACTGCGCTCTTCGGCGGCGGTCAGCAGCTGGCCGTTGCGGCGGTCGAGGATGTAGAGGTCACCCTGCTTGGTCGGCAACAGGATCGCCGGCACCTTGCCCGCCGCCGTCGGGTAGTCGACCAGGCTGGCCTGCGAACCAAGGTCGTAATCCCACACATCCTTGCGCACGGCCTGGAAATGCCAGGCCGGCTTGCCGGTGGCCACGTCGATCGCCACCAGCGACGTCGCATAGCGGTTCTGGTTTTCCGTACGTGAGCCACTCCAGTAGTCGCCGGCTGAGTTGCCCAGCGGCAGATAGACCAGTCCCAGCGCCTCATCCCCCGTGGCCGTGGTCCACATGTTCGGCGTGCCGCGCGTGTAGGTCTGCTCATGCGGCGGCAGGCCACTGCGCGCGGGCTGGTCCATGTCCCATGCCCAGCGCAGCTTGCCGGTGATCGCATCGTAGGCCTGGATCACCCCCGACGGTGCGTCGCGGCGCTGCCCGTCCAGCACCTGGTGGCCGGTGACGATCACGCCGCGCACGATGGCCGGCGGCGAGGTGATCGACACATAGCCCGGCGGCACTTCGCCCATGCCCAGGGTGATGTCGACCTGGCCGTTGTTGCCGAAATTCGCGCACGGGCGACCACTGTCCGCATCCACCGCGATGATGCGCCCGTCCAGCGTGCCTTCGATGATGCGGGCCCAGCAGGCCGGACGACTGCCCGGTGCAGCGCTGCGAGTAACGCTGGGTGGTGGTTCCGGCAGCGCCAGATCAGCGGCGACATCGGCCAATGCTGCGTCGGCAATAGTCGGCGTGCTGGGCTGCTCGTAATAGCTCACACCACGACAGGCAGCGGTGTACGGGATCGAGGCGTCCTTCACCTTCGGGTCGAACCGCCACAGTTCCTTGCCGCTGGCAGCATCAAGTGCGATCAGGCGGTTGCGGGCGGTGCACAGGTACAGGCGGTCACCGATCTTCAGCGGCGTGGTTTCCGCGCCCCAGCGCTTCTTCGGCAGGTCACCGGTGCGGAACTGCCAGGCCGGCTGCAGCGTGGCCACGTTGGCCGGGGTGATCTGCTGCAGCGGCGAATAGCGGGTGGCGGCATTGCTGCGGCCCCACGCCGGCCAGTCCCCCTCGGCAGGCTGGTCGGCCGGCTGCAGACCCGTGATATCCCGCGTGGGTTCCAGCCCGGCGCTGGCCGCGCCTTCCGGGAACGGCTGGTGTCCGTCCACTTCGCCGTGCGGCGCGAACGCCAACCCGAACGCCGCAACGAACACCAGCATCAGCACGCCGGCCACACTGCGTGACAGGCGCCGGGAGACCGGTTCGCGAAGCGTTGGCGCCAGCAGCGCCAGCACGATGCCGAGCGCGGTCACCAGGCCCAGCCGCGGCACCCAGCGCCAATAGTCGCTGCCCGACTCCCACCAGGTCCACAGCAGCGTGCCGACGAACACCAGTGCATACAGCAGCGCGCCGCTGCGGCGATTGCCGAACAACAGGAAGCCACTGGCCAGCAGGCCGACGCCCGCAATGGCGTAGTACGCCGAGCCGCCAAGGCTGAGCAGCCACGCGCCGAGCCCGCCGATGACCAGGCCGAGCACGACCAGCAGCAGCGACAGCACGGTAACCAGAGGATGCCGGAAGGCGCGGACGGGAGCAGGAGCAGACGGCGGCGTGGCGGACATCGTCGATCTCCGGGGGCAGCATGCGCCGTTATCCCACCGCCGACGTGAAGCGCGCGCGTATGTGCCGCATCCGGATACGACGACGCCGGCACAGGGCCGGCGTCGTCGGGTACCTCAGGCTCGCGGCAGGATCACTCCTGTGCGGCGCCCTCGCTGCTGGCAGCCGCCGGGGCGCCATCGGTCGTGGTCGTGGCCGGGGCAGCCACTGCCACCTCGTCCTCGTCCTCGTCGATCGAGGCGTCCATGCGCTCCACCGCCTGCAGCTTCTCGTCCTTGGACAGGCGGATCAGGGTCACGCCCTGGGTATTGCGGCCGACGCGGCTGATTTCAGAGCCACGCGTACGCACCAGCGTACCGCCATCGGAGATCAGCAGGACTTCGTCACCCGACCCCATCAGCACCGCGGCGACCAGCTTGCCGTTGCGCTCGGTGGTCTGGATGCCGATCACGCCCTGCGTGCCACGGCCCTTGCGCGGGTAGTCCGGCAGCGGGGTGCGCTTGCCGTAGCCGTTCTCGGTGGCGGTGAGGATGTACTGCACGCTGCTGTCATCGGCGCCGTCGATCACCGCATCGCCCGTGGCGGCGGCTTCCTCGACACCGTTGTCGTCCTCGTTCTCGTCCTCGACGCCACCGGCACTCTCGGCCACGATCAGGCTGACCACTTCCTCGCCGGCCGGCATCTTGATGCCACTCACGCCGGTT
>Ga0153921_1001356_pt1 | contig 11123 bp, 10 predicted proteins | sample TSNJ005MetaG_FD_104691 | JGI IMG/M metagenome (GOLD analysis project Ga0153921, IMG submission 104691) | Attine ant fungus gardens microbial communities from New Jersey, USA - TSNJ005 MetaG | ecosystem: Host-associated > Fungi > Mycelium > Unclassified | place: USA: New Jersey, Brendon T. Byrne... | reverse complement strand
TGTTCGCGCATGGCGACACTCCTGTTGGTTTGAAACGTTCAGTCGCAAAGATCATAACAGACGCTCTGTAACAAGCCATGCACAGAGTTTGACAGTGTGTTTCATTCAGGTATTATGGCGCCCGCAACGCAAACGGAGGTGTGGCCGAGTGGTTTAAGGCAACGGTCTTGAAAACCGTCGACTGTAACAGGTCCATGAGTTCGAATCCCATCGCCTCCGCCATCTTATGTACGACAAAGCCCTGATTATTCAGGGCTTTGTCGTTTTTGGCGTTATTGTAAATCTTCACCACTCAGGATGCGTTCCATAACTATTCTGGACGTGTTCCATAACCAATCTTTGTCCATGCCGCCCGAAAACAATTCCTGATTTTGCAATCCCGGCACATATGCCTGGCACGCCTCCAGCGCGACCAATCCCCGGTCACCAGTGTCGGTGATGGCGATAATTCATTGAGCATGCGCCGGTCAAGTCTGGCTAGTACAGCTGCATGATTCACGCTGCCGGGGCTGGAGGCGGTTGGCACCCCACAGCCTTTGTAGCGTCAATTGAAACGCTGAACGCTCACGCGAACTCGTGTTCGCTTTCGTGAACGTACATCCAGGAGATCCCCGACGGGGACGCGGGGTCGAGGCGCATCAGGGCCGAGTCGACTTTCTTCTTGGTGATGCCATCCTTCACCAGGTCGAAGACTGTCAGGAAGACGCCACCCGCAAGAGGGGTGATCGAAAGATTGGTGATGTGCGACTCGGGACTTCCAACCCGCTTGCCATGCAGGCCCCAAAGGCGTTCCCAATAGTCGGCCCGGCCCATGATCTGACCGTCCGTGAGCACTACCCGGAAATCGCTCGCCAAGGCATCGTACAAAGGCTTGATCGCCGCCTCCGATTGCGAGGCCATCCCGCGTGACCATGGAAAAAAGAGGTTGTACCAACGATAAACTTCAGCCTCTACAAGCGCTGCTTTATCTGCGGTTTCGAGTTCTTTGTTGATCGACATTTGCGTTCTCCCTAACCAGTTCAAAGGTGGCGGCTACAGACCCTCGGGTCTGAATACGCATCGCCCCTGCGATGCACCGCGCCTTTCTCAAGATCCATCCTGACATCAACGGCATCGGGCCAAATGTTTGAATGAGCGCATCGATAAACGCTCATTCGATTCGTTTGCCCGGCCACAAAAATAGACGCTGATCTGCCAGATTGCATTGATAACTGACCAACGGCTTGTGCCTTGTATTCGCTCAGCCTGCCCCAATGATATTGGCTACTCTCAACGTCTGCGTAAGTGAGGACTGACCATGACCGGACAAACCGAAACTGCCATTCTTGCCGGCGGCTGCTTCTGGGGCATGCAGGATTTGCTGCGGCGCTATCCAGGGGTGCTGAAGACCCGTGTCGGCTACACCGGTGGTGATGTGCCGAATGCCACCTACCGCAACCACGGCAACCATGCCGAAGCGATCGAAATCATTTTCGACCCCGCCGTCATCAGCTATCGGCAGATTCTGGAGTTCTTCTTCCAGATCCATGATCCCAGCACGCCCAACCGCCAGGGCAACGACCTGGGCCCCAGCTACCGTTCGGCGATCTATTACCTCAGCGAGCAGCAGCGTGACATCGCCGAAGACACCGCTGCCGACGTCGACGCTTCAAAACTGTGGCCCGGTCGCGTGGTGACCGAAATCGAACCGGCGGGGCCATTCTGGGAGGCAGAACCTGAGCATCAGGATTATCTGGAGCGAATCCCCAATGGCTACACCTGCCACTTTATCCGCCCGAACTGGAAGCTTCCAAAACGCTCATGAAATGAACATTTGCACCACTACCAAGGCCCCGCTGATTCGGGGCCTTGGCGTTTTCGAAGGCTGGTATCGGCAAAAACATTGCCACTTCAAATAGCGCTTTCAACGGCATAAACCAAACTTTGCGCGCTCAAACAAAAACTCGAATAAAAGCCAAGTTTTTGGCGCCGGAATTAGTTGCTCGGCCTGAACTAGTAACAGCACTGACTTTTGGCACCTTTGCACAATAAGTTGACATGTAAAAGCATGCCACGGCCCGGCAATATCATTAGAGTATGCGCCCTTGAAACGGAAAGGACTCTAGATGACTCAGTCACTCTCAAGGCGCGTTGTGGCGATTACTGGCGCCCTGGGGAATCTCGGCGAGACCCTGGCGGAAATGGCCGCCGCTCAAGGTGCGAACCTGGTACTTATTGATCAGGCGCAAATGACAATGCCCTGTTCGCACAATCGACTGGTTCTGTCTGGTATGGATCTGGCGTCCATTTCCGATTGCGAGGAAGTTGCGCAACAGATCAATCGTTATTTCGGTCGACTCGATGCGCTGATCAATGTCGCCGGCGGTTATGCCTGGGAGCCGTTGCTGGGTGGCGCACTGCAAGCCTGGGATCGGCTCTACACCCTGAACCTGCGCACTGCATTGAATGCCAGTAAAGCATTGCTGCCGTTGCTGCTTCAGTCCCCGGCCGGACGCATCGTCAATATCGGCGCGAGCATGGCCGCGAAAGCCGGTCTGGGAATGGCCGCCTACGCCGCCTCCAAGTCCAGTGTGCTGCGACTGACCGAAGGGCTGGCCGAAGAACTCAAGGACATGGGCATTACGGTCAACGCTGTTTTGCCCAGCATTCTCGACACTCCGCAAAATCGCGCAGCGATGCCCGATGCCGAGCATCAGCGCTGGGTGACGCCTGCGCAACTGGCGGCGGTCATCCTGTTTCTGATTTCGGAACAAGCCTCGGCGGTGACCGGTACGGGCATCCCGGTAATCGGACGCACATAAGGTTTATCGACCCCGCCTGATATCGCGATGTCGCCCCTTTCAAACTTCGGAAAAGCAAGATCACCGGATTACCGGACTTCCCCTCCTCCCATGCGACCCGCCACCGCCAGCGCTGCATTCGTCAACCACGTTCTTGATGTCGCCGAGCAGCACGGTTGCGATGGCGATTGGCTTTTGAAGCAGACAGGGCTTTCTCGCGAACAGTTGTCAGATTCCATCATGCGCATCCCGATGAGGCACCTGCGTTCGCTGCTGGAGCTGGCGGCGCGCGTCAGTGGCCTGACGAATTTCGGCCTGCAGGTCGGTGCGGCGGTACGACCGGGCAGCTACGGCGTACTCGGCTATGTGCTGATGACCAGCGCCACGCTTAGCGAATCGATGAACATGATTCTGCGCTTTGGCAAAATCGTCTACGACAGCCCTTCCAGCCACACACGAATCGTCATCAGCGACGGGCGTGTGACACTCGAGGACCAGCGCATCAGTGAAGTGGAGCCCTACAGCGCGCTGCATCAGGAAGCGCTGCTGGTCGGCTGGGCGGCCTTCGGGCGCTGGTTGATCGCCAGCAACCAACCGATGCTTGAGGTGCGCATGATGCATTCCTCCAGCGGTGATCCTGCGCAATACGAACGCTTTTTTGGTTGTCCGGTGCAGTTCGATGCCGCCAGCAATGCGCTGGTGTTTCCCGAATCGCTGTTGTCGGCCAGGATTCAGGGTGCCGATCCGCGTACCCATCGCAGCATGATTCGCGAGGCCGACTGGCAGCTGTGCCTGTCCTATCCGGCGTTTTCCGTGACAGACCGTCTGCGTGCCCTGCTGGCCGAGCAGTTGCCCGCCGGCGACTTCAGCCTGAAAAGCCTGGCCAGCCAATTGGCGATCTCGCCGCGAACCCTGCAACGCAAGCTGGCCGCCGAAGGTGAGAATTTCAATCGGGTGCTGGAAACCATGCGCATGGAGCTGGCCGATCACTACCTGCGTCGGACCGACACCAGCATCATGAACATCGCCCTGACACTGGGTTATTCCCAGGCCAGCTCCTTCAGCCATTCCTTCCGTCAGGCTCGCGGCATTTCCCCGGCGGACTATCGCAAACTGCTTCGCGCCCGGTGAATTTCCGACGTGATCAACGCGATGCAGCCCAGTCAGGCAGCCCTCGAATTCTCAGCTGAACCACGGCGTGATGTACCTGTCGAAAGCCTCCCAGTGCGCCGCCTCCAGCTCCTCGTCGCTGGATAGGGTCTTCATCTCGTCGTAGATCTGCTTGAGCAGCAGATACATCGCCGAATCCTGCATCTTGATTGCATCCCACTGGTTGAGAAAACCTTTCTTGGTTTTCAAGTATGTCCAGTCGAATGCAATGCCGTTGGCGGGGACGCCTTTTGTGGGTGTCGTTACCAGCGAGCGGTAAAGTGTGCATTTGGTCATGGCGGTCATGCAGTCACCCTTGAACCCCGTATAAGAGACATCTTTGTTCTCATACGCAGGATTGTTGCCATCGAACTTGACCTCGAACTGGAACGGGTAAGTGGGCACATCGTCGTCCAGCACTTCGAAGTCGCCGGTCAGCGAACCCACCCGGGATTCAGGGTTGCGCAAGCGCAGCGCTTCACAGTAGAGAAAGAGTCCCTTGTCTTCCTTGGAGGCAATGAAGTACCTGGAAAACACAGGCTTCTCCGCCTCGGATGTTGCCGGATTGAAGATGGTGAGAATGTTCAGTTCACCCTTGGGACTGACGCCGCTGATAAATGGAAAGACCGGTTGCATTTCTGCCTGCATCGTCCCCAACGAACCGGCGTTGACGGGGACGCCGTTGTACCAGAGGTCCTTGGTCCGATCGTCCGTCATGAAGCACAGCCGATTGAGTTTCTTCGCAACATGAGTGCCCACCGCCCGGGCACAGCCCATTCCGAACCCGTCATAGCCAACCAGCGTAACGCCCTTTGCCTGGAGCTTCTGGTAGTTGGCAAGCTCGTCATTGGAGACTAGAAAAATCACATGGGCCTCGCCAACGAAGCGTGCCCACCAGTAATTGGTCGGGTCCTTTTCAACCGTTTTCAGCCAGCCCCCGTCTTTACCGCCCGAGGGAATGATGATCGCCGGCAAGCCCGGCAATTTATCGGTCAAAGCGGAAATATCCGGCAGCTGGAAATCGCAGATCTGTCGACGGTGCCCCTGAAGAAGATCAAACAGCATCATGTTCTGAATCACGCCCGCCGTGCAGACATGAGGGTGCATGCCCACGACATCCGGGTATTTGATATTGGATTTGCCCGGATAGTAATCACTCCACGACAGATCCTGAAACTGGATGCACATCGCAGGACATGACGTGAGCGTGTCCTCATTGCGCACTTTGACTTCCTCAAGGCGCAAGGTCTTGAGTTGCCTGACCTTGGTGGGTTGCAGTGAACACGTCTGGACTGCCAGCGACAACTGCCTGGCGCGGTCTTGCTCATGCGTCCCGCCGGAGGTCTTCGCAGCAGTGACCTTGCTGCGCAAGTTGTCGAGTTTTGCCTTGTGCGTTTTATCCGGGGAGCTCTCGCTCAGCTCAAGGTATCCATTCAATGCGTTCTGGACGTCCGCCGCGAGGGTGCTGTCAGCTCTGCCTTCCATGTTGTTCAGGCCACGAATGTGAGTGAGTCGGTTTGTCGAAAGCCACATTTAGCGGCAACCTTGAGCGACGGCGTATTACCTGGCTCGATGGTGAGCTGCAGATGCTCACCCTGCAAAATCCCTTTGAGTTGCATCAGGGCCTGACTGGCAACTCCCTGCCCCCACACCGGGCGGGCAATCCAGTAGGAGATGCGCATCAAAGTGCCCTCTTGCGTCACAAACATCGCCCCCACAAAGCGCTGCTGCGCGTCAATGACGGCATAGCCGGTTTTGCCGTCAGCCCCCAGGTTCTGGATCAGCCCGGACACGTCTTCAATGTCGGTCATCGGTTTCATCCGCCCAAGTCGCCAGACATCGGGATGCAAGGCCTGCTGCCAATAAGCATCGGCATGGCATGCCTGCAGAGGGGTGAGCGAAACGGCTGCGGCGCCTTGCGACTTGCCGCTGCGACTGAGGATGTCGAACTGACTGGCGGCGTTCCAGTCATCCGGCTCGGCCTCAACGAACAGTGCAGGAATGCGGGTAGGACTGTCATGGCTGGCGAGGATCGCCTTGAAGGGCGGATATTCGTCAAAAAACGGCCCGACAATGAATGAAAGCCGGACAAAGGCTTCAACGTCGCCGCGGGTATCGAGTTCATGCTGCGCGGATTTTTTCACTGCTGTGTCGAGGCGAAAATCCACTTCGGCGGGCGAAAGACCAACCACTGCGTGAGGCGTGGTGGTGCGTAGTTCGGCGAGTACCGACAGCGCAATCTGCTGACGGCTGAATTGTTCGAGTGTCGAGAGTTGGCCTGGACGGATCGCGAGCATTGGGGGTCAGCCTTGCTGGGTCGGATTCGGTGGTGACAGCTGTCGGAGTGCCTTCGCTGTTTACCCCGCCCGCGTTCTAAAGTGAAGCGGGTTTGGCGATGGCGCGCAAAAGTATGGAAGCGAATGGGCAAATGGGCCAGTTTGCCGCGGAATCTGTAAACTGACGCGCTGTTTATCCGACCAGACAAGAGATCACCATGGCCAACCAAGACATCACCTTCACCCCCGATCCGGACGCCGACTCGATTTCCTCCGACGTCGCCACATTCGGCGGGATCATGGTCTCCACGCAAATCCCGACCCGTGCCGACGGCAGCCTGGAACTGGGCGACATCACGCTGCAGAGCGAATGCACGCTCCAGGCATTGAAAGTTGCCCTGGAACGCGCCGGAAGCTCCATGGACCGGGTGTTGCACCTGACCATCTACCTCACCGACATGGCCGACCGGGGTGCCTTCAACGAAGTCTACAAGCGCTTTTTCGCCAAGCCATGGCCGGTTCGCGCGGCGGTAGGTGTGGCGTCGCTGGCGGTGGAAGGCATGCGCGTGGAAGTCACTGCCATGGCCGCCAAGGCCTGATGTAATGCCCTATCCAACTGCAGGAGCTGTCGAGTGCAACGAGGCTGTGATCGTTTGATCTTGAAAATCAACGTCAAAAGATCGCAGCGTGCCGCAGCTCCTGCAGAATCGGGGGTGAGTTGCCACTTGGCAGCACGGGCGTGCCGGGCAGGCGTTTCGCAGCTACAATGCGCGCCTTAACCGTGACAGCCTGACTAAAAAAACTATGTCCTTGCCCAAGCATCATCTGGAACTGCTCAGCCCTGCCCGCGACGTGGCGATTGCCCGCGAGGCGATCCTGCACGGCGCCGACGCCGTGTACATTGGCGGCCCGAGCTTCGGCGCACGCCACAACGCCTGCAACGAGGTGAGCGAAATCGCCGGGCTGGTGGAGTTTGCCCGCCGTTATCACGCACGCATTTTCACCACCATCAACACCATCCTGCACGACAACGAGCTGGAGCCGGCGCGCAAGCTGATCCATCAGCTGTACGACGCCGGTGTCGACGCACTGATCGTCCAGGATCTGGGCGTGATGGAACTGGACATTCCGCCCATCGAGCTGCACGCCTCCACCCAGACCGATATCCGCACGCTGGAGCGGGCGAAGTTCCTCGATCAGGCCGGCTTCTCGCAACTGGTGCTGGCCCGCGAACTGAATCTCAAAGAGATCCGGGCCATTGCCGACGAAACAGATGCGGCCATCGAGTTCTTCATCCATGGCGCCCTGTGCGTGGCGTTCTCCGGCCAGTGCAACATTTCCCACGCGCAGACCGGGCGCAGCGCCAACCGTGGTGACTGCTCCCAGGCCTGCCGTTTGCCGTACACGCTCAAAGACGAAAAAGGCGGCGTGATCGCTTACGAAAAACACCTGCTGTCGATGAAAGACAACAACCAGAGCGCCAACATCCGCGCCCTGGTCGAAGCCGGCGTCCGTTCGTTCAAGATCGAAGGTCGCTACAAGGACATGGGCTACGTGAAGAACATCACCGCCTATTACCGCCAGCGCCTGGACGACGTGCTCGAAGACCGCCCGGACCTGGCCCGCGCTTCCAGCGGCCGCACCGCGCACTTCTTCCTGCCCGACCCGGAAAAGACCTTCCACCGTGGCAGCACCGATTACTTCGTCACCGATCGCAAGATCGACATCGGCGCGTTCGACTCGCCGACCTTCACCGGCCTGCCGGTGGGCACCGTCGAAAAAGTCGGCAAGCGTGACATGCAGGTCGTGACCCACGAGCCACTGTCCAACGGTGACGGTTTGAACGTGCTGGTCAAGCGTGAGGTGGTCGGCTTCCGCGCCAACATCGCCGAGCCAAAAGGCGAGTTCGAAGAGGACGGCGAGAAGCGCTATCGCTACCGCGTCGAACCGAACGAAATGCCCGAAGGCCTGTACAAGCTGCGGCCGAACCATCCGCTGAACCGCAACCTCGACCACAACTGGCAACAGGCGCTGCAGAAGACTTCTGCCGAGCGTCGCGTGGCCCTGAGCTGGGTTGCGCGCCTGCGCGAAGAACAGCTGGAAGTGACGGCCACCAGCGAAGAAGGCATCAGTGCCAGCGTGACCCTGAACGGGCCGTTCGGCGCGGCCAACAAACCGGAGCAGGCGCTGGAGCAACTGCAGGATCTGCTCGGTCAGCTGGGCACCACGCAGTACCATGCCATCGACGTGAAACTCGACGCGCCGCAGGCGTTCTTCATCCCCAACTCGCAACTCAAGGCTCTGCGTCGTGAGGTGATCGAGGCCCTGACCGCTGCACGTGTCGCCGCACATCCGCGCGGCAGCCGCAAGGCCGAAACCACGCCGCCGCCGGTGTACCCGGAATCGCACCTGACGTTCCTCGCCAACGTCTACAACCAGAAGGCCCGTGACTTCTATCACCGTCACGGCGTGAAGCTGATCGACGCGGCGTACGAGGCCCACGAAGAGGCCGGTGAAGTGCCGGTGATGATCACCAAGCACTGCCTGCGCTTCTCGTTCAACCTGTGCCCGAAACAGGCCAAGGGTGTGACCGGCGTGCGCACCAAGGTTGCGCCGATGCAGCTGATTCACGGCGATGAAGTGCTGACCCTGAAGTTCGACTGCAAGCCGTGCGAGATGCACATCATCGGCAAGATGAAGGGCCACATCCTCAACATGCCGCAACCGGGCAGCGTTGTCGGCCACATCAGCCCCGAGGATCTGCTGAAAACCATTCCTCGCGCACCCCACTGAGTGATTGGCGTGCGCGGCGCCTGCCGTGCACGCCCGCCTTCTGTTGCCCCCCCCTGTGGGAGCGAGCCTGCTCGCGAAGAGGTCGTGCCAGTCGCCATCATTGCTGGATAACACAACGCTTTCGCGAGCAGGCTCGCTCCCACAAGGATTTAACCTGGCCAAATCGCGGGCATAAAAAAACGCCAACCTCTTGCGAAGTTGGCGTTTTTCGATAGATGGCAGGGGCGGCTGGATTCGAACCAACGCATGGCAGGATCAAAACCTGCTGCCTTACCGCTTGGCGACGCCCCTAATGCTCTTTCCAGCGCCTCGAAAGGTTCGCTGTGAGAACGGGGCGCAATTTACCAACATTCATTTCGTTTGTGAAGCCTGACGTGAAATATTTTTTGTTTTAAAACAGCGACTTATTATTTTCGGCGGATTTCGCGGTCCGGATCACACCGTGTACGCCCCACGCAACGACCTTTCAACACACAGGCTCTCGTAGGAGCTGCCGAAGGCTGCGATCTTTCAAAGTGGCGACAAGCACACACTCCAGGCTATTTGACCAGCCGCTTTTCCTTCGACGGGCGATAACCGAAAAACGCGCTGTAGCACTTGCTGAAGTGGCTGGGCGAGACAAAACCACAGGCCACCAGCACCTCCATCTGCGACAACTCGGTATGTTGCAGCAGGCGCCGCGCTTCGGTGATGCGCAGTTCGAGGTAGTAACGCTGCGGGGTCGTGCCGAGTTGCTCCTTGAACAAGCGCTCCAACTGGCGGCGCGAGCGCCCGGCATACACCGCCAGTTGTTCCAGCTCCAGCGGTTCCTCAAGATTGGCGTCCATCAGTTTCACCACCTCACGCAGCGGCGCACTGACGCAGATGTTTTCATCCGGTTTGATGCGTCGGTAACGCGACTCCTCGAACGCCAGAATATCCTCGATGCCCTCGACCAGCGCTTTGCCGTGCAAGCCCTTGATCCAGTCCAGCGCCATGTGGAACGCGCCCGACGGACTGGCGGCCGTCAAACGGTCGCGATCGATGACATAAGGTTCGCTGCTGGCGAGTGCGTTTCTGGCGATTTCGGTCAGCGCGGGACGATGTTCGGGATGGATGGCGCAGCGATAACCATCGAGCAGACCGGCGCGCCCGAGAAACCAGGCGCCATTCCACAATCCGGCCAGGCTGACACCCTGCTCCGCCGCCGCTCGCAGCAGATTGAGTGACTCGTCCGTCGCCTTGAGCTCCGTGCGGTAGCCACCGCACACCACCAGCAGATCAAGATCCTGCAGCGCTGCTGCATCAAGCCGCGCATCCGGCCGGATCACCAGGCCAAGGTCGCTGACCACTTCGCCGTCACCCAGCCCGAAAGTGCGTGAGGAGAACAACCCGGCGCGCAACAGATTGGCGGTTATGATTGCATCCAGCGTCTGGGTGAAGGCCGGCAGCGAAAAGTGTTCCAGCAGCAGAAAACCGGTGCGGGTGATGCGGGTCTCGGCGGCTTGCTCATTCAGGTAGCGGAGGTTTTTGCCCTTCATGCCTCCGCTGAATTGACGTCGTTCGATCAAGGTCTGGCCCATCGGTCATGTTGTTATCCGCCGATAGTTGGCTCGATGGGCCAAAGAGTCAATCACGCTTGCGGCAGATGACTGGTCACGCAGTGAATCCCGCCACCGCCGGCAGCGATCGCATCGATGTTGAGCAACTCGACTTTGCGCTCCGGGTACAGCTTCGATAACAGGTCATAAGCCTTTTTGTCGGCCTCCTTGTCACCGAACTCCGGAGCGATGATCGCGCCGTTGATTACGAAGTAGTTGATGTAACCCGCAGCGAAATCCGGGTGGTTCTGGTTGAACTTGCTCTTGCGCGGCTTGAGCGGCGGCGAAATCGTGTGGATCTGCAGCGGGCGACCGTCCGCGTCGGTGGCTTTCTTTAGAATCTCCAGGTGCGCCAGCGTCACCTGGTGATCGTAGGATTCAGGGTCGGTGTCGAGGTTGGCAATCACCACCCCGGGCTTGATGAACCGCGCATAGAAATCGACGTGAGCGTCGGTGATGTCCTTGCCCTTGATCCCCGGCAGCCAGATGATTTTGCGCAGGCCCAGACGTTCCTTCAGTTCAGCCTCGACATCGGCCTTGCTCCA
>Ga0153921_1001355_pt1 | contig 11130 bp, 8 predicted proteins | sample TSNJ005MetaG_FD_104691 | JGI IMG/M metagenome (GOLD analysis project Ga0153921, IMG submission 104691) | Attine ant fungus gardens microbial communities from New Jersey, USA - TSNJ005 MetaG | ecosystem: Host-associated > Fungi > Mycelium > Unclassified | place: USA: New Jersey, Brendon T. Byrne... | reverse complement strand
GACCAGCGACAACGCGCTGAAAAACATCCGCATGATGCTCAAGACCAACCAGAACGGCGGCTTCGACTGCCCGGGCTGCGCCTGGGGCGACTCGCCGGAAAGCGGCATGGTCAAGTTCTGCGAAAACGGCGCCAAGGCGGTGAACTGGGAAGCCACCAAGCGCCGCGTCGACGCTGCATTCTTCGCCAAGCACAGTGTGACTGCGCTGCTGGAGCAGAGTGATTACTGGCTGGAATATCAAGGCCGCCTGACCGAGCCGGTGAGCTATGACGCCGAGACCGACCGCTACAAGCCCATCAGTTGGGAGGCGGCATTCGACCTGATCGGCAAGCATCTCAATGCGCTGCCCAGCCCGGACATGGCCGAGTTCTACACCTCGGGCCGCGCCAGCAACGAAGCGGCGTATTTGTACCAGCTGTTCGTGCGCGCCTACGGCACCAACAACTTCCCGGATTGCTCCAACATGTGCCATGAGGCCAGCGGCGTAGCCCTGGCGCAAAGTGTGGGCGTCGGCAAAGGCACCGTGACCTTTGACGACTTCGAACACGCCGATGCGATTTTCGTCTGGGGCCAGAACCCCGGCACCAACCACCCGCGCATGCTTGAACCGCTGCGCGAAGCGGTTAAGCGCGGCGCCCAGGTGGTGTGTATCAACCCACTCAAAGAGCGCGGCCTGGAACGCTTCCAGCACCCGCAACACCCGCTGGAAATGCTCACCAACGGTGACAAGCCGACCAACACCGCCTACTTCCGCCCGGCGCTGGGGGGCGACATGGCCATCCTGCGCGGCATGGCCAAGTTCCTGCTGCTGTGGGAACGCCAGGCCCAGGCCGAAGGCAAGGAAGCGGTGTTCGACCACGACTTCCTCAACGAACACACGGCCAACGTGCTCGACTACCTGGGCCAGATCGACGACACCTCCTGGGATGAAATTGTCGCGCAGTCCGGCCTGACGCTGGTCGAGATCGAGCAAGCGGCGCGCATGTACGCCAAGGGCAAGAACGTGATCATGTGCTGGGCGATGGGCATCACCCAACATCGCCACTCAGTCCCGACCATCCAGGAAATCGCCAACCTGATGCTGCTGCGCGGCAACATTGGCCGCCCTGGCGCCGGCCTGTGCCCGGTACGTGGGCACAGTAACGTGCAGGGCGACCGCACCATGGGCATCAACGAACGCCCACCGGTGGCATTCCTCGATTCCCTGGAGCGCCGCTTCCAGTTCCAGGTGCCGCGCACCAACGGCCACAACGTGGTGGAAGCGATTCACGCGATGCTCGAGGGTCGCTCCAAGGTGTTTATCGGCCTGGGCGGTAACTTCGCCCAAGCCACGCCGGACAGCCCGCGCACCTTCGAGGCCCTGCGCAATTGCGACCTGACCGTGCAAATCAGCACCAAGCTCAACCGCAGCCACCTGACCCACGGTAAAGACGCACTGATCCTGCCGTGCCTGGGCCGCACCGACATCGACATCCAGGCCGAAGGCCCGCAGGCGGTGACGGTGGAAGACTCGTTCAGCATGGTCCACGACTCCAACGGCCAGTTGCAGCCGCTGTCGAAGCTGATGAAGTCGGAACCGGCAATCCTCGCCGGTATCGCCGCCGCGACGCTGGGTAGCAAACCGGTAGACTGGAATTGGCTGGTGGCGGACTACAGCCGTATTCGCGACCTGATCGCCGACACCATCCCGGGCTTCAAGGACTTCAACGAACGCCTGAAACACCCGGGTGGTTTCTACCTGGGCAACTCCGCCGGTGCACGCCGCTGGAACACGCCGTCGGGCCGCGCCAACTTCCGCCCGAATATCCTGCCGAAAGACCTGATCCACGAACGCACCCACGCCACAGGCCGCGTGCCGGACCTGATCATGCAGTCGATGCGCTCCCACGATCAGTACAACACCACCATTTATGGCCTGGACGACCGCTATCGCGGGGTGAAAGGCCAGCGTGACGTGTTGTTCGTCAACGAAGCCGACATCATCCGCCTGGGCTTCAAGCCGGGGCAGAAAGCCGACATCGTGTCGCTGTGGGAAGACGGCCGCGAGCGCCGCGTGAAAGGCTTCACCCTGCTGGCGTTCGATATTCCCGCCGGACAGGCAGCGGCCTACTATCCAGAAGTGAACCCACTGGTGCCGCTGGAAAGCACCGGCGATGGCAGCCACACGCCAACCTCGAAATTCGTGGCGATTTGCCTGGAAGCGGCGAGCGACAGTGGCTTGATCATGGCCCGCTCAGCCTGACACACGGCGCAAGCCCGCGTGCTGTGACAGGACACCATGCTGTGTCCTGCCGGCTTGTTGCTGTGCCCAGCTGACCTGTTGCTATCTCTAGCAGGCTCGCCACTGTGGCGACCGGACTTGTTATTGTGGCGAGCGGGCTTGCCCCGCGTTGGGCTGCGCAGCAGCCCCAATAACAGCAGCGCACAGTTCCAGTCAGACCCCAATCACCTGGTCTCGGGACCGCTTCACAACCCAACACGGGACAAGCCCGCCCACCCCATTACAAAGCACTCGAGAGCCCAAATCGCGGGCACAAAAAAGGCCGCTTTTGCATAAAAGCGGCCGTTCCGAAGTAACTAGAGACTCGCAAAAATTACTTAAGTTCCCCATACAAAACAGCAACTTAGCAAATTGTATACAACCCATACCACTGGTCGGTTTTCGATTGTCAGTGCCTCGATACAACCTCAGGATCGCGCCGTCATCCTCTTGAGGTCTCTCTATGAAGTTCTCCTCGATTCTCTTGTTGTCCCTTGGCCTGGTCAGTGGCGCAGCCATGGCCGGTGGCACCACCGAAGCCGGTGTGGGCGGCGCATTGGGCGGGGTACTCGGTTCAGTTGTAGGCCAGCAGATCGGCGGTAACACCGGTTCGGCCATCGGCGCAGCCCTCGGCGGCGCGGGCGGCAGTGCGGTCGGTGCCGACAAACGCAGCCGTGGCGAAGCCGCCATTGGCGGCGCCCTGGGCGCAGCCGGCGGTAACGTCGTGGGCCGCAGCATGGGCGGCAACACCGGCAGCCTGATCGGCGCAGCCGCCGGCGGTGGCGCAGGTGGCGCACTGGGTAACTACATGGGCAACAAGAGCGATGATGACGATCGTCGCTCCCGTGGTCGTGATAACCGTCGTTATGACCGTGATGACCATCGCGGCCGTGGCCATGCGTACGGGCATCGCAAGAACAAGCATCACTACCGTCATCGGTAATTCAGCGACCTGAAGGACTAACCAGTCCACTGGGAGCTGGCTTGCCTGCGATAGCGTTGGATCAGGCTGACCGCCTGGCACCCAACCATCCCGGGCAAGCCGGCGCCGACATAAATGGCGTCACACCACCAACCGCTGCAGCGCCTCGCGCAGCGTCCCCGGAATGGCCACCGGCTGGTTCGTCCCGCGATCGACAAACACATGCACAAAGCGCCCCGCTGCGCAGGCGTCTTCTTCGCCAGCCTTGAACACCGCCAACTCGTACTGCACTGAGCTGTTGCCCAACTTGCCCACGCGCAGGCCAATGTCGATACGGTCCGGAAAGGCAATCGAGGCAAAGTAATCGCACGCCGAACTCACCACAAACCCCACGACCTCACCCTCATGAATATCCAACCCGCCCTGCTCGATCAGGTAGGTATTCACCGCGGTGTCGAAGAAGCTGTAGTAGGTCACGTTGTTCACATGGCCATACACATCGTTGTCGTGCCAGCGCGTGATGATCGGCTGGAAGTGACGGTAATCAGCGCGTTGTGGCATTGACTCAGGCATGGGCAGGTCTCACTGAAAGTGGATTTACAAGTCATTCAGATGGGCTTGGGCCCACTCACGCACATCGGCGTAGGGGTAGTCCTCCAGCGCAGCAAAACCGGGAATGCCCCGCGCCTTCAGCTTGGTAAACAGCGGCACGCTGATGCCGCCCAGGAACCGCGTCAGCCGCTCGGCGCCGGGCAGTTGGCCGGTATGTTCATGATGCCTGTGGATAAAGTCACCGCACAGGCCCATGAAGTTTTTATCCACAAGCGGCGGCAGACTGGGCGGTGCTGGCAGATGCGCCACGTCACCGTGGCAGACCGAACAATGTCCGCAACGCTGGGGTGCTTGTTCATCCCCGAAATACTGCGCCAGGCGCTGGCCGAGGCACTGTTCGGTGGCGAACAGATCAAGCATGGCGTGAATCCGCGCCACCTCTCCCACCTCGTGCTGCTTGAAGCCTGTGTATAACTCGGCGCTCAGCGCCTGTGGGTCAAAATCGATATTGAGCAGGCTGTAGACCTCGGTCATCTGCTTGCTTTCCAGCTCGATCAGACCTTGTTCCTGGAAGTAATCCAGCGCCTTCACCACCCGATTGCGCTCGGCATTGTGCTGTTGATAAAGCGCGTCAAAATCCACGGTAGCCCAGGTTTTCGCGCGCTTGCACACCTGGACAATCGCCGCGACAAACTGCTGCCGCTCGCCGGAAAACCGTGCAAGCAACGCCTCCGGTTCAATCAGGTACTTGAAGCGGTACTCGGCATAAAACGCATAGCGCGGCGCGATCACGCCCCTGAGCTCCAATTGCACCAGCAGGGTCTTCAGGGGCAGCTCGCGGATATTGCTGTGGTCCGACAATGAGCGCAGCAGGAACTCCCATTGCCCCTCGCTGCGCGCGGCCTGCAACTCCTCCAGCACACGGCGAATACCGTCCTGCTCGGGGGTATCGCCGTACACGAAGTTCTCCAGCACGTTGAGGCTGTCGCGGTTAGCCAGCACCAGGCAGTCGGAGGGCTGCCCATCACGCCCGGCACGACCGATTTCCTGGCTGTAGTTCTCGATGGATTTGGGCAGGTCGAAGTGCACCACATTGCGGATATCACTCTTGTCGATGCCCATGCCAAACGCGATGGTGGCGACAATGCAATTGGAGCGCCCACTCATGAATCGCTGCTGGATACCTTCGCGTTTATCGTTGGGTAAACCGGCGTGGTACGCCTCGGCCTGGATACCATTGCGATTCAGATGCTCGGCGATCTGCTCGGCGGTTTTCTGCAAGGTCACGTAGACGATGCTCGGCTGATCGGCGCGCTCGGCCATCCACTGCACCAACCGCCGACGCTTGTCAGCGCCGGCTACCGGCTCAACCAGCAGGTTGAGGTTGGGCCGGTAGAAGCCTGTGGTGACCACATCCTGCGGTGCGATGGCGAACTTGGCCTGCATGTCGGCAATCACCTTGGGCGTGGCCGTCGCGGTCAGCAGCAGCGCCTGTGGGATATTGAACTGACGCTGGTAGTCCGGCAGCTTGAGGTAGTCCGGACGGAAGTTATGGCCCCATTCGGAAATACAGTGCGCTTCATCCACCACCAGCAGCGAGATCTGCACGCTCTGCAGGAAGTTGCGAAAACGCTCGTTCTTCAGGCGCTCCACGGAAATCATCAGGATTTTCAACTCGCCCGAACGCGCGCGCGCCATCACATCATTGGCGTCATCGCGGCTTTGCGCCGAGTCGATGCTGCCCGCGCAAATACCGTGGCGCTGCAGGAAACCCAGTTGGTCCTGCATCAACGCCAACAACGGCGACACTACCAGCGTCAGGTGCGGCAGCAGTACCGCAGGCAGCTGGTAACACAGGGACTTGCCCGACCCGGTAGGGAAGATGGCTGCGGCCGAACGGCCGGCCTGTACGGCGCTGACCGTTTGTTCCTGGCCTAAACGAAACTGTGGATAACCAAAGACCTGCTGGAGGGTGTCGTGCATTCGCTGTCACTCCATTGACCGCTGAGTTGGCTCAAAAACATAGCCCGAAAATTTCAGCGAATCGAGAAAGGTCGCATGGAAAAAAGAGACAGGATGATACACAGGCTGAGGGATGGCCTAGGGCCGAAGTGGGATTTTTCGCGGGGTTTTGTAAGAACATCACAAACCAAAAGTGGGAGTTAGCTTGCCCGCGAAGACGGTGTGTCAGTCGATAGAGCACTGACTGATAAACCGCCTTCGCGAGCAAGCCCGCTCCCACATTTTTAGCGCTGTATTACGCCTGAGTCAGCGGTTCTGCACGCGCTCGATCGCCGTGTCGTACACCGGGTTGGCCTTCTGCTCCTTGGCCAACTGATAGTGACGCAACGCATCCGGGAACTGCCCCGCCGCTTCGTAGATCCGCGCGATGTTGTAGTAAGCACCGGCACGCACGGTGGCGGCATTCGCGCCGGTCGCCAGGGCGATGGCCTTGCGGTTGGCCCAGATCGACTCGGCGGTGTTGCCAGCCTTCTGATACGCCAGGCCCAGGTTGCCGTAGGCCTTGCCGAAGCCGTTGTCCAATTCGATAGCCTGGCGGAACAGGTCAATCGCCTGGTCCAGCTTGCCAGCCTGGTAGGCCGCTTCACCTTGCACGTTCAGACGCTTCGCATCGGTCTGTGCGGAAGAGCTGACAGCCACCGCCGTGACCGCCACGCTGTCATCCAGCAGGGGTTTGACTTCATTGAGCACGTTCGCGGCATTCACTGTGACACCGCTGAAGGTGTTGATGTCCTGGAAGTCGCCGCTGCCGGTCATGCGGAAGACTGTCCACAGGTTGCCACTGCGGTTTTGCGGCACGTAGTAAGTGCGCACCAGCGATTGACCCATGTACACAAACACCTTGGCTTCGCTGTTGGACAACTGGCGCGAACCTGGATTGCCGCGGTTGGTGAAGTCATGCACAGCGTAGACGTAACTTTCGCCGTAGTGCTTTTTCTGCAGGGTGATGGTTTCCGGTCCATAACTGTCGACGTCATCCACGTCCAGCTCGGCGTCGGTGCCCGTCTTGTTCTCGAAGTAAATATTGTTGCCCGGGAAGATCATGTGGGAGTCGAGGTCTTCCGGGTTTTTGCCCCAGGTCAGCACGACGCGCAGGCCGTCGAGGTTTTCCATCACGGGGCTAATGGCGTAGGTCATGCCTGCGCATGGGCACTTCACCACCAGGTTGGAGTAGCCGGGCTTCTTGATGATCAGCAGGTTGCTGGCATCGTCAGCGGCTTCTCTGGTCAGCGTCACCTGGCCCTGGGCATTGGTGCGGCCCACGACGTTCTGTGCGCCGTTGCGCTGCAACAGCACTTCGGCATCGGCGATTTTCTGGTCCTTGACAACCGCGCTGAGCACCTCGATCGGCAACTGCGCAGCCTGGATGGAAAAGGCCACTGCACACAAAGACATCGCCGAGGCGACACGAAGCAAACCCATGCTTAACTCCCTTTAAGTAGTGGGCGGAATTGCCCTACAAGATTTTGCGGTGAAACATACGCTGAATTCAGCCCGCCGGAGGATTTTTTGTACAGAATGTGACGTGGTTTATATCCCGCCTGGCGACGCAAGCATTGCGCTACAATCAAACCTTGCTACCCAGGAGTACGCTGCGATGAGCGAACTGACGTTTGAGCAAAAACAGGATCATTACCACAAGATCCGCCGTTCCAATTACTTGGCCAGCCTGCGTCTGGAAGGGTTTGACACCCAACCGACCGACGTCGACAAGCCCCTGCCGACCCGCGAGGCCGTGCTCGCCAAGTACCGCAATAATTCGCGCTGATGCTCGACAAATACGGGGTGGGCCAGGATCCTTACTGCTATCCCGGTAGCAGCGTCCTGCGCAACCGCCTCGATTTGCTCGACGAAGCTGACCTGCACCAGGCCGAGCGCGAACTGTCCGAAATCGCCGTAGGCAACCTCCCCCTCTTCCCCCCGCCCTACGGCCTCGAACGCTTGCAATACATCCACCGCACGCTGTTCAGTGACCTCTACGAGTGGGCTGGCGAGCTGCGCAGCGTCAATCTCCAGAAAGGTGACACCCTGTTCTGCACCCCGGAACGCATTCCACCGGAAGCCGCGAAAATCATCCGGCATATGAAGGACGCGAACTGGTTCGTCGGCGTGAGCCAGGCTGAGCTGGTGAGCAAGATCGCCGAGGCCTATGGCGACCTCAACGTTATCCACCCCTTCCGTGAGGGCAACGGCCGGGCGCAGCGGATTCTGTTTGAACAGATCATCGTGAATGCGGGATTTTCGGTGAATTGGTGGCTGGTGAAACACGCGGCGTGGGTACCGGCGAATATTGACGCAGTGGCGTGTGATTATCGGGGGCTGGAGGCGATTTTTGAGCGGTGTATCAATCGGCCTGGCAGTGCCTGATCGAAATACACGGGCCTTAAGGTCAACGAGGACGCAGTCGATCAGAAAACCCGCAGTGACCTAACGTGTGTTGCGATCAAGCTCACACCTACGATTTTGCTAATCCCACCTTACAAATCGCCATAAAGTAAAAAATGCCGGAAACCACCGTAAGAAACTTCTAAAAGCTTCGAAGTCCGCTTCCTAAATTGCCTAAAACAACCGCTCGCCCCTCTACAGAAGTTACCCGCAGTTGAAAGAAAATAGCGCCCTCTCAACTTTTTCGGCAAACCCCTGTGAACATCGAAAGGACTCAATACATCGGCCACTGCGGCGTCATCTTCCTGCCTGACTGCCGGCAGGGATTCTCAGTTGGCGACACGATTTCCGGCGAGCTTCGTGGATATCACGCGGGAAACATGATCCTCGGTCTGGACGCCAATGCGAGAGGAGGCCGAGGAACTCAACGATCAACGCTCTTGATGCATGTCCACTCGGACGCGTCATAATCATATGGCCCTGTACCTTCAACTCAGCTTTTTTCTCGTGGTTTATGGGGTGCTGCATTGCAAAATCACGGACCCGGCACTCAGAAAACGCTTTGCGACCATTTCCCTCGCAACGAGCCTTGTTTTGACGTTCCTAGTACCCTACATAGCAGTCACCCTCAGAATGCCCTTCCTACCCGCTTTCATGTTCTTAATCGGCTTGGCACTCTTTATCACCCGAAACACACACCGCTCCCAACGCAACCATTCCCCTCACCCATTCCTGCGTGCTCCCACCATGAACCTCGCGCCCAACTTCCCCGAAGATCCCGTCATGCGGCAACTCCTGCAACTGCTGCACGAGGAGATCGGACTGCCGAAACACAAGACCCTTCGCCTGCAGACCTCACTCAACTTCGACCTGGGCTGCGACGGCAGTGAGGCCAAGCAACTCATGGAAGCACTGGAGCAGGAATTTGCCCTCGACCTGGGCGACTACGACACTTATCGTTACTTCAACCCGCCGGTGTTTGATGTGTTTCTCAAGCGTCGGGCCAAGGGCCGTGGTGAGAAAGTGCCGCTGACCATCGGCATGCTCTACCTGGCCATCAAAACCAACAGCTGGGACACGCAGACCCTGGAAAACCTGAGCTAGTCCCAAGAGCACCGAACATCAAATGTGGGAGCGGGCTTGCTCGCGAATGCGCTGGGTCAGGTAGAGTATTTCTCACGGATACACCCCATTCGCGAGCAAGCCCATTCCCACATTTGGTTATGCGCTAACCTGGTGAACTGCCTACATACCAAGGACCTTACATGGACGTAATGATGGGCCTGCTGGCCGCCCTGCTCTGGGGCGGCACGGATTTTCTGGTGGGCCTCAATGCCCGCGCCGTGGGCGTTAAACGCGCGGTGTATTTCGGCCAGGCACTGGGCTTTTTGATCATGACCCTGCTGCTGGTCATCTTCCCCGCCTTGCTGGTCAAATCCCTGGATGCCTCATTGAGCGTCTGGCTACTGGGCATTGCTGCCGCGCTGTTCACGGTCTCCGGCGCGCTTGCGTTGTCCAAGGCCTTTGCGCTGGGCAAAGCCGCCATTGTGGCGCCGCTGGTGACGTCCTACGGCGTGGTCACCACCCTGCTGTCCTGGGCGACCGGTGAACACATCAGCCTGGTCCAACTCGGCTGCATCGGCCTGTGCGTGATCGGCGTAGTCCTCTCCAGCATCCACAAGGACAACGGCGTTCCTCACAACAGCTCTAACCACTCCATCGCCTACGCCATGCTCGCCGCAACGCTGTACGGCACCAGCTTCTGGCTGCAAGGCCGCTATACACTGCCTGCCTTGGGGCCGATCACCATGCTTTGGCTGGGCTATCTGGTCGGCCTCTGCGTTCTGGTGGTGATGGTGCTGAAGATCAAGGATGGCCTGAAGATTCCGCCGCTGAAAAACTGCGCGACATTGACCGGCGCGAGCTTGATGAACCTGGGCGGGTTCTCGGCATTTTCGTGGGGGGCGATGGCAGGGTCGGTGTCTGTAGTGACGGTGATCAGTACATTGTCAGGTGGGATTGCGGCGATTCTGGGGTTCGTGTTTTTCAAGGAGCGGCTGTCAGCAGTGCAGGTGCTCGGGGTTGTGCTGGTGCTGGTCGGCGCGGTTGTTTTGCATATCGCGCACTGATCCAACGCCCACAAAAAAGCCGCCCACGAGGGGCGGCTTTTTTACAGCGACCGAATCTTACAACTTCGGACCCGCAGCCTTGATTGCATCGCTCACTTCAAACTTCTTGAAGTTCTCGATGAACAGACCAGCCAGCGCTTTCGCTGCTTCGTCGTAGGCAGCCTTGTCAGCCCAGGTGTTACGTGGGTTCAGCAGGCCGGTTTCAACGCCCGGTACGGCCAGTGGCACGTCGAGGTTGATGGTGTCGAGGTGTTCGGTTTGCGCACCGATCAACGCGCCGCTCTGGATCGCTGCGATCACGCCGCGAGTGGTCGGGATGTTGAAGCGCTTGCCGACGCCGTAGCCACCGCCAGTCCAGCCGGTGTTGACCAGGTAGACCTTGGAGCCAAAGCCACGGATACGCTTGATCAACAGCTCAGCGTATTCACCGGCCGGACGTGGGAAGAACGGCGCGCCGAAGCAGGTGGAGAAGGTCGACTTGATGCCGGCGCCCGAGCCCATTTCGGTCGAACCCACCAGTGCGGTGTAGCCGGACAGGAAGTGGTAGGCCGCTTGCTCTTCGCTGAGGATCGACACTGGAGGCAGTACGCCAGTCAGGTCGCAGGTCAGGAAGATCACAGCATTTGGCTCGCCGCCCAGGTTCTGCTCGGAACGCTTGGCAACGTGCTCCAGCGGGTAGGCAGCGCGGCTGTTCTGGGTCAGACTGACATCGGCGTAGTCGGCGTGCTTGGCATCGTCGATCACCACGTTTTCCAGCACGGCGCCGTGCTTGATGGCTTTCCAGATGACCGGCTCGTTCTTCTCGGACAGGTCGATGCACTTGGCGTAGCAGCCACCTTCGATGTTGAAGACAACGCCTT